>Ga0208269_100080_pt1 | contig 76492 bp, 74 predicted proteins | sample LakWasMe88_LOW11_2_FD_183912 | JGI IMG/M metagenome (GOLD analysis project Ga0208269, IMG submission 183912) | Freshwater sediment methanotrophic microbial communities from Lake Washington under simulated oxygen tension - Sediment Metagenome... | ecosystem: Environmental > Aquatic > Freshwater >...
CGCCATTTACTTAAATCCTTATAAATTCTTTATAATGTCAATCAAACCATAACTATACACCGCTACTTACTAATACAAAATAACGCATGTCTACTAACTATCTAGAAAAAATCAGAAACTCCTGTGTATACGACGTGGCTAGAAACACGCCATTGGACTTCCAGCCCAACTTATCGGCACGCATCCATAACCGTGTTTTCTTAAAACGCGAGGACATGCAACCAGTATTCTCATTTAAGTTGCGTGGCGCCTACAACAAAATGGCTAACCTGCCAAAGGCCGCGCTGGACTCTGGCGTGATTGCAGCCAGTGCTGGCAATCATGCACAAGGCGTTGCCCTATCTGCACAAAAGCTGGGCTGTCGCGCTGTTATCGTGATGCCAACCACCACCCCGCTGATTAAGATCAATGCGGTTAAAAGCCGCGGTGCAGAAGTGGTGCTGTTTGGCGATAGTTACTCTGATGCCTACGTACATGCGCTGGAACTAGAAAAGTCTGAAAATCTTACTTTCGTACACCCTTACGATGACCCTGATGTGATCGCGGGCCAAGGCACGATTGCGATGGAAATTTTAGAGGCGCACCCAGAACCAATTGAAGCAATTTTCTGCTGCGTTGGTGGCGGTGGCTTATTAGCGGGCATTGCCGCTTATGTAAAAGCGGTTAGACCGGAAATTAAAATCATCGGTGTGGAAGCACGCGATGCTGAAGCCATGACTGAGTCATTGCAGCAAGGCCAGCGTGTGATGCTGGAGCAAGTAGGCTTATTTGCAGACGGCGCAGCCGTCAAACAAGTAGGTGAGCATACCTTTGCACTATGCCAGCAATACGTTGATGAAATGATCATTGTAGATAACGATGCGATTTGTGCAGCAATCAAAGATGTATTTGAAGACACGCGCAGCATTTTAGAACCAGCTGGTGCACTTGCCACGGCCGGGCTAAAAGCCTACGCCACACGCGAAAAGCTAGAAGGCAAGACGCTCATTAGCATTGCCTCTGGCGCCAATATGAATTTTGACCGCCTGCGCTTTATTGCAGAACGTGCTGAATTGGGTGAGAAGCGTGAAGCAGTACTGGCTGTGACCATTCCAGAAAAACCAGGTGCGTTTAAAGCCTTTTGTCATTTACTCGGCAACCGCAATATTACTGAGTTTAATTATCGCTACTCCGACCCTACAGAAGCGCACATTTTTGTAGGTGTGGCCGTTAACGACCCAACGGAGTCTGCGCAACTGGTGAAAGATTTGGCAGCCCAAGGTTTGCCTGCGCTAGATTTATCAGAAAATGAAGTGGCTAAGCTACATTTGCGCCACTTGGTAGGCGGCCATGCGCCGCAAGCTGAGAACGAAGTGGTATTCAGATTTGAGTTCCCTGAAAAACCAGGCGCACTTATGAAGTTTTTAGACACCATGGGCCACGATTGGAACATTAGCCTGTTTCATTACCGCAATCACGGTGCAGACTTTGGCCGCGTATTAGCAGGCATGCAAGTGCCACCTAATGAACTAAGTGAGTTTTCTGATTTCTTAAATAACTTAGGATACCCACACTGGGAAGAAACCAATAATCCAGCGTATAAATTATTTTTAGGTTAACAACACAGTAACACTACGGCTACTCAGGTTGATCACATCAACATTGGTTAGTATCAACCATGCCAATTGGCTGATACTAACCAACCCAACACCTCTTAGCATGTAAGCTTTTGTTTTTAATCAGCTCTACTTTTAGTACAGTTCTTGCTTACACAGCAAGGTTAATACTTAAATAACAATATCAGCATGGCATCATCAGAAATCAATTTGGAGAGAGTGTATGAAATTTACCCCAGCATTTAGTAAAACACGTATTAGTTTAATTTTACTAGCGCTCGTAGCAGGCATTAGCGGTTGCAACAAAGGGCCCGCTGATCAAACCCAAGCGGCAGATAAAGCCAATGCCACCGGCTTTGCATATGTAACGCGCCAAGATGCAGGTGTAAGCGTGATTGACCTGGCAACCATGCAAGTAGTTAAAGAGTTTGATGTTAAAGCAGCATCGCCACGCGGCTTAGGCGTTACAGATGACGGTAAAAAGCTGATTGTAGCGACTCGCGAGAACGCAAGCATTTCAATCATTGATACCGCGACAGGCGCAGTGTTACAACAAATCCCTGTAGGTAAAAACCCGGAGTTTGTACGCATTAGCGGTAACTACGCGTTTATTTCATCTGAGCCAAGTGCCGTAGGCGGCCCACCACCAAAACCAGGCCAAAAACCGGCAGAGGAAGAAGATGACGATGATGAAGAAAAAATCCCCGCTAAAATCGCTGTTGTTGATTTAACTAAAGGTGAAAAAGTACGTGAAATCACTGGCGGCCCAGAAACTGAAGGCATTGAGTTCTCTGCTGATGGTAAAAACTTAGTTATCACTAATGAAGCTGACAACACAGTGACCGTACATAACATTGCAGACGGCAGCCTGATTAAAACTATTCACACCCACGAATATGGCGACCGCCCACGCGGCATTAAAGTATCGCCAGATGGCAACACCTATTTGGCAACACTGGAATATGGCAACAAAATCATGGTGCTGGATAAAGACTTTAACTTTGTACGTACCGTAGATACTGGCGAAACCCCGTATGGCATTTCTTATGACAAAAAAGGTGAGCACATTTTTGTAGCGACCAACAAGCAAAAAGCACTGCAAGTGTTTGACGCTAAAACTTACGAGAAAATTAAAGACATCCCAACCGGCAACCGTTGCTGGCACTTCACGTTCACCCCGGATGACAAACAGGTGCTATTGGCTTGTGGTAAATCAGATGCGGTATTCGTGATTGATGCGCAGAAACTGGAAGTGACGAAACAAATCGAGGTGAAGGACATGCCTTGGGGTATCGTGACCTATCCAAAATCTATGGGTAGCCTGGATACTAAACTAGACACTAAATAACCAGCTATCCAGCTATCCAGCTAACGAGCCAGTCAATAACGACTGGTCCGTTTCTATCAAGCTCCTATCCATGATAGGAGCTTTTTTATTTCAACTGCTCTAGGATAAAAGCCCAATCCCTAGGGTCAACCGGTGTAATCGATAAGCGGTTACCACGCTGCAGAATACGCAGGTTTTCCAGCGCTGGTGTTTCGCGCATTTCCTTTAAGCTCAACAAGCGCGTCTTACGCACCAGCTTCACATCCACATTAAACCAGCGTGGGGTCTCAAGCGTCGCTTTCGGGTCGTAATACTTATGCCCTTCAATAAACTGCAAGCGATCAGGGTAAGCCAGCGTAGCAACCTCGGCAATACCGGCAATGCCAGGCTCATCACAATTTGAGTGATAAAACAGCACACCATCACCAACCTGCATCTGGTCACGCATAAAATTACGCGCTTGATAGTTACGCACGCCATACCAATCTACCGTTTGATTCTCAAAGCCTGCTAGGTCATCAATTGAAACATCGGATGGCTCGGACTTCATTAACCAATATCGCATTACGTTTTCCTGTCAAAAATGAGCGTCTATGATAATCTATATCTAATCAAATTGAACCAACTCCAACATGACAAAACCACAACAAAAAAACGTACTTGGCACCGCACTGCAAACTTGTAGTTTAGACCCGGTCACCGGATTCACCCGTTCAGGCTGCTGCGAAACTGGCGTTGAAGACCTTGGTAGCCACACAGTTTGCGCACAAATGACTGAAGAGTTCTTGGCGTTCTCCATCTCAAGAGGGAATGACTTAAGCACACCACGCCCAGAATACGGCTTTGAAGGATTACGTGCAGGCGACCGTTGGTGCCTATGCGCAAGTCGCTGGCTCGAAGCATCAGAAGCAGGGTTTGCACCGCCAGTGATACTAGAAAGCTGCCATGAAAAGTGCTTGGAAATTGTGAGCTTAGCGGATCTGAAATATCACGCATTAAGATAGAAACAGGCAATAGAAAGATTGCCTGCACTCCATTAAGGAGTTCTCCACGGACGTAGCCTAAGCCAGCATCCTGAACCAAAAAGGCTCAAGTGGTAACAGCCTAGAGCGCATTAGGTACACTCGCCAAGAGGTTCTTAAAGAACTATCTATAGAGCGCTCACACAACAACTCGAATGACTAAAACCGATGCTATAAACTAGTTCAAGGAATTATTAGCCTAAACCACGCCGCAGAGAACAAACTGTATAACCTGACGTTTTATTTTTAATCATAAAACGATTGAATTGATTTTACTCTACTTACAAGAAAACGCTATCAAGAAAACGTCATAGCGCTTTAAATATTTTACTTGTAAAAATATTTATTTTAGCTCACAAGCTTGATCTATCTGATCTTGCATCATAGAGATTCTGCGCTTGATATCGCCAATATTTACGTCGCCACTTTTACTATTCAGCAGCTCATAGGATAAGTTAAGCGCTGTCATAATCGCGATACGCTCAACGCCAATTACCTTGCCGCTATCGCGAATATCACGCATTTTTTTATCTAAAAAATTAACGGCATTAAGCAAACCCGGACGCTCTTCATCTGTGCATGACACGGTAAAGTCACGCCCCATGATATTGACATCAACGCCTTTAATTTCACTCATTAGCTTTTACTCAAAAATAATAGTTTATTGAAAATTAAGGCAGGCTTTGCATTAACGCTTCGATACGCTCACTGGCTTTAGCCATATTGGCTTTTAGCAATGCGGTATCAGATTCCATAGCGCCCAGATCAACACGTAGACGCGCGTTCTCGTCGCGCAACTCGCTATACCGTGCAATTAATTGCAACAGTTTTTGTTCTAGTGCTGTTAAGTCTGCGTCCATACAATCACTATAATTGAAAAAAATGATTGTAGTCAATAGCTAACAGCGATTTTTAAAAGTATTACAACACATTGCTAAGAAATTTATCCCAGATAGTTCGCCTCATTGAATCTTTAAACGTTATAATTGTCGCTGTTGAAAGGTGCCTTGTTTGTTCTTAATAAACAAGGTGAAACTGGGAAATAGGTGCGTTAATCCGCTATTCTGAGCGTAACACAATCCCTATGCTGCCCCCGCAACGGTAAGTGAGTATGATTTTTAATCATATTGTTTGCAATAAACCACTGAGTCACGCTATTTTCATAGCCCCGCTTGGGAAGGTGCAAACATAACATTCACAAGCCCGGAGACCGGCCTCGCAACAATTAGTTGGAAATACCGCGGGGTGACGGTTTATCAAAACGTAACGCACAAGTGCATACTTGTGTCGTATATCTTTTTCGTTTCGATGTTTTAGCTCCTCTGTATTTCCTTAGTTATCAGTCACATGCGGGGACGCATGTCGCAAAAGGAAATTCAAATGAACAAGAGTATCATCGCTGGCCTAATTGGCTTGGCGTTTCATCCAACTGTATATGCTACAGACACGATCAACTTAGACGAAGTTGTAGTAACTGCCTCACGCACACCACAATTACATAAAAATGTTATCGGTGACGTAACCGTCATTGACCGTGAGGAAATCGAACGCATCGGTGCAGGTTCTATTAACGACGTTCTGCGTATGCAGCCTGGTGTACAAGTTGTTTCTACCGGCGGCGCAGGCACAGAGGCCAGCGTATTTTTAAGGGGTACCAGCTCTGAACAAATTGTAGTATTAGTTGACGGCCTACGCATCAACTCTGCAACGTTAGGAAGAACCTCGTTTGAGAACATCCCACTCGCCCAAATAGAAAAAATTGAAATTCTGCGCGGCTCAGCATCCAGCCTGTATGGCGCGGATGCCGTTGGTGGTGTGATTCAAATATTTACACGTAAAAGCTTATCTGAAAAACCATTGATTAACGCTGCGGTTGGGCTAGGCTCGTTCAATACAAAAACCGCAGAGTTTGGTATTAATGGCGGCATCAATGCACTTAAATATGGCGTGAATGTCAGCAGTTTTGACACTGACAGTTTCTCAGCCAGACGCATCCGCAGGACTAAAGACGCTGATGATGATAGCTACCGCAACTTAAGCACGTCTGCTTTTGCTGAGCTTGAACTTGCCAAAGGCCACACTTGGGGCTTGCAGTTCTTTGAAAGCAAGGGACACAACGAGTTTGATGGCAATAATTACGAGAACTTTACCGAGCAAACGCTACAAAGCTATGCATTTACCAGTAAAAACCAATTTACTGATTTCTGGCACAGTACATTTAAACTAGGCATGGGTGTAGATGACTCAGACAGCCACGCAAAACCCAACACATCCAAAGCAAGCTCTACTTACAACCCTAAAGGCATTAGTAAGTATCGTACCGAGCAGAAGCAAATCTCTTGGCAAAATGATTTCACCTTGCCATTGGGAACACTTACTTTGGCTTATGATCGACTCGAGCAAGACGTGAGCAGCGTAGCTAACGTCAAAACCAAATATAAAAAAGAGCGCAATGATGACAGCTTTTTAGCTAGCTACTTGCTGGATCAAGGCAATCACTCGGTACAAGCCTCTATCCGAGAAGACCACAATACCCAGTTCGGCAACTACACGACTGGTGGCGCAGGTTATGGTTACCGCATCACACCACAATGGCGTGTTACAGCCAACTACGGCAAAGCGTTCAGAGCGCCAACATTCAACCAACTGTATTATCCAAATTTTGGCGATCCTACATTAACACCAGAAAAATCTGACAACGTAGAGGCTGGCATCAAATACACTGGTGGTATATTTAATGCTGGCGTGACAGTTTTCCAAAACAAAATCCGCAGCTTACTCGCAAATGCAGGCCCTGCCACACCAAGCTGCACACTTGGCGGCTTCTGCCCTATCAACGTGGGTAAGGCTGAAATACAAGGTGTAACCACAGAGGCAAGCTGGAACATTAACGATAACTTACTCTTAAGCGGTAACTTTACCGTGCAGTCACCAAGAAATGAGGATACGAACCAGTTGTTAGTGCGCAGAGGGAATCGCTACGGCACAGTTAATTTACTACACACATGGGGTAATTTACAGTGGGGCGCAGAAGTCAATGGCGCATCGACTCGCTACAATGACGCAAGCAATAAACTACCGATGAACGGTTATATGCTCGTTAATATGACTGCCAACTACAAACTCTCACCAGAGTGGAAGTTAGAGGCACGAGCAAACAACTTGCTTGATAAGAACTATATTCTATCTTATGCAACTTCCACAGTGCCTTACAACACCGCTGGCAGCAACTTGTTCGTAGGCTTGCGTTACAACATGAAACCTTAATCTATCAGCAATCGCTAGGGCGAGCGAAAACTCGCCCTAGCAAAACGCATTTACGATAAAATCATGTTTTATTTAACTATTATCATTTAAGCGAAACAATCGGAGGCTGCACCCACTATGCTTACACTTTCTAAAACACAACAAATCCTTATAGGTGTTGCGCTCGCCGCACTCATCATTGTGACGCGTGGCCATCACTTTGCTTCAATCAACAGCCTGCCTAGCGCATCTCTGGCTGTGTTCTTTCTAGCTGGTTTATATCTGCGCCCAGCGCTTATGTTTCCGGCGTTACTGGCTTTATGTACAGGTTTAGACCTTTACTCTGTTTATTTCCAAGGCGTGAGCAACTTCTGCGTGACTCCTGCTTACGGCTTCTTGCTACCGGCATATGGCACAATGTGGCTAGCTGGCCGCTGGTTTGCTAAGCACTATAGCTTCAGCACCAAGGCAATTCTACCTCTAGTTGGTAGCGCTACCGTTGCTGGCGCACTAAGCGAGTTTTTCTCTAGCGGTGGCTTTTATTTCTTTGGCGGTCGCTACCCTGACCCAACCATTGCTGAATTTGGTGCGCGTTTACTTAAATACGCGCCACGCCAATTCGAAAATATTGGCTTCTGGTTAGTGGTTGCTGCCGTAGTGCATATCACATTTGCATTAGCAAACGGCCTAAGCCGCGCTAAAGCTTAAGTTAGATGACATCTGATGACAAAAGCACGCGCCATACAGCACGTATGGTGCGTAAAAAAGCAGTGATTGATGCTGCAATTGAACAAGCAAATCAGGAAAAAGGTCTGTTGCTGGTATTGACCGGCAATGGCAAAGGTAAAAGCTCTTCTGCATTCGGCATGATGGCGCGCGCTTTAGGCTACGGCATGAAAGTGGGCGTTGCGCAATTTATCAAAGGGCGTAGCGACACCGGTGAAGAGGCCTTTTTTCGCGGTCAGGCCAACGTAGAATGGCACGTACTGGGCGAAGGCTTTACCTGGAACACGCAAGACCGAGAACGCGACACCCAGACAGCACAAGCCGGATGGGCAATTGCGCAGCGCATGTTGCGCGACCCCAGCATTAAACTAGTGATTCTAGATGAGCTCACCTACACTATGAAATATGGTTACCTTGACCTCACGCAAATACTGGCTGACATTGCCGCCAGACCCGCCATGCAACATGTGGTGGTAACCGGCCGCGGTGCACCAGCCGCACTCACTGAGCTGGCAGACACCGTGAGTGAAATTATGGATATTAAACATGCATGGCGCGCTGGCATTAAGGCCCAGCCAGGCATAGACCTGTAACCCAAAGCTATGACCACTTGCAACGCCCTACTCATTTCCGCCCCAGCGTCTGGGCAGGGAAAAACCTTGATTACCGCAGCGCTGGCACGTGCATGGCGCAACCAAGGGCTACGTGTACAGGCATTTAAGTGCGGCCCTGACTTTTTAGACCCGATGATTCTAGAAGTTGCAACCGGGCGCCCTGTATACAATCTAGATTTTACGATGTGTGGCGAGAGCGATGCAGAAGCGCAACTTTATCGCGCGGCACAAGATGCTGATTTGATTATCGTCGAGGGCGTGATGGGCCTGTATGATGGCTCCCCCTCCAGCGCAGATATTGCCGCACGCTTTAATTTACCGGTACTGCTTACCATTGATGCTGGCGGCATGGCACAAACCTTTGGTGCCTTAGCTAATGGCCTGTTGTCACATAAACCTGACCTCATACCGGCTGGCGTACTCGCCAATAAAACAGGCAGCGTGGGGCATGGGAAATTGCTGCACGACTCACTACCACCTCACCTCAACTGGTTTGGCGCATTACAAAAGAACGCAGCACTGAGCTTACCGGAGCGACATCTCGGCTTATTCCGTGCAGGCGAAATCAGCGATCTGGAGCAAAAAATCGAGGAGGCCGCCAGTGCGCTTGCGCAAGATTTACCGCGCCCGCCTACCGTCACATTTAGTGCGCCAAGCACCCTGCCGCCACCTAAACTCCTTGCTGGCAAGACGATTGCCATCGCAAGAGATGAAGCATTCTGCTTTATCTATCAGGCCAACTTAGACTGTTTGCAAGACATGGGAGCATCGCTGCGGTTTTTCTCGCCATTAGATGACCACATATTGCCAGAAGCCGACGCCTACTGGCTGCCCGGCGGCTACCCAGAACTGCACCTAAACAAAATCAGTACCAATTTAGCCATGAAAAACGCCTTGCAGGCAGCCTTTGATGCAAACAAACCGATACTGGCCGAATGCGGCGGTATGATGGCCTTATCTACCTGCTTAAATGATGAACCTTGTTTTGACTTGCTATCAGGCGTGAGCAAAATAGAAGACCGCTTACAAGGACTAGGTTCATTAAAAGTAACGTTACTGAACGACGAGATGGGCGCACACACTTTTCACTATGGTAGTTTCACAACGGAACTACCGCCTATCGCCACTGCTAAGACGCGCTTTGGTAAAGTTGAAAATATTTACCAGCATGGCTCTATTATCGCGAGCTTTCTGCACTTCTACTTTGCCTCTAACCCCAACTTAGCCGCACAGCTACTTACACCACGTTTTATGGCAAGGTAAGCCAAATGCCTTTAATCAAACCTAGATTAATCAGTATCAGCATTTTGCTATTGAGCCTACTGACAGGCACAGCACACAGTGCAACATTACTTGGCATTGTCACTGACAGAACCGCCCCCGCTGCCGCTGAGGCAGCAAAAAACATGCTTGCTCAACGCCCGGGTGACAAGATTGTATTACGCTCACAATCGCAAATGATGGCGGCAGACAGCCGTACATTAAAGCGCTGGCTACAGGAGGCAGATGCGGTGTTTGCCGTAGCGCAATACGCAGAGTCATCGGCACAGCTACAGCGAGCGCTGGATGCACTAAAATCTGACTCTGCCAAAATGCAGCCGGCTACGTTCATGGCGTTTAATGGCGATAGCGCACTCTCTCTCAGAAGCCGCTTTAACAAAAGTGAGGTCAGTGACTTTTCTGAAGCAAAAGCACTGACCCAAACTCAGGAAAAAACGCCAGACGCGCTTGTGAAGGCTGCGCAAAAACACGCAGCTGCGGCAAAGTGGCTGGCCCTCAGCGACGTTTGGCAAGCTGGCGGTCAGGAAAACTTGGCCGCATTCATGACATACTTGCTCAGCGCACAGTCTGCAAAAAATAATGCGCTGTTGCCTACAGCTAAGCCCATGCCGCCCATTCGCTTACGCGTTAACGGTAAAGAGCTAGCAAACGATCAAGTAACGTTCCCATCGCAGCCTAAGCAAAACAGTCAGGCTACATTAGCGGTGCTAGATTTAAGCACCAGCGACCCGCAGGTTGCAGATGCAATTTGCGCACAAACTCAACAACAAGGCATCAATTGCGTTGCGGTAATGGCTAAGTGGGGTGATGCTTCCAAGCAAGCCATAGAAAAACTGCCAACCATGTTAGCCCCAGCCAAACTAGCTGGCCTAGTGGTATTGCAAGACTTTGTGGTGGGGGCGGCAGAGGGGCGTGAGTCTGTGACCACGCTAATCAAAAAATTAGACGTGCCAGTATTTAAGGCGATCAGACTCACCGACCGCAGTGCGACCGCCTGGCAGCTATCTGAAGATGGCCTGCCTACCAACTCGATTCAATACCGCGTCGCCATGCCTGAAGTGCAAGGCAGCAGCCAGCCTATGGTAGTGGCCGCGACGGGCGCACCGAGCATTGATAAGCTTACCGGCGTGGAGCTACGCTTGCCGGAACTGTTACCTACAGAAATCAAATCATTGGTAAGCCGAGTGACGAACTGGCATACCTTGCAACGCAAAGCCAATGCAGAAAAACGCGTCGCGATTATTTACTATAACCATCCACCTGGGCGCCACAACATTGGTGCGGACAATTTGGATGTGCCGCAATCTTTATTCGATATTTTGCACAGCATGCAAGCGGCAGGTTACCAAACTGACGAGCTGCCTGCCACACACGAGGCCCTGCTGGATTTAATGCAGGATAAAGGCGTTAACCTGCCTGAGAACAATGAAGAGCTAAACACCATGTTGCCCAAGGTAGCCACCATGGATAATGCTAGTTATACGCAGTGGTTTAATACTTTGCCAGCCGTAGTAAAAGGTGAAATGGTGCAAGGGCCATTAGGGCGCCTGCACGCTGAAATTGTGGCGGCGCAATCAGCCGGTGAGTTAACCATTGCACATAGCCGCCTGACTAAATCTATGCGCGAACTACGCCACCTAGTTGAGGGTGTTGATCACCCGCAACGCGCTGAAGCAATTAAATTACTGACTGAGCTCAATGACGGTTACGAACTTTGCTTAAGCCAGCATAGCCCTTGTGCAGTACTGGATGCATTAAAAACACGCATTGCTAATTTAAATATTGAGGGCTTGCGTGGCTGGGGAACAACGCCGGGCAAGGTCATGGTTGTGAACAAAAAAATGATGTTCCCGGGTATACAGTTTGGCAATGTGTTTGTCGGCCCGCAGCCACCACGTGGCTGGGAAGTTGATGAAGAGTTGCTACACGCCAACACCACCATACCGCCGCCACATCAATATTTAGGTTTTTATCACTGGCTTAAAGATAGTTTTAAGGCCGATGTACTGGTGCATTTAGGACGGCACTCTACTTATGAATTTTTACCGGGCAAAGCCGTAGGTTTATCGGCAGAGGATTACTCACGCATTATTGCAGGTGACCTGCCCGGGCTTTACCCGTACATCGTGGATGGCGTAGGTGAAGGCACGCAGGCTAAGCGCCGTGCGCTTGCGGTGATGATCGACCATTTAACACCGCCACTGACCGCTACGCCGCTGTATGACCGCTTGCTCACACTACGCCAAGTGGTGGAGAGCTACGAGTCATCTAGCTCGGACACCATGCGTATTGCATCTGCCAAAGAAATGCGTAGATTGGTAGAAATACTGGAGCTGCGCGCTGAGTTGGAGTCCAGCATGGCAGATGTACTAAAAGTACGCGGCATTAATTTTGAGCAGGCTGATGACGATTTATTAGCGCATGAAGTCGGCCACTACCTGACCAAACTGCAAGAAAAATTCATGCCGCACGGTTTACATGTATTTGGCCGTCCTTGGTCCGACGCCTCATTGCAGCTGATGTTAGATTCTATGGCGCAAAATAAACCAGAGCATATTAGCAGCCAGATACGTGATAACTTAATCGCCTCCCCTAAACTGGAAATGCAAGCGCTGCTGCATGGCTTAGAAGGTGGCTTTATTGAACCGGGTAAAGGCAATGACCCATTACGTTCACCTGAGTCACTGCCTACAGGGCGTAACTTTCATGCGTTGGATGGTGATGTGTTACCTACCCCACTGGGCTTTCAGCTTGGCTACAACATGGCAGCCAACGTGCGTAACCGTGACGATATTAGCAAAAGCGAAGGCGTCATCTTATGGGCATCGGATGCAGTGCGTGATGAAGGCGTGATGGTCAGTTTTATTTTATCGCTGATGGGCATTACCCCAGAGTGGAACTCGCGTGGCATTGTGCAAAAAATGCAATTAGTACAGACGCCTAAATCAGATACCAAACGCTACGACGTGATTGTCACTACGTCTGGTTTGTTCCGTGACCTGTACCCTAACCTCATGCAATGGATTGATATCGGCGGCAGAATGGCACTGGCCGCATCGGCAAAAAGCATACTGCAAGCTAACCCAGACTTGGCTACGGCGCTGGATTCAGCCTTAAAACCGCTCGCACACAGCCCCCGTGGTAATGAATCCATGGCGACCAACGGTGTAGCCACGCATTGGGTAAAACGTACGCAAGCGCTGTTAGCGCAAGGCATGCCAGCTGAGCAAGCTGGGCGTGAAGCGGCATGGCGTATTTTTGGTGATGCTCCTGGTGCCTATGGTGCAGGTGTGAATAGCCTAGCGGAACGCTCCGGCGCTTGGCAAAACCGTAACGAAATCGGCCGCGCCTACTTGCAGCGCATGGGGCATGCCTACGGGGTGGATGCACAAGGCGAACCTGCGCACGAGGCCTTTGATACTTCACTACACAACATTGGGACCACCTACCACGGCCGCGCTTCTAATCTGTATGGCCTAATGGACAACAACGATGCTTTTGATTACTTGGGCGGTTTATCACTGGCGATTGAAACCATTACCGGCAATAAACCACAGGCCCGTATTCTCAACCATGCAGACCATAAAGGCTTCACGGATGAGCCACTAGAAACTGCATTACTGATGGAACTGCGCGGGCGTTACTTAAACCCGTCATGGATCAAACCACTGATGAGCCACGGCTATGCTGGTGCGCGCACCATGAACCAAGCCTTTATGGAAAATTTATGGGGCTGGCAAGTCACCCGCCCGGACATTATTAAAGACTGGGCGTGGAACGAAGTTAAGCGCGTGTATATTGATGACGACTTAAAACTAGGCCTGAATCAATTTTTAGAGCAAGGTCACAACGCCCAAGTCAAAGCCAACATGGTGGCACTAATGCTGGTGGCGGCACAAAAAGGTTTCTGGAAACCAGATACAGCTAGCGCACAGCAGCTATCGCAGACGCTGGCCAAGTTGGTCATCAAAAACGGTTTGCCCGGTAGCGGCCATACAGCACCCAACCACCCAATGTGGAAGTGGATGGAGCAGCATTTGGATGCAGAAGATAAAGCAGGCCTTGCCCGTGTGCTGGCCAAGGCGCGTGGCTATGATAAGCCGCAATCCATCACTGAGGCTTTACAGAGCCCAGCACAAGCTGCTCAGCATGAAGATGCTCCCAAAGCAGCGCAAAACAAAGCAATCAGCAAGGCCGTTGCACAGCAGGCTCAAGCAAGTGTGACTAAAACTAAAGTAGAAACGCCTATCAATAAAGCTGTGCGCGCTTATGAACTTACGGTAGAAACGGTGAAAGACAATCTGGTCTGGATACTGTTACTTCTGCCTATTTTTGCGCTAGGGCTTTGGTTTGGCACACGTAAGCCTACTGCATAAATACCATCAAGATTATTATGGGGAAATCATATGTCTATTAACTTAAATTCGTTACATAGCGCCATTACCTGGCTGCTAGAGCCGGTGATTATCGTCTTAGTTGCAGCTGTGGTGATTGCCGTATTAGAAGCCGGCCTAGCCATTGGCGAGCGTTTATTTGGGCTAAAGCAACTACGCAACGCTGGCGAGCAGGTGGTGCTGAGAGTGGCACGCAAACGCCTAGAACGTGCGGACTTTTTAGCACGCATACCGCCCATGCTAGGTTTGATGGCAACCATTATCCCGTTAGGGCCTGGGCTTGCAGCGCTGGGCCAAGGCAACCCGTCTATACTTGCGCAAGCAGTCACCACGGCATTTGATGCCACGGTGTTGGGCTTGCTGGCTGGCATTATTGGTTTAGTAATAGGCAAGTGCCGCCGCCGCTGGTATGAAGATGTATTAGTGTCACTTGAAACAGAACAAGCGTAATAACTACCTAGACGATTCAACCCCAACACAATCATGCAAAAAAAGCGCAGCCTAGACAGTCGTTTAAATGGTCGTTTCAATCATGAAGACGAAGACCCACGTGCCAGCCTAGTGAACTTGGTGGATGTGATGCTGGTATTTGCTTGCGGTTTATTGGCAGCACTCAGTGCCGGCCAGCAATCTACCCTCACCCGCCCACAGGAAGTCAACAAAGGGCGGGAAATTGACGCCCCGGCCAAGGGCGAGCAAAGCGCTGGCAATGGCTATGATGCCGTTGGCCAAGTGTATCGCGACCCGAAAACGGGCAAGTTGTTTTTGATTGAATCCGCAGCAGAGGCTGACAAAGGATTAAAAGGTAAGCCGTAATGCAAGATTTTAGTTACTCAGACCATGAGAAAGAAGCGATTTATCGCGTCATCGCAGAGCGCCGAGATATGCGCCACTTTCTGCCGACGCCGGTTGCCCCAGAAATACTCACCAAAATTCTGCATGCAGCGCACCACGCGCCCAGCGTAGGCTTAATGCAGCCGTGGCGCTTTATTCGGATTACGGATATCAATACGCGCCGCCAAATTCACCAATTGGTGGATAAAGAGCGAGTTCATACTGCGCAAGCGATTGGTGAACATGAGAACACGGCGCGTATGGCGGAGTTCCTGCGTTTGAAAGTAGAGGGAATCTTAGAGTGCGGCGAGCTTATCGTGGTCACCTTATGCGATAAACGCGAGGAACATATCTTTGGCCGCAGAACCCTACCTGAGATGGATATTGCATCCGTCAGCTGTGCGATACAGAACATGTGGCTGGCCTCACGTGCTGAAGGGCTAGGCATGGGCTGGGTGTCTATTTTTGACCCTGTAGAGTTAGGTGCCTTACTCAATATGCCAACAGGCGCTAAGCCGGTGGCTATTTTATGCCTAGGCCACGTCAGCTCTTTTTACAAAGAGCCAATGTTGATAGAAACCGGCTGGAAACAAGCCAAGCCACTGGCGGATATGGTGATGGAAAATCAGTGGAAAAGTGCAGAATGAGGTATCCACAGCGCATTGTATGCCTCACCACCGAGCCCACCGAAGTGCTGTATCTATTAGGTGAGCAAGAGCGCATTGTTGGTATTTCCGGCTTTACCACCCGCCCCGCCATTGCACGCCAGGAAAAACCAAAAATCGCCGCCTTTACCAGCGCTAAGATTGATAAAATATTGGAGCTCAAGCCGGATTTAGTGATTGGCTTCTCCAACCTGCAGGCGGATATCGCCGCATCACTGATTCGCGCTGGGGTAGAAGTGCATATCTTCAACCAGCGCTCTATTGCACAAATGCTGAACATGATTGCCACCTTGGGCAACCTAGTCGGTGCCTCGGATAAAGCGTTTAAACTGATTGCCGAACTGGAGCACACGATACAGCAGGCAAAAGAAACTGCATCTCGATTGCCAGCAAAACCCGTTGTGTATTTTGAAGAGTGGAACGACCCCATGATTTGCAGTATCAAATGGGCAGCTGAGTTGATTGAAATTGCGGGCGGTAGAGATTGTTTTCCGGAGCTATCGCAGTTTCATAGTGCGAAAGACCGAACAGTACAAGCCAGCCAGGTGATAGAGCGCCAGCCCGACATCATCATCGGCTCATGGTGTGGTAAGAAATTTCAGCCTGAGCAGGTGATTGCCAGAGAGGGGTGGGATAGCATCCCCGCCGTAAAAAATGGCTTGGTATTTGAAATTAAATCGGCGGATATTTTGCAGCCGGGGCCGTCACTGATTACCCACGGTCTGCCACAGCTACAAGCTATCATCCAGCAATGGGCTGGACGCACGACAAGCTTAAAACAGAACAATAGGAACTAACATGGCAACACATCTTATTTTAGGCGGCGCACGCTCAGGTAAAAGCGCCTTTGCAGAAAAACTGGCTTTGGCATCCGGCCAGCCAGTCACTTATATTGCCACGGCACAAGTGTACGATACAGAATTCGGCGCGCGTGTTGACCAGCACAAGACACGTCGCCCCGCGCATTGGGCTACAGTAGAACAGTCTTTTAACTTAGCTGAAGCGCTGCAAACACATGCCAAAGCGGATACCTGCATTATTGTAGACTGCCTAACCTTGTGGCTGGCGCAGTGTATTTGCCCAGACTGCGACCGACCAGAGAATTTAGACTGGCAGCATGAGCGCAGCAGGCTAATAGAGGTTCTGCCAAAGCTAGCAGGCACTGTATTATTGGTCAGCAACGAAGTGGGCATGGGCATTGTACCTTTAGGTGAAATTAACCGCCAGTTTCAAGACGAACAAGGCCGCCTCAATCAAGCCGTTGCTCAGTGTGTTGATAAAGTCAGCTTTATTGCAGCAGGCCTACCTCTTACCCTTAAAGGATAAATATGGAAACAACAACTTTTGAACTACAAGGTGAATTTATCGAACTTTGTAACCTATTAAAACTTGCAGGCATTGCCAATAGCGGCGGCCAAGGCAAAGTGATGGTGAGTGATGGCATCGTGCAGGTGGATGGCAATATTGAAACCAGACGCACTGCAAAAATACGCTCAGGCCAAGTTGTAGAGTGCTTAGGGCATACGGTTAAGGTGCTATAGCGTAGCTTGATACAGGCACAGCATGTGACAGCAAGTACCGACTATCGTCAGCAATACTCTATGCCCATTTCCTACGCACTCTACGCCAACCTAGCACGATACCGGCCACGGTAAGTAGCACACCACCTGCCGACAGGGTGAAAATGGTGACTCTACGCGCCAGTAGGCTGTCAGTTAATGGCGGAATATCCATACGATGCAAGCCATTAAACAGCCAGCGATAAATACGGCTGTTGCTATCCTGGGATGCCAGTATTTTAGCAGTACGTGCATCAACGTAATAAGTGGTGTTTAAGGCATCTGCAAACGCAATACGTAACACCTTAGGTGTTGTTTGTGCATCCTGATTAAAGTATAAGTCGCCGTTGCTAAGCCAGTGTGCGGAAGCTACCGCCCCATAGCTGCCGAGTTTACTCGCCTGCGCTTGCAATAAGGCGGCGGAGAATGATGTAACGGGGACACCTGACTCGCTATCAATCAGCAACTCCTGCTGTTCACTTCTCGCCAAAACATAAGTATTACCGGCAAAGCTCAGCCACTCTACCTCCTTAATACCAGTAACCGGGTTATGAACTGCGGATGAAACTAGCGGCAGCTTCATGTCCTGCACGGTGAGTTCGGCACCTGCCCAGCGTGCAGACTCTTCAGCACTCAATGAACGATCTGAAAACCAACCGAATGGCGTTAAAGATAGCCAGCCGCTAAATAACCATGTAATACAGAAAACACCCGCACTTAAACCAACGATATGATGCCAGCGTGCCCAGCCACGGTACGGCGTCACCCTATCATGGCTATAGCGGCGCCGAAAACGTATGCGCTGCACACCTAACCATAAACCTAAACTAGCCAGCGCAACTCCGGCAAAGGCTAGCCACAGCACTATCTGCCGCCACAGCTCCCGCTCCATGCGCAAGGGCGTAAAGTAAACCCAATGAATCACCGAACCCAGCCAATTCCACGCACGCTCAGCGCCTTGTGTATCCAGCACCACCTCACCCGTATGGCTAGAAACATACAGCTCGTTCACTGCGACATCATCGAGTGCCACGCGGTACAAGGGCCGGTGTGCATTCAAGCTAGATGAAATAGACCATTGGTCATGATCAATCAGCGTGGCTGCTGTTGCTTTTGCATTGCCTTGGAATTGCTCCGCAGCCTGCACTGCATCAGCTTTTGCAATTGCAGTGGGTTTAGCTTGAATCGGCTGATTTTGACTACCGTTGTTTGCATCAGCCCACACCGTTATCCATTGCCCATTTTGCAAGAAATAGTAGGCAGGTCTATGCTCCCGCATCGCTAACCTGACGAGCTCAGGCTGACCGAGCCTGCCCGTTAACGCCCATGCCTGCGCTGCATCCAGTTTTATCTGCTGCGGCGCTAACCCATCCAAATGACTTAACCGCTCAGCTGAGGTAAGTTGCGGATAGCCTACAAATAGCATCACCAGGCCAGATAAGAACCAAAGCAATACAAACAGCCCTAGTCCTATACCTAGCCAGCGATGCGTCAAATGTAAGTAGCGCAGTTTCACTTCACAACTTTACGGTTAATCATGATTCAACTTTACTGCTTAGAAAGACAACTCGGCGGTAAGCTCAATACGTCTAGACTCGCCCAGAATAAATTGCTGCGTATCGTATGAAACCGGCGCATACAGTTTATTGGTCAGGTTACGTAAATTGCCTCGCAGTGTCGCTTTAGGGTGTACGCGCCATGCAATGCTAGCATCATAGACCGTATAGCCTTTCATGGTAGAAGTGTTGGCATTATTTGCATAGCGTTTACCCACCATGCGTGCGCCTACACCAGCCTCCCAGCTTGCTTGTTGGTAATAAACCCATGCGTTGGCTATTTTTTCAGGCACATCGGTTGGCGTTTTGCCGGCACGAGAAACACTAACAGCAGGGTCACCCACAGACTCAACCAACTGATCGTAACGCGCATCAAGCAAAGCCATATTCAAATCGGTACGCCAGTGATTGACTGGGAACAAGGTTGCTGACATTTCCACCCCGCGTGATGACTGTTTGCCGCCTTGCAATCTAAGCGCTGGGTTATTTGGGTCACGCGTGATAATGTCATCTTTCGCAATATGGTACACAGCAAAAGTAAGCTCGCCTTTACCATCAGGTAGCGCGTGTTTAATACCAAATTCAGTTTGCTGTGCTGAAGTCAGTTTAAACGCGCCATTTCTAGGCCTTAACGTAACAATAGATGAGACAGGGTCAGAGCCTTGGCTAAACTGGCCATAGAATGCAGTATTTGGCGTAGTTTGGTAAACCGCGCCTAGTCTGTAAGAAAACGGTGAGTAATCTTTATCTGCACTTGCCGTACTTAGGCGGCTCTCATGGTCTACATTAATCCAATCCTGGCGCAAACCTGCACTCAGCTTAAGCTGCGTGGTCACATCAAAAGCATCTTCTACAAATAAAGACTGCTGTACGGTTTTAGACACAAAATCCAGCGCCGTAGGGTCTATGGTCTGGAAGTGACCAGGGATAAAGTTCTTGATGGCAACATTACTGCTAGGGTCGTTGTCATTATAGAAATTGTCAAAATATTTGAAATCTACACGCGCTACTTCGTAGCCTGCAGACCAACGATTTTTATGGCCAAAAGCATCTGCAATTGAAGTCAACGCAAAGCGGTTACCAATTTGCTTCTGCTGATGCTTGATCTCAGTGTAACCTGAACGGTCCACAGTATTGGTGGCGTTATCAATCGAGAAGTACTCTACATTGCGCCAATGACGGTGCGCATTAAACCAATAACTCACATTGCTTAATTTAAGCGCATCCGATAATTCCCATTCAACTTTGGCACGTAAGCGGTCTTCGGTGAAGCTTTGTTTATCATCACTAATGTTGTAGTTTTCTTTACGTAAAGATGAGTCTATACGCCCATTACGTAATGGAATACCGGTATAGCGGGTCGGTGATTCATCTGAGTGGTCAAAGGTAAAGTTAATGCGTAGCTTATCTGTGGGCGTAAGCAGCAAGTTAGTCATGATTTTCTGACTATCATGCTCACCACGGTCTACATAACCATTGCCGCCAGTGACCGAAGCATCTGCGCGGAATGCGCCAATTTCACCCACAGCACCGGTGCCACCAACAGCTGCCCTATATTCACCACGTGAGCCTGTACCAACCAGTGCCTGCACTGAGCTGTCGCGACTAGGCGCTTTACGTATGCTGTTAACAATACCGCCCACTGTGCCATCACCAAACATGACCGAAGCCGGGCCGCGCAGCACTTCAACACGTTGGTAGCCCCAAGTGTCCGATGGGTAAGTGAGTGTACCAGCAGCGGTAAGCAAACGAATACCATCTTCAGCCTGCCCTACAGAATCATTACCCGTAAAGCCACGTGCAGAGTAAGCCACGCCTGAACCAAGGTTGCTGATATCAGAAATACCTGTGGTGCGCGAAACCGCCTCGTGGATATTAATATCACCACGCATGCGGATGGTTTCTATCTCCAGTGTTTCCGTACTGGCTGGCACTTCAATCGCGTTCAGGCCTAACCTGCTCGCTGTGCTATTGGGTTGTTTAAGGTTAAGCGCGTTGCCGCGGTCTAAAGTAGACTCAACATTCACCTCTGTGAGTTCTACTGCCGCTTCATCAGCCAAAGCCAAATGCGGTAATGCAGCCAAAACAGCTGCAGTGATTAATTGATTGCTTCTAAGCATTATTTTTATACTCCCTGATACTCATTCAAATCAACATGACCGACCGTCATGTACGTATTGCAGCGGCAGCATTTGAATAGGAGTAGGACAGTGAATATAGACACACTAAGCATATATCTAAGCCGATGATGGTATGCACCTGCATGCTGATTCATGCGTAAACGCATAGCAACATTTGCTGGTGACGCAAATCAACCACGGACTTTGTATAAGTACTGCTGGGATACTTTGTGAATATATTAATGTGTAAGCAAAATAATTATTTTGCCTTTTTACTCAGGACGCCCCGCCCTAATTCAAACATTACGACTACATCAAGGCAGGTCTCCTGACTCTCGGGTTACGGCCTAGTTCGCTGCCTTCCCAAATCTAACGACTCAGTGGCTAAGGGTGCGAACAGACTATCCGATTACAGTTGCGGGGGCAGTACTGGAATAAGCACAAAGACTTTTACGTCAAATGGCCGCACCAGATTCCCTATTAATCAACCAGAATGAAACTCTGGCTAAACCTCAATCGCCGCAGTTTAGATTTTTAGGGTACTAAAGTCAAGTTTAGATAGAAATATCAAGTAGATGCGAGTGTCTGATGCCATCTGTTTGCTGACATTAGGATCAGCGATAAAAGTACCCAGTTGGTACTTTCTCTATAGCTGCATTCTGCTTACAGTCACTAAGACCGGTGCAAAGCCTCACAATTACATTAAAAAGCTAAGCTGGCAGGCTTGGATCAATTGGTAATCCTATCGCATTCCAATCCAAATGCTGCTCTACACAATCGGCTAAGCGGTTTAGCTCGTCGTTTTTAAGTTGCTCATAATCAAAGTGTTGCTCTGCCTGCAAGCCTGCCCATGCCAGCCAAGCCGCGCATGCTTCTTTGTGGTCAAATAAGCCGTGCAAATAGGTGCCGGCAACTTGGCCATCAGGCGACATTGCGCCCTCTGGGCGGTTTTCAAGGTAGAGTGCTGGCGTATTGAGTGCTGCGCCAGTTGTCACCCCCATATGGATTTCGTAACCAGCCACTTGTGCATCCGTAAACGCCAAATGCCCAGCAATCTGCTTCAACTGCTTGGTTTGTTCCAAAGTGGTTGCCATCTCTAACCAGCCGAAGCCCGCGCTGGAGCCTGCGTCGCCTTCTATAGCATAAGGGTCATGCAGCGCTTGCCCGAGCATCTGAAAACCGCCACAAATGCCTAAGACTTTTCCTCCATAGCGTAAATGGCGAGTGAGCGCTTGCTCCCAGCCATTGGCGCGTAAAAACTCAAGGTCACCGCGCACATTTTTACTGCCGGGTAATATCATCAGATCCGCAGCTGGAATCTCTTCGTTAATTTTAACGAACTGAAAATCCACCTGAGGGTGCAAGCGCAGTGCGTCAAAATCAGTGTGATTACTGATATGGGGGATCACTGGCACCACTACTTTCAGGCGCCCATTCTTGGCACCACCAGTTACCTGCTGGCTAACAGGTACGGAATCTTCCGCCTCAATATGTAAGCCATGCAAATACGGCAACACGCCTAATACCGGTTTACCCGTTTCCTGTGTCAACCAGTCCAACCCTGGTTGCAATAGCGCGATATCACCACGAAAACGATTAATCACAAAACCAAGTACGCGCGCCCGTTCGCTTTCAGAGAGTAAGGCCATGGTACCTACAATGTGCGCAAACACACCACCGCGGTCTATATCTGCAATTAAAATCACGGGGCAATCGACCGCTTCAGCAAAGCCCATATTGGCAATATCGCGGTCACGCAGGTTAATCTCAGCAGGGCTGCCAGCGCCTTCCACCACCACACACTCGTATTGCAACTTTAAGCGCTCCCAAGACGCCAGCACTGCAAGCATAGCCGTTGGCTTGTAGGCGTGATAGCCCATTGCCTCCAAGTTGCATGCAACCTTGCCGTGCACAATCACCTGACAGCCAGTATCCGAATTAGGCTTGAGCAGTACCGGGTTCATATCAGTATGTGGTGCTAAACCACAAGCTTGTGCCTGCACCGCCTGCGCGCGCCCTATCTCGCCACCATCCACCGTCACCGCTGAATTTAACGCCATATTTTGCGGCTTGAATGGGGCAACCCGCACGCCTCTGCGATACAATACACGGCATATCGCTGCAACTAGCGTACTTTTACCGGCATCCGATGTCGTTCCCTGAACCATAAGTGATTTAAATGTCATTTGATTATTATCCCATCATCAGCTCCTATAGCACAGCCCTAGCGGTGATTACTGCGGTTTTGTTAGATGCACTGTTAGGCGAGCCCAAACGCTGGCACCCGCTCGTGGGCTTTGGCTGGATGGCAAACAAAATTGAACATGCGCTCAATCGCAATATACGGCCATGCTTTGCCCGCCTGACAGGACTGAGCGCTTGGCTATTACTATTGCTGCCGTTCACCGCCATTAGCTACCTAGCTCGCCACACCCAATTGGCATGGGTGGCCGATGTTATTCTGCTGTATTTGGCCATAGGCGCACAAAGCCTCACCCAACATGCACTGCAAGTTCACGCCCCGTTGCTAGAGGGCAATCTGCAACAGGCACGGCATGCCATTAGCATGATTGTGAGCCGTGATACCTCGCAATTAAATGAAACTGAAATTGCCACTGCCACCGTGGAATCGGTGCTAGAGAATGGCAATGACGCAATATTTGGCGCAATTTTCTGGTTTGTATTATTTGGTGGTGCAGGCGCGGTGCTGTTCAGGCTAGCCAACACATTAGACGCCATGTGGGGCTACAGAACCCCGCGCTTTTTATATTTTGGCTGGGCTGCCGCGCGTTTAGACGATATTTTAAATTTGATCCCAGCACGCCTCACTGCGCTAAGTTACGCCTTATGTGGCAATACCCGAACTGCATTAAAATGCTGGATGGCACAATCTAGCACTTGGTACAGCCCAAATGCAGGGCCTGTCATGTCGGCAGGCGCAGGTGCGCTCCAGGTACAACTCGGTGGCAATGCGGTGTATCACGGCACAGCCAAGCAACGCCCCACACTAGGCATGGGTACATTAGCCAATACGCAACATATTTTAGGCGCTACCAACCTAGTTAAACGCAGCATGGTGCTATGGTGTTTAGTCATCATTGTGCTATCTATCTTGATGCATATTAAAGGAAGCCTGACCCTTGCTTGAACATGGTGGCAACTTAAGCGCCGCTGTAGCGCAATATAAAATCCCGCTAGAGCACTGGCTGGATTTATCAACTGGCATTAACCCCTGCCATTACCCCATTCCCGAGATTCCAGCTCATATATGGCGCAACCTGCCGAACGATGAAGATGGGTTGATTGCAGCTGCAGCGCAGTATTATGGCTGCCAAGCGCTGATTGCTACCAGTGGCTCGCAAGCTGCGCTACAAACCTTGCCGAAGCTTAGGCCGTTGAGCAAAGTTGCCATACTCAACCCCATGTACCAAGAGCACGCACACGCTTGGCAGCGCTGCGGGCATCAGGTAATGCGTTTCAGTGATTTAAACGATGCATACCTTATCAGCAACGCTGATGTGGTGTTAGTTTGCAACCCCAACAACCCAACTGGTAAACAGTTTGCGCCACAAGACTTATTGCAGCTACATGCCACGCTAGCCAAGCGCGGCGGATGGCTGATTGTGGATGAAGCATTTATGGACGCAACGCCCGAACACAGCATTGCCCAGCACGCACATTTAGAGGGTTTATTTGTACTACGCTCTTTAGGCAAGTTTTTTGGGTTAGCAGGCGCCAGGGTAGGCTTTCTACTTGCGGCACCCGCACAGCTACAACAGATAAAAGAAGAGCTAGGCCCATGGACGATTGCAGGTGCCAGCCGCTACATTGCCATGCTGGCCCTGCAGGACTCTGCCTGGCAAAAAAACACCAGACTAACCCTGGCAAATAATAGCCAGCGTTTGGCAAGCCTGCTTACGCAATATGGTTTAAAGCCAACCGCGGGGACTGCGCTATTCCAGTATATTGCGACTGATGCGGCTAATCACCTACACGATAAGCTTGCAAGACAAGGGGTTTGGGTTAGAAAATTCATAGAACAGCCAGCATTAAGATTTGGCTTACCAGACGACAATCGCTGGCAACAACTGGAACAGGCACTGCAAAACCTGTAACACCTAGCATTGAGCAGACTTAGCTACAGCTGCCCTGTGCCAAGATTGCAAACATGCTCAACATCGCCTTAGCGGTTAACAAACTGTATCCTAGGCACGCTATCACTGAGGGTAATTTGTGTCACACTGGCGTGATCAATCACCAAGCGAAACAACCCTTTTAACGGCATATTCAAGGCATCCGCCAGCATGGCACGTATCACCCCGCCATGCGTCACAACCGCGACATTTTTTCCATGTAAGCGACCGCTCACTTCCTCAGTAAAGGTTTTAGTGCGGTCATATAGCTGGGTAAAACTCTCACCATTGGGTGGTGAGAGATGCGCATAATCATGCGCCCAAACATCAAACAGTTCGCGCGGTATACTATCCCAAGGCTGCATTTCCCAATCGCCAAAATGCAATTCCTTTAACCGCACATCCTCTTGCACCTCACCCAAATTAAGCGCCTGCGCTAATTTAGTACAGCGCTGCAACGGGCTGGCATACACTGCATCAAACTGAATGCCATCCAACTTTGCGCTTAACGCACTGCACTCTGCTGCAAAATTAGCTGAAACATCCACATCGCTCTGCCCATAGCAAACGCCAGATGCAATATCCAAAGAGGTATGTCGAATCAAATGTAAATTCATAACCACAAACTCATAGTTGCTGCGCCCACACCAGCAAGCCCAGGTAAAAAGCTAACTCCGTCATCTGCTGCATCGCACCTAAACAATCACCTGTATAACCGCCAAGCCAGCGTTTAATTTTATTACGCCACCATAGCCAAACAACCGCCACCGGCGTTAAACAGCAAGCCGCTAGCCACAACCAATCCGTAGCATTCAACAGCGCAGGTGAAAAATTCCAATACAGTAGCGGAATCGGCGCCACGCCAAACAGCACAGCAAGCAGCAAGCCCGGCGCCTTTACTTTAGTTGCCAGCGGCTTTGCCTTACCGCTCTCTCGCACATAGTCTAAGTCTGCCATCACCAATAGCGCACATAAGCGGCTAAACGCATGGCCAATCACCAGTACAAACGGCAGAAAATAAGCTGGGAGTGCATTCAGCAGCTGATACTTCGTAAATAGCGCCAAAAACAGGGCAATCGCTCCATAAGTCCCAAGCCTTGAGTCCTGCATAATAGCCAGTATACGTTCAGCATCCCAACCGCCTCCTAAACCATCTGCGCTATCGGCTAGCCCATCTTCATGAAATGCACCGGTGATATATATCGTCATCGCCATACTAATCAATACTGCAATACTCTGCGGCAATACCTTATTCGCAAAAGCAAATGCACCCGCGCCTATCAAGCCGACAAAAATGCCCACTAATGGAAAGTATTTGGCCGCCCGATTCAGATCATCAGGATGAAAGTCGCCAAACACAGGGATAGGAATCCGCGTAAAGAAGCCAACCGCTAGAAACATATAGCGACGCTCATTACGCAAGAAATTGATCACGCAGCGTCCCCGACAGCCGCCTCAGCAGTACTTACACCTGCACTCTCAAATGAGGCCATCTCGTTCATAAAGTTAACCGCAGCCTGCACTAAAGGATAAGCCAAGGCCGCACCTGTGCCCTCGCCAAGACGCAAACCGATGTCAAGCAACGGTGTAGCGCCCAAGTGCGCTAATAAGCGGCGGTGCCCAGCTTCACCAGAGCAATGCGTAAATACACAATATTGCAGAATATTCGGCTGCAACTGCGCAGCAACCAGCAAAGCTGCCGTTGCAATAAAGCCATCGATTAACAATACAGCATGCTGCTCAGCAGCGCCCAGCATTGCACCGGCCATCATTGCAATTTCGTAGCCGCCAAAAGTTGCAAGCACATCCAGCGCATTGTCACTACGCAGACCATGAAAATCTATAGCCTGCTTAAGGATAGATAATTTTTGCGCCAGCCCGGCATCATCTAAACCAGTTCCGCGCCCTACGCACTCCTCAATCGGAATACCGCACAGCACACTCATTAAACAGCTGGCTGAAGACGTGTTGCCTATACCCATTTCGCCAAAACCAAACACATTACAGCCAGTAGCAACCTCCTGCTTTGCCAGCGACGCCCCAGTTGTCAGCGCTTGCTGACATTGCGCAACAGACATGGCAGCCTCTTGCAAGAAATTAGCAGTACCCGCTGCCACTTTGGCATGAATCAAATCTGTATTCGCATCAAAATCATGGTTAACACCAGCATCAATCACCCGCAAGCGCATATTGTGCTGACGCGCAAACACGTTAATCGCCGCGCCTCCCTGCAAGAAATTCAGCACCATCTGCGCAGTAACGGCTTGCGGATAAGGACTAACCCCGGAGTTCACCACCCCGTGATCCCCCGCAAACACCATCAACGTGGGGTTAGACAGCTGTGGCGTCAAAGTTTGCTGTATCAAACCCAACTGTAAAGCCACCGCCTCCAGCTGCCCAAGCGCACCTAGTGGTTTCGTTTTATGATTAATTTTATCAACAAGCGCCGCCTGCAACGACTGACTCAATGACCCGATTTTTGGTAAATTTGTGTTTAAATTCATAGAGAAAGATTTTACATGAGAGCCACCTAGATATCACGTAAACCCGATACAAACTTTAGTATTAAAAATAAATATACGAAAATTTCAAAATATCTTTGTCAGATTCCAATTTAGTTTGCTATAATGCGCGCCTTGCAGCGATTAAACCGAACGCTGTAGCAGTAAGAAAGGCCGGGTAGCTCAGTCGGTAGAGCAGCGGATTGAAAATCCGCGTGTCGCCAGTTCGATTCTGGCCCCGGCCACCAGAATTTTGCCTAATAAAATCAGCACTTAGCTGCATTTCAAATTAAATCAGATATACCTAAACATACCCAGAAATACCAAGTTTTACCGACATCAGTGTGATGGAATTGTGATGGCTTGGATTTTCAGACGCAATACCCACTGCGATTCACTTTCAACACGCCGTACATATTAAATTCAGCACGGTGTTAATCGATAAAGATGCACTTCATTCTTAGTGGATGGCAAAGCAAGCGGCTATATTGAGCCTGGCAACTACTTCTTGAGCGCCGCTTTATCACAGCTAGCAACAGGTTTTTTGTGCCGCAGTCTCTTTTATCCACTTATAGAGAGTTTTAGTTAATATCCCTAGTCGATTTTCGACATCAGTCACCCGTGTCCACGTTCAGCAATTGGTTTGATTGCCAACCTTAAACACCACTGCATTCTTACAACTTTCATTACACTATCTCCGCTCCAATTTTAAGATTATGATGTGTCTATCAAAACTGGTGAAATCCATACCTTTTGGTAAATGTACGTAAATCTTTCTTTTTGTTGATGTAGTAGTTTTCCAAACCAAGAACCTTTTGTCTTACAACAGACTCATTAATTGCTTTTTTAACTAAATGTTAGAGAGGTAGCTTATGTCCATAACCTTTAGACAAATAGGTGATTTTAGTGTGAATATTCATTCTTGATGGACAGTGAATTGCCGCAAATGACTCGGTATAGCAACGAAAGGTTTGCGTGACTTCTATCTCGGACGACTTCAACCACTTATGCATTTTGTTATGGCTTGCTGCGAACTAGAGCTATACTACATAATATTTTCTATTTAAATTCGCAATGGCCAATCGCCCTTCTTCCAGCGGAGAACGAGCTGCAATAATCGGGTACTCAGCACAATACAATATTGCAGCTGAGATTATCTATTCCGCTCTCGTAGAAAATGAGTTGGAGTGGATAGCAATAGCTGATCCAGATGCTGGAAGACTGGATGACATCCAAGTGGCTACACCGGGTAGGCTTGATGCCTATCAAGTAAAATGGGGCGAACAAATTGGCACTCTTTCGTTCAATGATTTAACGAGTGGCAAGGGAGATACAACGCTTGCATCAAGCAAAGGGCTGATCGGACAACTTGCGGGCGGATGGCATAAACTTAAGCAAGCCCACCCCACTCGCCGAGTAGTTGTACACCTTGTAGCTCGAGACATAGCATCTGCTTCGACGCAGGCAACTGTCCCTCACAATGACGGCATAGTTTCCAAGGCTAACCTTCAGGGGTTCGTGACTGATTGCTGGGTAGACCGCAGCTGGTCTAGTCATGGGCTTGGGTCTTGTCCCACTGGATGGCGTCCAGCACTTAACGGACTGACTGATGCCTCCGGCATTGACGAGGCTGATTTCTTGTCTTTCATTCAAGATTGTGAACTGGAGTTCGGCTACTCCTTAAAGAGTGCATCATCCACTCGCGACGGTTTGCGCCAAGCTGAGGACATAGAAGCACTTGCTACCTTCCTCTTCCGAACCATCGGAGCTGACAAACGAGAAATCCGAATAGAGAGGAACGAGTTACTGAAACGCTTAGGTTGGGCTGAACGTTTTTCCCAGCACTTCATTCACGATTTTAAAATCGACAAGCTTTATCAGCCCATTTCCACCACGATCAGCAATCTGGAGGGCACCCTATGCAAACATAAGCGCGGCTATCTTGCCTTGCTCGGCACACCAGGCTCCGGAAAATCCACAACTCTAACTCATACCCTGCGCTATCGCAGTGGCTATCGAGTAGTGCGCTATTACGCTTATGTGCCGGATAGTTCCATCCAAGGACGAGGTGAAGGCACTCATTTTTTGCACGATTTGGTGCTTGCTCTGAAATCACTGGGCTTTTATGGAGGTAAAAGTCAGGCAAAAACACTCGAAGAGCTACTTAATAAATTTAGCCAACAACTAACAGAGCTTCATGCTTCGTGGCAGAGTGATGGGGTGCTTACTCTGATTCTGGTCGATGGGCTTGATCATATCGAGCGAGAACAAAAAACGATAAGAAGCCTGCTTGAAGTTCTGCCCCATCCTGACACCTTACCAGATGGTGTGTTATTTATCTTGGGCAGCCAGACATTGGAACTTAAGGGCTTGCTACCCGCAATAAAAGCCCAGTTTAAGGTAGATCAGAGCCGTGTGCTACAGATGTGCCCTCTCGCACGCTCTCAGGTTTTCGACATGATTGACGCGGCGAAATTGCCAGCCCCACTTACTTCTGAGCAAAAGGGGCAAGTCTACCGAATCTCCGATGGACATCCTTTGGCTACCAGTTATTTGATAAGAATATTGGCAGAAGTTTCAGAGCCTTTAGCAATAGATACAACTCTTGAAAATGCCAATCCTTATCAAGGGCATGTCGACCAAGGCTATGAAACCTATTGGCAGAGTATCCAACAAAATGTCTCCTTAAGAGAGTTATTAGCGTTGATCGCTCGTTTTCGTATTCCTTTCGATCCTAGGGAGTTGGTTAGATGGTCGGATGATGCTACAGCGCGAACACTAGTAAGAGAGGCTGGCTTTTATTTCCACAAGGACACACCTCATCGCTGGCGATTTTTCCACAATAGTTTTCGACAGTTCATTCTGAATCGCACTTCGCTAAATGTTTTAGACGAACATGATGAAATCGCGGACAGGGCTTACCATCGAAAATTAGCCGATTTGGCTTCCCAATTGCCACATGATAGCCCTCAAAACTGGGAGACCCTTTATCACCTTGCGTGTGCCGAAGAGTGGGAATCGGTATTGAGGCTCGCTACACAGGACTATTTCCGCAGTCAATTTTATTCGTTACGTCCCTTGATGGATATCAAGGAAGATATTTCCTTTGCTTTGCGTGCTGCACGTGCAAGGTATGATGGTGTCGCGGTATTTCGTTATCTTCTTATCGAGCATGAATTGAGAGAGCGAGAACAAGTACTCGATCAAATAGATATGCCAGAGCTGCTTCATGCGCTATATGGCACTGAAGCGGTTTTAAATTATTTGATGGATGGAAACAACCTGCGTGTTGCCGATGAGGTAGGTCTTAAATTCTGTCTGCATCTAGTTGCAATTGGCGAAATCAAGGCTGCGCGACTGATATTTGAAGCGGCGGAACCGCTAGAGTTGTTGAATGGCGCGCAACCGGTCAAACAACACGGTTCTGACCGGTCGTTGTTGAAGCACTGGATGCGTTGTGCTCATTACTTCCGTACTTTCCATGAGTTGGAAACGGCCATTGCTGCACTTCGGATCGAAGCACCTCAGCATGCGGCAGATGAGGATGAGGTTCTTGCAGTAACGAATCTCCAAGCCTATTTGCGCACGGTGCTCGTACATGCGGTTTCGGAGGTTATCGACACTGATAAATGGGCAAGTTTGCGTAAGCTTTCAATTGGACCTGACGAGCAGAAAGCACTTTGTCTGCAATTAGATTTTAATATCTGCAATCTGCATTCCTCACATTTAGAGGCGCGGACGGCATTAAATCGGATTCTATCGGAGGCAAGTAAGGAGACGATGGGCGACTTGGATAGAGTACTGGTCGCGGAATACCTGCTCTCTATTCGAGGAGATATGGATGGTGCAATCCATTGGATTGATGGGTTATCCCAGCCGCCGAACCACGAATGGAGATCTTCGCAATGGAAGCGGTTGGACCCCTTCACGTTGCGAATTCGATTGAACCGGCTCTTAGCTGCAGTTGGACGAACAGTTGACCCCATTAAATCTGTACCCGATTCAGATAATCCACGTAATTATGGAAATGTCCTGTTTGAGCGGCAGTTGGTCATCATTGCCTCAATCTGGGGAAAGGCAAAAAGGGGAGAAATAAAGCCCCCTGATGAAATCATTCACTTGCTTCACTCAGCGCTGCGGCTCTTTAATCGAGGCCACCATGAAACGAAGGATTGGTTGGATTGGTATCAATTCACAAGCGCAGCGGAGCACTATTTCAATTTTATGATTCGATCTGTTGCTGCTCACGGCCAAGAAGCAGTTAGATCTCTCAGCAGAGCATTTGAACAACAATGGACGCAAGAGAATACGGTCCAGTACTGGTCTACTAATCGACGGCGAGCTATTGCTTTGGCGCTTTATCGAAATGGTGATGATCGAGACATATTCATTCGCCGGCTGGAAGGGTTGGAGCAAGAAATCGGCGTATGGCATGATGTCCATGAGCGTGCAGAGGAATACGGGCAGCTCGCCTTGGCTTGGCGTGAGGCTGGTGAAGTCGAGCGAGGAAAATCACTCGTGCCGCTACTTCTTAAGGGTTCTTTTGGCATTTATCATCATAAAGATCGTCAATTGCAACAGTGGGTTGATTTGCTCACCAAAGCTGCAAAATATCGACCAAGCTTGGTAAATGAAGATATTGGGCGTTTCTCCAGTGCACTCGTCGTACTTGAGCTAGCGGGGCGTGGACGCGGAACGCAGGATGCTGCTACCGAACTGTTAGCACTAGCCATGTCTGCGACTCCTGGTTATGCGAAAACTTTATTCGATTGGCTACTCAATCATGGTGGGCTACATTTCAGTAGCGCGGTGAGCGGGCTTTTACTTGGCGCACTACGTCACGAGAGCCCGCCGTTAGAAACGATTTTTGTGGTTACACGGCATTTGTTGATTCCGTTTGACTCTTACGTCTACGAACCTTTGCTAGAACAGCTTGCTGAGAGAACCTCACAATGTGCCTCGCGTGAAATTGCGGAACGGCTGATGAGTGAATTAATTCGGTCGATCCAGATTAAGGCTTATCCGAGTGACCGCCCAAGAATATGGAGGGCAATGATTGCAGGATTGCGTATGGCTGGTCAAGACAGTAGAAATTTTGAGAGGTTACTTTTTGAGAGTCCTGGTAAACAAGATAGCTCCAGTTCGACCTTGCTTTTAAAAGATGGTAGGAAGTTGACTGAAGAAGATGTGTTGGTGTTGGTCAACTCTTTTGAGCAACTTGTTTCCTTGATCGAATTGATTGAAAAAACCGAATACTTCCCTTGGCGGAGAGTGATAAAACCACTGATTAGGAATTTTTCTGCCGAACAGATTAGCCAACTCCCTCTCTTGCTTGAGCCTTATGGCGTCGACAGTATAGTCCGTAATATGTGCGCATCTAGGCTTCACGAACTAGGCCTCACAAAAGAAGCAATACATATTTTAGAAGCCGTCTTAGGCGAGACTAGTGCATCTGGCTGGGACATAAGTTGGGATGGCGGCAGCCGACAAAGCGCAATTAAGGCGCTAATCACCATCGCTCCTGAAAAGTGGCGGCCGCATGCGCTGGAAATGCTCGTCGATGATTACATCTCCGAGTTCCACTATCCATACAATCTAATTCATAACCTTGAGGAGTTGTCTGAGATACTTTTCGGGGAGGTGCCATGGGAACGATTATGGCCTGAAATTCGTGAACATATTTATCAGCTCGCTGAGTTTTCTCTTGCCGAAGAGCAGGCGCCGCCGCCCAATGAGTCTAGCGTCAAAGCTGAGGAAGTGTTGCTGCAAGCTGTAATGTGGGCCGCTAACCTGCCAATTGATGAGGTCCGCGATCAGGTTCATTGCGCACTTTGTGATTTCGTAATTCGAGGCTTAGCGCCAAGTGCCACCAAAGCAGTTATCTCGGCGCAGTTGTCAGGTGAGCAGCCGAAGGCAATCCAAGTACTCGCAGTCTTGGACACGACTTGGCAATTAGGTTCGCAACTCGCGCAAGAGTATGAGAAACAGATACTTTCACTCCTTTCCTCCCCAGATTTTATTCTACGACGTATGGCAACGGAGCTTTCAGAAGAGATTGGCCTGAGCAACGAGACTGATCAGAATGCCGTAAAGCCTTTGCCCATTATTTATTCCATGCATCTACCGTCTCTGGAAAACAACGAGCGAGCTGTGCCATTTAATGCAATTCGCTCAAACGAATCTTACCCGGACTCCAATGATGAATTGGAAATGGTGCGACCATTCGATCCAGATTTGAAAATGCTTAGTCGTGCATCTAAAGTACCTTTTGAGAACTTGTTACATAGAACAGCAGCACTGATGCGGGAGTTAGTCCCTGAGGAACAATGGAATAAATTGGCTGCAGAAAGGCTCCTGAAGCTTCTGAAATCTATTGAATTGCAGTTGCCTTATAACCGGCTAAGACCTCAAGTTGCATTACGTGCAATTAGTCATGTAGTTGTTGAACTTGCAGAGTCAGGACGGCTGGATATTAAGGCGCAGATGTTTGCGTATAGCAGACTTTATCGTTACGACTGGCGTCTTGCGGGGAAAGAGCCCGTCAGTCGCCCCAATGTTGTAGCATCCTTAGAAAATCTTGGATTTTTCCCTAAAAAAGAAGAGTGGCTAGGTGGGCATGATGCTGCGTTTGAGATTTTGGCCACCCGATTGGATACCGGGCATTGTGTGGCAGCTGAACTGTCGCAGTTTAAGGCATGGGACTGGTCTGTGCCAACTGAATATCGCTTCTCTATGGCATGCCATCCTGAATGGCCTCACCCCAACGAATTGAGAGGTGCATTCGACTTCTTCCCGTATGAGTCAATCTGGAATGCAAGTGACTATCCGAACCTTCATGGAGCGGACAAATTTCCGGCATTGGTCACTTATGGGCATTCAGGTCAAGTGGCAATTGGAGGTATGAAATGGCTCGCATTTAACCCTGCTGTTGCGATGGGTCTTGGCTGGTCTCTGTCGAAAGAGGGCCTATTTAGATGGGTTGATGCAGCAGGAAGCATTATGGCGGAAAGTATCTGGTGGCAAGATGGTCCAATGGCTCGCCAACCGCCACGTAGTGACGAGGCAACAGGAGAAGGTTGGTTGGTGGTGGTTTCGCCGCAGGCTCAACTATCCATCCTTCAACATTTCGCCCCGATAACTTTCATGCGAGCGGTTAAGCGTTGCTTCAACGATGAATTTGAAAACTCAAATGAGTTCTCTACAGACGCTTCAGTATGGGGAGCTGATCTTGATTTCTGGGAATGAACTAGGTCAAAGTGTAGCTTAACACTGAAATGTGATTGAGTCAGCGAAGAGAAATGATGTGAGGCACATAGTCTTCGCACACACATCCTCCCCTGCCTGCCGCTGGCCACTTAGCAACGGAGATTGCGAAGTTCTGCCAACCAGTTTGAAACATGAATGTCAGTTTAGGGCCGGTTTTTGCACTTTGACCTCTGAGTTATCTTGACATAAAGCTGCCATTCATAAATATTCATGGTTTTTAATTAATGGTCAGTGCCCACGAGAATGACTGGTCAGTTAGAATAATTTTGCTGGTCAGTCATATTGAAAATCAATGGTCAGTTTGTATGAGAGTATGCAGCATGAAATCAGTATTGAATGTCCACACACTCAGAGACTACGTAAAAGAGTTCACTTATGGAATAGATAAGAAATTTACTATCTATTACGATGAGTCCAATAATATAAGAAAACTCTATTTACAAGACAGTGGATTCAATGTTCCAAGACACGATAATTTTATTCTTGGGGGAATAGTATTAGAAGAAGGTCAAAGTTTAGGTGATATTGCACTGTTGCGAAAAACATTGCGTATGCAAGAAAACGCCACTGAAATTAAGCTTAAACATATCGGCAGTGGCAGTTTCGAACAGATTCTTGGCTCCCCAAAAATGGGGGTGGTCTTAACTTGGTTAATTGACCATAAAATCCATATTCACTATTCAAACATCAATATTCTGTATTGGTCCATAGTCGACATTATCGATTCAATAATTTCTGATGAAGCTTTTGAAGCATATTATCACGCACACAGGGTAGTTAAAAATGAACTGTATAGAATCGCTACTTGTGACATAACTCAGTTTCTAAAAATATTAAAAACATTCAAATACCCTGATCTTTCCAAAGATAATACGCAAAAATTCTTAAGTGAACTTTATAACTTCTTAGAAATTAACAATCCCGAGGATACAAATCTTCCAACTATCATACTGAAAGAGCTAATTCGAAACGCAAAGATGCTGCCTGAGCTCATTTTTTTAACCAACAATAAGGAAAGTATTCTGATTGATAACTTTTCCGATTTCTTTCTTCGTCCTTTATACATATTTAAAGACTCAACGCATATATTTGATGATGAAAAAGTAATTGAAAAAATATTAGACGGTTACAAATTAATGGATGGGGATCGGGAGGTCAGCTCAAGGTTTTCCGATTCAAAAAATGAATTTGGCATTCAATTATCGGACATTCTTACCAGTTTTCTAGGTAAATATTTCATATTTATTGAAGAGCACTCGATGACTGAGCTGCTAGTCATTAAAACTAATTTAAACGCCACTCAGACCTCAAACCTTAAATTATTACAAAATTTAATTAATGCTTCTCATGAAGTTAGTAATGCTTTTTTTCATAGAATTGCGCCTATAGATACAGATTGTAAAAGTGACACCTTTATACATAATCTACGCCCAGCACCTCACCTAATTTAAGGCCATCAGCTGAATCTCCAATAGACTACGAAAATCAGTTAAAAAATAGCTGATTGGCGTCTGCAAAATTGGTGGTGACTTATTCCTTGATAACTTAGTACCTTATAGCGGCAACCAAAATACGCAGTAAGTTATTACTTAGTTAACCCATTTAATATTTTCAGGAGCTCTTCTGCTGTTTTCGTATCACCAGCATCCAGTGATGTTTTTACTTGGCCACGTAAAATCGCAAGCGATTCATCATCGACACGTTGGACACTCTGTCGAACGACCTCTCTAATTGCCTCATCTTCAGCAACGCGAGAAACCCTCCTGGTCTCAATGTGTTGCTTCACATTATCAATTTTCCGACGAACTCTTCTAATGAAAAATCGAATTAGCATTACTACCAGTCCGAAAAACACTGCCAGTAAAATCAATCCAAAAATGAAACTTCGCCTGTCTTCATATTCCTGTGTAGCGTATTGATAATTGACTTGTTTGATTTGCTCGCCAGCATAAGATTTGAAGCCCGACAAGATAATGACTTTTGATTTAATTGGAGAGTCTTGTCACGCTTTTGTCATAAACTTTATTGGAAAGCTGTCCGGTTTTGACATCAAAAGCTTAAATAACTCTTCTGAGCGCACATTGCCCAAAGTAATATCTGACATAGAAACTTTTCTTTGCGGATCATTGTTACCGTCAAATGCCCACTTATCTCCAAGCTCTACATCTCCGGCCTCTAGCTTAAAGTATAGAGTGTTGGATAAATACGAGTTTAATTCGCGCTCGCTATCGTAGAACCTGCGGATAACAACGGACGGTTGTGAGCAATACTTTTCTGGAAAAAAATCCGATCTTGATATGCCGCACGTTATATCCATACTTATTTCAAAGCCATCTACTATCCAATAACCAACACTATTCGGCTTTATATTTTCTACAGCATGGGCATTACTCCCCCATAACAAATTAGAGAAAATAAAGATAAGAAAAGCAACCTTTTTGGCATATGTCGAGAATATTTTTTTCATTTGTTGCCCATTGTAACGATGCTCAGAACGTTTAGCCCATCTACCTGCATTGGTAGGTGATTTTGTATTAAATAATGTAACGCCCCTTTTGAAGGGCTAGATTTTCATTTCAAATAAAATTTAGTTGAAGTTAAGTATTTATGGTTTTCTGGAAATAAGATCTAATACTGACTGATTATTAACCATCCAATCTCTAGTAACAGCACAGCGAAGACTCACCAGATAACAAATTTTGTTAAAGTCATCAGTAAGGTTTCGTGTAAATATGGGCTCATGGTGCGCAATTCTATTTCTTAACAAACGAATTCGTCCAAGCTCTTGGCCAATATTTAGGCGAATAGCCTTGATTGGTGATACTGCGTCAACTCCTGGCAATACTGCTCTAAGATGTGGACTCCATAGACGTTCGTCATGACGCTTCGTAAATAACTTTTCCCAGAAAACAAACTTTAATTCAGGAATAACCTTTCCAGTAGTTTTCTCAGCCTTACCCACCTTAATTAGATCTGCACATGGGCTGTACCCTGTTGAAGGGTTGGGTAAACTAGTAATGAAGGCACGACTCCAAGGCCAATCAACACCGTATTTACTTTCTAGCGCTGCAGCTGCAGCATTTCTAATCGTAACCTCGCAAATATGTAGCGGCACCATCAAGGCTGCAGATACTTGTGCATTCCAGATATATAGATCAGCGGAGCGTTCATCACCAACCCCTCCACAAGCTTGCTCATATGTTAAAATTCTATGCGATGACAAAGCAACTTTTAGTGCCGCTAATTCTTGTATTGTTATTGACATGTGTAAATACGTACTATATTATTAATCCACTAGCTGCGAGTCTTGTTGGATTTTTCCTCCCCTTGCAGACATACGATAGTAAATTAAAGAGCCCGCTTAATTGCGGGTTTTTTTATTGCTAAGTACTCTAACCTCTTCTTAATGTTTTGTTATTCAGCATCAGTTTACACCAAACTAATATAAAACAATTATGCCTTAGTTAAGTAACCTTCTACGTGCAACATGACCACTAGCCCACAATAAATCTACGAAACTTAGAGTTATTGATGAAAATCTGTTTTCCATAAGACTAGTAACTACAGACACCCAACTCCTTCAGCCTTGTTCTTCTCTGCAAAAAATACTGACTAGATAACTCTCCAATATATTCACTTACTTTCCGATCATTCTCATCAATACCTTGCCAAAAGAAAGGTACATTTTGGTTATGCAAACTTTCAATGAACGTAATTTGTGTCAAAGCTAAAAACAGTCTTGCAAAATTTGCTGGCTCATTGAAATCATTTTTTAGTAGATGAACAACCAAGTGACGGTTAAATCCATTTAAATCAACATCAGCGTTGCTAGATTTATACAGGACACGGCTGAAAAACAACCTAAAGGCATTAATTACATCACACTGTGGATTTACATGTGTAAAAAAATCAATTTCTACAGCAGAGTTTCCTTTGCCAGGATACCAAGAATATTGAGGGAAGCGAGACTGCCCCCACTTTAAGATTAGTTCTTTAAGGCCGTTATCAAATTCACTAGTGCTTACATTATCTGAACTCTTATTTAACACTTTTGCTTGTATATTTCTAAGACCTGCCTCAAATACTGGAAATAAAGACATGATGGCAATATGGTCCAGTCCAAGATAGTAGGCTTCAATTGCTTCAAAAATTATTGACTTATATTCTCTAAAAGAATCACTTACAGAAAGATATTTATTGAAATATGCTACGGCAATTTCAGATGTAAAAGATTCGTGTAACCATTTATTCGCTTCATTAACTGGATTATTTGAATTGTTAATAGTGTGTATATCTTTAACTATCGTTCCCTGACCTATGTAAAGAGGGACTGGAATTGATAAGCCCAACATTCTTTCCTGTAGCCCAGTAACCCGTCCCCAATGATTATTTAGATATGCAATAGGTCTTTCAGTTAAAAAACACAAACCTTCATCAGTTTGCACTTCAAACCCGTCTCTGCCAATATTTTTTGGTACTACAGATACACGTAACGACTCCTTTAGTTGAAACTGGTTTTGAATCTGATTTACTGTAAGCTTTGCTTGACCACAAAGATTGTTTAGTGTTTTTTGATACTTCATTGCATCCTTTAAACCAACTAAAATAATTCAATCACATTTTATTACTGAAGATAAAAGTACATAAAACCAGCTAAAGATTCACACTCTAATAAAATACTACCATAGCGACACATAACCTAACGCTTGCAAGCGCTAGCCTACCGTTTTCAAACAGTGTGTTACGTCAAAGTTAATTACAATTTCCTACGAACTTAGAGGGGCAGGATGTATGACGGTATAACCGTCATCAAATACACTCAACGGGCTACGCCCTTATTCGTGATATTTGTCCTGCCGCTGCACGTGGCTATGCCCTTCGGGATAATTACTAATTGATTAAGGTGGAATGTTTGGCTGTCGCAAAAAAATCAGAAAAAAGAGTCAAAACTAAGCTTATTGGTGTCCGTGCCACGCCTGCTGAATACGATCAATTTAAAGCTGTCGCAGATTCATTCGGAGTTAGTGTGGGCGAGCTTTGCCGGAGCGCTAGCTTTAACCTAGTACTCAAATCTAAGACTGATCAAGAGGCCATTGGAAACTTGGCCGCTTGTCGCGCAGATCTGGGCAGGCTTGGTGGTTTATTAAAAGGCTGGCTAGCTGATGCCTTCCCCAATGCACCAGTACCAGATCGGCAGCGCATCATTGCGCTATTGAATGAAATCAACAGTGCAAAAACCATCATGGTTGATTCTGCTCAGAAGTTAATGATTAAAGATAAGCCGTGATCCAGAAAGAGCCCACTTTCAGGAAAGACCGCAAATCTTCAGCTAAAGATTCATTACGTTATGGCGAAGGCATAGGCGTTGATCGTGAAACTGGTGAAGTCATTGATAAGTCCTTACGCACACGCTTGGGTGGTTTTGGATTGGTTGAAAATGGTGTTTACCAAAACTTCCCCCGCGATGAAATGTTGCAAATAATTGACCTGGCAGCAGCAGAGATGCAGGCTAATTGTGACTTAAATACGCGCGTTGGATCTGATCATAAAATCATGCATCGCATCTTTTCTTGGGATCAGTACCAACCGACTGAAGTAGTATTGAGAGACACTGAGGACTCTGCCCTCGCCGCCCTTAAGTTAGATCACAATCATTTTGCAAGCTTTCTGCACAATGATAATGGCCACTGGCATTTGCATTTGTTCGCAAGTCGCATTGATAAGGTAAAACATAGTGGTAATTCATTATGGATGTCACACCAGAAACTAGATAAAGTTTGCCGTGAGGTAGAACTCCGACATGGACTTGAACGTGACGCTGGCATGCATGACGTAGATGAGCATGGCAACATTATTGCCATTCCCTTTTCTGAGCTTAGAGAGCGTCGATTAGACAAACAAAAAAACCAATCTAATATCATTAGTGATAAAGCAAAAGCTATTGAGATCTACTCAGGAGAAAAGTCATTTCAAACCTGGGCAAACGAAATCAGAATTGGTGATCGTCTTAAGCATGCTAAATCTTGGCAAGAGCTTCATGCCACCGCTGCCGCCTATGGTCTAGAAGTGAAAGCCAAAGGTGCAGGCTTCACCATCTCCCCAATTGGACAAAAAGGTGGGATGCAGCTATCTAAACTTGGGGTTAAGAACTTAGCGGCCAAGCTTGGTGTTTTCGAATCAGCATCACCAGATTCAAACGGTATCGTGCAAATCACCCAATATCGACCAGAACCATCCAAACCGGCGAATACACTTTATGCAAAATTCAAAGCAGATAAAGCCAATCACAAATTAGTTAAGATCAACTCGATTAAGGATTTTAATGATCAGATAAAAGTTGATAGGCAAAACCTAAGAAAGTCGCAAAGAAAAGAACTAGCGTTAATTAAGTCCAGTAGCAAAGGTACAGACCGGTTTGCCGCAGTCTCTGTCGCAAAAATGGCGCATGTGGTTGCCACAGCTAGTCTAATAGATTCTCAACGTGAAGAGAGAGCTAAGTTATACAAGAGTCTATCAATTGAATCACCAGGTACAACCTTTCGTGAGTTTGTTGTTAAGCAAGCCGAAGCTGGCAGTGATGAAGCATTGATACTGGCACGCAAATACGCAGCAGAGAAATCAACAAAAACATTGTTTGAACGTGAAGAATCTACTTTACTCATCGTAGCTAAAGTTTCAGGTAGTCAGTATAGCGCTACCCCTCGCCTACCCATCAAACATCATGTGACATGGTTAGGTAGCGTTGTATATGACTTGGGCCAAGGTCATCAAATCATCGACAAAATATCGCCCAACCAAATCCAGCTCAACAACTTAGCGGCAAATGATCCGACTTCAATTGAAACCTCACTGCGGTTTGCTGCTGCAAAGTTTGGTGGCACGCTCACACTGAATGGTCCTCGTGATTTTCAACTACTGGCCGTGCAAACAGCAGTGAGCAAAGGTTTGGGCGTTAAATTTACCGATTCTGCTTTAGAAAAATACCGCATGGCTTTAATTGAACAACAAAATAAGGAGCAACATAATGCACGTACTGTCAGAAACGAAAATAGAATTATCCCGCCAGCCCACCGCAGAGATAGCTTGCGTCAATTGTCCGAACTCAATGTGGCAAGAGGTAAAAACATCGAAACAATCGACGCAAACCAATCTACAGTGCTATTGCCGGAAGATGTTCGTAATCACGTGGGGCGGCAAGGAAACAATGCTGGTCACAGCATGCGACGGAACGGAAGTGGAAGAGGAGTTGAATCTACAAGCCAACCAAGACACGAAGTCAAAACCAGCACCGAGCTTTACGCCAATAGAACAGATCTAACACACAATACGCCTAATGCTGAGGCATCAAATGAAGTATTTGAGCAGGCAGCCCTAGGCGCAGTGACGCGTGAGGGGTGTATGAATGCCAAGGTATTAGCAATCAAAGATTCTAGTTTGGTTGTGAGTTTGGGGCGTGGCAATAAAGCCATCATTCATGATGTATCGAATGCTAAGGACTTTACAGTTGAGCAAATAGTCACCATCATTAACAAACAAGCAAAGCTTGAGCGGCCAATAGAAAAAGATGATATCTCAAGATAAATGATTTATTAAAGCGAATGCAGGATGTTAATATTTTTTGATACTGAATTTACAGAGTTGGGATTAGATGCTCGTCTGATTTCAATTGGTCTTGTTTCAGAAAGCGGCCAGCGTGAGTTTTATGCAGAACTTGAAGACACCTACCAATTGGCTGATTGTAGTGATTTTGTGCGTGAATCTGTACTGCCACACTTACTAGGCGGAAACGCTCGAATGTCCCTACAAGAATTGACCGTTAGACTTGGCAATTGGTTAGAAGAGCTTGAGGATCCTGTGCAGTTGGCTACAGACTCAATGCATTGGGATTGGCCTTGGATACAAAAAATTTTTAGCGAACCTGAGTTCTGGCCGACAAACCTAGCAGCCAAGCCATTAATCCTTGGACAAAACCCAGAGTTAGAGTTGGCGATAGAAGCCGCCTTTTCGAGTGGATTGCGCCGCCATTATGCTCTAGATGATGCCAAGGCTAATCGACTGGGGTGGTTAGCTTTAGAAAGTTAATAATGCTGCTATTCTGCGACACAGAATTTACAGGGCTTGGCCAACCTAGTCCGAAGTTAATATCATTAGCTTTGGTTCCTGCTGATGGAGGTAATCCGTTTTATATAGAACTTGCAGAAGGTGATGGATGGGAGCTTAGCGACTGTAATAGTTTTGTTTTACGAGAGGTATTGCCCACTCTTAAAGGTGGCGACTGCATCGTGCCAAGAATAAAACTACACGATCTTTTGCTGGCATGGCTTACTAGCATGCCAAGATCGATTCAAGTCGCATGTGATTCCGTAATTGATTTTCGTTTTCTTGAACAGATACTGGGTACAGATTGGCCTAGCAAATTGGAAAAGCAATATTTCGATTTGAGTACGTTAATTACTAACAGCAGCTATGATAAGACTGTTAACCGTTATTACACACAAGATCGCCCACCTCATAATGCCCTGTCTGATGCACAGGCCTACCGATTAGGTTGGTTGGCTTGGATGGATGCTAATAAATGACTTACATTAAGAAAAAGGAGAGTACTTTGAAATTAACTATTTATTCTGTCATCGATAGTCAGTTAATGCAAAGTTAATCAGTTTTACTAGAATGCCATGAGTGCAGAACCTCTTGTGTAAGTCGGTCGATCTCTTCCTTTGATACTCCGTTCTGGAAAACAAACTTACTCGACGCTGTTCCAATCTCGTGAAGTAGCAGCCGAGCTTCCTCTGCAATTTGTTCCAAACGCTCTACTAGGGAATGACAAGACTCGTCATCGAAAATTGCTGTGCGATTAGTTGAACGCGAGCTGTGAACAAGCCAATTTCTCTCTTTAAGCAAGGACATAAAGCGAGACTCTAATGCTTCAGGCAATTTACCAGCATTACGAAGTGCATGGATTGTTTTTCCAAATGTATTGCCTTTGACAGATTCATCCAGCTTAATTCCAGCATCAACTCCCATTCCACGTGTTGCCAATACCACCAAAACAAAGTATTGCTCAGTTGCATCTTCCAACGCTTGGAGTTGCCAGAGAGAAAAACCTAAGTTTTGAGTAATTGCATTCAATCGCTCCGCTTTTCTCAATTCTTTAATGGCGTATGTGACCTAACATCCATAACATAACGTAACATAACGTAACATAACAACGTAACATAACATAACAACGTAACGTAACATAACAACGTAACGTAACGAAATAGATACCCTAATCGAACAGCTGCCCGTTTCCAAAGTCTGGGGGGGGTAGGCAGCCGTGTAGAAGAGAAGCTGAACAAGCTAGGCATCCATAACGTATTGCGATTAAAGCGTGCAGATCCGAAACGCATACGGAATGAATTTAATGTCGTGCTTGAGCGCACTGTAAGAGAACTTAATGGCGAACCATTGCTGCAGATAGAAGAGACATTTCTAGAGGCTAAACAAGTGATGAGCTCCAGATCGTTTGGAACTCGTGTTGATAAGCTGCAAGATCTAGAAGAGGCGATTAGCTATCATGCCAGTAACGCGTGCGAACGCCTCAGAAAACAAAATCTATACGCGAATGCAATTACAGTCTTTATTCAGAACAGTCCGTTTGACCAGGCGCCATACTATGGACCTTCTTGCTCATTTGGCATGCCGTCACCCACAAACAACAGCATGCAAATTGCGAAAGCAGCGATTTGGGCTGTTCGTAAAATGTATCAAGAGAACATCTACTTCCAGAAAGCTGGTGTGTTGTTAACAGATTTAGTCCCAGCACAAGGTCAGCAATTAGATATCTTTGGTTTTAGTAAGCAAGACAATAGATCTCAGATGTTGATGGAAACCATGGATAGGGTTAATAAGAAATACAATAAGCCTATGATCAAGTTAGCATCTGAAGGCACCAAAAAATCATGGGTAATGCGTAGAAATCTCAAGAGTCCTAACTACACGACTGACTGGGGTGATCTACCAACAACAACGCCACTAATAACTACAAGACTTTAAAACAAGGTCTGCACTAAAAGTTTTGCGGTCAGAAACATAGCTGCTAACAGCCTCGGCGCTCCCATTTGTCTTTTGCCTTAGCTTCAGCTTTGGTTTGCCATTGCATATTGCTACTGTGATCCGCGCCACCACATGCTAAAGGGATAATGTGATCTATTATGTAGCCAGGGCATGAGCCTTTGCTACGTCCAGTAGCAGGGCATGGATGCATTTGTTTGAACTGGCTTTTAGCTTTGTAGCTACGCCTGTATTCAGCCTGGGCTGAAAATGAGGTTAAAGTTAACAGTATGATCAAAAAATACTTCATAGACTTCCAATGATTTTATCAACGCATAGTAGTCTAGGTTTGTAATTTTTAAAACATCATCAGTATCAGAAAGAGTCAATTAACGGCCCCAAGCGGTCATTCGTTGTTAATTTCCTATGAATGTCACTCTTCAATTACAATTAAATTAATCTATGCTCTGTTAACACTTCAAGATAGAGACCCAAAAACAATAAAATAAAGATAAGGGATTCCAGCCATACGCCACGAACATTCAATTTTTAATATAGAGACCCGTAAGTCTCTATAATTTAGTGTTAGCCATTTCAAAAGAAATTACAACAGGAGATATCTATGCACCCAATCATTGCCAAAACCTTCGGCGGCTTATCAACCCAGTATTATTTCCGCCAGTTCTTTTTTGGCGCACTTTTTTTCGCTCTTATGTTTTTCATAATGAGCAAAAGCCCCAATCCAATACAAATTAGTTTAGTAATTTTTATGGCAATCAGCACATTTCTATACCCATACTCTCGTTTTGTTTATGAAAGTATCGTCAATTTCATCATGGGTGAAAATGTGTTTTTTGTAAATGCAATATTCATGTTATTCACCAAACTATTTACCATGTTAATTTGTTGGGCGTTTGCCATATTTATAGCGCCTATTGGTCTCGCCTACCTGTACTATCACCACAGTAAAGTTAATGGCTAATCCATCGTTCAAGCGGGGCACCTAACGGCGCCCCTTAACTCAAACGTTAGCCATTAACCAAGGATATTTATGAAACTTCTTAGCATATTGATTATTACTCTCTCTTTTACGCTTTCTTACAGTGTGGCTGCCGAGGAAAAAAGCTGTGTTACCGAACTAGGTAAAAAACAATCTGAAATATTAGTTAATTGGTGTATCAACGTTAGTCCAGCCACACGTCCGCCATGTAACTCACTAAATGCCTGTAGCTTAATTACCGATGAAATTAAACGAGGATGCGCATTTCTGGAAAATGAAAAAAACCCACCGTACTATTGTCTTCTGACATATCAAAATAAATCAAAGTAATGTAAACCATGGTTAACCCATCCATCAAACGTTAGGATTTAATATGCAAATTTACGCACAAGAAAACCCAGTATTACCGACCGAGCCTGAGCGCAGAGATCATTACCAAGATAAATCAAAAAAGAACCCAAGCTAAAATAAAAACTAAGGGGCTGGATAATGTAGCCAACCTTGCCTTATCAAGCCAATAAGCTGTTTTTTGGTTTCTTTTAGCAGTATGGGTAATTGAGTTCTGTACATTCTCTAATTCAAAACCCTTTATTTGATCTAAGGTATAGTTTTCTAAGTTTAGTTTTTTTGGCTCATTGCCAATTGGCATAAGCTCGGAAGTCATAATGCACTTAAATACTAAAATAAAAGCAACAATCATTAGCCATGCTGCCATAGCCACAGCTCCAGTCAGCAAGGTACTGTCGCCATTATTTTCAGCATTTTTAATTGCGTATGCTACAACAGCTCCAATTGCCGTTATTAGAACGGTCAGCAAAGTATTTGCATCCTTTGCTAAAGTCTCGCAAATCTGTAATCTAAACTTTAAGTTTTCTGCCGCCTGCTTCTCAATCCAGTCTATTTTTGAACTCATGCTTATCTCCAGTAAAAAATAGTATGTTACATCCTAACCCATCATTCAATCGTTGTGCATCTGACGCCGTAGATTAGCCGATGAGCGAATTCGAGAAACGGAAGAAGGAGCCATTACAGCCACTGTTATTCGAGGCTGGTGCCGCATTAATGGATTGACAGGGTTTTGAATTCGGCATCGCACTCCTGCTCTTTCACCTTGCTCGGCTTGGGACTGTTGGGCTCGATTCAAAGAAAGTGCAACTCATATTGGATAACCAAGACAAGAAGACCGCTGGGCAACTCATCAAATTGCTGAAGGCGCATGTCGTTGTGAGCGAAGGAATCGAAACTGCCCTAGGAGACGGGCTGTGCGCTCGGAATACTTTGATTCACCGAGCTCTCATTGACAATGCGGAGCGCCTGCCCCAAGCGGAGTCAAGGGCGGCACTTGTGCAAGAAGTCCGGGCACTGCGTACTCAGGTTCAACGTGCCGACAAACTGTTGCGTCCATTCATAGTGGCTTTCGGCGCGACACTGGATGGTGTGCAACAACAAATCGAGCGAGAAGCCAAACAGATGTTTTCATGACTTAATGCCCAACCCTTCATTGCAAGGGATCACCTGCAAGCTGCACTTGAACGTTAGCCTCTAGGAAAATATGAACCTCGTTGACACACTCGCACTTTTCTTAAAATTCCGTGGTCCTGTGTATGACGGTTATTGACTTAGCAATCTCTGGAGAAATGAAAAACATCGACTCTTGCGTGCGCGCGCCACTTCGAACTAATGCGCGTGAACGCTCTTGTGACTCGCGCTTCGCAGCTTCAAGTTGCTCATCTTTCACATATTCTGTGTCTTTAGTTTTCATAGGGCAATCATATACTAAAAGGCTTAGCCCTATGCAAACAAGTCATTAACAAGTCGTTAGAAAAGCTATCAATTTTTCCCTGCAATAAGTCACTAACCTGCAGTTCTGTTAATTTAAAAACTTCGGCAGCATCAACTTGCTCCCAACCTCTGTCTTCTACGATGTGACGTAGCGCAATCATCAGATCAGCACGAATTTGTAGCTCGTTGGCCTCTTCTTTATTGTCTGCGACTGCATCAAAAGCATTATTAAATATAATTGAACTCATCGCTTTAATTGTGTATTTCCATTAAGGTTTGTCTGAAGTAAGTATCATCATTTTTTATTGTGGAGTTGTTTTGAGCCATTGGCCAACTTTATCTTTTAGGCAGTATTGGCATAGATCTATAGCAACATGAGTTCCATCACCAAAAATAGACTGATATCCACCAACAAAATCTACAGAAACAAACTCATGCGCCTCAAAATCATCATATATTATTGACTCTCGACCGCAGCAATCGCAAATAAGCGCCGCTAAAGATTGCGCTGTTATTTCTTCAAACTTTTTTATATTGGCCTCGCTTCTATTGTGTACATTTATGGTTGGTTTTGCATGCAATGTGTACAGAGTTGGAATTTATAATCCTTATCCGCAAAAACCAACCTTGCAACAACCAATACAAATCAATTACTTAAAATAAAATACAATTTAGCATCTAGCTTTATTATCTATAAAAACATCCAAAATCCACCATAAACGTACACAATTAAAACCAAATTTGTACACAATACTCAATAAAAGTGGCTTCATATTTCACCAAAAAAATACGCAATGCAGAATTTCAGATAACTATCATTTTGAGTTATATACTTCTTCGAAGAATTTTCTGAATGGTTCAACTGCAGTAGCTATCTCACCAGCAAGTTCAGATGATATGCCTTCGGCTTCGATGGAGTTGATGACTTTTTTTACAGAGCAGCCAGTGCAAGCTTTGGATATAGCCGAATTTAATTGGTTTCTTGCAAGCTTCCCTTCAATTTCCAAACTTGTCTTTACCGCGCAGGCAATAAAAACAGATGAAAATGTTTTTTCAGAAAACTTTAAAACGATAATTGCAATTTCCAATGGGCTTGCACCAGCTCCCGCGGCGACGCCAATGATGCTTTTTAAGGCTAAGTTCACATTAAATTGATCCGCAGCGGCAACAGCCGCATCCCTAGCTTTAACGCCATCATTCAACTGTTGTTTTGGTGTTTCTAATAATTTTTTTTCGAGCCGTGTTAAAAATGACTCCACAAAATCTGCCATCTCACTTTGGGAAAATAAAGGTATGTGTTCAGATTGACTCATTTCTGGTGGGTAATGACCAAATTGGTCAAAATAACTCTGGTTGTTGTCTTGAAATAACTTAATCATTTGCTCTTTAAATTTTATATGCGCTGCTTTAAAGTCTGACTCATTACGCAAATCGAACATAAATTACTCCTCTATTAATCATTATGTGTGTTGATTGAAACATGCACAGCGGATGACTCTCTTGAGACGTGTTGATTGAGATTAGCCATTCGATCCATAAATGAAGCCTTGTTTGACACAGCTGGCGTTGCACCTGAAATGCCAGCTGTCTCCCCAGTACCACTAGGTGTTGATTTACTACCTTTTGGTTCAGGTCCCTTCAATAACTTATCCACCAGAGCACGATCAGCTTTCGGATCGTCTGGCATTTTTGGAGAGTTGGATGATTGTGAAGAGCGGCTTGGTGGAGGAGCTACGTCCGTCATTGAGTTAGGTGCTTTTTCAGCGTCTGAAGCACCGCCGCCATCTCCACCAGCACTTCTCAGGCTTTTCATGAAGTCACTCATTGAACCTCCAGTTTTTGCTACTGTACTACCTGCGGCCATACCACCTGACGCTACAGCAGCACCTGCCGCAACACCTGCTGCTACTGCACTTGCCATATCAGCCGTGCCCATTTGGGATGATCCACTTGCTAGGCTAGATGCAATGGAATCGGATTTGAAAGCCAAAAATGCTATGAGTACATATCCAAAAATAGCAGCCATGATTGGTGTCCAGATGTCGGTCATTCCACCTTGAGCAACCTTTGCGGCGAGGACTGAATCTAAGTTAGTGGTTACCAATGTAGTTGATCCAACTACAGCACCTAGAATTAAAATTCTGAGCCCGACGGCAATTGTATATTTTAAAGGTGCCATTCCTTGGTCACGCAATGCATCTAAACCGAGCAACGCGAAAGAAATAGGGGTAATGGCAATTACTATGGCTGTTTCAATTTTCACCATGAAGACTTTGAGCGCGATGTACGCACACGTGGCCAATATTATGATGTTGGTCAGCATCAACATTGCTACCGCAAGAAGTGAAGTAATAGGCATTGCTATTGATGTAACAACATTGGCAACAGATCCAGTTGCAGCCTGTGCAACAGATGTTATCAAGTTATTAGAAGCATATAATCCCAAATTTAAAACATCGGTTGCGCTGAATGATGTTCCTTGACCACCGGCCACTAACGACGCAACATTTAGAAACCAATTAACAAACCCCTCGATAAGATCACTTCCATTGTTGTGGTTTGAACTACCTGGCATTAAAAGCCACACGCAAACCGACACCCACGCAATACTTCCAAAAAATTTAGAGAGTGAGCTTTCTAAATCTCCTTGGTTGAGTAATTGCCTCACCATTTTGATAGTGACATTTAACATGGCTAGACCAAATAATAATTTCCAGCTTGCTGCCTCAAGCTTAGTAAATATTTGTTCTGCCGTTGACGTGAACGCATTTTGAACCATGTCAATTGGTCCATCGTACGCAAGGGCTGTTGAAGAAAATAAAATTAACGTAAAAATATAAAAACTCGGTTTTTTCATATAATTTATCCTCTAAAATTTGCCACTAGGTTTTGGTTTAGGCATTTTTGCGCCATATCCCATTTCGGCAGCTGCTTGCTTAGCTTTTTCTTCTTTTTTCTCTTCTTCTGATTTTCCACACGCGGCCAAGCTGAAACCAAATGCAAGCAGAACGGTAACTGTTACTAATTTTGTATTCATTTTATATTCCTAAAATTTGCCACTTGGTGTTGGTTTAGGGTGCATTTTGTAGGTCATTATTCGCTGGTTGGCTTCCATTTCTGCTTGTTGTTTAGCATTTTGGCTGGCCATAAATGTACTAGTCGCCAAATTCTGACTAGAAAGCAACTGCTCTAATTTACGCGTATGCTGGATCTGCTCAACATTAATCTCACTCAATGTCTGAATAGCTGCTACTGTGCCTTGTGAGCTTTGAGACTTATTCCATAAGGCATTTAATGCGGCAGTGTCACTGGTATAAGAGTCACGCTGCAGGCCAGCTGCACGCATCGCTGAGCCTAGGGAGTCCTGGCTACTGGTAGTCCAGGTTCTAAAACGTTCGGCAAAGTCGCCAGCTAATGGCGAGTTATATGTTTTGGAAAAATTAGAATCCACTTCGGCATAGGTATTACCAATTGAATTGCCAGCAGACATAATCTCACCGATACCTCGTGTTAATTTATTCAGATCCTCTGGCATGATCGATGCTGGGTTTAGCATCATGTCCTTTAACTGAGCTTGATACTGCTGCAATTGCGTTGCATGCGCAGCAGCCTGCTTAGCGTAACTCGCAACCAACTGTATCTTATTCATTATCTGGGTACTTTCTCTTGCACACGCGCCACAAGTGGCTGCATATGAAGAGTTAGACGCCAGCAGGCTGATTATCAATATAGATGCAATGCGTTTTGTGTTTCTCATTCTTATACTCCTGCCAATAAGAACACAGGTGCCATCAATAAAACCGCTACAATTTTCCAGAAATGTTTATTTGGAAAAGGCAGTTTATTATCAAGATCGTGGGCAGCAAATGCGAAAATTAGAGCCACAAGTGATAAAGATAGCGACATCTCTAGGCCTGAAAACTTACTTATAAACTTGCTCATTAAAAAATAGGCAAGCATAAAAGCTATTCCAATGACCTTTTCAACGTCATTTGCATGGTTACTGAATACAACTCCACCTCTGTCACTCAGAGCACTCATGGTCTCTATTAAGTTCTTAAACATTATTTTTCAACTTTCTTAAGCTATTTTTTAAGTTTCTAAGTTGGTACAAGCTTCTAAGTTTTCCGCCTTTTATTTCTGGTGGTAGCAATGCCAATCTTTCTGTCTCTGGCAGAGAATATTCTTTGGCGTGTGGTGTTAAAATTTGAGAAGTCATAATATTTTTCCTATTTAAAAATGTTGTGATCAGGTGCCGAAAATTGTTGACGCAATTTTTGGTACCGACTTATTTCTTTATTCTATTCTCCATCCGTAGAGCCCCTCTTCCGCACTCTGTGGGCTGCATATTCTTCCGCTTTCTTTCTTTATAACTACCCAACCAGGGCGGTCACAATTCGCCAGGTGATCAATTGAGCCAAATTCAGCCAATTCCTTAGCCACCCTACCTTCCGTGGTATTTGCCCAGGACGCAGCAGATTTCTCATCTGATGCATTTGAGTAACCAATTTGAAGACCAGTCTTTTTGCCCATCTGAAAACTTAACAAACCAACCATCAACAACGCCACACAAGATGCAGTAGTAGCTATGCTTACCCACTTTGCGGCATCTTTTTTAGCAACTGATTGAGCAACCTGGGTTGCTGTTTTTTCAACGGCTAAGGCTAGCTTCAAGTTAGTTTCATGGACTGTTTTTAATATAACCATCTCAACGGTAGCTCTGGCCTTACTTTCAACATCAGTAGTTACAGCACTAATTCTATCCAAGCCATTTTTCAATGCTGGCTCAATACCTTCCAGCTGGTTAATTTGCTGATCAATGCGTTTAGTGACGGTGTCGATCTCTCCCAAAATCTGTGATGCCACCAAATCATTAAGCATTCTGAACCTCAAATAATTCAGAAAAAACTGCATTCAGTTCGCGGTCTAGCACCTTCACAGTCCCTTGGGCTCGCGTCAAAGCAACGATAAGTTCTCTCTCTTTTTCTTTTTCGAGTGGTGTTTCACGTAATTTTTGGCGGTAGTCAGTATCGTCTGCGAGCATTTCTCCATAACTTTTCTTCACGACTGACAAGGCCTTGAAAGCTGGTGTTTCGTGCACCACCGCCTTTTTATTTAATGTAAAAATTGGTGATTTTTTGTGAAAATTAAAGATAATTTTTGCCTCGTCTTCAACGTCGGCATCAGCTTCAAGCCGATTGAAAATTACATAAATTTTTTCAGCTGGAATTCCAAGTGCATTCAATACTTGGATGGTTTTAATTGCCTCTCCCATTTCTGCCTGAGCAGCAGATCGCGCTATGACTGGGACTACAAATAAGTCAAAATCAAAGTGCGCACTGTCTTGTTGTGACAGCGCCAGCATAAAGCTTTCAACATTAGATGCACCAACATCAACCACTGCACTATTTACCCTAGCTAACTCTTTCTGTAACTTCTCCAGGTCTCTGCCTTTTAGTTTCAATTCATCTGCCTGGGTGAGCCCACTGTCGTTGATCGTCTCTAGTCGAAAAATCATGGGATCTTTCATCCTTGGCAAGAACAGATTATTTGTAAATGTAGATTTGCCAACTTTGCCTGTGTAGGAGACAAAGCAGACAACTTTTTGCATGTAGCTCATAAAATCAAATATTTTTTCCATTTACTACTCCTTTTTATTTTTTATTGATAATCAGCCACGTCAAATTCTTGCTGTGATAAGTTCTTAATTTCTTCTAACGATGACGTTTTATTTCCATCTTTGTTAGTTGCTTGGGCAACTAATGTTTTAATCTTCATAGAAGCAAGACCAGTTTGTGCCAAGCTACTTGGAACTGGAACAAGGTCCTTTACAATCTCCCTAGGTGCAACGTGATCTGTTCCTGATGGCTTCACGGTTTCAGGCAAGGATTGATTTTGTAGTGCAGCAAGCGCCCGCTCCTTCAGAATTCTTGAACGGGCATTTTTAAAGTTATTAACGTCAAAAAAGATGCCATTTTTCTGCAATTCTTCCACTATGACTTTGTTACTTACACCTGCAGCCTTGGCAGCCTCTATTTCATCAAAGATATCTCTCAGCTGAGCTGTTTTGTTGCGCCTGCTGCTTACAGACAGCTGGCGCAGTGCCCCAACTAAATTCTCATTTTCTCTATTTGCATTCATTTGCTACCCCTTTTATTGCTTTTTGGTGATGGGTCTATTATTTTCTTTATTTTTGTTCTATACAAATACAATTAACCACATAAAGTGCATGATAAAATAATGTATATCTATTTATTTTTGTTTTATATTATTAAGCCATGAGCAGACAAAAAGACAGCACAGAAACCAAGAATTTTAAAATTAGAATGACTAAGCTTTTCATTGAGGCCGTTGAGGCCGGAGGCATGGAGCAAGGGCCAAAATCTTTGGAAGAAGCATTTGCAATTGGCGGTGGAAGCGCTAGTGGAGTAGTTTGGTGCGCCTACAGAAGAGGCGCTCGCTCAATGCTTTTCCCCACACTACAAAGTAAAATTAAAATGGCTGTCAATGGTGGATACATCACAAAAGCCAAGGCGGATTCAATTTTAAGTAAGTTACCATCAACTGAAGCTGAAGAGCCACCGCAGCCAGAGGCTGAGGAATATACATTTGATAGTACTGAGCTCTTCCTTACTGATATTGAAGATACAGTAAAGCTTTTAATGCAACAGGCAGATGCATACCTAAAAATGTTGCCAAAAAATCACGTAATGCTGAGTGAGTCCCTGAAGCCGCTGGGTGAATTGATTCATCAAGTGGCTACACCAACTGAATTTTCAATTAATAGTGAAGGTAGCCATGGCTACAGACCAAGATGGTGGATTTAAAATAGAGATTATAAAAAGAATTAAAGAAGATTAGGCACTTATCCACAACCCCACAACTCATTGATATTATTACCTTTACCAATCAAAGCCACTAAAAAACCGAGGGAGCTACGACGGCAAAAAGAGGGAGCTACGACGGCATTATGGAGGGAGCTACGACGGTATGCGAGGGAGCTACGACGGTATTTTGGAGGGAGCCGCGACGGTAAGTTATCCACATTTTTTAAGAAAACGCTTTTGTGAAGCGCTGCTACTCTTATCAACATGTAGCTTCATATCAATAATTTTATATTCATATTGCTTACCAAATCTTTTACTTGTTTCAGACACCTCAGCCAATGCTTTGGATAAAGTGTCATTCTTAAAATCCTTTAATGACTTAGCCTCGCTGCCACATAGCGCGTGGATCGTTTCTATCGTAAACGGAAATGGCTTTGCATGAGTTGAATAAAACCTGAAAAGCCACTTAGCAAGCGGGCTTTTTAATTGATTGCAAATATTAAAGTCCACTTGCGTATATTGATCAAATTGAAACAATGCGATTATCTTCGGATTAAAAACAATTTTTAGCTTGCCTGTTAATTCATCACGCTCAGCCTCATTTACTAGGCCACCTAAGTAGCTATATCGGCCTTGCTTCAGCTCAATAGCCGAAGCCCTGAGGCGCGTAAGGCATTTGTATAATATTTTTCTATTTGAGCCTGTATCTGAAAGTGCTAATAAATTTAGAATTTGGTATGTAGAAACATAGCAGATGTTGCCAAGATCCATACTTCTCACAAGGTGAAGCAATGCTTCCCAAACATCTAAATCACTCTGATCGAGTTTTTGGCCAGTATATTTGAGCTCTATACCACCAACTGACGCAACAATCTCACCATCCATATACCTTCTCTTTCCAGGTCGTATTGCAGCAAACAGGGCTGATCGCAATGCACCGTTGGGAACAGCCCGTTGGTCATCAGACCAAAAAGGCAGTTTCAACTGCTGTAAAAGTTCTTCTTCCTCACGCTGCTTGCGTTTTGCATGCTTATTATTAAGAGTTTTAATAAAATAAGGTTGAGCATCTGTCACTGCACACTCCCCCTATTTTTTCATTTTTAACAGCTTAGGTGGGCGGCCTTTTCTCACTTGCTCTGGCTCAGGTGTAATGGGCTTGGAAGTTGGTAGAGAATCGACATAACTTGCAAGATCTGCAATGTGAATAAACCTTCTTGATTCAACCAATTTTGTTGGAATTGGGAACTTACCTTCTGTCAGCCTGTTTCGAGCGGTTTGTGGCGCAATTCCAACGACTTCAGATGCGGCCGTCCACGGTATTAGGACTTGACCATTAAATCTGGCCAATAATATTTGGATGGTTGTGGTAATGTTTTGCATATCAAGCAATATACCCACATATACCAAAACCCACTGTTTGAAAAGGGTTTTCAAACGTATGCAAACGGTAGAAGAATCACTCTAAAAAGAGTTAATTCAAGTCCACAACTTAATCCAGTTTTTTTGCTAAATCTTCCGCTCGCGGATGGTAGTACCTTGCAAGCATCCGCGCATCACTGTGACCAGTCACCTTCATTAGCTCATGCATTTCCAGCTTGTCTGCAAGCCTAGTTGTAGCCTCGTGTCGCAGGTCGTGATAAGTAAAATCATCCAAAAAGCCATCTATGCGCATGTCAGTTTCGGTATCTGACTCATATAAACGGATTGCCCGTTTAACCGCACGCCTGAAAGATTGAGTCAATGCCGAATAGGTAGTGTTAAACACTTTGCCACGCTTTATTTTTACCACCTTCTCATCGTCGCCATCTCTCTTAAGTATTTTTACGGCTCTCGTTGACAGCGGCACAGCTCGGGGCTTGCCATTCTTGCTATCACGCAAGTATGCCACACGCCCTTTTAGGTCAACATCAGGCCACTCTAATTTAAACGGTTCCGCTTTCCGCATTCCAGTTTCAATTGCAAACAGCACAATATCAACCACAACTTTGTTTGATCGATCACCTGCAGAATTGTCTGTCAAAGCTCGTAGTAAATACTCTTCTTCTAAACTTGATAAACGACGGTCACGGCTATTCTGAACTTTAGGTTTGGCTATTTGCTTAACTGGATTGATGCAATTAATGCCCCAATCCTTAAGTGCAACTTCATACAAATGACTAATGACGCTTAACTCTTTATTGATCGTACTTGCAGACAATCCAAGTGCCGCCATTTCATCACGATACTTAGCACAATCAAATGGTTTAAATGTGGCAAATGTTTTACCGCTAATTTTTGTATTGGCAATAAGCCTTTTTATACGATTAGTCTCCTGGTACTTCCCCTTTTTATTAGGAGTCACTTCCTCTAAGTATTTTTCAAGGCCTTTGGCAAGAGTCAGACTTTCAGCCTCACTCATGTCACTAAAGGTGCCACGATTCATCTGGGCTTCAATATCTTTAGCCCAATCTGTTGCGTCCTTTTTCCCAACAAAAGTTTTAGACTTTGGTGGGTAGCCTTTTTTGCGAACAATAGCCTGCCATAAACCTGATTCTGCCAATCTAATTGTGGCCATAATTTGATCTTAGTGTGATGAATTTGTGATGGAAAATGAATCTATGTATAGTAATTAACGCTACAACCATTGTCAAATATGGATTAATTACAATTAAGATAATAGGATTGAAAATCCGCGTGTCGCCAGTTCGATTCTGGCCCCGGCCACCAGAATTTAGAAAGCCCACAGTGATGTGGGCTTTTTTTACGTCTATCTAAATAGGCGCATGGCGCCAACCTAAGTTAACGCCTCAGCACAATGCTCACTTTAATGGTGAGTACGCTTATCGCGTTTTCAATTGCCGGAAAGGCACTAGCGCCTCTTAGCAAGTCCCATCGCATCCTCCATCACGTAATAAATATAACTTTGCTCTTGTATGCCATGAAACAACTGTGCGTTAGGGCCGCCGGCAAAAATGGCAACATCCTCCCCGCCATGTGTTTCTGATGCCAGCGGCACCATCACTTCTTGGTGAAAGTCCGGGTCTTCGGTATTCACCGCACTCATATCCTCCACACGGCCAGCACGCGGCGCTTTTGCATGTGCATCGCCATCGGTCGCATACCCTGCGCCATTGGCAAAGCTGATAGTAGTGTAGGGGTGACCATCCAGCGCTTTTTCTGGCGCACTATTCCCTGGGAATACAACCTTACCCAATACCGGATTACCGCGTTTAGCGTAACCGCCGATAGTCAAAGTATGACTATGGTCTGCCGTCACGATAATCAGCGTATCTTTCATATCAACTTTACGCATGGCCAACCTAACCGCGTCAGATAGGGCAACGGTTTCGCTTAACGTGCGGTAAGCATTGTTTGCATGCGATGCATGGTCAATGCGCCCAGCCTCTACCATCAAAAAGTAGCCTTTTTTATTGCGCTTTAATACATCAATCGCTTTATCAGTCATTTCGGCAAGAGATGGCTCACCCGCAACATCGACTGGGCGGTCATGATCATATTGCATATGTGACGGCTCAAACAAACCCAATAGCCGCTGTCCGCTAGCTGGGTTAAAAGCATCAAACTGCGCCTTATTCCATACATAGTGCGCATTAAATTTAGTTTGAAACTCCTGTGTTAAATCACGCCCATCATTACGCTTACCTTTAACGGCTGGATATTCCGGGTCCGCCTGTGTTTTAGGCAACAAATAGGTACGTCCGCCACCTAATGCCACCTCTAAACCATCGCCAATCTGACCCGACCCAAAACTATCAACCAACTGCGCGGCAATGTCTTTTACATCAGAGCCTAGCGGCACATTGCTGTCAGACTCCCAATCGCGATTGCTCGTGTGTGCATAAGTGGCAGCAGGCGTGGCATGGGTAATACGAGCTGTGGATACAATGCCAGTGGAGCGACCACTCAACTCGGCTTTTTCTAAAATGGTGGTTAATTTGTTTGCTTGTATCACTGCATTGCTGGGCTCTGAACGTGCAACAGATTGATTCACCGACAGGCCGCCATCATTAGTTTTAACACCCGTCACTATCGCGGTCATAGTTGGTGCTGAATCAGAGGTTTGCTGATTGGCAGAATAGGTTTTAGAAAGCGCTAAATAGGGTAAATGCTCAAATGCCAGTTGATTGCGCTCACCATCCAAGCCCTTACGCTGCCCTTCAAAGATACGGGAAGCGGTGATGGTTGCAATGCCCATACCATCACCCACAAATAGAATAACGTTTTTAGCCCGCCCTAGTTCAGGACGCAGCTGCTTGGCTGCCGCCAAAGCAGCCTCACCGACTTTAATCCAGGTTTCTGCATTTTCAGCCATCGCCGGCACTGTGCAAATTGCACATATCAGCGTGAGCATGATTAAGCTTAATCTATTCATCGTTGCCATTCCCAACCTATACTTAAGAAAATATTTTATCGATATCCGTATGCAAACACGGATTAAGACTCCTCGCGCTAACCCCGAGAGTCATCATATATGTAAATTGTGACAGCCACATATCAACACACCGCCCAGCGCTGAGCCACATCCACAATTTATGTGGATAACTTTGTGGGTGCGATGGGGATAGCATAGCTAAGTCACTGCTACACATAGCAAACGGCTAATCGTAGAAATTTTGAACACAAAAAGCCATCCTGCATAAGCGATAGCATGTGGCGCATCGAGCCTGACCATATACGCCACACTGAACCTGCACTGCTGAATACAAGCTTCTTTACGATTTATATGAGTAATATTAACGCTTTATATTCAGAAAGCTATGTTTTGTATTACCATATAGGAATATATCATCCATCATCTGCAAGCCACATATAGGCGATGCTGCATGCGAGTCAACCTAAACAAATTACCTTGTAGCTTGTCTATCGTTGAGAATGATCAAAATTTGCATATGCGCAGTGCATTCAACTTTTACAGAATGCAGTCATAACAAATGCAAGTTCTTAGCCACTTAATTTATTAGTTAATTCAGGTTTATTTAATGAGCACTTACAATGAAATTGACGCACATGACTTATCTGTCATGCTGGCCACAAAATCACTTCTACTCGTAGATGTACGCAATGATGACGAGGTCGCTCGTGGCGTGATTGAACACGCAGTGCACATTCCATTAGCGATGCTGCCCGTTCAATATGAGTCGCTTACCAAAGCAGAGACCATCGTATTTTACTGCCATAGCGGTGTGCGCTCAGCGCATGCGGCGGCGTTTGCTGCCAGCAAGGGCTGTAAGCACGTTTACAACTTAGCTGGTGGCGTGCTGGCTTGGGCGAGAGCGGGCTATCCGTTTGTGCAGATCAACACTCAATCTAAATAACTACCCCGCTTTAAGCAACACAGGAAAACCATTATGGATTTTGATAAAGTAGTCGACGCCACAGGCCTAAACTGCCCACTACCAATTTTGCGCTGTAAAAAAGGTCTCAGCGACATGGCACCAACGCAAGTGCTAAAAATCATCTCAACGGACCCAGGCTCGGTCAAAGACTTTAATGCCTTTTGCGTACAAACCGGGCATGAGCTTTTATTATTAGAAGAAGATGATACTGCTTTTACGTTTTACATTAAAAAACGCGCGAGCTAATCGCGCTGTTAGCGGTTAACTCTTATAACCCTGATTAGCCACTAGCACCATAAAAAAACGCCGCATTAGCAGCCGATTGAATCGGTGCATAATGCGGCGCTACATCCCACAAAGCAGTCCTTATTTAAGCTTAGCTAACTGGCTTAACAGCTTATCCAAACTAGCACTAAAGTCTGCCACGCGCGCTTTTTCCTGCTCTACCACCGCAGCTGGCGCCCTTGCCACAAAACTCTCGTTATTAAGTTTGGCATTGGCTTTATTGATTTCACCTTCCAAGCGCGCGATTTCTTTACCTAAGCGCTCTTTCTCTGCGGCAACATCGATTTCAACTTTAAGCATCAGTTTAAAATCATTCACTAGCATCACCGGCGCATCCGCTTCTGGCAACTCAGCAACAATCGCTACATCTTCCAGCTTAGCTAATGCTTTTAGGTAAGGTGCGTAGGCAGCTAATGCTTCTGCATCACCCGCAGCAAACAGTGGCACCCGGGCGGCTGGGGAAATGCCCATTTCGCCACGTAAACTACGGCATGCATCCACCGCTTGTTTCAACTGCGCCACCCAAGCCTCTGAAGCTTCGTCCAGCTTGTCTAACTGCGCTTTTGGATACGCTTCCAGCATGATGCTGGAACCATGCTTTTCTGTCATCGGCGCGATCGTTTGCCAGATTTCTTCAGTAATAAATGGCATGATAGGGTGCGCTAAGCGCAAGATAGTTTCCAATACACGTAACAAAGTACGACGCGTACCGATTTTTTCTGCCTCAGTGCCATTTTGCATCTGTACTTTAGCTAGCTCTAAATACCAGTCGCAGTATTCATCCCATACAAACTCGTAAATCGCTTTTGCAGCCAAATCGAAACGGTAGTCTTCAAACGCGCGCTCAACCTCAGCTTCTGTGCGTTGCAAGATGCTCACAATCCAACGGTCGGCTGGCGAGAACACACGGCCACCTTCTACGCAGCTGCCAAGGCCAAAGCCATTGTCCTGACCTTCTGTATTCATCAGCACGAAGCGCGTTGCATTCCACAATTTATTACAGAAGTTACGATAGCCATCACAGCGTTGTAAATCAAACTTGATGTCACGGCCTGGTGAAGCTAATGCTGCAAACGTGAAACGTAGCGCATCGGTACCATAGGCGTTAATACCTTCTGGAAACTCTTTACGTGTGCGCTTCTCGATTTTTTCCGCATCTTTCGGGTTCATCAAACCGGTGGTACGTTTTTTAATCAGCTCATCCAGACCAATACCGTCAATCAGATCGATAGGGTCAAGCACGTTGCCTTTAGATTTACTCATCTTCTGGCCTTCGGCATCACGAATCAAACCATGTACATACACATGCTTGAACGGAATCTTGCCGGTGATATGCGTGGTCATCATCACCATACGCGCTACCCAGAAGAAAATAATATCGAAACCTGTCACCAGCACGGAAGATGGTAAGTATTGCTGCAACGCAACATTGGCAGCATCTTTCTCTGCATCACCGGTCCAGTCCAGTGTTGAGAACGGCCATAATGCTGATGAGTACCATGTATCCAGCACATCATCGTCACGTTTCAAATGACCGGTATAGTCATCTTTAGCGGCTTGAGCTTTGGCCTCTGCCTCATCATGCGCCACATAAACTTTGCCGTCATCAGAATACCAAGCCGGGATTTGATGCCCCCACCATAACTGGCGAGAAATACACCAATCTTGAATATTATTCAGCCATTGGTTGTAAGTGTTAACCCAGTTTTCAGGATAGAACTTGATTTCGCCACTGGCTACTACGTCCAATGCTTTTTGCGTAATAGATTTACCATCAGCCGCAGGTTTGCTCATGGCAACGAACCATTGATCGGTCAACATAGGCTCGATCACCACGTTGGTACGATCGCCACGCGGCACTTTGAGTTTATGTTTTTCCGCCTTGACCAAGTAACCTTGTGCTTCTAAGTCTGCCACCACCTGTTTACGTGCAGCAAAACGCTCCAAGCCAATCAGGTTAGCTGGCATCTCAATAGCTTGCTTGCTAGAGCCGTCAGCTGCCCACACTTCAGCTGCTGCTGGCACAAAACCTTGCAGATTCAGAATAACAATTTTATCCAAGCCTTGACGCTGACCGACCATATTGTCGTTAAAGTCATGCGCAGGCGTCACTTTCACGACACCGGTACCGAACTCCAAATCTACATAGTCATCGGCAATGATAGGAATTTCACGATTGCATAATGGCAACTGTACAGTTTTACCAATCAAGTGTTTATAACGCTCATCTTCCGGGTGCACCATTACCGCTACGTCACCCAGCATGGTTTCCGGACGCGTGGTTGCAACAGTCAACACGCCTGAACCATCTGCAAGCGGATAGTTGATGTGCCACATAAAGCCGTCTTCTTCTTCCTGCACCACTTCCAGGTCAGATACCGCAGTGCCCAGCTTCACGTCCCAGTTCACCAAACGTTTGCCGCGGTAAATCAGGCCCTCGTTATAAAGCTGCACAAACGTCTTGGTGACGGTTGTGTTAAGGCCTTCATCCATAGTGAAGCGCTCACGGCTCCAGTCTGGTGAGGTGCCTAAGCGGCGCATTTGTTTAGTGATGGTACCGCCTGAGTATTCTTTCCACTCCCACACTTTTTCCAAAAACTTTTCGCGGCCTAAATCATGGCGCGACACACCTTGTGCATCAAGCTGACGCTCCACCACGATTTGGGTAGCAATACCGGCATGGTCGGTGCCCGGTTGCCACAAGGTATTATCGCCACGCATACGGTGGTAGCGTGTTAACGCATCCATTAAGGTCTGGTTAAAGCCGTGCCCCATATGGAGCGTGCCGGTCACGTTAGGTGGGGGTAATAAAATACAGAAATTATCTTGCTTGGCGGTATCTAAACCAGCGCCATAATAGCCTTGCCCCTCCCAGAATTCATACCATTTACTTTCAATGGTTTTAGGGTCGAATGATTTGGCTAGCTCTTTGTTTTCTTGCATGTTCTGTGTCAAATGGTCAGTTGTCATAACCTAGCATTTTATCACAGGGCAAACCTGCTGTTATATCGCTAAGTAACTCGCTACAAAAGAAAACAGAACCGCAATAAAGAATATTGAAAAATGCACAATTGCCCAATAGCGGTAGCGCTGCCTTAGCGCTTGCGGCGCAACGCCGGATATCACAAATAGGCGCTTGTTTTGGGGTTGGGCAATCAAATGTTGCTCACTTTTAAGCAACTGGCTTTGCTGACGTGCTACTTCCGAATAAGCATGTTCGCGCGCATGCTCCCACTCCAGCATATCAATCTCGCCATCCCGGTTCAGGTCAAACCGCTGCAACAGCCTGGATTTAGACTGCTTCCACTGCGTGAGCAGCTTACCTACCTCATGATTGATTTCGGCCTCGGTATGGGCTTGCGTGCCAGCATCTAAATCCCCCAGCACATAAATAGGCTTGCCTGCGAACAGCACATCCTCAATATAGCGATGCCCATTTTGCGTAATCACATGCCGTTTTGCGGCATAAATATCCGCACCTTTAGGGTCTACCAAGCACACCCCTGATTCATCATGCAACTCAAACACTTGCTCGCTGACTTGGTAATCCTCTAAACGCCACATGTAGTTGCCATCGCGCGCGTACACCCACAACCTGAACCAAACGCAATCTACACCTTGGATTGGGCTGCGCATGGGCAAACGCTGCCTAGACTTGCCAAACAGCTCCACATAGCCTTGAGCAGCCGAGGCAATCGTGGAGATAGGCACCTCAGATATGGCCAACAGCCTTTTATAGTTAAATGCCCAAGCCAATATAGCAACCAGAGCACTCACCCCAAACAACATGGGGAGCTGGTGCGCTTGCCTATCTTGGTAATCTACATACAGCCCTGCCAGCACCAGCCCAAGACAAACACAGAGCGCGAGCGGGTTTAAGTAGTAACTACGCAGGCGCATAGCGCCACCTACAACTTGGCATTAAAGCGTTGACTCACGTCAACATCAACTAGCTCTTCACTGGAAAATTTAAGTAATGACTCTTTGGCAAAGCCAAGCAGCCTTGCCACGATTAAATCCGGAAACTGCTGCACGCGCACATTGTTGATGTAAACACTGTCGTTATAAAACTCGCGGCGGTCTGCAATTTGGTTTTCAAGCCCGGTGATACGGGTCTGCAACATTAAGAAGTTCTGGTTAGATTTAAGCTCCGGATAGCTTTCTGCCACCGCAAACAGGCCGCCCAAGCCTACGCGCAGGGCGCTTTCAGCTTGCCCCAGTGCCGCGACATCATGCTGGTCACGTGCCTCATTCACTTGCGAGCGTGCTTGAATCACTTTTTCTAGCGTCGCCTGCTCATGCTGCATATACTGCTTGCAAGTATCGATCAGTTTAGGCAGCTCCTCATGGCGCTGCTTTAACAGCACATTGATATTAGACCATGCTTTTTCAACGTTATTTTTAACACTGACCAAGCTGTTGTAGGTGATGACAAAATACAGCGCAACAACGGCTAACACTATCCACACTAACATCATATCCCCTTATTTTTATTGATGATATTCGCCTGCGGGCTACGCATAAGGCTGTAGCCGCTATGGATAGTAGCATTTACTACTTAAAGATTAAACATCCGCCATCAACAAGGGGCCGACTTTTTCCCAGTAGCGTGAAAAGCGCTTTAAGCGCCGCTCGCTCAGCCGCACATTTGCCAGCCTTGGCGCAAGCTCCCACCTTGGGGCAAATGGTGCCAATATTTCTTTAAGCTTCAGGTTAGGCGTGTCCTGCGTAAAAACCTGCCCCACGCCTTTTTGCATCAATACGGTATGCGTATCCCCCATCCACACTTCAACATTCATCATCTCATGCAGGCCGTCAGCCACAAATTGCAAACGGTTTAGTGACCAATGGCCACACAACACAGGGTCAAACACAAAGATTTTAGGGTACGGTTTACTCAGCAAAGCGTTCTGCGCAGACAGCATTTCATCATGCACCAGTACCGCAACTGCTGTAAACGCATGCGTAGCCTTCATGGGCAATGATTTAATCGGGTATTGCTTGGGGTTAGCGGCAACAGGCTGTGTAAATAAACGCGCACTCAACACCTCATAACTGGCATCAAACGGGCATTGCGCTGTGCAGGTGGCGCAATATTTGCCACCGGTGTAACGCTCCAGGTTCTCTTTGTTGAAGTAATAGGGTTTAGAACTGAAGGTCGAGGCAACCCATTGCCAGGACAAGTGATTACTTGCAAAGTCACCATCTAGCAGATGAGCCTCAAACCAATCGGCCGCTTCGCGCCAATCTACTTTGAGATGATGCACCACATAGCTCGCAAACCACATGCGTGCATGGTTATGCATGTAGCCAGTATCCAGCAAGTCTTTAATAAAGCCATCCATGCAAGGTAAACCCGTGTTCGCCTGCTTAACGGCATCACTCAATGGCTGATAATCAAGATTAACCTTAGGCTGCTCCATCTCGCTAAAGATAGCATTGCCCTCATAAAACCAGACCTGCCGCCAAAAATCGCGCCAAGCTAGCTCCATCAGCAAACTTTCACCTTGCAAGCCAAACTTCTGCTTCACAAAAGCAAAAACCTCATTTAAGTTCAAGCAGCCGTGGCGTAGATAAGGTGACAAATGCGTGACCGCACCATTGATAAAGTTACGGTTACGCCCATATTGCACAGCATCAACTGCATGCAGCTTTCTTAACGCGCTGGTCCTGCCACCAGACCACTCCATGGCAAGGTCCGGGCCTTTTGCCTGAGCAAAAATGCGCTTAATGTAATGCAATCTTTCCAGCCGATCACTCGGCAGATTAAGTTTCTGTGCAGGCCCCATAGGAGTATTTCCTACAATGTTAACGGAGTGTGATACACCACCCAAAAGGGTACACCTTTTTTGCGGAATTTTATATTAAAAAATATTGAAATATCATGCAATAATAATCACCGATGGTTGGGCTTAACACTTATCAATCTTTGTCTCAGGATATCAAATGATAGAAGCAACTTGGGTTTGGGCGGTATTGGGTATCGTTTTAATCGCAGTAGAAATATTAGCAATTGGTACTTTATATATCTTATGGTTTGGCATCGCAGCTATTTGCTTGGCCATCGTCACTTGGCTATTTCCCAACATCCCGTATGCAATACAACTCATCGCGTTTGCCATTCTCTCTATTGGGTCGTTGGCAACATGGCGGCGTTATTACAAAAGAACAGATAGCAGCTCTGCCGTGGGTCAATCACAAGGCGAAGAAATTGGGCGCATCGGTACTGTGCTGCAAACAACCAGCCCGGCGCAAAACGGCTTAATTCGCTTTACGCAAGGCCTGATGGGTAGCCGCGAATGGGTGGCAGTGTCCGACGAGGTGATTGAAATCAACAGTCAGGCAAAAGTGATTGCTGTTGAGGGCAATACATTGCGTATTACAAAAATTAACTAACGCTTTTTTAATCTTCTCACTTAAGGAAATTTCCAAATGACAGAGTTTAGTTTAGTACTCATATTTTTAGTGATTGTCGCCATCATTAAAGGCGTGCGCATTGTGCCGCAAGGTGAGGAATGGGTGGTTGAACGCCTAGGGAAATTTGCTGGCGTACTCACGCCAGGGCTGCATGTTATCAACCCGATTTTTACCAGAGTGAGCTACAAAGTTACCACCAAAGACATTATCCTCGATGTGCCAGAGCAGGAAGTCATCACCCGCGATAACGCAGTGATTTTAGCCAATGCGGTTGCATTTATTAAGGTAACTAAAATTGACCGCGCCGTGTACGGCATTGAAAACTTCCGTGAAGCTATGCGCAATATGGTGCAAACCAGCTTGCGCTCTATCATTGGTGGCATGGATCTAAACCAAGCGCTTACCTCACGCGACCGCATTAAGTCTGAGCTAAAACTTGCAATTGCAGATGAGGCGCTAGACTGGGGCTTAACCGTTAAGTCAGTGGAGATTCAAGACATTAAGCCATCGCCGAATATGCAGGATGCGATGGAACGCCAAGCCGCGGCAGAGCGCGAAAGAGTTGCGGTAGTGACTGAGGCAGAAGGCGCGAAACAATCTCTTATTTTAAATGCGGAAGCTCGCCTAGAGGCAGCACGTAAAGATGCCGAGGCACAAATGGTGGCGGCAAAAGCATCTGCAGAGTCAATTAAGTTTATTACAGCGGCCGTACAAGAAAACAACGCATCTGCCATGTTCTTGTTAGGTGACCGCTACATTACTGCGCTACAAAAAATGTCGACATCTGAGAACAGCAAAGTTGTGGTGATGCCAGGTGACTTGGTCGGTGCAGTTAAGAGCTTAGTCGGCGGCAAGTAAATCTAGCCAATTTGCCATGCTGCGCATAGCATGCATGGCAAATTAAGCGCACACGGTACAGGCTGGGTCTTTACTCAGCTTGATGGTGCGCCACTCCATAGAGAGGGCATCCAGCAGCAACAGCCTGCCTTGCAAGCTATCACCGATACCCATCAGTATTTTCAGTGCCTCTGCCGCCTGGCAAGTGCCGATCATGCCCACCAGCGGCGCAAATACACCATTCGTGGCACAGCGTAAATCACTGTCTTCTCCATTGTCGGGGAACAGGCAGTGGTAGCATGGGCTGACATCTGAGCGCATATCGTACACCGTGACCTGCCCCTCAAAACCAATAGCAGCACCAGACACCAGCGGCTTTTTCAACTGCACACAAAGGCGATTCAACAGATAGCGTGTGGCAAAGTTATCACTGCAATCTATCACTACATCCGCCTGCGCGATTAGCTTTTCAAAGTCTGCGGCAGATGACTTTTCGCAAACCGTATTTACCGTGACTTCTGGGTTAATTGCCAGCAGTGTCTTTTGTGCAGATACCGCTTTATTCACACCCACAGCGCTTGTGGTGTGCACAATTTGGCGCTGTAAATTGGTTAAATCCACTACATCAAAATCACAGATGGTGAGTGTGCCCACACCTGCCGCCGCCAAATATAAGGCCACGGGCGAGCCCAAGCCCCCAGCCCCCACAATTAATGCGTGGCTATTAACTAGTTTGTCTTGTCCTTCATATTCAATCTGCGGTAATAAAATATGGCGGCTATAGCGGAGAAGTTGGTGGTCATTCATAAGTTAATGCAATTGTCCTGCTTCGATCATGGCATTATAGAGAACATAGGGAGAAATCCAAGTCACGATGTGATCAAACTCGCCATTGGGGTCAGCAGAACTTCTAGGTTCATGGCTGACGAACACGCCATCATCAACAATGCCGTTAGCATCAGCATCATTTAAGTTGGCAGTTTCGTCTGCGCCGCCAATAGCTTGGTTCCCCGTAGCACCTATAGAATAGATAACAGCCACGGCGTTATTAATCAGATAATTTGTTTCTGGCACGCCTGCTGAACACATAGTGGCAGTGATGCCTACAGAGTTAGCACAAACCCGTAAATCTGGCACCAAGTTAGACATGCCAACGACATTCATGCCATTTGGTGTAACAAAAGCATTTGCACTACCCGGAGTCACGGCATATCTTATACGATTACCCCAACCATCCAATGCAAACCCCTGTGCATCGACAGGTTGTATACCTAATGTAGCTGCTGGCAAAAAACCTATACCTTGTTGTACACACACCCCTCCCCCTAGCGGCTGCTCCATACCATTGCTAGCCCCAGTTGCAGGGCAAGGTAAGCGGCCATTCGACTGTGCATAGCCTAGCAATGCTCTTCTAGTTAACTCAAGCATGTTTTCAGTTTGTGATTGAAAAAGCTGATTTCGCTGTGCCTGCAAAGGTAGTAGTAACGCAGCTAAAACAAAAGCCAATATAACTAGCACTATGGCCATTTCCACAAGTGAAAAGCCATGTGCAAATTGATTTAATCTAAATCTGTTTTTCCTAAACTTATTACTCATGGTGCCACCAAAAAAGTCTGGTCATTATAATTTATAGCTCGTTGTTTACTCGTTGCCTCTAAGACATTGTCACCATTTGTATTTTCTGCACTATCTAAGTAGTTATTAATAACACTACATGATGGCGTAACTTGCGCGCTGCCGAGAGAAGCAAATGGTGCTGAAATAATTGGACGCCCAGTAGTCACAACAACAGCTTCAGTCGCTTGCCCCCCTACTGTTATTGTAGTGCTAGCTGGTCTTGTCATTTGGTAGTACACATAATTTTGCCATTGGTTTGTCACAAACCAAGTCGGCAAATAGTTTTTAAAACTTACATCACCACAAGATGAAAGGTTGCCATCTGAAGCATTGCACACAATCACTGAGTTCGAGTTCGAGCAACCAACAGCAGTTTTAGTGGGGAAAGTATTTTGTGCACACCCCCCAGTTCGGAACCGAAACTTACCATTAGTGATTCTGTAGCTGCCTCGCAACCCTGTAGATGAACAGCCGAGGCTAGTGCATGAGAATCTAGTGGTAGTATTCCCACATGTCCCGACTCCAGTACAAGTGCAACGCGTTGAGCTATTACGAGTGCACAATCCACTACTTACATTAGCCATGTTACCTCCACTTGTTCTATCAAACCTGATGCTAGTAACCCCTGAGTTACTAGCATCAAAAATTGACTCTTCACATGACAAAGTTGTAGCTGATGCTGTTCTTGTATATGCACAATCTTGATTATTTGCCGGTAAAAACCCAGCCATCAGCCCAGTAGTCGATGCAGGTGCTGTCAACTCACATGCATAGTTTGTAGTCGTGCCTAATTGCGCCGCATATGGATAGTAACCATTAGTATCTTGATATTTTTTTAAAGAAGCACGAGCAACTTCACCCACTCGCTTTTCAAGCGCCTCTATAAGCTCATCAATGGTGATATATACTAACTTATCATTAAAATAATAAGGGCGAGCAAAAGTAGCATCACTAGCGGACAGATTCTTGCTATCTTCACCCATAATAAAATCTTCATCAACTAAAGCAGCATCGAAGTTTCTAAAAGTATTACTCCCTATAGTCAACTTATCTAAATACTGACTAGCATCTGGTGCAGGTGAAGACCTATCCTGCCCCTCAAGAGGATTACCAGGTGAAATAATGACCGCAGCCACACGATCAGAGAGAAGATTCCCATTTCTATCGAGCACCCTCAACCAGGGATAAGAGTCTGTACCACCTTGTCGCGAATAAGGAGTAACGGCATTTGGTGGGTTCGCCATGCCGGGATTTATAATAGGGTATTCAGAATTCTGATAGTCTCGAACTAGATTACGCGATACGGCATACCAAAGGTGATTACCCTGAGCATCTCGAAAATCGGATCCCAAGCCAATATGAGGCATTACACATGGATTTGATTGTGCCCTCCACGGCAACTGGCCAAGCAAGTAACTAGGTTGAAAAGTAGTGGTAACACAATCACTCTTTCCATCATAAGCACTATCACCATCAAAATCCAAATCAACATTTCTGTCTGGCCATGGCATCATACCTGGCGAATTTGGGTGAGCAACAGCCCATGCAATTAAAGCAGACTTAGCCTCATTCAGCACACGCATCGTTTTTTCATCCTGTGCAGCTTGCAGGTTGGATGCATTAAACATTTTAAACATGAACGCTGCAGCACCTAACCCAATAATAAACGCGATTAGAATAAGCACCATTCCTCGCTGGCTGCTAGGCCCAAGTGGACGACTACTCATCACCGCCAATCACTCCAGCCTCATCTAACCTTAGTCGCTTAGCCTTTTCTACAACCTGCAACTCTTTAATTTGGCTGGTTTCTGGCTCATATACTTGGCCAGCTTTAAGCCTGATTTTTTTGCCGCCAGCTTGCACATCAACACCCTCTGCATTTGTGGCTTTAGTTGAAAAGCCTCGGCGGTTGATGCGCCCGACTTGCACATTATCGACCGCGTCGCCTTCTTGCACGGCCTGATTATTAATCCAAAGCGTGCCTTTTACACCATCACTGCGCTTTACGTAACCTTGCATGGTGATAGGAGCAGAAGTATCTACAGGTAACGGCTCAGCGTCGCTTTCTGGCGGTGCACTTTCTTGAGTAGTAACTACCTTTAACTGCTGGCTTTGTCTAAGTTTATCCAGCTTCTCACGTTCGGCAGGTTTGCTGAATAGCCGTCCAAAGTCATCATTGGGCGCAGCTTGGATTGCAGTGAGCCCAATACTCAATAGACTAAACACAAGCACATGAAACAGTAACTTAAGCATGACTATGGCCCCGCTACGGTTTGAATTGCAGTAGGCTCACGCAATGTCAGCCAATCCAGCTCGCATTGCGCATGTAAGTTGGCGATCAACTGACTACTCAATGCGCCGTTCTCGTTCAGTCTGGTAATTTCGCAATCTCTTAATATTAGCTCCGCGACATTGGCTTGACTTAAAGACTCGGTCAGCTGTAATAAATCCCCCTCATGCAGCATATCCAGCTCAAACTGCATCACCGAGCGATTTAATGTAAAACCACCTAGGTTAGGTGCAAATGCGGGCATGTATTTTTCCTGCTGTTTAATACTGTATTTAATCCCAAATAACTTATGGTTATTATGTTGAGCGCGCAAGCTCTCCACCCATTCTATGCGGCGTTCTTCCCCTACAACCCCCCTATTAATCAAGGTTTGATATTGCGGCAGATAGGCCGTGATGACCTCTTTTTCCTGACCGGAGGACTGATAGCGCTGACGAGCCGCATTGAGCTGATTCTGCTGCGTGAGCAATGCGAGCTCCTGCTCAGTTTTATACTGCTGTGCTAGTACGATACACGCGACTACCACCGCAATCACCACGCCCAAAATCACCAGCGGGATTTGCAGCTTCTTCCAATCATTCGGCTCTAGCTTCATCATGGCTGCACCCCACTTGCATTAGTAACATCCGATGCAGGCTTCAGCACTATTTTTAACTTAAAGAACGCCGGCTGTTTTTGTGTGGATTGCTCATCCGTGGTACTGCCCTGCAAGCTAACAAATGAACTCACGTTCACCGGCTCTTGCAGCACAACCACTTCTGCAACTCTAGCATCTGCCTTGATGTTGGCCACAAACTGATTCAGGCTATTCAAAGCACGTCGGTAGTCTCCAGTAAAGCCAGAAATTTGTGCTGTGAGAAAAGCCACTTCGATTAATTTAGTAGGGTCTGCAGGTGGCCCGGCGTTTGTAGACGTTTGCACGCCACCCGCCGCCGTAGACAATGGCGTAAATTTATCTTGGTCACTGACATTGCTGTCATTGGTCAGAGCCCAGTGCAACCGATCAACTTGCACTTCATCCAAACTGCCTTGAGGGGTAGGCGCGAGCGCCGTGCTAATCACCTGCATCATCAGCCGTGGTGACTTTGGAAACGTGGCGATGGTTTTATCTAGCTCCACCGCAACTTTCAGATCATTCGCGCTAATCTGCGTCACAGGGAAGTCTTTTGCGGCCTCGTCATATCGATGCTGCTGAATCTGTGTATCTTGCTGCGCTTGTTCAAAAGCGGATTTATGATCCCAACCGTATTTAAACATCCATGCCGCGGCAACCATGCCAAAAAAGCCCACCAAGGCCGTGCCAATCGCCAGACCCTGTTTTAGTTTATTAAACTGAAAAGATTTAGTAAGCCAGTCTGGCGCCAAGTTATCAACAAAGTGCCCGCTTGCCAGCAACTGCATATGCATGAGCTCCGGCTTTTCTTGCAGCAAGGCCACTGGCAAACCTAGTGTTTTAGCTAAACTACTGAGATTAACGTCAGAACAATTCAAGCCTTGTTCTTGACTGATGCCTTGGCTAATCTGCTGGGTAGAGCCATTGGCACTGACGAGTGACAAGTTTAACGGCGTGTCGCGCGTGATATAGCGCTGGCTCATTAAATAAAGGCGTGTTTTCTCAATTTCTACCAGATAAAAATAGCCCAACTGTCCGGGCCCGTCAGGTACATTTGGCACTAAGCGGCTCATACGCAAGCAACCATGATGGAAATAAGTTTGGCGCAAACCAGAAGAAAGCTTCTCACAAAGCAGCAAATGTGGCGCTGTTAGTTTGAGCTGTCGCATCATTACCTGGCTTAACATAGGCAGCAAGTAAACGCCCACTAACTGCGCTTCTTGTGCCTTGAGAATAGCAATCCAGGCTTGCAGGAAATCGTCTTTACTGATGGCGACAAACAAAAAGTTATCATCTTTGCGCTTGTCTTTATCTCGATCAACAAAATGTGCCGTGCGGAAATCCAGACCTCGGTAGTGTTGATTCAACTTACGTGTAATCAACTCATGCCGCGCGCCGCCTGTAGTATGCGGCAAACTCTCTAGCCTAAAATCTTCCTCTACAGCATCGATAATTAAATACACAGGGCTGGATGCATATTGCTGCAAAAACACTGCAAATGCCTGATGCCCGGCTTCGTTATTCACAAAAGCCTGGTTACCTTGCAGTTTGCCTGCATGCCAAACGCCAACCAGTAACTGATTGGCCGTAGCGCATAACACTAGTTTTTTGGGATTAGCGAATATCATGCTTTATTATACGTAATCACTTAAATTTTAAGCTTACTAAATGAGTCATAAACCGGCCCAAGCACAGAGAACATAATGAACGCAAGTATGCCGCCCAGTAGTACCGTGAGTGCCGGCTCTATCATTTTGAGCATTTTCTGCATGGCATCATTTACATCACGATCATAAAAATAGCTGATATTGAGTAGTGATTTATCTAATGCACCAGTACTTTCGCCAACCTTAATCATACGCACTACCAGCTGTGGGAACAGCCCGGCATTACGGAAACTTTCACTCATGGCATCCCCCGCGTTAATCTGCGTATGCACCCGCGTCAGCGCGTCTGCTACTACCCGATTACCCACGATGTTTTCACATATTTTAATCGCATCCAAAATAGGAATACCGGTTTGATACATCAAGGCAAAATAACGGGCAAACCGCGCCATAATGATTTTATGCAAGATAGGCCCAGTAACCGGGATGCTTAATTTAAACAAATCAAAGCGGTAACGCGCTGCAGGGTTAGTACGAATCGTTGCCGCCAACATGGCAACCGCAGCTACCGGCAAGCCCAGAATCAGCCACCAATAATCCACAAAGGCATTCGACATCGCGATCAATATCTTCGTATTCAGTGGAAGCTCTTGCCCCATGTTGCGCAAAAACGACACCATTTGCGGCACTACATAAATCATTAAAAATACAACGGCTAGCGACACCACCACGGCAACAAAAGCAGGGTAGGCCAATAGCTTTTTAGTTTGCGACATCAGCTCATCTTGCCAGCGTATGGTATTAAACAGATTATTCAACACCACAGACAACTGACCGGTACGCTCACCGGCATCAATCAGGCTCACAAATACATCACTAAATACCGCAGGGTGCTCAGCCAAGGCTTGCGACAGCATTTTGCCACCTTCAACCTCCGCGCTAATGGCACCCAGCACTTTTTGAAAGTATGGGTTATTGCTACTCTCGCGCAAGTCAACCAAGCACTCCAGCAACGGCACACCGGCACTGGATAATTGCTCCAGCTGGAAGCAAAACATCACCAAGTCTTGATTGGTGACTTTATTGCGATTAAACAGGCTGGTAGATCTAGTCGCTAAGCGAAACGTAATTAAATCCAAGCCCATGCGCTCGAGCCGGATTTCCAAATCCACCTCATTAAGCGCATCCACCTGCCCCATGGCAATGCGGCCTAATTTATCAACGGCTTTATAGCTAAAAGATGGCATAGATTACGTACTGATCCTGCTGGTTAAATCAATCACCCGCATCACTTCTGACACACTGGTATACCCTTCTAAAATCCGCCGTACGCCATCCTCGGCCAAAGTGATAAAGCCTTTATCCAATGCCACACTTTTTAATTCATCCAAGTGCGCGCGCCGCGAAATCAAGGCATCCATATCCGTATCTATGCGTAACAGTTCAATAATCGCCATACGCCCTCTGTAACCGGTTTGATTACAATGTTTACATCCTTTGGGCTTGTAAATCGGGGTTTGGTCGTTTGGCTTAAGCCGTAAAATCTTACGCTCAAGATCGTCTGGCTTATGTTTCTCTTTGCAATGCGGGCATAGCACGCGCACCAAGCGCTGCGCCACCACGCCAATAATATTGCCGGCCATAATGTCGGGGAAAATACCAATATCGGTTAAACGTGGGAACGCGCCCAATGCGGAGTTGGTATGTAAAGTACTAAACACCTGGTGCCCGGTCATCGCCGCACGGAACGCCATCATGGCCGTATCGGCATCGCGGATCTCGCCCACTAAAATAATATCGGGGTCTTGCCGCATAATTGAGCGAATACCATTGGCAAAATCTACCTTATTCACCTCCGCCACCGAGGTCTGACGCATCATGGTCACCGGGTACTCCACCGGGTCCTCCAGCGTCATGATATTCACCGCCTCGGTGTTTTGATGCGTGAGTAATGAATAGAGTGTAGTGGTCTTACCGCTACCGGTTGGACCCGTTACAATCAGAATCCCCTCAGGGCGGGTCATCATCAACTGTAGTTCGTCTAAGGTTTCTGGGCGCAGACCCATGCGCTCCATCGGGATAATAGACTTCTCACGGTCCAGCACGCGCAATACGATATTTTCACCATGGATGGTGGGGTGTGTGGATACCCTAAAATCAATAGGGCGGCCGCATAAATTCATGTTCAAGCGGCCATCTTGTGGCGCACGCGTTTCTGCTATGTCTAGGCCACTGACCACTTTTAAGCGGACAGCTAAACCACCCCAATAACTTTTATGTAAACTTCTAATTTGCTGCAATACGCCGTCGATTCTATAGCGTATGCGTAAAAATGCCTGCTCTGGCTCAAAGTGAATATCCGAGGCGCCGCGCTTCACTGCATCCATCAACAAAGCGCCGACCAAGCGCACGACTGGCTGTGTATATTCGTTATCGTCGGCACTTAAGCTTTGATAATCAATTTCACCGGTTTCAATCTCGCGCAGTATGCCGTCAACCGATAACTCATAGCCATAAAACTGGTCAATCACCTCTTCAAGTTGCGCTTCGGCCGCCAATACCGGTTTTAACTGAATCTGCCCGCCCAGCATGGCGCGCAGCTGATCCAATGCCACCACATTGAACAAATCCGCCATGGCCACCACCATGGTTCTGGTCAGCGCATCGTACGCCACTGGTAACAAGTGGTACCGGCGTGAGAAATCTTGCGGCACCATTTGTAGCGCTTCAAAATCAGCCACTACCGTTGTTAGGTCAACACTTTCGGTACCGATGGTATGCGCAACGGTGTCACGCACCATTGCCTCAGTCACAAAGCCCAGACGCACCAATTGGCGCCCTAGCGGCAAGTCGTTATGCTCTTGCTCAATAAGCGCAATGCGCAGCTGATCCTGGCTAATTAAGCCCTGCTGCACCATCAACTCGCCTAAGCGAATTTTACGCCGCTGTTCAGCCATTTAATTTAGCCTGTTTATATAAGTTCATTATTGTTTTTTCGTTTACTTAATCG
>Ga0208269_100083_pt1 | contig 74055 bp, 73 predicted proteins | sample LakWasMe88_LOW11_2_FD_183912 | JGI IMG/M metagenome (GOLD analysis project Ga0208269, IMG submission 183912) | Freshwater sediment methanotrophic microbial communities from Lake Washington under simulated oxygen tension - Sediment Metagenome... | ecosystem: Environmental > Aquatic > Freshwater >...
GTGTGACACTGGCACTGTTACGTGTTGCTCTTTGCCGCGTGTATCGGTAAAACGAAAATCAACAAATTTAATGTCGTTATCGATTACCAATTTCATTACATTTTCCACTGACATTAGAATCTCCTATGGTGTGGTGTGGGTTAAAATAAAACAAGTAAAAATTCAACTCATAAGATTAGCAGGAAACGTGCCAATCTGGATAGCGGTAAACGCTTGAATTTTAGAGGATAAATTAAGACAGCCTTGCATTGATGCACCAATATGATGCATTTTGTGATTTTACGCACAAAATAGGTGCAAATGAGTGTTGGTGACGTGGTTAGTCACAACAGGTTTAAGCATAATCTTAAAGATGGTTTATTATAATTCGAACGGCAGTAATGGTGTTAAGAAAAAGGTGTTAACAGGTTGTTTTTGGGCATGTAATTAAAGGATAAATGCATCATGAGTGATATACAGGAAATTTTAGCGCTTGCAGAAAAGCGTGCGATTGAAAAACGCTTGCCATACGCAGGTGCGCTGACTCCACAAGAGGCAGATACGATTTTACGTGCGGATGCGAGTGCGCAGTTGGTGGATGTGCGCACCAAGGCGGAGCTGGAGCTGGTAGGGCGTGTGCCATCAGCGCTGCATGTTGAGTGGGCTTTTTACCCGGGCATGGTGGCCAACCCAGATTTTGCTGCGCACTTACAGACGCAACTTAAGCAAAAAGGCGCGGATAAAGATACAGTGATTATGTTTTTATGCAGAACTGGTGGACGCTCACATAATGCGGCCGTGGTTGCGGAGTCTTTGGGTTATTTGCATGCGTACAACGTGCTGGAAGGCTTTGAAGGTGACGCAAATGAATACAAGCAGCGCACCCTGATTAACGGTTGGAAGCATGCAGGCTTGCCTTGGACGAATTAATGATGGTGGATAAATATGCGGTGATTGGCAATCCAATCGCACATAGTAAGTCGCCTTTGATTCATGCTGCTTTTGCCCAGCAAACGGGGCAGGCTATGAGTTATGAGGCTATTCTGGCGCCTGTTGATGGAGGGTTTGCAGGCGTGCTTGAGAGGCTGATTCAGCAAGGCTACAAAGGTGTGAACGTCACTGTGCCGTTCAAATTTGAGGCGTTAGTATTTGCAGCGAAAAGTGGCACAGTCAACCCGCGCGCGGCCAAAGCTCGTGCATCTAATACCCTTTTATTTAATGGGGATGGAGGGCTGGTTGCAGATAATACCGATGGAGTAGGATTGGTAAATGATATTACCCAGAACCTGAAATTTGATATTCAAGGCAAAAAGATATTATTGCTGGGTAGTGGTGGTGCTGCGTTCGGTGTGCTGCAACCTTTAGTCTATGCAAATCCAAGCCTCATCGTAATATCCAACAGAACTTTCGCTAAAGCTGAAGATGCGGCAAAGATACTAGCCGAGATAATTGATACCAGTAAGAGTGATACGGTTTGCATGGCTAAGCGCTTTGAAGAGTTAGATGATTTAAGGTTTGATTTGGTGATTAATAGCACGTCTACAGGTTTAACGGACTCAGTTTTGCCTATTCCTGATACGGTATTTGCCAAAGATTGCCTAGCTTACGACATGATGTATGGCCGTGAAACGCCGTTTATGGCACAGGCACGCCGTAATGGTGCGCAAGTGGCAGATGGTTTGGGTATGTTGGTAGAACAGGCGGCTGAGGCTTTTTATTTGTGGCGCGGCGTGCGCCCTGATACCAAACCGGTGATGGATAAGATAAGGGCGCTGGCAATATGATTACCTGGTTGATGAATAGTAAACCTAATGCATCACCGCTCAGTGTTGGCGCTTATTTAGAGCGCGCTGCGGTGCTTTTTATTGCTTTTGTGCTGTTGTATCAGGTTTGGATATTTTTGCATATTTGCTGGTGGGTTAAATTTAACCCTTCTTCTAGCGCATTCATGGAAGACCGCTTGGAAGTTATTCAAGAAAATCGTCCGGATGCAGAGCTGAAGTACAAATGGGTGGATTATGCAAAAATATCCAACAACTTGAAGCGCGCGGTGATTGCCTCAGAAGATGCGAAATTTCTTGATCATGAAGGCTTTGATTGGGATGGCATACAGAAGGCGTATGAAAAAAACCTGAAAAAAGGCAAGATTGTGGCTGGCGGCTCTACCATTAGCCAACAGTTGGCAAAGAATCTGTTTTTATCCACCAAAAGAACACCTTGGCGTAAAGGGCAGGAAGCCATCATTACTATCATGCTGGAAAACGTCATGTCTAAACGGCGCATTCTAGAGATTTACCTCAATGTGATTGAGTGGGGTAATGGCGTATTCGGCGCAGAGGCAGCCGCACGGCATTACTATAAAACGAGCGCGGCGGGTTTAAGCAAAGGACAGGCGGCAAGGCTGGCGGCGATGATACCAAACCCGCGTTTTTACGATAAGCATCAGTACACGCGTTATCTCAATCGGCGTACCGGCACAATACAGGCAAGAATGCATATGGTGCCAGTGCCTTAAGTTAGGCGCGGCATGTTGATGGCTAATTTGGATGTGCGTCTGATGTGTTATCCATCACTCGCGGTAAAAGGAGGGGCGTATGCAGTCTGTAGAGGATTTTTTTAATTCGATTGTACGCTTACCTAGCTTGCCTAAAGTGGTGCAAGAGGTGATGCAGATGCTAAGCAATGACAACGTGGATATTAATCAGCTGGCGAGCCTAATCAAGCAAGACGCAGTAATTGCCGCCAAGGTGCTGAAAATGGCCAATTCATCCTTTTATGGTGTGACGCGTGCTGTTAAAAATATCGACGATGCAGTTGCTATTTTAGGTTTGGGTAAGCTGCGCTCTTTGGTGATTGCCAGTGGCGTTACCGGGGCGGTTGCTAATGTGCCGGGCTTGGATTTAAAAAGATTCTGGAGCCATAGTTTGCTTGCCGCCAGCATCAGCCGTGACATAGCCAAGCAGTTGGGGTTGGATGCTGAGGTGGCGTATATCGCCGGGTTATTGCACAACATTGGTGACTTGTTGCTGCATTTGGCGTCTCCCGCGATGTCTGTTGAGGTGGATGCTTTGTGTGTAGATGCTTGTTCAGAGCAGCGGTGCTTGGTGGAGCGTGATGTCATTGGCTTGGATCATTGCCAGATAGGTGAGGAACTGGCGCTGCGCTGGAGCTTTCCAAGCGAAATATCACGTGTATTGCATTACTATGCGACGCCGCTGGATAAAAATGCCTGTGCAATTGCGCCTGTGGTTTATATAGCAGTGCAGATTGCACAAGGGCTAGTGCGCGGCGATGATGCCAGTACTATCAGTTTGTCTTTAAATGCAGAAGTGGCGCAGCACTTGAAGTTGAGTGCGGATGCCTGGCAAACATCAATCGAGCACTACCGTGGCTTGCTGCAAGAGGCCAATGCGATGATGTAGTCTTGTGGTCGTGGTGTGTGCTACCAGATTTGTTGCTTTTAGAACGCTGATTAAAATACGTAGCCTGTATTTTAATCAGCGTTTTTAGTTTGTTTGCTAAAGCATCAGTTTTAAGTATTTTGCGGTGTAGCTGATATCGCTTGTTGCAACCTGTTCAGGCGTACCTTCGGCAATCACCATGCCGCCGCCGTCACCACCTTCTGGCCCCATGTCTACAATCCAGTCCGCGGTTTTAATCACGTCTAGGTTATGCTCAATAATCACAATGGTGTTACCTGCGTCGCGTAGGCGGTGAATCACATCTAGCAATAATTGTATGTCGGCGAAGTGCAGGCCAGTAGTTGGCTCATCGAGAATGTAAAGCGTGCGGCCGGTGTCGCGCTTGCTTAGTTCCAGTGCAAGTTTCACGCGTTGCGCCTCACCACCAGATAGCGTGGTCGCGCTTTGTCCTAGCGTAATGTAACCCAAGCCTACATCAAGCAAGGTTTGCAGTTTTCTTGCAATCACAGGCTGTGCACTGAAAAAGGCGTGTGCTTGCTCTACGGTCATGCCTAGAATTTCATGGATGTTTTTGCCTTTGAACTGAATCTCTAGCGTTTCACGGTTATAGCGCTGACCTTTACATACATCACATGGGACATACACATCGGGTAAGAAGTGCATTTCTACACGTAGCACACCATCACCTTGGCATGCTTCGCAGCGGCCGCCCTTTACGTTAAATGAGTAGCGGCCTGGGCCGTAACCGCGCGCGCGGCTTTCTGGTACGCCAGCGAACAAATCGCGGATAGGCGTAAACAGGCCAGTGTAGGTGGCTGGGTTAGAGCGCGGTGTGCGTCCAATCGGGCTTTGGTCTACATCGACTACTTTATCAAAAAATGCCAGGCCGTCGATTTCGCCGTAAGGCGCAGGCTCGGTGCTACTGCCGTACAGGTGCTGTGCAACGATGCGATACAGTGTATCGTTAATTAATGTAGACTTGCCGCTACCAGATACGCCGGTGATGCAGCTGAGTAAGCCAACCGGTAGTTTTAAGGTCACGTCTTTCAAGTTGTTGCCAGTGGCATGGCTCATGGTGAGCCAGCGCTCTGGGTCTGGTGCTGTGCGTTTTTTGTTATAGGTGATTTGGCGTTTGCCGCTTAAGTATTCACCGGTGACAGAGTTTGTATTCTCTTTAATTTCGGTAGGGGTACCTTCTGCCACAATGCGGCCACCATGCTCGCCTGCGCCCGGGCCAATGTCGACCACGTAGTCTGCCGCCATAATCGCATCTTGGTCATGCTCAACCACAATGACGCTGTTGCCAATATCACGTAAACGTTTGAGCGTATCAAGTAGGCGGTCGTTATCACGTTGGTGCAAGCCGATTGATGGCTCATCTAGTACATACATCACGCCGGTTAAGCCGCTGCCGATTTGTGATGCCAGCCTAATACGTTGCGCTTCGCCGCCTGAAAGGGTTTCGGCCGAGCGTGATAGTGATAGATACTCTAGCCCAACGTTAGTGAGGAACTTTAGGCGGTTGCTAATCTCTTTAACAATCTTGTCGGCAATTGCGAGTTTGGCACCAGTTAACTCAAGTGAATCAAAGAAAGTAAGCGCTAACTTTAGCGGTACTTGGCACACTTCGTGGATGTTTTTGTTGCCCACTTTTACGTGGCGCGCTTCTTTACGTAAGCGTGTGCCTGCACAGTCCGGGCAGCTTTGTGAGTTGAGGTATTTTGCCAACTCTTCACGTACGGTTTGTGAGTCGGTTTCGTGGTAGCGGCGCTGTAGGTTGTTTAAAATACCTTCAAACGTGTGGATTTTTTGGTAAAACACGCCACGTTCGTTCAGGTATTTAAACGGGATTTCTTCTTTACCGCTGCCGTTAAGCAGTATCTTTTGAATAGGCTCCGGCAGCTGTTCAAATGTCGTGTCTAAATCAAACTGGTAATGCGCTGCCAAGCTAGCCAGCATTTGGAAATAAAACTGGTTGCGCTTATCCCAGCCTTTGATTGCGCCAGAAGCTAATGATAAATGCGGAAATGCAACCACGCGTTTTGGGTCAAAAAAGTTGATGTTGCCTAAGCCATCGCAAGTAGGGCATGCGCCCATAGGATTATTGAAAGAGAATAGGCGCGGCTCTAGTTCCGCAAGTGAGTAGTCACACACTGGGCAGGAGAACTTGGCTGAAAACAGTAGCTCTTTGTCGGTATCCATTTCCACCGCAATCGCCTTACCTTCAGCTAAGCGTAATGCAGTTTCAAATGATTCTGCGATACGCTGTTTCATGTCTGGCTTGACCTTGATACGGTCAATCACTACATCGACATTATGCTTGGTGGTTTTTGCCAGCTGCGGTAACGCATCTACTTCGTAGATTTTGCCGTCAATACGCAGCCTGACAAATCCTTGTGCTTTCAACTCTTCAAACAGGTCAATCTGCTCGCCTTTGCGGTTGGAAACCACAGGCGCCAATATCATGAGTTTTGTATCTTCAGGTAATGCCAATACGCTATCCACCATTTGGCTGACCGTTTGTGCCTCAAGTTTGATACCGTGCTCAGGGCACTCTGGATCACCGGCACGTGCATAGAGCAGACGTAGGTAATCGTGGATCTCGGTCACTGTACCCACGGTGGAGCGCGGATTGTGCGAGGTGGATTTTTGCTCAATGGAAATCGCTGGCGACAAGCCCTCGATCAAATCAACATCAGGCTTATCCATGCGTGCCAAAAATTGGCGTGCATAGGCGGAGAGCGATTCTACATAGCGGCGCTGACCCTCTGCATACAAGGTGTCAAAAGCAAGTGAAGATTTGCCAGAGCCGGATAAACCGGTAATCACAACTAGTTGATTACGTGGAATATCCAGAGAAATATTCTTTAAATTATGCGTGCGCGCACCGCGAATACGAATTAAATCCATATAGCTAAATCCATTGTACTTTTACTCACCTGTGTGTCTGATAAAATAGCCGTGTGCTCACGCAGTATTTTATGATGTAGGTAAAGTTTGTGAAAGAGGTGGTGTTTTGGCCCATGAGCCATGCCAGCAAACGCTGCATGCTATAAAATGGGCAATTGACCGTATGCAATTTTATGAAACATTCAGGTTAACATTAAGGCAACCTGCTAATATACCTACTTTTACGCAATTAGCTTAATTATTTTTCATGTCATCACCGCAACATCTCTCATCAGAAAAAATGACCCCAGCAGAAACCCGTGCGACTTTGAGTTTAGCCTCTATCTATGGCTTGCGCATGTTTGGTATGTTTTTGATTTTACCGATTTTTGCAATTTACGCATCCACCTTGCCTGGCAAGCCTAGCAGCTTTATGGTGGGCTTAGCGTTGGGCGCTTATGGGTTAACCCAAGCTCTATTGCAATTACCATTTGGCATGGCCTCAGATAAATACGGCCGCAAGCCGATGATTTATCTAGGCTTGGCTATTTTTGCCATTGGTAGTTTAGTTGCGGCTCTAGCTGGCAGTATTGAAGGCATTATTGTAGGTCGTGCTTTACAGGGTGCGGGCGCCGTTTCTGCAGTGGTTACGGCTTTGGTTGCTGATTTAACGCGCGATGAGCACCGCACCAAGGCCATGGCTACCATAGGTGTAACGATAGGCGTTGCGTTCTCAGTGTCACTGGTTGGCGGCCCGATTTTGAATCAATGGATAGGGGTGCCGGGTATTTTTGCCTTGACTGGCGTGTTGACCTTGGCGGCGATTGCCGTAGTGCGCTTTGTGGTGCCAGACCCAGTGCATAGTCATTACCATTCTGATGCCAGCGCTACGCCTGCCAGGTTAAAAGATGTGCTGAAAAATAAGCAGTTATTACGTTTGAATTATGGCATTTTTGCCCTGCATGCAGCACAAATGGCGATGTTTGTAGTGGTGCCGTTTGCGATTGTGAGCGCCAGCGGCATGCACGAAAACCAGCATTGGCAGGTCTATTTACCTATCGTGCTGGCCTCTTTTGTACTGATGGTACCGGCGATTATTTATGCTGAAAAGCAATCCCAAATGAAACGCGTGTTTGTGATAGCGATTGCCATGATGTTGGTGGCGCAATTGATGTTTTCGGTATCGATAAATTATTTCTGGGGGATTGTTGCTTCACTCACCGTTTATTTTGTTGCTTTTAACGTGCTAGAGGCTTCACTGCCGTCGTTAATCAGCAAAATTGCACCGGCTGCAGCCAAGGGCACCGCGATGGGTGTTTATAACACTGCGCAGTCTTTAGGGATTTTTGTGGGCGGTGCATTAGGTGGCTATCTTTCACATGTTTACGGCTTTGCAAGTGTATTTGTATTTTGTGGCGTGATGATGCTTTTATGGCTATTATTAGCGCTTTCAATGCAAGCGCCGTTAGCGGTTAGAACCAAAATGTACACCATGGAAGCGTCTGCTGATCAAATGACAGCAGAGGTGGCTACGAGTGTGCGAAACAGCCTCACTAAGCTCGCTGGCGTAATAGAAGCCGCAGTGTTGCCGCAAGAGCGCACTGTGATATTGAAGATAGATAAATCGTATGATTGGGATGACGCCCAAGTGTATCAATTGTTGAGAGGATAAACATGGCATCAGTAAATAAAGTGATATTGGTTGGTAATCTTGGTCGCGACCCAGAAGTGCGCTATATGCCAAATGGTGAGGCCGTATGTAACTTCAGTATTGCAACAACCGATAGCTGGAAAGATAAATCAGGCGCCAAGCAAGAGCGTACTGAGTGGCACAATATTGTGATGTATCGCAAACTGGCTGAAATTGCAGGCGAATACCTGAAAAAAGGCCGTCCGGTGTATGTAGAAGGTCGTTTGCAAACGCGTAAGTGGCAAACTAAAGAAGGCCAAGACCGTTACACAACTGAAATTATTGCAGACCAAATGCAAATGCTGGGTGGCCGTGATGGTGGCGGCTCAAACGCTAGCTATGACGGCGGTATGGATCAAAGTGGTGACAATGATTACAACCAAGCTCCTAGTCAAGGTCAGGCAAGGCAAGCGCCAGCAGCAAAACCTGCTACCAGTGGCTCTGGTTTTGATGACTTTGAGGATGATATTCCGTTTTAATGTACACCTTGGTAGCTAATGTAAAGTAATTCATATTAAGCCCCTGTTTTCGCCGGGGGCTTTTTTGTTTCTCGTGCATATTAAGCACAGCTTGAAAGCGTATTAGCTGAATGAACCGTTGCCTCTGACTTACAGAGAGCGAACCGATGGGGAGAGATGGTTGGTGGGGCGATTTTTAAATGAAAATAACAGTGGACCTACTATCAAAGTTAAAGCCCCCAATAACTTGGGTTATGAATTACTGGGCATGAAATCTGTCATGCATAAAAGCGTAAAGATGTGCTTTTCGCCTGACGGGGAGCATGGAAGATGAATGTGGTTCATGTCAATGCAAGCGATGGAAACGGTGGTGCTGCACGTTCTTGTTATCGTTTGCATCAGTTTCTGCAGCAAGATGGAGTGAATTCAAGCCTGCTTGTACAACATAAGCACTCTGATGACTCTACTGTCGAGTTGATCGCATCGTCGATAACGGACTCGGAGTCGTTCCAGAATATCGATCTGATACAGCGCGTTTTCGCTGCTCAGAATCGGACTGAAATTAGCAACACACACTTCACTGTCTCACTTGTTGGCTCGGATATCAGTTGCCATCCTGCGGTTGCAGCCGCAGACCTCATACATCTGCATTGGGTTGCGTCCATGCAGACGCCCGCTGATATACAGCGTTTAATTGCATTAGGCAAACCTGTGGTCTGGACCCTGCATGATCTCAGGCCATTAACCGGTGGCTGTCATTTTCCAGCGGGGTGTTCGAAATTCCAAGATAGTTGCACTAACTGTCCACAGCTGCGCTGCGACCCTTTTGGCTTGCCAGCTGCCGCGCTGCGAGACCAAATTGAGTTAATCAACGCAACTAATCTGACGGTTATCGCGCCCTCTCGCTGGATGGCTGAACAAGCGCGATTGAGTGCGTTATTCCGCGATAAAGCTCGTATTGAATTCATACCCAACGGCATTGATGTTGATATTTTCACACCTCATTCCCGAGCTGATGCGCGTACTGCTTTGGGTTTGGCGCAGGAGGGAATCTATATACTCTGTGGAGCAGATCACACGGAGGAAATGCGCAAAGGTTTTGAATCTCTAGCCCGCGTGCTCAGGGAGGCTATTCAAGATCCACGTTTTATCAATGCTGGCGCCCGACTTTTGTGGGTGGGCGATCCGCCCACTAGTCAGGCCTACAATGGCGTGCCTCTAATTCAGCTGGGTCGGATCTCACACGAAAAACAGATGGCATTGGCGTTCGCGGCGAGTGATTTGTTTGTTCTTCCGTCACTCGAAGACAACCTGCCGAATATGTTGCTGGAGGCTATGAGTTGTGGGACCCCCGTGGTCGCGTACTCAGTGGGAGGTATTCCAGAGGTTATTCATGATGGAGTGAATGGTCGGCTAATTCCGGTAGCAGATGAGAGAAAGTTTGCCGAAGCGTTGCTGAGTCTTGTTGAGGACGATCAAGTGCGAACGGAAATGGGGTGGCATGGCAGAGCTTTGATGAGTGAGGCTTATTCCATTTCGCTTCAGGCTAGTCGCCATGTGGATCTTTACAGAGATCTAATCCAAGTCAGCAAGCTAACGGCTGCCTCGCAGCAAACACCACTGCGACATAATCCTGAGTACGGCAGCAGAGATGCCGGCACTGCCTTTAGTGCACTACAGAAATCGTTGACTGTCCACTGCTTGATAGAGCAAATGCGCACCTTGGAAAGGCGTGTGCAAATAGGTGACATGACATGCATGGCTCAAACTCAGCTAATAGATAACATGCAAAAGCAACTTGATGCCAGACAGGACGTGATAGAGGACTTGCAAGCTCACTGGCGACGTGCAGAAGAAACATGTGTAGCTAGGCTCAGTGTCATTGAAAAGCTGGAGTTGCAAAGGCAACCTCAGCTAATAGATAACATGCAAAAGCAACTTGATGCCAGACAGGATGTGATAGAGGACTTGCAAGCTCACTGGCGACGTGCAGAAGAAACATGTGTAGCCAGGCTCAGTGTCATTGAAAAGCTGGAGTTGCACAGGCAACAGCTTGAAGCTCGAGCAGGAGCAAAGCTGCTCTCTCGCGACCAATACCTTCTGCGAGGTGTCGTAGCCATCAAAGAATGTATCCGATTTGATCATTGGTGGTATGCGAAAATGCCGCCGCTATTCACGGTAGCCTGTTTGCAAATTCTTCAGTTTGGGTTGGCTCCAGGGCAACATGCTGTTTTGTTGCCACTTCTATTCTTTTCCATTGCCTGTGTTGCCGCATATGGTCACGTGATCAATGACATTTTCGACATTGAGTCCGATTGGCGGGCGGGAAAGCCGAATATGGTGGAAAAACTGAAACCTTGGCAAAGAGGGCTAATCCTAGCAGCGCTAGGGGGCTTGGGTTTCTTACCGGCACTCGTGGTAAATTATTCTGTATGGGGCTATTTATTGCTCGCGCTCAATTATCTTTGGCCGACGATTTATTCCATGCCTGGTACTCGTCTAAAAGAACGCGGGATGGCTGGGGTGTTATCTGATGTGGCTGGCTCCCATCTCACACCCACCTTGCTCGTGCTAGTGGTTTTGTCTGGCCAGATTGCAGGCATGTCTACCAATTTCATTATCTTCTCGGCAATCGCGCTCATCTGGTCGATTGTTCTAGGAGTCAAAGGAATACTCAATCATCAACTCGCAGACCGCGAAAATGATAGTGCATCAGGCACAGTGACGTTCGCCACCCAAGCTGCGTCCGGACGGCTTGAGCGGTTTTTACCCAGATATAATTTATTTGTGGAATTGCCGGTCAATGCCGCTTTCGTCTTCATCATGTCTCGCGTTTGCCCGCTAGCGGCAGTTGTGCTGGTACTTTACTGCGTTGCTGAAGTGTTGAAGTTTCGCTTGGGGTTTCAGTTTGCGCTGAACAGCGACCCACGCAATACGCGATCTACATTTCCTTTTGTAAACGATTTCTTTTATTACTTTTGGTTTCCACTTGCAGCCACATTGCAGTTGGCCTGGCTCAACCCGGACTTGGTATGGTTGCCAGTTATGCAGCTTGTTCTGTTCGGTCAAACTAGCTTATTACAAATTAACGACTTATTTGCATTAGCTAGGGCATTACGTAGCCACGCTGGCTATCGGTATGCGCAGTTCCGATTAACTCACAAATTACGAAAAGGAGAGAACCATGGATCGTGATTACATAGCGCGACTTTATGACGATGAATATGCTGCGTCTTATGACGAGAAGTTTTTCGATTCACCGTTATGCCAGTCTGACACCAAGCATCAACTGGAGCTAATCAAACAATTTCTGGCTGGCGGAGGCACATGGCTGGATGTGGAGTGTTGTACGGGTTATTTCTTGCGTCACTTTCCACATGTAGAGCGGGCCGGGATGGAAATTTCACCGGCCATGCTGCGTGTGGCGCGTGAAGGGAATCCAGGAGTTCCCTTGTTGCAACATGATTTTCGAGACCCTCTGCTCTCATTGGAAAACCGCTGGGATTTAGTAACCTGCATGTGGTACAACTATGGTCTTGTGGACACAATGGATGAGCTGGATAAGGTGATACACAATATGTGGTCATGGACAAGTCCGGCAGGAACTTGTTTCATGCCGCTTGGTGACCCTAGACTGATTGCTGGGGTTAATCTGCCATATATCGCACCTACACCTTGGGAAAAATGGGGCGGGCGCGTGCAAGTAACAGGTATAGTGTGGAGCTACGTGGAGGAAGATGGCCGCAAGGTCCACTCACATATGATGGCGCCAAACCTAGAGTACATAATCGAGCGCTTCCAAATTTACTTTGGGCGTGTGGAAATCATCCGCCATCCGCCAGTGCTCCCTGGCTGGGAAGGGCACCCTGCTTTGGTAGCCTCAGAAAAAAAATCACTAGCTCACTCAGGAGCTACTTGAATGGTCATGACAAAGCTGCAGAGCATCCGTCCGGCACCTTCAGCGCCATAAGCATGAAACCTCAATTGTCTAACGGAGGAGGTCTCCTGTCTGAAGCAGCAAGCGAAATCCATCGCTACTGGTATCCGCTACTTGCGCTAACGCGCCGTGAAATCCGCAAGCGGTACGCAAAAACGCTGTTTGGTTCATTGTGGACCGTATTGCTGCCTTTGGCGATGCTGGCAATTTATCTTACAGTGTTCGGGCTCATATTGCGAGCCGGACAAACACAGGCTGAAGCGTGGGATTTTGCACTCAACATGCTTGCTGGCCTGCTACCCTTTCAGGCGCTTGCCGATGGCCTGCACCGCGCCTGCTTGTCTCTGAGAGAGGATCGTTCGCTCCTCGAACGCGAGCAGTTTCCCGGGGAGGTGCTCGCGGCAGCTAGAGTACTGAGTGCCTCTGTCGCCGAGGTCGTTGGGATAATATTGCTTTTCCTGGCTGCGTCGTTTCATAGTGGGCAGGCCAGTTGGTTGATCCTCGTCTTGCCAGTAGTCATTCTTCTGCGAATTCTATTTACGGTAGGGCTCGCTTGGATCTTAAGTATTCTTTCTGTCTTCGTCGCAGACATTGCCGAAGTCCTCGCCTTTGTGACTACGGCCTGGCTATTCCTGACCCCTATCATGTATAGCCCCAGTGCGCTACCGGATGCCCTAGTCTGGACGTTGGCTTTCAACCCGCTACATCATTTGGTGGAGATGTACCGCGGCATTATTTTGCACGGGCATGTCGACTTAGCTTTACCCTTCATAGTTTCCGCATGGGCGTTATTGTCGGCGAGCATCGGAGCCTGGTTTTTCAGAAAATCAATCGAGCGTGCAAAGGACTTTCTCTAGCCATGTTCAGCATTCGCGCCCAATCATTGAGTAAAACATATCAGCTCTATCGTAATCCGATCGACAGTCTGAAAGAGCTGTTTTTGCGGAGGAGCTATGCAGAAACGCTTTGGGCAGTTCAGGATGTAAGTTTTGAGGTTGTTGCCGGTGGTTCGATTGGTATCATTGGCGAAAACGGTGCGGGTAAGTCGACCCTGCTAAAGTTACTCGCTGGCGCTTCGACCCCCAGTGCTGGACGTATTGAGCGCTCCGGACGAGTCTCGGCCATCCTCCAACTTGGTGGTGGATTTCATCCTGATCTTTCTGGTTTGGAAAACATCCGGATTGGTTGTGCCGTCCAAGGGCTGTCACCGGCCGAGACGGAGAATATCCTGCCGTATATTGTGGAGTTCTCGGAGCTCGGTGACGTCATCGAAAGGCCAGTTCGGACCTATTCTTCGGGCATGTATCTGCGCCTAGGGTTCTCTGTTGCCACTGCTATCGATCCTGATATCTTGGTGGTGGATGAGCACTTGTCAGTTGGTGACCAGCATTTCCGTTTTAAATGCATGCGCAGGATTATGGACTTGCGTGAGGCTGGTTGCTCTCTAGTGTTCTGTTCACACGATTTGTTCTCTGTCGGCGAGGTATGTGAAAGAACGCTATGGATGCATCAAGGGCAACCAAGGATGCTGGCGGATACACAAAGCGTCCTGAAAGCCTATCAGGACTATGCACGTGAAAAGGACGCCACTTCTGTGCCTTCTACTTCCAATACGGAGGAGACCTGTTTTGGTCAGCGCAAGCATGCTGCAGACAGCCGCCTACGAGAAGTCCTGCTGGGTGGAGATGTCCAAGATGGAGTTATAGAAACGGGAGGTCGGCTTGAGCTCAGGGTTCTCGCCGAGATTACTGACGCGGCTTGGCACGGAGGGGTTCATTTGGGCTTGCTTATTGAGCGTAACGATGCAGTTTGGTGTTATGGTATCAGCACCAAGATGGATGGTATGGCCACCGGCTTTCAGTCCCTTGGGGGGCACTCCTATGGAGCTAACTTCATTGTTGACGACCTGCCATTATTGTCTGGCTGTTACTCGTTCACAGTGGTGCTGATGGATGATAGCAGTCCTCTGGTCTACGATCGCTGGAGCGGAGTAGCACCTTTTACGGTCAGACATTCAGGCAAAGAAGTTGGATTGGTGCGAATTCCGCACCACTGGGAGCTGAAATGAAGTGTATGAGAATCAATCATGAACTCGTCGTTCCGGGAAGCGCTGAGGCGGTGAAAGTGAAGGATTCGTTCTGTCGGACAGGGAAAAAGGTCTACTGAGATGACATCGATAATCGATCTTTTGGATTTGAACAGTAATGGCTGCGACGTGCCGAAGCAATGCTATTTTCTTTGTGCAACCCCGCGAACAGGCTCAAATCTGTTGTGTGAGGCGCTCTGGGTGACGGGGGTTGCAGGGCACCCCATAGAGCACTTTCTGTCATTTGGAAAAGTCGTTTCCCCATCTCACTCTGTGGAGAGGCTGGCCGCAGCTTACATCGAAGGGAGTTCGGAAAATGGGGTGTTCGGGACCAAGGTGATGGCGGAGTACTTCAGTACAATTATCGATCATTTGCGAGCAATCGGAGGTGAAGCTACGCCAGTAGAGCAGCTTCTAGGAAATTTTTTCCCAAATTTACGATATATCCATATTTCGCGAAAAGACAAGATACGTCAGGCCATCTCTCTGGAAAAGGCGATACAGACTAACCAGTGGGTCTGCGACAAAGGAAACTTCAGTGAAATGGTGATTAGAGGTGCGCCAACCACTGTCGGAGTGTGGTACCGCGACTTCTTGTCACAGCTTGAACAGCAGAGGGGCGCAGAGAAAGCACCGCTACGCTATGACTTTGACAGGCTGTTGGCGCATTATGAGGGAATAATCCAAGGCGAGAAGATTTGGACTGATTACTTTCATGCCGCTGGCGTGACGCCATTCGAGATTGTCTACGAGGATTTGGCCGCAAACAAATCTCAAGTCGTAAAGGCACTCCTCGATTATCTCGACTTACCAGTAACCGACCCGAACGTATTCGAGCTTGAGGGACTGCAGCGGCAGCACGATGCGATCAATAACGAATGGGCCGAATGCTTCATACGTGATCTGGCTGCTCAGGGTTTAAGCGCTGAAACAGAGTAAAGTATCCAGAACAGGCCTGTGCCAATAGTGGACTTCACACATTTCTGTAGTCATGTACTAACTTCATGTTTGAAGTTGCTACCAGCTGTGCCGAGGGTAGATAGTTGGCAGCTAATGTCTAAATAAAGCCAAAAAATAAGCGACCACTATGTCTGATAGCAGTCGTTCGTAGTTGTGTAGAGTTGCGTGCCCTATAGCATAGCGACGCTTGCCCAAATGGTGAGTATGGCTGAGCCACCAATCATGCCTACCATGACTAGGCGTGAGCCGCGCATTTTGGTCCACAGCAGTACGCCGGTGATAGAGAGGATCAGCATGGCGCCTGCCAGTGAGTCAGCCAGCAGTACCCAGCCGGTATTCGCGCCTACGGCTTTATGCATGCGGGTTAAAAAGCTCCATAAGTTGGCGTCTTCACGCTTTACCGTGGCAAACTGGTTGCCGACGATATATTCAGCTTGGATGCGCGCTTGCGGCAGTTGAAACTCCACTTTAATGGTTTCAGGCAGTTTGACTGCTTTATCCATAAACATCGCTTCACGTGGCTGCTTGCCGCTTTGCTCGCCCTTTGGTTTTACTGGCTCGTGCCTAATATGGAGTTCTTTTTGTAGCAAGAGTGCAAAGGTTTTTGCATCCGTAGGGCCAGGTGCGGGCACTGCAAGCTGAATCTCACTTAATTCCATTTTTGCAGCCGGAATCTTCATCACGGCTCTATGATTGAGTAAGAAGCCGCTGATGCCAAACAGCAGGCCTAGCAGCGCGCCCCATAAGCCCAGCCAGCCATGAATCTTACGCAATAGCTTAATAGTATGGCCGCGCTGGCTATTTTTATTGGTTGCTGCACTCATTTTTTAACTACGGACAAGGTACTTACGTGGCGGATGTTCTCGTAAGAGTCGCCTTGATAAGTGCCTGGGTTGGCCTCTAGATGGATTGCTTCTAATACATATAAACCAGCCCATGGTGTAGAGTAGGTAAGTTCGCCTTGCTCATTGGTGTCTAGTTCTTGTACCCATTGGTTGGGCGCCATCACGGTTACCTTAGCTTTTGCCAATGGTTTGCCGTTTAAGTTAACGCGTACTTTATTGTCGCCCAGCGGCTGTATATCCAGCGCGTGGCTGGCAGCAGCCTCGGCGCCACCAGTGCCGATGCGTGCATAGTACATAGGCTTGGCAATGCCGTAGTGGTACTTAGTCATGTCTTTTACCTTCATGCTAAGTTCTGATGCAACTACGGCTTTGTTTGCCACAGGTTGGTTATTGGCGCCTTCTACCGCAATAAAGTCTGCGCCGCGGGTGAGTTTAAGTGGCGTTGCTTTAGCGTCTAAAACAAACGCTTGTGGTGCGGCGATAGTGTCTAGTCTGCCGCCAGTTTTTTCACGCAAACCACCTTCGTATTCACCAAAGTAAAGCTTGGTCTGGCCGTCTGCTTGCTCCAGCCAGATAAAGTGCGCAGCGGCTGGTAATGACACCGCAAACGTTACTAAGGCCAGTAGTAGGTTGATTTTTTTCATGGTATGGCGCCTTGTTATTTAAAGTCAAAACGTAAAGTGGCGTAGATGCTGCGCGGGTCGCCTGGCAATGCACCTGTAAAGGATGGGCTTACGTAATAGGTTTTATCCGTGATGTTTTTCAAGTTAAGCGCAGCCTGCCATTTCGGTTGTGCGTAAGAAATCGCTGCGTCATACACGGTGTAGGCCGGGATTTTGTACAGGTTTAAGTTGTCTGCATACGCATCGCCTTTATGCGTAGCGCCTATGCCGAATTTCAAGCCGCGAATGTCACCAGTTTGAATCTCATAGCTAGCCCATACGTTAACGATTTTCTCGCTGACGCCAGTCGGTCTGGTACCGTAGATGCTGTGGTTAGTGATGCCAAAAATGGTGTTGGATGCCACGCTTTTAGATTTGGTTTCCGCATCCATAAACACTGCATTGGTGTTGATATTTAAGCCGGCCATTGGGTGCAAGCCTAAATCAAACTCTACGCCTTTAGATTGGTCTTTACCGTCAGGTGTGGCAAAAGTTGCACCCGGCAGCGTGATGTTGTAGTTGTCGCGATAGGTTTTAAATACAGCTAAATTCAAATCCATCAGGCCGTTAAACAGGCTAGATTTAGTACCCAGCTCATATTGCTCAGATGATTCAGGCTTAGCTGAAACGATAGTGCCCTCGGTGGCTAGATTGACGAACTTGCCGTTGTTGTAACCGGTGTAGAACGCCAGATTTTTGGTCGGCTGGTATACACCGCCAATTGAGCCCGTGGTTAAGTCTGAAGTTTCTTTCACTACACGATACTTATTAGGAGAGCCAAAGTTTGAAGTACCTTTGTCTTCAAAGCTGATGCGGTCATTACGTAAGCCCACGCGCAGTTTATATTGCTCGCCAAATGCTAATTGGTCTTGCAAGTAGAACGAGTGCGTATCGCTGTTGATTTTGCGATTAAACGCATCTGCAGCTCTTACCGCCAAGCCGTTAACACTTCTTTCTGCAACGACCGGCGCATAAATATTGGCGATATTCGGTAGTGTGTAGCCTTTGCGGACAGTGTCTATATCCGTATATTGGTATTCATAACCACCCAATACCGTATGTTTAACTGCGCCCGTATCTACTTTCCACGTTAATTCGTTTTGCAGTGTGAAGTAGCTAGCGTCATCTGATTGTTGGCGCAGGGTGCGGCCGGTACTACGGTTGAGGGCGTCGCCACCATTGCCGCCAGCATTGCGGATAAAGTCCAGCTCGCGGGTTTGTGTCGATAAAGCCGTACGCATAGATAGCGCGTTTGAAATTGCCCAGTCATGGGTGATGCCGAGGCGGTTAATGTTCTGCTCGGTATAGTTCATTGGTGAGTAGTAGCGTGCTTTATCGCTGGCGTTGGCGATTTTTCTTTTAGAGTCAAACAAGATACCGTAGTTATCTGGCGTCACCTTGATTTTTCTTACGTCCACATCAATCAGCAAGCTTTTGTCTTCTGCATAATTAAAGGCGACGCTAGGCGAAATTTCGGTAATCTCACGACCTAGGCCGCGGTAACCATTGGTTTTTTCGCTGTCTATAATCAGGCGACCATTCACCTTGTCTGTAATCGCACCAGTTAAATCAATATAGCCATTACGTGTGCCAAAGCTGCCAAAAGTAGTGCCTACTTCTAGATTGTATTGTGATTGTGGTTTTTTGGTGACCACATTGATGCTGCCGCCTGGGCCACCTGAGCCAAACAGGGCTGAACCTGGGCCTTTAAGCACTTCAATACGTTCTATGTCGTACATGGTACGGAAATAGCCGTTTTGCGTGGTGCCATCTGGTAAGTCGTCACGTAAAAAGTTAATTGAAAGCGCGCGTGAGTTGTAGTTGTTGGCAAAGCCGTAACCGCCAGCTAGTTGTGGCTGCAGGCTGCTCACGTTACGCAAAGCGTCGTTCATGGTTTGTACGCCTTGCTCTTCTAACAGGCTTGCTGGCACTACAGATACGCTGGCAGGCACATCGCGCAGCGGCACATCAGTTTTGCTGCCGGTACGCGCTGCATCGTTGCCAGATCCTGCGTAAATGCGACCCGCGCTGGATTGCACTTCTGGCAACGCAGCTGTGTCATCTGCCGCAAGTGCATTGAGTGAAACTGATGTGATGCTGATTAAAACAGCTAAATGGATGGTTTTAAGTTGAAATTGTTGCATGATATTCCCTGAGCGTTAAGGTTTAGCTAGCTACAGGCAATACATTGCGTTGGCTTGCTGACGAATTGTAAACTTTTGTAATGATAACTGTTCTCATTTGCAATTGCAACTTTATCCGGTTACAGTGACTCTAACGGCGTTCCATGACTATAGAGTTAGATGCTAGTGAGTTGACTCCCGCAGGCTGCACAGATAGGAGTTGCTAAACGGTTTTTTTCGGTGATAGCCAGACTTAACGGCAGGCGAATTGAATATGATTTTTATGCAGATGGTGAGTGCTATATGGAAGCGTCTTCTGATCAAGCACCTCCTAGCCAACGCCAGACAAAATCAGCACCGGCAGCAAAACCTGCCAGCAGAGGCTCAGGGCTTGATGACTTTGAGGATGATATTCCGTTCTAGGGTCTGTCTGGAATTGGGTGTAAGCAAAACAATTAACCTAATGAGTTAATTGAGTTTTTTATTGTTTACATATTATTTTTATTGAGCTAGTATGATGACAACTTCCCCGATTTAAAGGTTAGGGAATGACAAACCTTTGCCGTTTTTATCAAGTTCTTATCTAGGGTTTGTGTAATAAAGAAGTCATTACTATTGTGTTTTCATTGTTTAACTTTGTTAATTTTTACAACAGTTTTATTAATATGTATACGCAACAGGAGATGGCTCTTAGGTAGTTTTAACTCTATTGCGCATACTGCATTCTGGAAAGGTGCATATGAAAAAGATACTAATAGCGTTAACTTCTGCCTCGTTAATCTTCGCAGCAAAGCCTGCTCTCTCCGCCAGTGTGAACGGCAATTTTAATGTCACCGTTACCTTGACTTCCGTGTGCACCATGGGCGTTATTGGAGACTTAGCGTTTGGCACCTATACTGCTTTTCAGTCTGGCACACAAACCGCCACCCCTACTACAGCAACATTGACTTGCACGCGCGGCTTAACCGGTGTGACCGCACACTTTGATACCGCCGCTCCTGGATCTACTGCTGCAGCTGCAGCAACCAATGCTGTAGGTGCAGGCATCATTTCCGGACTGCAGTATGATATTACGGCTACCCCAGGTTCAATCACTTCAGGCAATGCGGCGACCGCATCCAGTATCGGTACCGCAGACTCTCGCCCATACTCTATTACGGGCAGCATGCCAGCCAGCCAAGCCGGGATAACTTCCTCTGGAACGCAAACGCAGGTTAGAACCTTAACCGTAAATTACTAATGCTTTCAGGTCAGAGCATGCTTTGCGTTTGCTGCAAGTTGTATAGCCCAGTAACGATGCTAGCCTTTTGTGCCGCGTGTAGCACATGGTCGACTTTGGCCAGCGCTGCGCAGGCTAGCAGAGGGGTTAATGTGACTGTTAACTTGCAAGGAGGTAGTAATACGCCGCCGGTAGCAAGCCAACCTAACTCGGCTTTTTGCCAGAGTAGCAATGGTCCCGGTGCATTTGGCGCAACCTATACTGTGGTATGTGCAACTGGCGCAGTAGTGAATATAGAGTCCGGGGGCACAGAGCGGTCATTCAGCCCTATACATGGCGGTGCTTATCGTTATGTGTTTCAAGCAAACCGGGGTAGCAATCAATTGGGGGCGATGTCTAGCCATGCTGGCACAGGTACTGCCACCAGCTGGCGTCTTGTTAATTTAACCGACCGCGATTATCTGGAGATTCTTATCAACTGGTAATCAATTATTAACTGATCGAGGGAAACAATAATGAAAATCTCCTCTACAGAAATTATCGACCATTTTAATAGGTTAATTCTAAAAAGATTTATTTTAGGCACCATATCCGGTTTATTGCTGATTGGTCTAAACGCGTATGCCGGGGTATTTTCTGTCACGCCGGTACGCATTTACATGGAGCCTAAAGATCGTGCGGTGGCCGTGACCATTACCAATGATGGCGACGAGCCGCTAGTGATGCAGGCCGATTTGTATGTATGGAAACAGAAAGCCAACGGCGAAGACGAGCTGACCTTAACGGAAGATATGTTTCTGTCGCCACCTATCATCAAACTGGCCCCCAACTCCAGACAAGTTGTCCGCTTAGCTAGGCTTGCGCCAGCTAAATCGGGTGAGCAATTAACTTACCGCATGATCGTGCGGGAGATTCCTGAGGCAAAGTCTGCCAAGCAAGATTTGCAACTGCAGATTGCTTTAGCCTTTTCTATGCCTGTATTTATCACTCCGCCTAACGTCAAACCCCAATTGGTTTGCGAACTGGGCGCCGGCAGCTTAATTGTAGTGTGTGAAAACACCGGCAAAGCCCATGTTCATCCTACGCAAATCAACTTAGAGGCAAAAGATGGCACTTTGATCGCAATAGAGGATTCCGGTGCTTATCTGCTCCCTGGCAGCAAACGTAGCTTCCAATTGAAACCTTCCGAAAAAACCAAGGCCAGCGCGGGCCAATTACCTACGGGTAAGGCCAGAATCGCGGTGGTATTAGATGATGCAAGCAAGCATGAGTATGACGTAAGCATAACCAACTAAATCAGGTCTCGGTTTGAGCTATCCTGCACATAGCTTTATCTGTTTCTTTGCATTGCTGATTGTTGCAAGCAAGGCTAGTGGTGCAACCACAGTTAGTATGGCTACCGAGAGCACGCAATATCCATCATTGATGTTGGCCAAAACCCTAAGCCAGAACCTCTTGTCTATGGCGGTAATCGTCAATGGTAGTGAAGCTGGCACATGGTTATTTGTAGAGCAAGCAGGCGTTTTATATGTGCAGCGTGAAGCACTGGATGACTGGAGGGTCATCGTCAATAAAACCGCACAACCTATCGATTTAAAAGGCCAGCCATTTTGGCCTTTGGATGCCGTACCTGGATATAAAGCCAAAATCGACTTTGCCAACCAGTCTATAGAGCTGTTGTTTGCACCGCAGTCTTTTGCTACGACCCGTTTAGATAATGGTGTACCTAAAAGTCCGGTGGTTAGCCCGGTATTGCCTAGCGCATTCCTCAATTACGATGTCAGTTACAACCGGCTTGATTTACGCGCAGCGCCTTCCACTGAAAACTTGAGCGCACTCGCAGAGATAGGCCTCTCCAATAACTGGGGCGTATTAACGAATAGTTTAAGCGCACGAAATTTAACCCGTGACGAAGCGCTGGGGCAGAAAAGTCAATTAATACGGCTGGAAACCACATTTAGCAAAGACTTCCCCGACCGTAATCAGACATTGCAATTAGGCGACACCAGTACCCGTATGGGCTTGTTGGGGAGAAATGTCTATTTCGGCGGGATTAAATACGGCACTAATTTTAGCTTAACCCCAGGCTATGTGAGCCAGCCATTACCGGCACTTTCCGGCTTATCTGCAGCACCCTCGACCGTAGAGTTGTATGTTAACGATGTGTTGCGCCAGGTTTCAAATGTGCCTACTGGTCCATTCAGTATCAACAATTTTCCGATATTGACCGGTAGTGGCGATGCCCGCGTGGTGGTGCGTGATTTGTTGGGGCGTGAAACGGTAATCCAGCAATCGTTCTTCACCGATAGTCAGTTATTGGCCCCTGGTCTAGATGACTGGAGTGTTGCAATTGGCAGTGTCCGGCGTGAACTGGGCACCGAGAATGCTAATTATGGGCCTGGCTTTGTCAGCGGGTTGTGGCGTCGTGGTATTAGCAATCAGCTTACTTTAGAAAACAGAACAGCATTGACTAAAGACTCTGCGTTGTTGCAAATGGGGGCTGTTGAAGCATTGCCGCTCCAGTTATTAGGTAAGGCTGCATTCACTGCTAGCCACGATAAAACTCATGGCGCTGGCGCTCAATGGTTGCTGGGCATACAGCGCCAGACATTGCGCTTTGGTGCATCTTTTGAAGCCCAAGGCGCGACACAGGACTTTAGAGAGCTAGGGCAGAATGAGCGCTTTAAGCCGACCAAATTGCAACTGGCTGGCAATATCAGCTATGCCACCAATCGTTTCGGCAGTTTTGGTTTCGGTTACGCCAAGATAGAGCAATATGACCGCCCAAGCGTGACGACACTATCCGGTAACTACTCCGTACGTGTGGGTAAGGCCAGTACGCTGGTATTGAATGCCAGCGAAGCGCGTACTTCCAACTTCAATAGCTATTCGGTGGGAGCCACCTTCATCGTTCCATTAGATAACCATCGCCTAGCTAGCTTATATGCCAATACACATAGTTCGAAAACTGATTTTTACGCGACTTATTCGCAAAACCCAAGTGCTGATCAAAATCTGGGTTGGCGTGTGTTGACTGGGCAGCAGCAGGATCATTCACGTCATGAAGTCGGCGCTTATTACTATGGTCAACATGGTGTGTTAACTGCTGACTTTAGCGCCACACCTAATCAGAATGCAGCGCGTCTGGGTGCCAATGGCGCACTGCTTATTGCCGAGGGTCACGTGTTCGCCGCACAGCGTTTAACAGATAGCTTTGCGCTGGTTGAAGTGAAAGATTATGCCGATGTAGGTGTAGGCTTGGGTAATGCATCGCAGCGTAAGACCGACAAAAATGGCGTGGCGTTGATACCGCACCTGGCCGCTTATCAAAATAACTATATTCGTGTTAATCCACAAAACCTGCCGATTAGTGCTGAAGTGGATAATCTGGAAAAAGAGGTGGTGCCAGCATGGCGTAGTGGCGTGAAAGCTAAGTTCCCGGTACGTAGCGGTCGCGGGGCTATGCTGAAAATTGTACTGAACGATAATGATGTGGCGCCTTCAGGCGCTATTGTGAAGATTGAGGGCGATGCGCAGGAGTTCTATGTTGCTCGCCGTGGGGAGGCGTTTGTAACTGGCTTGCAAAGCAGCAATAGCGTCATACTGAATTGGAATGAACAACAGTGTAAATTTGACGTGAACCTGCCACCTGAAAAACCTGATGAAATTCCGCGTTTAGGTCCTTTAACGTGTAATGGAGTTGCCAGATGATAACATCACCAATCAAGCACCATTGGCTAGGTTTATTATTGTTATGCACGCTCTGCCTGTACGCATCCTCCGCATTCGCAGTGGCTTGCAGCATCACTTCAAGTGGACTTTCTACTACGCATACACCGAACGCAGCCACACCGAATGTTACACAATCTAGCCTTACGCTGACTTGTATGCGTGGTACGTTGGAAATAGTGAACTATACAGATTACTCGATAGCCGTTGACGATGGTATCCATGCATCTGGGGCGCAGAACCGGGTGCAGTCTGGTGCCAATGTCATACAGTATGAAACCTACCAAGGCAGCGCCTGCCCGAGTACCGCGTGGTCTGTATCTAGCCCTATCACCGGCCGGTTAAGCATGCCTAGTTCCAACACCAACTACTCTGTCACCATCAATTACTGGGCGTGTATTCCTATCAATCAGCACGTGCCGGTTGGCACTTACAACGATACCGTGACCATGACTGTGACCTACACCGACCCTATTGTCGTGCTGACTACCACCAAAACCATCAGCAACACTTTTCTCGTCACCATTACCAATCAGGCCGTATGCCTGGTCACTAGCATTGGTAATGTTGCCTTTGGAACTTATGTGGCATTTAGAAATACTGCACTGGCAGCAACGCCAGCGAATGTAGTGCTGAACTGCACGCCGCAGTTGAATTACACGCTGTCACTAGATGCGAGCACCGGGGTCGTAGCGGGTTTGAATTATTCGTTGTCGCTGAGTGCTAGCAGTAGTTCTGGCACAGGCCCAGGCCAGACCCAGACCATTTCTGGCAACATGCCAGCCAATCAAGCGGGGACTTGCAGCACGATAAGTTGCAACGGCTCAGATCCGAGAGTGTTGACTATCACTTACTAGAGGCGCTAGAAATGTGACTAAACACTGTAAAAAAGGTTACATGGGCTGGCGCAATGAGTTAAGCGACAACTTTTCCGGCGTTGATGTAAACCATGTTATTGGTGATTTGCATGATTTCATCCTTGGAGTGGCTGATGTAAATCATGGGGATGTTAATTTCGTCTGCCACTCTCTTTAAAAACGGCAGAATCTGGCTTTTTAAAGACTCATCCAAAGATGCCATCGGCTCATCTAGCATAAGTAATCTAGGTGAACTGAGAAGGGTGCGGCCAAGCGCCACGCGCTGCTTTTCGCCGCCGGATAGTTGGTGCGTAGTGCGTTTGAGCAGGGGCTCAATTTCTAGTAAATTGACAATGTCTTTTAAATGAAACTGCTGTTCATGCGCAGGAATAAACTTCAGTGGGTAGCGCAAGTTATGCTCTACGTTTAAATGCGGAAATAAACGCGCATCCTGAAACACTAGGCCTATTCTGCGTTGGTGAATCGGTTTATTGATCCTTTGTTCATGGTCAAATACAGTTTCTCCGTTCACCACCACTCTGCCTTGGTCCGGCTTGCTAATGCCCGCAATCACGTTGAGCAAGGTACTCTTGCCTGAGCCTGATGGGCCAAAAATCGCTGTTACATGCTGATCTAGCTGTAACGATACGTCCAGCTCAAAGTCTTGGCGTTTAAGTTGTGCGACGACCTCAATCATGGCTATGTCCAATCTGCTGGCTTGCTTTACGCTCCAGCCTGTCGCTAATCATGAGTGCGCCTAATGCCAGTACCATGCTGATAATCACTAAACGCAGCGCAGCTAAATCGCCATCTGGGGTTTGGGTGAGTGAGTAAATAGCGAGCGGCAGGGTGCGGGTCTCATTTTCGATATTGCCCACAAAAGTTATTGTCGCACCGAACTCACCCATACTGCGGCTAAACGCCAAAATGAGGCCGGTAATAATGCCAGGCATAGATAAAGGCAGTGTGACAGTAAAAAATACACTGAGCGGGCGCGCACCCAGTGATTGAGCTGCTAGTTCTAAGCGGCGGTCCACATGGGAAATTGCTAGTCTGATAGAGCGCACCATGAGTGGGAAAGCCATCACTGCCGAGGCTACGACAGCGCCTAGCCAAGTGAATGCGATGCTAAAGCCTAAGTGTTCGTTGAGAAACTTGCCAATCAGGCCATTATTACCGAACAGCAGCAACAGTAAATAGCCCGGCACTACCGGCGGCAGTACTAGCGGCAGGTGAATCAAGCTGTCTAACAATGATTTGCCTGGAAAGGATTTTCTGGCAAGTAACCATGCCACCGCAATTGCAGGTGCGATGATTAAGAGCACGCAACATACTGCTACCTTAACAGATAGCAGTAATATGGCGATTTCGGCAGGCGTGAAACTGAAAAACTCCAGCATTTGATTAGTTTGTTATTTTTTTCCTAAGAACGTAAAACCGTACTTAGTAAAAATAGCTTTTGCCTTATCTGATTTTAAATATTCATAAAAGTCTGCAGACTTTGCGCTTGCGTCTTTAGTGAGCGATAGCGGATACAAAATTGGCTCATGCACATTATCTGGAAAGGTCGCGATAACTTCAACCTTGTTGGATATTTTTGCATCAGTTTCATACACAATGCCGACTGCGCATTCTGCTCTTTCTACCAAGGTCAGTGCTGCGCGTACATCTTGCGTGCCCACTATCTTAGATTGGCCTGCATCCAGCCAAGTGAGAGAAGTTAGCGCTTGCTTCGCGTAAATACCTACCGGTACTGATGCCATTTCACCTGTACAAAGTTTGCCGTTAAATGCACCAAAAAAGTCGAAAGATTTATTCATAGTAACATCAAAGCGCTTGCCCACAGGTGCAATCAGTACCAGGTGGTTAGTCAGCAAGTTAGACACAGTATTGTCTTTTAGCGCATGTTTGTCTTTTAAATAATTCATCCATTTGGTGTCCGCAGAGATAAAAATATCTGCGGGAGCACCATTCTCGATTTGCTTGGCAAGTGCAGATGATGCTGCAAACGATGTTTTAATTTGCGCGCCTTTCTCTTGCTCGTAATTGGCCGAGATTTCATTGATGGCGTTGGTGAGGCTGGCCGCCGCGAACACCACCACAGCCTCTTTGTTTTCCGCAGCATTTAGGCTAGTAGCTAACGCTAAGCAGATGCTGACGATTACTAGTTTTAAGTATTGATTGAATTGCATCATAAACTCCAAAATCCTATGTGAATAATTTAGAACGCACTGATTTCAAATTGCACGTACAGATAGTCAGAATCATCTCTGCGTGTCGGGTCGTTTTTGTTGCTTGAAATTTGCGTGGCGTTTTTCGTAAAGTTACCCGCCATAAAGTGGGCATAGCCAATCGAGGTGTAGATTTGGCTGTTAATCGGGAAGCGCGCCGTGATATCAAACTCTTCGCCAATGTCGCTGCCGCTTAAGCCTTTAGTGTCGCGCAGTGTGGCCGGGCCCCAGCTGTCGGTGTCGCTTTCCAAGCGGTACCAGTTGTAGCCAGCGTCAATTTTCAAGTTTTTGATAAAGCTAACTTTAGGGTCAAACTCTACTCTCAGCTTGGTTGCGCGTATGTTAGACATTTCCATGGTGTCGCTGTTAGACCATGGACGTGCAAATCCAAACAGGCGTTCAAAGCGCTGGTTTTTCTTGTCAGTTGAGCTTTTGTCGCCAGTTGCCACACCATAGAAGCCGCTTAATCTAGGTTTCCAAGATTGGTCAAAAGTATAGCCCACCTCTGCGTTGTAGGCGTAAGCATCATGGTCGATTTTAGTTTTATTGGTGAGGCTGGTGTCTTGCTCGCCCCATTGTTTAACGTAATTGGTGTCGTAATCCCAGCCTGTTTTGCCTAACACACCGTATGCGCGTAAGCCTGCGGTATGGATGGTACGGTCGATTCTGCGCGCGGCACTTGTTTCATCACGGCCATTGAGGTCATATTTAACTTTGTCGCCATCTTGTTTGAGCAGGTAGTAGTAAGGTTGTAAGTTAATGACTTCAGACCATCTTCTCCAATTGCCCAGCGCACCATAAAAATGTTGCGCATCGTTATCTTCGTCTGCTTGCACCGTAAAACGTTGCACCGGTTTGAATGCAAAGGTTTCTAATTGCCAGTCGTTGCTTTGCTGGCCGATAATGGCGCGCACGCCCTCGAAGTTATTGGTGGTGTTGCGATAACCATTACGCGCTACCAGCCGCTTATCGCCTTGCTCCAACGCTTGGCGGCCAACTTTAATGCTAATCGGGCGATTGTTGCCTAGGTCATCTTTACCTAGTGGCGTCTCTTTAAAAAACAGTTCCAAATAAGCCTGCACTACTTCACCTTGGTTAACGTCGCGCGTGTCGAACTCACGGCTAAACTGACTATGGTTGCGTCTGGCGTCGCCAAGCTCCACTGCAAAGCGTAGTGGGTCCAAAATATCTTTAATGCCAACATAAGCGCGTGTTCTGAGTAAGATTGGGTCATCAATCACGTCTTTGGCGCGTCTAAAGTCATTGTCTCGGTGCTCGTATCTAACTCTGTGGTCTAAGCCTATATCCAACCAGCTCACATCCTCCAGCCCACTCACATCTTTTAACCATGTTTTATTAAGTTGTTTTACGTATTTTGGCGGTTCGGTTTCTAGTGAAGTGCCATAGCTTTTACGTTCTACGTAGTATGTGCCGCTGGTGCCTTCCGCGGCAGATACGTACTGCATGCTTGCAGCTAATAAAATAGGCGCGCAAAACGCACTTGTGTATGACTTGGTGCGGGTTGATCGGCTAGGTGCGGTTAGATTGGATAAGCTTTTCATAGGACGATGATTATTGTGATTTTTTAAGAAGACGCAATTTAATCACAAACCTCGCTATGTTTCAATGGATATAGCGGTGGCATTGGCATAATTTTTTCGGTACTTAATATGGCTATACAGCCACAATTAAAGTCACTGGGGGGATGATTTTCATTTTTTAGGTACTATAATAATGACCAATATGCTAAACAATCAGATCAAAATCAGAATATCTAATGGGCCTGCAACCGCGATGGGCCCAGGGAAAGCTGAGCTTTTGGCTTTAATCAATGAATGCGGCTCTATTTCGGCTGCGGCTAAGCAAATGAATATGTCTTACCGCCGTGCCTGGCAGCTGGTGGATGAAGTGAACAAGTGTTTTGATCAGCCGCTGGTTGCGAGCAGTGTGGGCGGTAGCCACGGTGGCGGTGCCAAGCTAACCGAGTTTGGTGTTAAGGTTTTAGAAAACTACCATGCACTCATCGCGAAGTCACAAGCGGCTTCGGTGCAGGAATTGGAATTTATTCGGGCGCATCTCAAGTAGTCGGTTTCAGTGCTAAATTGATACATGGTTAGAAAATAGCCGCTATCAGCTGTTCCAGATTTGGTGTTGGATGGCTATCTAATCTTGCTGGGTCTGGCAGTCATTCGCTAAAAAATCGCTTATTGATGTTGCCTCAGACAAGCGTCAGTGAGTGAAGTCTTTGTTTTATATCAAATAGTAGGCAATCTTTGATTGATAAACCCAATTAAGTTTGCTAAATTGCCTAAACCATTGAAAATGGTGTTCAAAACTAATCTAAAGTTGGTATGTAATGTGAGTGGGGTCTAGAAGCCGCCTCCAAGGGTTTAGTTATTGTATTAAATCAATAACCAAACAAGCATTCCTTAAAAGGGGCGTAAGGTTTATGTGTGGCGTACTTCACGATGTAGTCAATCTGCATATCCAAAATCTGTACTATATTTGCAGCCAAATTCTCAGCCAGGCCACTGGTGGCATGTGTGCTGTTAATCGCGTGTGGCATTTTGCGGTTTAAGGTGGTGCGTTAATGCTCAACATGCACACCATTGCGCACTTTTTTCGCCAAAAGACCGGGTTCGCCGTATTAATCCTGGCGGTTTTGGCTACTGCGTTTAGCTATTATGTGTATACCGAGAAGCAATTGGACGTGGTCAGTGAGTCTCGTTATGTTTCCCATCAGTTAGCTAGCCAGCTAAGGCAAACTTCAGATGACCTGACGCGCATGGTGAGGTCTTACGTGCTGACGGGTGATGTCAGATACAAACGCTATTTCCAGAATATTGTTGATATTCGCAACGGCAAAATTCCGCTCCCAGAAGGGTACTTTAATTCTTACTGGGATATGGTGCTGGTAGGTAAATTGCCACAGCCAACGCAGCATGGCAAAGGCGTTGCGCTATTGGATTTGATGCGTGATGCCGGATTTACGCAAGCCGAGCTAGATAAGCTGGCTTCAGCAAAACAGTACTCAGATGATTTAACCGCCTTGGAGTTTGAGGCCATGCGCTTGGCTGAACTGGAAACGCCGGATTTTAATGCAAACCGCTTAAAGGCCGCGCAGATGTTATTGGATGACCATTATCATCAAGCCAAATCCAAAATTATGGGGCCGATTAACGAAACCTTTTTGATGATGGATCGCCGCACCCTCAGTGCCGTGGCGCACGCTAAGCGGGTGGCTACCGTGTTTCGGATACTTTTCATCTTTGTTGCATTCTGGTCAGTATTCTTTATCTGGCGGGTCTACCGGACGCTGCACTCCACATTGGGTGCGAGTGCTAATGAGGTTTATCAGCATATCTTTAGGATAGGTGCGGGTGACTTTTCTAAGCCAATTACTATCACCCCCGAGCAAGGCAATAGCGTGCTAGCGGAGCTGGCAAAAATGCAAAGCTTGCTGCATACGCACGATGTGGAGCGTACGAATGCAGAGCAAAATCTACTAAGAAGCAAGTCGCAATTGGTGGAGGCGCAGCGTATTGCACAAGTGGGGAGCTGGTCGCTAGATTGGCTGACGGGCGAGCTGGTTTGGAGTGAGGAGATTTTTCATATATTTGAAATTGATCAGCGCAAGTTTCCTGCAAATTATGAAGCGTTTTTAAACGCTATCCATCCTTGCGATCGTGAGGCGGTGGATCGTGCCTTTATGACATCGGTTGCCAGTCGCACGCCTTATGAGATTACACACCGCTTGCTACTGGCGGATGGCTCTGTGAAGTGGGTACATGAGCGTGGTACTTCAGGCTATGATGGGGCAGGTAATCCGATTTACTCGCGCGGCACGGTGCAGGATGTGACCGAGCGCCAAAACAGTGAGGCATTAATCCGTAAAACTGAGAGTTATATCACCAATATTCTTAACTCGGTTGAAGAGGTGATTTGGACCGCGAGTGCGCCAGATTTTAAAGTGAATCACGTGAATGCCGCGATAGAAAAGCTTTGCGGTTTATCGCAGCGGGCGTTGATAGACGATGCCAATGCGTGGATTAATCTTATTCACCCTGATGAGCGTGCGCCAGTGCAATTGGCGATGGAAGCCGTGTTTGAGCAGTCTAGTGTGGCGCTGGAGTATCGCATAGTGTTGGCCGATGGCACGGTGCGCTGGGTATCAGATAGCCGCCATGTGGTGCATGGCGAGCAAGGCGAATCAGCCGAGCTGGTTTGCGTTATCCATGACGTGACAGACAAGCGGCTGGCGGCTGATGCCGACCGTGAGAGCAAAGAGCGCGTGATTCAGATGCTGGAAACCAGCCCAATCGCTGTGCGCATTGCTACCTCCGCCGGTGATAAAGTGTTGTTTGCAAATAAGCGCTATACCGAGCTGATTAACTGCCCGGCAGACAGGGTGATGGGGCGCAACCCTAAGTTTTATTATGCACACCACGACGAGTACGAGGCGCTATTGGCGCAGGTGAATAGTGGGCATGCCATTAACGATAAATTGATTCAGCTGGTTGTGGAGGATAAAGGCCCTGTATGGGTAATGGCTTCCTACCGCCCGGTGCATTATGAGGGCGCGGCCGCTATATTGGGCTGGTTCTATGACGTGACTGATTTACGTCAGGCACAGGAGGCACTGCTGCTGAGTGAAGCCCTTGCGAAGAAGTCGCTAGAGGAGTTGAAGTGCCAAAAGTACGCACTAGATAAGCATGCCATTGTTGCCGTTACGGATGTGAAAGGGCGCATTACTTACGCGAATGATAAATTCAGTGAAATTAGCGGATATGCGATTGACGAGCTGATAGGGCAGGATCATGCACTTCTCAATTCTGGCTATCACCCCAAGGGTTACTTTAAAGAAATGTATCGCACCGTGGCCAATGGTCAGGTTTGGCATGATGAAATATGTAATCGTGCTAAAGATGGTCGCTTATATTGGGTAGATACCACGATAGCGCCTTTCCTCGGTGAGGACGGCAAGCCACAGAGCTACATTTCTATCCGCACCGATATTACACAGCGTAAAGCGGCTGAAGATAAAAGTAATTACTTAGCCCTGTATGACCCATTGACCAATCTGCCCAACCGGCGCCTGTTGTTAGATAGGCTCAGCCATGCTTTGGCTTCTGCTATGCGTACTGGGCGTAGCGGTGCCTTGCTATTCTTGGATCTTGACCACTTTAAAACATTGAACGATACGCTGGGGCATGACGTGGGCGATTTGTTATTGCAGCAAGTTGCCGAGCGTCTGACTGCCTGCGTGAGAGAAGGGGACACGGTTGCCCGCTTGGGCGGTGATGAGTTTGTGGTGATTCTGGAGAGCTTGAGCGAGCAAGAGGTGGAGGCGGCCACACAGGCGGAAACAGTAGGTGAAAAAATCCTGGCCAAGTTCATTCAGCCTTATCAGTTTAAAGGCTATGAATATCATATTACTTCTAGTATCGGCATTGCCTTGTTTGGTAAAAACAACCTGAAATCTGACGAGCTGTTAAAGCAGGCTGATATTGCCATGTATCAGGCCAAGAAGTTAGGGCGTAATGCACTCAGCTTTTTTGACCCGAAAATGCAAGAGGGCATACAGGCGCGCGTGGATACGGAGCACGAGCTGCGTAAAGCCCTGGATAAAAATGAGTTCCAGCTGTTTTATCAAATGCAGGTTGGCCTTAATGACCGTGCAGTGGGTGCTGAGGCTTTAATTCGCTGGGCGCATCCGGAGCGTGGTTTAATTGCGCCCAATGAATTTATACCGATAGCTGAGGACTGCGGCATGATACTGCCGATAGGCGCATGGGTGCTAGATTCCGCCTGCGCACAATTAAAGCGCTGGGAGCATGCTGAGCTTACGCGCGGCCTGACGCTTTCGGTAAATGTGAGTGCTAAGCAATTCCGCCAAACCGATTTTGTGGAGCAAGTCAGCAACGCGGTTGTGCGTCATGCTATCAACCCTACGCTGCTGAAGCTGGAGTTAACAGAAAGTGCGCTACTGGACCATATTGAAGACGCCATTCAAGTCATGAATGCGTTGAAGGATATTGGTGTCAGGTTCTCGTTGGATGATTTTGGTACCGGTTATTCTTCCCTGCAGTATCTCCGGTTGTTGCCACTGTATCAGCTGAAGATAGACCGTTCATTTGTGCAGGACATCGCAAGCAAGGGTAGCGATCAGGCCATCGTGCGCACTATTATCGCCATGGCGCATACACTAAACCTGAACGTGATTGCGGAAGGGGTGGAAACGCAAGTGCAGCAGGGCATACTGTTAGATAGTGGCTGCATGTATTATCAGGGATATTTGTTTAGTAAGCCCGTACCCATCAACGTATTTGAAAGCTTGCTCTAATCAGTGCTGGTTTGTAGCACTGATAGCCTGTGTGGGCGCTTAAGCTAAGTGTGGTGGCGGAAATTCGACTAAATTGTATCAAGTGTGCTGTAAAGTGTTAAAATCGTACAAGACGATTGGTTTTAAAGACAAAAAAGCAGAAAAGTGTGAAAAGTCAGCTTGGTTAATTTTGCTTAAAACTCACGGTATAAAGCCGTAGCAAATATTGTTGTATCGTTTACTGTTTACAAGCCCGCGCTATACGGGCTTTGTTGTTTGTGTGTTTTGCTGTTGCGCACCTATTAGTTGTTGCAACCAATGAGTTATCTAAATGAGCCCAGTCCAAAAAATTATTACTGATGATGTGCGCATCATCGAAATCAAAGAGCTGACGTTGCCGTCTGTGCTGTTGAATAGACTTGAGCCTAGCGCCGCTACCACGGATATGATTGTTAAAACCCGTGCGGATATACATCGTATCCTGCATAGCGCCAATGACCGCCTGTTGGTGGTGATTGGGCCGTGTTCTATTCATGATTATGCGGCAGGTATCGAGTATGCAAAGCGTTTGCTAGAGCAATACCACAAGTATAGTAATGAGCTATTGATCGTAATGCGGGTTTACTTTGAGAAACCACGCACCACTGTGGGCTGGAAAGGCCTGATTAACGACCCGCATTTGGATGGTAGCTTCAATATCAATGCCGGTCTGGAGCTGGCGAGGCGCTTTTTGTTAGAAGTGAACGAGCTAGGCTTGCCAGCCGCCACCGAGTTTTTAGATACCATCACACCGCAATACACGGCAGATTTGGTGAGCTGGGGCGCGATTGGTGCGCGTACCACAGAGTCTCAAATTCATCGTGAGTTGGCTTCTGGCTTGTCTTGCCCAGTTGGTTTCAAAAATGGTACCGATGGCAATATCCGTATCGCCGTTGATGCGATTAAGGCCGCGGCTAGCCCGCACCACTTCTTGTCTGTAACCAAGGAAGGCCGCTCTGCCATTATCTCTACGACCGGTAATGAAGACTGCCACGTGATTTTACGCGGTGGTAAAACCCCTAATTACGATGCAGCAAGTGTAGAAGCTGCAGCGGTTGAGCTGGCGCAATCCGGCTTAAATGCTAAGGTGATGATTGACTGTTCACATGCTAACAGCCAACGCCAGTACCAGTTGCAGGCACAAGTGGCTGCACATGTAGCGGAGCAGTTGCGTGCGGGTGACGACCGTATTATGGGCTTGATGATAGAGTCGCACCTGAAAGCTGGGCGTCAAGACCATGCACCGGGCTGCGAATTAGCCTATGGTCAGTCGATTACCGATGCGTGTTTAGGCTGGGAAGAGACCTTGCCACTATTGGATATGCTGGCGGAAAGCGTGAAGGCGCGCCGCCTTAAAAATCAGCAAGATGATGATAGTGACGAGTAAGGCTCGGTAGTCTTTGCTGGTTAAATCGCTGCGGTGTTAGCTGCAATAAAATTGCAGTGGATTCAGGTATAATCGCGGGTTATTTAACGTATTAAGAACGGTGATTTTCTATGCCTATTTACGATTATCAATGTAGTAGCTGCGGACACAAAGCAGAAGTCATGCGCAAAGTAAGTGCTGCCAGCGTAGAGGCATGCCCGCAGTGTGCTGAGGAGACCTTCTCCAAGCAATTGTCAGCACCGAGCTTTCAGTTAACTGGTAGTGGCTGGTACGCAACTGACTTTAAAGGCGGTGCGAGTAAGCCAGCTAAATCTGATGATTCAGCAGCATCTGCGTCTGCTAGTGAATCCAGTGCAGCGCCAGCGGCTTGTGCTACAGGTTGTGCATGCCACTAGTGGCGGCTGAATAAATCACGCGAATGAAAAAATACTTTATTACAGGCTTGTTGGTCTTAGTGCCGTTGGTGATTACCATCTGGGTGCTAAAGTCGTTCATCGCGGTGATGGATCAAAGCTTGTTGCTACTGCCTGAAGCTTGGCATCCGCATACCTTGTTGGGGCGTGATATCCCAGGTATCGGTGCGATTTTAACCGTGTTGATCGTGTTAACGACCGGGTTGATCGCTACCAATTTCTTTGGCATGCAGCTTATTCGCTTATGGGAGCAGTTGTTAAACCGCCTGCCGGTAGTGAAGTCGATTTACTCTAGCGTAAAGCAAGTGTCTGATACTTTGTTTTCAGATTCAGGCAATGCGTTTCGTAAGGCAGTGTTGGTGCAGTTCCCACGGGAGGGTGCGTGGACTATCGCGTTCTTAACCGGTACGCCCGGCGGCGATGTGGCAAATCACTTGCAAGGTGATTATGTCAGTGTTTTTGTGCCCACCACGCCAAACCCGACCAGCGGCTTTTTCTTGATGATGCCCAAGGCGGATGTGGTAGAGCTTGAAATGACCGTAGACGAAGCACTTAAATATATTATTTCTATGGGCGTAGTTGCGCCTGTACCTAAGATTCCAAAACTTTTAACTCAATATTCAAACAATTAAATTATGATGCGTACACATTACTGCGGCCATTTAAACCGCGAACACATTGGTCAAACTGTCACATTATGTGGTTGGGCACATCGTCGCCGTGACCACGGTGGTGTTATTTTTATCGATTTGCGTGACCGTGAAGGTTTAGCACAAATCGTGATTGACCCAGATACTAAAGACGCATTTGCGATTGCAGAAACTGTACGCAGTGAGTTTGTGCTAAAAGTGGTATGTAAAGTACGTGCGCGCCCAGAAGGCACAGTTAACCCTAACTTACCTACGGGTGAAGTGGAAATGCTGGCGACTGAGATTGAGGTGTTAAACCCATCACTCACGCCACCGTTCATGTTGGATGATGAAAACCTGACTGAAACCGTGCGTTTAGAGCACCGCTACATTGATTTGCGCCGCCCTGCGATGCAGAAAAATATGATGTTGCGTTACCGCGTGGCTAAAACCTTGCGTGATTACCTGGATGTGAACGGCTTTATTGAAGTTGAAACACCAATGCTTACACGTAGCACACCAGAAGGCGCACGTGATTACTTGGTACCTAGCCGTGTGCATCATGGTCAGTTCTTTGCATTGCCACAATCACCACAATTGTTTAAACAATTGTTGATGGTGTCAGGCTTTGACCGTTACTTCCAAATCACTAAATGTTTCCGTGACGAAGACTTGCGCGCTGACCGTCAGCCAGAATTCACACAAGTGGATATCGAAACATCGTTTATGGAAGAAAACGACATTATGGATTTGGTGGAAGAAATGATTCGCCAAATGCTGAAAAATGTTCAAAACGTAGACTTACCAGCTAAATTCCCACGCATGCCATTTGCTGAAGCGATGAACCGTTACGGTTCAGATAAACCAGATATGCGCGTAACCTTAGAAATCACCGAGCTTTCAGATGTAATGAAAGACGTAGACTTTAAAGTGTTTGCAGGTGCTGCCAATATGGCGGGTGGCCGTGTGGCTGCATTACGCGTGCCAAACGGCGCGGCAATCAGCCGTTCTGAAATTGATGCCTACACCGAGTTTGTAAAAATCTACGGTGCAAAAGGCTTGGCGTATATCAAGATTAACGACATCACTAAACTGAACGAAGAAGGCTTGCAAAGCCCGATTGTTAAAAACATTCACGTGACAGCGCTGCAGGCGATTATTGAGCGCACTGGCGCACAAAATGGCGACATCGTGTTCTTCGGTGCAGATAAAACTAAAGTAGTGAACGAAGCTTTAGGTGCGTTACGCCTTAAAGTTGGTCACGATAAAGGCCATGTGGATGGTCGTGCATGGGCGCCATTGTGGGTTGTAGACTTCCCTATGTTTGAACATGATGAGGATGCTGACCGCTGGGTAGCATTACACCATCCGTTCACTGCACCAAAAGATGGACACGAAGATTTGCTAGCGACTAACCCAGGTGCCTGTTTATCAAAAGCTTACGACATGGTGTTAAACGGCTGGGAAGTAGGCGGCGGTTCTGTACGTATCCATCAGCAAGAAGTGCAGTCTAAAGTGTTCGACGCATTGAAAATCAGCCGTGAAGAAGCACAAGAGAAATTTGGTTTCTTGCTAGACGCATTGCAATACGGCGCGCCTCCGCACGGTGGTTTGGCATTCGGTTTAGACCGTTTGGTAACATTGATGGCTGGCGCAGAGTCTATCCGTGATGTAATTGCCTTCCCTAAAACACAGCGTGCACAGTGCTTGATGACCAATGCACCGAACGAAGTGGATGAGAAGCAATTACGTGAACTACACATCCGCGTTCGCTCACAAAATCCAGCTGCTTAAAATGCATTTCACTTCACGATAGCCTTGTTACATCGTGAAGTGCATTTTGGAAGATTAAACTGTTGCTTCTAAATTCACACATGTGCTGGTTGGTCCTAATGCCTTTAGGATTAGCCACTCAATGTGCTCCAACATGGTGTAAGCGTTTATGCCTTTAAAATCCCTCATTCGTACTATCCCGCATTACCCAAAGCAGGGTATCCAGTTCCGTGATATCACCACTTTGCTGAAAGACCCGATAGGTTTTCGTATGGTGATTGATGCGTTTGCACAGCATTATGCTACCCAACCTATAGATAAAATCGCGGGTATAGAAGCGCGCGGTTTTATTGTCGGCGCTGCATTGGCGTACAAGCTGGGTTTGGGTTTTGTGCCGATTCGCAAATCTGGCAAGTTACCTGCAGAAACCATAGGCCATGATTACGCTTTGGAATACGGTGCTGACCGTGTAGAGATTCATACTGATGCCATTGCGCAAGGCGAACGCGTGCTGTTAGTGGATGACCTGATTGCAACAGGCGGCACCGCCGAAGCATCGGTGGCTTTACTACAAAAACTTGGTGGCGTGGTGGTGGGCTGTGCTTTTGTGATTAACTTACCTGATTTAGGCGGGGCGCAGCGCTTAAGTGATGCCGGGCTAGTGCCTTATTCGCTATGCGAGTTTGAAGGCGATTAATCACCTGCTTCATCTGTTTGCGCTAGTTACGCGATGCAGCAAAGATGTTAAAGTGTATAAATTAATGTTGCCGAAAGCTTATCGGTCTACTACCTCAATTTACTGAAGTCATACTATGCCAGTCACCCAACTTAATCATTACAATTTACGCACGCCTTACGAGACGATGCTAAAGCTCAAGGACTTTTACTGTGACGTGCTCGGCTTAAAGGTTGGGCCACGCGAAGGTTTTACCAGTAGAGGGTTTTGGCTTTATATTGGCGATACGCATGTGTTGCATCTGGCCGAGTATCGCGGTGAGGGCGAGCCTTTAACCAATGTGCTCACTACCATAGATCATATTTCATTTACCTGTACTGATCTGCCTGCAATGGAAGCGCATTTAAAAAGCCATGGTATTCACTACACCACCCGAGACTTGCCGGTGTTGAACGTAAGGCAGGTCAATTTTAAAGATCCGGTAGGTAATGGTATCGAGCTATTTTTCTACATGGAAAACGAGCAGGTGTAATGGCTATGCAACTGTTACTGAGCCGTTAAGCGATAGAACTATTAGTTAAAATTGTTTGTCCTAATCTTGCTAAAACAAATATTATTTGGGAGCGTGTCATATGGTTATGCAATTTCAAAAATGGGTAGGTAAACTTGCTATTGCGGTGGGGTTGTCTTTAACTTTTATTGCTAATACGTATGCAGAGGCTGACCCTAAATTGTGGGCGGTAATGAAGGAAGCCTTCTTCGCAAAGCGTGAAATGAAGGAAGTGGACTTTATCAAGATTGACGCGCCTAAGCGAGCAGAAAGCGGTGCGCAGGTGCCAGTCAGCTATAGCATCGACCGTGCGGCAGCCAACGGTGTGGTCATTAAGAAACTATATGCATTTGTGGATGCAAACCCGATTCCATTAACTGCGACTTATCATTTGACCGATGCCTTGGGTGATTTTCAATTATCAACACGTATTCGTTTTGAAACTGACGCTTACGTGCGCTTAGTGGGTGAAACGGAAGATGGCCAGCTCTATTTGGGGTCACGTGTGATTCGTGCCGCAGGCGGCTGTGGCGGTATGGTAGAGAATAATGAGGCTGAAATTCGCGCTGCGGCAGGCCGCATTAAAATGAATGTAGAAACACCGGCCAAGTTTGGCACCCCAACTGTAGCAACCTTTAATATCAAGCATATTATGCGCACCGGTTTACAGCGTGACTTGGTATCTCAAGGTTATGTGCCAGCGTTTTATATTAACAAGGTTGATTTTGTTTATGATGGCAAGCCGTTAATGACTGTTGATGTGGGGGTCGGCACGGCAGAAGACCCTTATTTCAAATTTAATTTTATTCCTGAGTCAGCCGGTAAGTTGGAAGCAGTTGCGACGGATAATGAAGGTAAGACATTTAGCCAGCAATATGATGTGAAAATATAATCTTTAGTTTGGTGTTGATTCAAGAAATGGCCTCCTATGTGAGGCCATTTTTTTTGACCATGATTAAAATGTGGAAATTATTTATCTTAAATAGATAATGCAATGTTAAAATTAGTCTATTGAAAATTAAGGATTATTTAATGAAAAGCTATCGTAAAGAACTTTGGTTTAACCCACCTACACGCGTTGCATTTATTCGTATTACTGAACAGATTCGTGAATGCCTACGTGAAAGTGGCGTGCGTGAAGGCTTGGTGTTAGTTAATGCCATGCATATTACTGCCAGTGTGTTTATTAATGACGATGAACGCGGCTTGCATCACGACTATACGCAGTGGTTAGAGAAGCTTGCGCCACACGAGCCTGTGAGCAGCTATCGCCATAATGATACCGGTGAAGATAATGCAGACGCGCATATGAAGCGTCAAATCATGGGGCGTGAAGTGGTAGTGGCGGTTACCAATGGCGATTTGGATTTTGGCCCTTGGGAACAGATATTCTACGGTGAGTTTGATGGTAGACGTAAAAAGCGAGTGCTAGTGAAAATTATTGGTGAATAAAACCAAAACAACATCACCATACGGTGTTGCAAATTAAAAAATGGCACCTTACATATTATCCATATGCTACGGCGCTATTTTTTAATTGGCGCCTTGTCTGGCATCGTTCTTTTGATTTTATAGAGATTTAAGTGAAGTAATTGTGATGAAAATACCTGAGCTTTTGGCCCCTGCGGGCGATTTAGACCGTATGCGTACTGCATTTGATTATGGTGCAGATGCAGTTTACGCCGGGCAGCCGCGTTATAGCTTACGCGCGCGCAATAATGATTTTACGATGGCCAACCTTGAAATTGGCATCAAAGAGGCGCATGCGCGCGGTAAGAAGTTCTTTGTTGCGAGCAATATTGCACCGCATAACGCCAAAGTGAAGACTTATATGGCAGATATGGCGCCTGTGATTGCGATGCGTCCGGATGCGCTGATTATGTCTGACCCTGGTTTAATCATGATGGTGCGCGAGAAGTGGCCTGAGGTGCCTGTGCATCTTTCGGTGCAGGCCAATACCGTGAACTTTGCCACCGTGAAGTTTTGGCAAAGTTTGGGATTAACACGCGTGATTTTATCGCGTGAGTTATCGCTGGATGAGATCGAAGATATACGCCAGCGCTGCCCGGATATGGAGTTGGAAGTTTTTGTGCACGGTGCCTTATGTATCGCTTACTCTGGCCGTTGCTTGCTTTCAGGCTATTTTAATCAGCGTGACCCTAACCAAGGCACTTGCACCAACAGCTGTCGCTGGGATTATAAAGTGCATGATGCTGCGCAAGATGCCGCAGGTGTAATCCGTCTGGATGAGTTTGATTTTAAAGCAGAGATGGAAAAATCGAGCTTATCTGGCTGTGGCAGTTTGCCGCGCCATCCATTGGCGGATAAGGTTTACCTGATTGAAGAAAAGGGCCGCCCAGGTGAACTATTGCCGATTGAGGAAGATGAACACGGCACTTATATCATGAACAGTAAAGACCTGCGTGCCATTGAGCATGTGGAGCGTTTAATTAAAATGGGCGTGGATTCACTCAAGATTGAAGGGCGTACTAAATCGCGCTATTACGTGGCGCGCACTAGCCAGAACTACCGCAAGGCCATTGATGATGCGCTGGCTGGCCGCCCATTTGATTGGAATCTACTGGGCGATTTAGAAAACTTGGCTAATCGTGGCTATACCGATGGCTTTTATCAACGCCACCACACCGCGGAGCATCAAAACTATAAACAAGGTTACTCTAGCTCTAGCCGTAGTCTGTATGTAGGTGACGTAGTGGCTTACGACGCAGCAAAAGGCTTGGCTGATGTAGAGGCGCGTAATAAATTTTCCGTAGGTGATCGATTGCAGGTAATTCACCCGACAGGGAATCAAGATATTGTCGTTGAAGCGATGTTCAATAAAAAAGGTGAGCCGATACAGGAGGCATCTGGCAGTGGCTACTATGTTAAGTTGCCAATTGTTGCAGGTGACTTAAATAATGCGATGGTAGTGAAATACCTGTAAATCGATAGTGTGAAATAAAAAGGGGAGCAATTGCTCCCTTTTTTTATTGCTCAAAAGCGAACTGCCTCTTCATTGCGTCAACTGCACAGGGTTGAATAAAGCGCATAAATAATACCCTAGTAATTTAGTCGAAATTAATGGTTGACTTATTAAATGAGAATCATTATCATTTAATTAACTTCTGGATTGGAGTAAATCATGAGTAAGCAATTAATTATTAGCCAAGCAAAGCTAACCGGTAATGAGGATTGCAAAGTGTTGTACAACAAAGCTAAAGACATTGTTGAGCTGGAGATCGGTGACACTTCTTTACGGCTTGAAGTACGCAATTTTTTTATGATGAATGAAATGATGCGTAAGGCTGTGGCGAGATTGGTGATGCAAACAGAGCTGCATCAGGCGTAAGTGTTAAATCAAAGAACAAATGAGTAAAAACATGCAAAAACAAGTTTCATCATTAAAAGCACCAAGCGAGTTGTTTGACCCAGAGTTGCCAACGTCTAGAGAGTTGATGGCGGCAATCTGCTGCGTTGCTACGCAATATGCACTGAAGCCAACGCAAGAGCTGGCAATATTGGCAAGCGAATTGGCGCACAAGCTGACAGCGCCAGAATATGCAGATACCAAGTTAATAGAGGATATTGCCGAGCGCTTGGTGCAGCAATGGACGCGTATCGTGAGTGAATATGGCGCCGAAGATAGCTGGTTGCTGACCAGCCACAACACATTGCAATAAGTTAATTAATATCAAATAGAGATAAGGAAACAAGATGTCACGATTTATTGGCCCAAGATTAAAGGTGATGCGCGCACTGGGGATTGATTTGCCAGGGCTATCACGTAAAACGATAGAGGCGCGCCCAACACCACCTGGGCAGCATGGTAATAAAGCTTCACGCAAGCGTCGTTCTGACTTTGGGGTGAAGTTGCTTGAAAAGCAAAAAATCCGCTTTAACTATGGGCTAACAGAAACACAAATGCGCAGATTGATTTTAGATGCGCGTAAAGGTAAAGAGCCAACCGGCGAAAGATTGTTGCAGTTGCTAGAGCGCCGTATGGATAACGTGGTGTTTCGTGCAGGGTTTGCGCCTACTGTGATTGCTGCGCGCCAGTTGGTAAGCCACGGGCATCTCATGTTGAATGGCAAGCCTGCCAATATCCCTTCGATTCGATTGAATGTAGGGGATGAAATCACGATTAAAGCAAAAAGTAAAAATATTCCTATGGTGGTTGAAACGATTAAACAGCCATCACTGGAGCGCCCAGAATGGTTGGCATGGGAAGCTGAAAAGCAGTTGGTGAAAGTTGCACACTTGCCGGCGCTTGCTGATGTGCCGTTCCCGGTGGATGTGCAACTGGTGGTTGAATATTACGCTAACCGTGTGTAACGGCTAGCAACAGAATTTGAGTTGCTCCTAACAGCAGCTTAAATGTAGTACTGCATGGCAACATGCGTCTCCTTGATCTTAATCGGTCATTTATGGTTGCGTTAAGTTAATCGCTTATGTAAGTCGGCCATCTTTTTAATTTGAGTGACTTAATTGGGGCTGTGATGAAGATTATTACGAATTTAACCTCTAAAGAACACATGAGTTTTGATATAGCAATCGTGACAGACACTACGCGTACGCATGAAGACATTAAGATTACAAGGATTAAGAGATTACACAGTGATAAGTTATTTACCAATGTAAAAGAGGTAATGATAGATCACGAGAACGAGACTTACATTTTACGTGTGACCAAGCAAAATAAATTGATACTCACTAAATAGGTGCGACATGGACAAAAATAATAAGCAGGAGCCAGCAATGAACAATGAAGAGTCATGCTCGCGTGTTTTGTTATCAAAAAATGAAATAGGCCGAATCGTGTTTTGTGAGGGCTGTAGTGTGGCTGAGTTGGAAATAGGCGCCATTAGTTTGCGCATAGAGGGTAGCGCGCTTAACTCGCTAAAAATGCTGCTGGCAGATGCCACCACCAGGTTGATGCTATATCAGCAAGAACAGGCTGTTTATACCAAGCCAACAGCGTTAAATTATAACGTTCACTAATGCGCTCAACTAAATAGAATCAATAACATAGCGCATGATTGGGTAATAAATAGATTGACAAATCTAAATGATAACAATTATCATTGTGCTTTGAGTTTGTTGATGTGTAAGCATCTGAAAACTGAACCTAATATATCAAAGATATTAAAGTTAGATGAACGATGCTGAATGACAAGAAAAACGCACCTAAACTTGCGCAAGCTGCCCCGGTGAAAGAAACCACCAGTGAGGCTTTGTTCGCAGGTGCACGTGAGTTAGTAATTAAGCATTTTGGTGAGGATTACCGTTTAAGACTCACTAACCAAGGTAAGTTGATTTTAACGAAGTAGTACCAACTGTAACCAATGAAAATTGGTTTTTTTGCAATAGGATAGGAGGAAGATATGGTGTCAAGTTCAGAGTTAGCGGTGAATCCTCACTTCTTCTTGGATCCTGTTGCGAGCCGCGTAGAAAATGGCAGTAAGTTAAATGTAAAGGCTGCACCGCTTAAAGCCGATATGGCATCTTCAACAGAAGATAAAGTTTCTTACAAGATGTTAGTGGCTGTGGTTATGCTGCATATGACCGGGTTGATTGGCATCCTTTACGCCAAGCCAGAAACCGTAGAGCTCGAGAAGCCACAAACGCCGATGATGGTGAGTTTGGTGAGCCATGTTGAAAATATGCCGGAAGAAAAGCCATTGCCAGTGGTAGAGCAAAAACCGGTAGTTAAAAAGGCCGTGGTTAAACCGCAAAAAATGGTAGAAAAACCACGCGTGGTAAATGATGATGCGGCGAGAAAAATTGAACAAAAAGAGCCGGTAACAACAGAGAAAGTGGAAACACCGGTTGTTGCTGAAAGTACACCGACCGATGCCCAGCCAGCGGCGAAAGCTACGGATACCGTGGCTGAAGTTGCAAAGGCAAAAGCAGCGCCTGAGCCAGCGATTGAGCCGCCAAGTTTTGGTGCAGCTTACTTAAATAACCCAGCCCCGGCTTACCCTATGTCAGCAAGACGTATGGGCGAGCAAGGCAAAGTATTGCTCAAAGTATTGGTGTCAGAAGATGGCAAAGCCGCTACGGTGCAAGTGGACAGAAGCAGCGGTCACAGCAAGTTAGATGAAGCAGCGGTTGAGGCGGTTAAAAAATGGAGTTTTGTACCGGCAAAACGCAGCAACAAGCCAATGAGCGCATACGTATTAGTGCCAATCAACTTTTCACTGAATAGTTAGGCCATAAGATTAAGCCGCAAGATTTAGACTATAAGATTAATGAACAGATTACAAATGAAGCGAGGTAAATGATGCAAAACGGATATGAATTTAATAGTTGGGAATTTATCACGGCGGGCGGACCAGTTTCTATGCTGGTGGCTTTGGTGCTGTTGGTAATGTCTGTTGCCAGTTGGTATTTTATTGTGACAAAAAGCATCGCTGTATGGCGCACACGTAGTGCCTATAAAGCTTACCTAGCTGCATTTTGGCAAGCGCCAAGCTTAGCTGCTGCGGTAAAGCAAGGTCAGCAAGCTTCAGCGACAGGCATGGCTAGATTGGCAGAAAAAGCAGTACTGGCAGCTGAGCATCATAAATTGCACGCAACTAAAGCAGTGGAAACTGTTGCACAAGACGAATTCGTAGCACGCGCTATGAACCGTAGTATTGCTGAAGAAAGTGCAAACATGGAGAGTGGCCTTACCGTGTTGGCATCTGTGGGTAGTGTGTCTCCGTTTGTGGGTTTGTTTGGTACGGTTTGGGGTATTTACCACGCGTTGGCAAGCATCAGCTTAAGTGGTCAGGCTACTTTAGATAAAGTGGCAGGCCCGGTAGGTGAGGCTTTGATTATGACGGCGTTTGGTTTGGCGGTGGCGATTCCTGCTGTGTTGGCGTACAACGCAATTGTGCGTAGCAACCGTGCGTTATCTGCTGAGTTAGAAAAGTTTGGTTATGAACTGCATACCTTGATTATTACTGGTGCAGTAATGAGCACTAAACGTGATGCGCACAAGCATAGTGATGCCGTGCAGCAAACCATGCATGTAGTGGGTGCATCAGCATGATAGGGTCAGGTCATAACGCAGGTGTTTCATCTCATTCAGCACCTATGTCTGAGATTAATACAACGCCATTAGTCGATGTGATGCTGGTGTTGTTGGTGATATTTATTATTACCGCGCCGTTGCTCACGCATGCGGTAAAGATTGATTTGCCACAAACCAGCAGTCAGCCTATTCCTGAAAAGCCTGAAGTGATTTCAATTGCGATTGATGCGGCAGGCAAAATGTATTGGAATGATGCGCCGTTGGTGGATGGTGAGTTGAAATCAAAATTACAGCAAGTGGCGCAGAAAAAGCCACAACCAGAGCTGAATATACGTGCGGATAAAGAAACACGTTATCAGATTTTGGCTGAAGTGATGGCTGATGCACAAAATGCAGGGGTCTCTAAATTAGGCTTTGTGAGCGAGAGTAAGTAGTCGCTTACTTAATTAATTGGAAATGGCGCAGTAGCTACTGCGCCATTTTTTTGCGCTTAATTTGTATGCGTTATATGCTGGATACTTTTGTTAACCAGACTCTTTAGGTACTCAACCCACCGCACGCAACTCATGATTGCGACCTTGCGCCAGATTGAAACTGACGTACTCAGTGTTGATGCTCTAATTCTGCCCGTGCTTTTTTGATTACCTGCAGCGCCGCCGATACGCCTAGGCTTGCCATAATCACCGCCACCACCAGATCCGGCCATGCGCTATTGCTGCCCCATACACCTAATGCTGCCAGCATAACGGCCATGTTACCGATAGCATCATTTCTGCTGCATAACCATACAGATTGCATATTGGCGTCCCCATCGCGGTAGGCATAGAGCATCAAGGCAACACTTACATTTGCCAGTAGTGCGATAAACGCGATCAAGCCCATGGTGTAAGCTTTAGGTGTTTCACCGTGCATGGTAGACCATACGGCAGTGGCTAGTATCAATAAGCCAAAGCTGCCCATGGTTAGCCCTTTAAGCAGGGCAGTGCGCGCACGCCATGCAAGGCTCATGGATAACACAGCCAACGACACCCCATAGTTCATGGCATCGCCAAAGAAGTCGATTGCATCTGCCATGAGTGATACTGATTCAGCATGAATCCCGCTCAAAACCTCTACGAAAAACATGCTGGCATTGATGATTAGCGCTACCCACAGTATCTTCCGATACTTAGGTGTTATGTGCTTGGTGCTGTTGCATTCACTATTACAACAATCTTTAGCCATAAGTCTCTCTCTTAGCACTAATCTTACAATAATGCGCGCTGCCAGCTTACTCCAGAACCGTCATGTTGTGGCTGACACGTGCTTGCTAAATAGTAGACTAAGCTTATTGCACAAGGTTTGTTATCAACACATTTTCTGGCAACATTTGTGCAGTCTGCTAGGTAGGTTTATTGGTAGCGTAAGGCCTCTATCGGGTTGAGTCTGGCGGCTTTGCGTGCCGGGTAAAACCCAAAAAATACGCCGATGCTGGCAGCCACACCAAATGCAATGGCTACCGAGTTTACTGAAATAATAATCTCTGCCTTGGTGATGGTATTCACCATGATGGCTCCGCCTACCCCTATCGCAATGCCGATTAAGCAGCCGACAATAGAGATGACAATTGCCTCCAGCAGAAATTGCAATAAGATGTCGCGCTGACGTGCACCAATTGCCATGCGTATGCCTATTTCACGGGTGCGCTCTGTGACTGATACCAGCATGATGTTCATGATGCCGATCCCGCCTACCAGTAAAGAAACTGAAGCAATCGCTCCTAGCAGCAGTGACATGGTGCGTGTGGTTTCCGCGGCAGAGTTGGCAATAGCCGTTAGGTTGCGCACCGAAAAGTCACTTTCAGCACCTTCGCGGATGTTGTGGCGTTGGTTCAGCAGGCTATTCAAACCTTCTTCTACCATGGTCATGGTGTTGTCAGACTCAGCCTGCACCATGATTTGCCTGACGCTGCCGGGCAGTTGGTTGCCAAAAAGCTTACGCTGCGCGGTGGTGAGCGGCACGATAATTGTGTCGTCCTGATCGCGGCCATCCAAAGTTTGGCCTTTGCTATCCAGTACGCCTAAAACCACAAAAGGGCTCTGTTTGATGCGGATAGTTTTACCGATAGGGTCAATATTGTCGCCAAAGATATTTTGGGCTATGGTTTTGCCTATCAGTGCTACGCGGGTGGCTGAGCGTAGGTCGGACTCTGAGAAGGCATAACCGTCACTTAAGCTCCAGCCGCGTATGTCTAAATAACTGGGGGTGGTGCCGATGATGTCGGTATTCCAGTTGTTACTGCCAAACACGATTTGTGCCTTGCCCATAGTCACCGGTGCAACACCTATCACACCGTCAAGCTCGGCGGCCGCATTGGCATCTTTCACATTCAGCGATGGCGCGTTGCCGGTGGCAGACCTAGCGCCACCTGCAGTTGGCGGCCCGGAGAGCACAACAAACAGGTTGCTACCCATCGCGCTGATAGAGCGTTTTACCGCAGCTTCTGCACCCTGGCCAATCGCCATCATCAACACCACGGCACTCACACCTATCACCATGCCTAACATAGTTAAAAACGTGCGTAAGCGGTTGGCGCCCATGGCATGCCATGCTTCACCCAGCATTGCGGTAAACATTAAATAGCCTCACTAATCGGTTGTGTGGTGGTCATGCCAATTTCCTTGGTGCGGGTGTCCTGCACAATTCTGCCGTCTAAAAAACGCACTTGGCGGCTGGCATGTTCTGCAATATCAGCCTCATGGGTCACTAATACGATGGTGATGCCGTCTTGATTCAGCTCAGCAAACAGCGCCATGATTTCTTCGCTAGTGGTGCTGTCCAAGTTGCCTGTAGGTTCATCCGCCAAGATGAGTCTGGGTTTATTTACCAAGGCGCGTGCAATGGCTACGCGCTGCTGCTGGCCGCCAGAGATCTGGTTGGGGCGTGAATTTAAGTATTTAGCCAGACCTACTTTCTCTAATAGCAGTTTGGCACGGGCATGGCGCTCTGCTTTGTCCACACCGGCATATACCAGCGGTAGCGCCACGTTATCTAGTAGGCTGGAGCGTGCCAGTAAATTAAAACCCTGAAACACAAAGCCTATGGTCTTGTTGCGCACCTGTGCCACCGCGTTTTGTTCCATATTGGCAACAGGGTGACCATCTAATATGTACTCACCTTTACTCGGTTTATCCAGGCAGCCCAGTATGTTCATAAACGTGGATTTTCCTGAGCCGGAATGCCCCATAATGGCTACGTAGTCACCATTTTCAATGCTGAGGTTAACATCCTTCAGCACCGGGAATGGCCCTGCCGCTGTTTGGTAGTCTTTGTATAGCTGATGGACTTCAATAACGCTGTTTTGCATGGCTGATATCCAATCTAGAACATTCTAGGTCCACGCATATTGCTACCTGTCTGCGCTTGCCCATTGCTTTGCAGCTCAGCCACAATCATTTGCGTGCCTATACTGATGCCATGCGTTTTTAAATCTTGGCCGGTAATCTCGGTATAGCGTCCATCGGTAATGCCGGTGTGTACCTTAATTGCCAAAGGCTGCCCATCTTTTAAGATATAAATGCTGCCAGTGTTAAGGTCTGAGCCTTTATTGCCTTTTTTACGCCCACTCGCATTTTTGCGTGGTTCGTTTTTTGTATTATCTGCAGTGTTGTCGTTTAATTTTGGTTTGTAGCGTAATGCGGCATTGGGTACTAACCATGCCTGCTCACGCTTGGCGACGCCAATATTCACATAAGCTGTCATGCCCGGCAGTAGTAACTGCTCGTTGTTGTCCACTGAGATGACTACGTCGTAAGTGACTACATTTGAGGTATTGGTAGGGTTGAGGCGTACTTGTTTTACTACACCCTCAAAATTGCGGTTTGGGTATGCGTCCACATTAAACTTGGTGACTTGCCCCACTTTGATATTGCCAATATCGGCTTCGGCAAAGCTGGAGTTAATCTGCATTTTAGATAAATCCTGCGCAATTTTAATCAGGGTTGGGGTTTGAAAACTCGCGGCAACGGTTTGCCCAACGTCTACCACACGATCTACCACCACGCCTGAAACCGGCGAGCGGATGATGGTGAAATTAAGGTTGGTTTGGTCACGTGCCAGCAGGCCGCGTGCGCTGTCCAGCTGCGCTTTGGCCGACTTCAACACTTGTACTGCGGTGTCCAACTCTTGTTTTGATACATATTCCTGTGCATATAGCTGGCGTATGCGTTTTTCATTGGCCTGAGCTAATTCAACTGCTGCCTGATTGTTGCGCACGCTGGCTTGCGATTGGCTGATTTGCGCCATAAACAGCGAGTTATCCAGCTCTAGTAGCACTTGGTCCTTTTTAACGGCATCATTAAAGTCTACGTACAGCTTTTTAACAATACCGGAAATCTGCGTACCTACACTTACCAGCGTTACCGGGTTGAGTGTGCCGTTTGCCGATACAGTCTGCTCAATATCACCCTGTGTGATTTCCGATAAGCGGTAGGTGTCAGCCGGGTTGGCCTGATGCGTGCGCTGATAATAGAAATAAGCGGCCGCACTTAATGCGATGAAGGCAATAATGAAGATGATGTTTTTAAATAATTTCATAGCGGGCTAATCTATTAATGGAGTATTGGTGGTAGGCAGGGCATTAACGGCTGCGCTCGGTAGCGATTGAATCATGGCGTGATCCAGCGAGCCCATCGCCTGAGCTAAAGTGGCGCGCGTAATGTTGGCGTTAAGCGTCGCCTGAATTTGTTGTTGCTGTGCGCTGGCTAAGGCACTTTGCGCATTCAGCGTATCAATAATATTACCTACACCAGCCTTATAACGGCCAAGTGCTACGCGGTAAGACTGCTCTGCGCTTGCTACTAACACTTCAGTCGCGCTCATAGACTCCAGTGCGGTGCGTAAGTTTTGGTAAGCCGTCCATACATCTAAGGAAATTTGTAGCCTTAAGCGGTCACGCTGTGCTGCGCGTAAGTCTGCAGTAGCTTCGGCAGCGCGTATTCTGTAAGTAGGGGCGTATCCGTTAAACAATGGGATGGCCACCGTCAAGCCCAAGGTGGAGTTGTTGCTGGTGGCCAAGCTAGACCCATCTTGCAGGTTGTTGGACATGGAAACTGAAATAGTAGGCTTTGCTGCAGTCTTGCTGGCATCTATGCTGGCTTGTGCGGCTTTAAGTTGCGCTTCGCTGGCAATTAGGTCGGGGCGGCGCACGCTGGCTTGTTCTATCAGTAAATTAACATCACTTAATATGTTGGTAGATGGTGTAGCCGCATTGCTCACCACGCGTATTTTCTGGTTGGCCGGTAAGCCCATCACATTCGCCAAATTACCATAAGCGGTTTGCAGGCTACCCTCGTTGGTAATGCGTGTTAGCGTGAGTTGTGCATACGCAGTTTGCGCCTGCAGTTTGTCTGCAGGGGTCGACACGCCGGCGTTATATCTGGCCTCGGCGGCTTTAAAGCTTTCGTTACCGGCACGTTCTGCCTGTAATGCTGCTTCTACCGCAGCAGTCTTGGCTTGCACTTGGTAGAACGCAACGGTAGCTGCGAGCAGCACGCTTTGTACGGTGCTGTTTTGGCTAGCGCTGGCTGAAAGCAACAACTGGCGCGCGCTCTCTAAATTTGCATTGCGGTTTCCAAAGTCATATAAGAGGTAGCTTGCCACCAGACTGTTACTTAAATTCAGGTTTGGGTTGCTGCGTGTTGCCGATTCCGGGTGTAGCACGCTCAGGTTGGTGCCAATGTTGTCGGTTAACGTAGGCAGGTAAGCCGATTTAGCAATCCCCAGCTGCGCAGCCTGTACGCGGGCGCTGGCCCAGACTTCACTGGTTTGTGGGTTATTGCACAAGCTGGCATTGGCAACCTCTGCCAATGTGAGGGGCTTGGAAAAATCTGCTGTAGAGAGGCTCTCAGCGCATGGTGCGTCAGGCGACTGATAATCATCCGCAAGCTTAGGCAATGTAAAGATATTGGTTTGCAGCGGGTCGTTCTGCTGAGCGTGTTGATCTTGGTACCAAATGCTACCTTCAGCAAAAGCGTGGTTGGTGGTTAGCAACAGGCTGGCCACACATAAGCGTATGTTTATATTGGTTTTCGGCACAATTTTATATTGAATCGTTTTTAAGGTTGAGGCGCATGTTGCAAACTTTATCCCTAAGCAGTCAGTATCATCGACGTTGAAAGTGACTGCTTAATGATTATGAAGCTAATCATACATAATAGTTGCAATTCTAAATGAGAACAGTTATCATTAGCAGCTTAATTTACCTAGTTTTACATTTGTATATCTTATGTAAAGCTTCATTCCAATTTTTAGCCAGCCAGTAAGTGTTGCACATGCAATAGACTTAGTTAGCCAGCGATTGACATTTATCATTAGGATACTAAAGCATGATGTTGACACAACATAAATCACTCACACAAAAATCACTGTACTTAGCAGTGATGTTAGCCTTGCCAGCTGCCAGCGCAATAGCAGAAGAAAAAACAGCAGAAGCTGCGCCACAACAAACGCTAGAGGAAGTAAAAGTACAGGCTGGTGCAGTAAAAGAAGTTGGTGGCTACCAAGCTACCAAAACACGCGTGGGTAAAGTGCTGCAAGATCCGCAAGATGTTCCGCAGGCAATTACTTCAGTGACGCATGATTTAATGCACGATCAGCAAATCAGCTCACTACGTGATGCATTGCGCAACGTGTCTGGCTTAACTTTTAATGCGGCTGAAGGCGGCCGTGGTGGCGATAACTTCAATCTACGCGGTTTCTACACATTCGGTGATATCTATTTAGATAATATGCGCGATACCGCGCAATACTACCGTGAAACATACAACTTGGATCAAGTGGATGTGCTGCGCGGTTCTGCAGCAATGCTGTTTGGTCGCGGTCAAGCGGGTGGTGTGATTAACCAAGTGACTAAAATGGCTAAGCTTGAAGATAAAAACACGGTTACTGGTAGTTTGGGTAGTTACTCTTATCACCAGCTTACAGGCGACTTTAATAAGAAGCTAGGCGATACCACGGCGATTCGTGTCAATGTAATGGATAGGCATGAGGAAAACTATCGTCAAAATCCAGCGACTGGTGATAGGCCTGAGATTGATCGTCAAGGTATTGCGGTTAGCTTTGGCACGGGTATCGGTACGGATAACGAGTTTTATTTGAATCACGTGTACACACAAACACGTGATGTGCCAGATTTTGGTATTTCATTCTTCAATAAGCGTCCGGCCAACCATACTGTTGCAACAGGTAAAATTGATGACAAGGTTTTCTACGGCGGCAATCAAAACTTTGATAATAGCGATACGCGTGTTACTACCGGTATTTTCACCCATAAGTTTTCGGAAGATACACAGATTCGCACGCAGCTAAGAAGCGCAAGTTATGACCGTGCGTATTGGGCAAAAACGCCACATCAAACCGCTGCAACTGCAGTGCCTACTAATGATTCATTAGTGCTGGGCCAGAACCAGGCACGAAAAGCAAGTTACGATACATTGAATCTGCAATCAGACTTCAGCACAAAATTAAATTTAGCTGGGATGAAGCATCAAGTGCTGGCAGGTGTTGAATACTTGAAAGAAGACTCTTATCGTCAAAGTCTGAGAAATATAGGAACAGGAACAAGGCCTGGCTACACTGAAAGCCAAGTAACTGGAGTGGCAAATAAATTTGATGCAGATAACTACGCAGTTTATGCACAAGATACGATTGAGTTTGTAAAAAATTGGGATCTGTTAGTGGGTATTCGTCGTGACGAAATGAAGGCTGACTATTCAAGTACAAGAAAAACACATTTAAACTATGGTGAGAATAGTTACCGTACCGGTTTGTCTTGGCACCAAACACCAGATAGCCATTACTATGTTAGTTTTAGCGATTCATTCAGCCCAACGGCAGATTTGTATCAGCTGACAGTGGCACCATTGCCACCAGAGAGAAGTAAAACGGTTGAGTTGGGTGCGAAATGGCTATTCTTGGACGGAGATTTATCGTTCCGTACAGCACTGTACCGTACAACTAAAGACTGGGAGCGTAGTACCGACTTAGAGGCTACCGCAAGTATCCTTACTAAAAAACGTCGCACTGATGGTCTAGAGTTTGAGTTGGCTGGTCATTTGACAGATAACTGGGAAGTATTTGGTGGCGTAGCATTTATGGATGCCAAAATACTTGAAGTGGCTGAAAACATTAGTACTGGTGGTGCAGGGCAAGGGCCTGTAGGGTCGATCTACAGCGCTTACTCAGGATTCAAAGGCCAGCGCGCACGCAATACACCGGCTATGACCGCCAATTTGTGGACAACATATACCATTGCTGGTAATTGGAAAGTCGGTGGCGGTTTTGAGGCTAAAGGCGAACGTACTGGTTATAACCCAAGTGGCCCGACTGCTGGTACTAACTTTGTAAATGGTGCGTTCAAGCCTAATGTGGTGCCAGGCTATACTCGCTGGGATGTCATGGCTGCCTATGAAGAGAAAAAATGGGCGGTACGTTTAAACGTGAAGAACCTGTTTAATAAAGTCTATTATGGCGATGTTTATGATAACGGCGCTTTCTTGACTCCGGGTAACAGCAGAACCGCAATCTTAACAACTGAGATCAAGTTCTAAGTTGTGATGTTAAAAAAAGCCATGAGTAGCCCTCATGGCTTTTTCTGTTTATGATTTGGCTATTATTTAGTGAAAGGCGCGTTGTTTTATTGTATGCGCCTAGTAGTTGAATTAATTTCGCCTGCAAGTAGTCGATAGCATAGCGGTGATTAAACATCGCCATCATTGCAACTTTGCTCACACGTGGGCTAGCACTTAAATTGATATAAGGAAATAAATATGCGCATATTGTTCGCACTATTGGCTTTACTCCCTATTTACGCACACGCATCTGCAGATTGCCCTGTGCATCCAAAAGAAGAGTGGGCATCAGAAGACACGCTGAAAAAAGCGTTAACGGATGAAGGCTATACCATCAAGAAATTTAAAGTAGATGGCAACTGCTATGAGATGTATGGCCGCAATAAAGATGGCAAAAAAGTAGAGATCTACTTTGATACCAAAACCTTGGCAATCATCAAGGCAGAAGGCTTGAGAGACTAACCACAAGTTAGCGCAGACTAAATTTAGCGTAATCTAAGGAAAATCGTATGTTGCAGCATGTGCCTGATGTGTTAACGGCTGAAGAGCTGGCAGAAGCCAGGCGTTTACTTGCCAATGCGAGTTGGGTCGATGGCCGAGTCACCGCGGGCACCCAAGCTGCAATTGTGAAAAATAACCAACAGCTGCCGGAAAGTGCGCCAGAAATACGCGCGCTTAGGCAGTTGGTGCACATGGCACTTGGCCGTAATCCGCTGTTCTTTTCCACGGCGCTACCTTCTAGAATCTTGCCGCCATTTTTTAACCGTTATATTGGTCAAACCAATCACTATGGTTTTCATGTCGATAACGCGATGCGCATGATGCCAGATGGTAGCGGCTATGTGCGTGCCGATGTCTCTGCGACTTTGTTTTTATCCGAACCGGATGAGTACGAAGGCGGTGAGCTCATGATAGAGGATACGTTTGGCCGCCATGCATTCAAGCTAAAGGCAGGCAGCATGGTGGTGTACCCATCCTCTTCCGTGCATCAAGTGACCCCCGTGACTAAAGGCGCGCGAGTGGCCTGTTTTATGTTTATTCAGAGCATGGTGCGTGACGCCGAAAAACGTCGCCTGCTGTACGACATGGATATCTCGTTGGCACAGTTGCGCCAAACAGTAGGGGAATCTGAAGCAGTCGTGCATTTAACCGGTGTGTACCACAACCTTTTGCGGCTATGGGCTGAGTAATGGCCTTGTTGAGCAAACTGTCAGCGATTCCGCCGGGCATTCAAACCGCGGAAGATTATCTCCCCCATGCCCAGCCAAGATTAAGCCCAGAGGTTCTGCATTATCTTGAGGGCGGCTCGGGCAAAGGACTTAGCCTAAAAGCCAATTTAGATGCATTTGATCATGTGCAATTGATGTCTAGGCCGTTAGTGAATGTAAAAGGCGGCCACACACGCCTCAATTTATTTGGGCAAGATTTTGAGCATCCCTTATTGCTGGCGCCAATCGCATATCAGCGCTTGTTTCACGATCATGGTGAAAAAGTAAGTGCCATGGCTGCCAATGCGCAAGCCGGGCAAATGGTCGTCAGCAGCCTTGCTAGCCAATCGCTAGAAGAAATTATCGAAGCGGCAGGCCAACCCCTGTGGTTCCAGTTGTACTGGCAGGGCGATAGGCCACGCACTCTGCGCTTGCTCAACCGTGCATTGTCAGCAGGTTACAACGCAGTAATGTTTACTGTAGATGCACCGGTGAAGCAGGCTGTCATGGCCTTGCCTGACGGAGTGCGCGCGGTGAATCTGGAGTCTCCATTGTCGCAGCCGCCGGTGCAAGGGCATCAAAGCCTAGTGTTTGATGGGTGGATGACGCAAGCGCCAAGCTGGGATGATGTCGCTTGGTTGCGAGATCAAATCAAAGTACCACTGTTGGTGAAAGGCGTATTGCATGCTGAGGACGTTGCCAGCGTCTTGCGTCTGGGGTGCGATGGTCTAGTAGTTTCAAATCATGGTGGGCGCGTGCTGGATGGTGTACCCAGCAGCCTTGCGGTGTTGCCTGAAATTGCCAATATGGTTGCCGGCAAGGCTTGCCTGTTATTTGATAGCGGCATCCGCCGTGGACAAGATGCATTTAAAGCATTGGCGCTTGGTGCTGATGCCGTGATGATTGGCCGCCCTTACATTTGGGGGCTCTCTGTCGCGGGTGCGCTGGGTGTTGCTCATGTAATACGTTTAATGCGGGACGAGCTAGAGATGACCATGGCGCTTGCTGGTGCCGCTACTTTGTCGGATATTAAAGTAAATCACCTCTATTTAAATTAAATACATTTAAGTTGAATCACTTGGGCGCTAATGCGATAGATAAATAATGATGAAGTGGACATTGATTGTACGGTTAACCCATTGGCTAGTGGCAGCGGGGGTGATTGTGAATATGTTTAATGAATCTGGCTATGCGCACCGCTTGATAGGTTATGTTTGTGCAGGGTTGGTGCTGTTACGCTTAGTGAATGGTTTTTGGTTTGCACGTGTAGAAGCTTCAAAACTGCATTTGCCCGGATTCAAAGCGATTAAGTCACATGTTCAATCGCTGCTAAAACGTGAAAAGCATGATTACGCTGGGCACAATCCACTGGGGCAGTATGCGGTTTACGCAATGTGGGCGTTGATTTTCTTGTTAGCGTTTACGGGCTGGCTGAGCCGCACTGATGAATACTGGGGTGAAGACTGGCCAGTTGATCTACACGAAGCCTTATCCTACTTATTACAAGGCATGGTTGTTCTGCACTTGCTGGCCGTGACGTTGTTATCTAAATGGCTAGGCAAAAATCTGATTGGTGCCATGGTGCGTGGTAAATAATCACGACGGTACTTAGGTTGTTTTCGGCTCAACTATTGGCAAGTTAGCTTTTAATATAGCTTTGCAGCTGCTTAATTAGCTCTTGCTGGTATGCAATGGTTTCTTTCACTAAGTCGCCTATCGAGAGTACGCCGATTACCTTCTCGTCCGCTACCACGGGTAAATGTCTGATGCGATGCTCTGTCATCAGTGACAGAGCATGCTCTACTGAGTCACTGGGGCTGGCAGTCAGCACTTTGCTGGTCATTACTTCGTTGATTGAGGTGGTTTTGGATGAGCGGCCTTTAAGAATCACCTCACGCGCGTAATCGCGTTCAGAAAAAATACCAACTAAGTTTTGCCCTTCCAGCACAATTAAGGCGCCAATTTTGTATTCAGCCAAGATGACTAGCGCATCAAATACAGGGCGGTGTGGTGCGATTGAAATAACCTCTTTATACTTTTTACCATCTAGTAATTGTTGTAGTGTTTTCATGCTGCTCTCCCTTGTGATGCGTAAAAATACGTCCAAAAAGTGTTGTGCAAAAAATACTGTATAAAGAGTAAATATACACCAATAATTAGTTTTACCAATGGTATTAGAGACTAAAGTCGATTGACGCTATCATCGGCAGATAATGAGTTTTATGATTGGTGTGTATTGGTTTAAATGATTTAGTCTTTAGCTAATCCTGAGCCTGCTTTAATTCGATACTTGCCTTATCCCCTAAGTTTAGGGGATAAGGCATTAGTCTTGGTCGTGAGGCATTATGCAAGCAGCTGCCAAGCCATGCCTAGTATGCCGCCAGCCACAATCACCAGGATCACGTTAGCTTTGTACTTGAATATTGCAATAGTCGCTAAAGCGGTTAGTGCAACTGAGAGCCAGTCAATCTGACCGGTAAGCCCTTGTGGTGAAAATACATGGTACGCAAAGAACAGCGCTAAGTTAACGATAACACCAACCACTGCGGCGGTAATGGCACTTAATGGCGCGGTGAATTTAAGGTTGCCGTGCGTAGTTTCGATAAACGGGCCACCTAGTAAAATAAACACAAAGCTCGGCAAGAACGTGAAAAAGGTGACAACTGTTGCTGCGATAAACGCTGAAGCAAACAGGGCGTCAGCACCAAACACCTGCGTCACCCAGCCGCCAACAAACCCTACAAAGGTCACCACCATAATCAGCGGGCCGGGCGTGGTTTCGCCTAGTGCCAGTGCATCTATCATTTGCGTAGGGGTCAGCCAATGGTAGTGTTCGACTGCCCCTTGGTAAACATAAGGCAATACCGCATAAGCGCCACCAAAGGTCAGTAAAGCCGCTTTGGTGAAAAACCAGCCCATCTGCGTAAATGCCCCTTGCCAGCCATAGTTTGCCATCAGTACTGCCATGGCAATCAGCCATAGTGCAACGCCGCTGATGGTCACTTGCCATAGCCTACTCCAGCTAAAAAGCGCATGTGCTGGGGTCGGTGTGTCATCATCAATCAAGGCTGCGCCGTAGCTCTTTTGCGCGGCACCGTGACCCCCACCCAATTTAAAGTAGTTAGGGTAACGGTTGCCACCAACATAGCCTATGAGGCCGGCTGTTAACACAATGAGCGGGAAAGGTAATTTAAGTATAAAAATGGCTAAAAAGGCTGCTGCGGCAATTCCCCACATAAGCTTGTTTTTAAGCGTGCGTAAGCCGATTCTGTAGGCGGCGAACATGACAATCGCAACCACTGCAGGTTTAATCCCATACAGCGCGCCTGCAACTGCAGGTACTGAGCCATAGGCCATGTAGATATAGGCTAGCCCCACCAAAATAAAGAACGATGGGAGGAAAAATAAGGTGCCAGCAACAATGCCGCCCCAGGTGCGGTGCATGAGCCAGCCAATATAGGTCGCCAATTGCTGTGCTTCTGGGCCCGGCAGTAGCATGCAGTAATTTAATGCGTGTAAAAAACGCTTTTCTGAAATCCAGCGTTTATTTTCAACTAAATCATGATGCATGATGGCGATTTGCCCGGCAGGGCCGCCAAAACTGATAAAACCAAGCTTGAGCCAGTAGAAAATGGCTTCTACAAACGGTACTGGGTTAGGGGCTGAGTTTAGATTTTTGTTGTTATGCGCGTCCATAGCTTCTCCTCTAAGGCATTATGCCATAAGATTTGAGCAGGCCTTGGACGTTAATGTCTTGAAACGGGGAGGCTGCTAATTCCCCATGGTTTGGATGGTAATATTTTTTAAACGCAATCGCAAGGCGATTAAGCTAGCTGGCAGCAAACAGTGGCTGAGTAAAAATTGGTTACCTAGCCACTGCTCGCTGATATTTCAATTGGCGATCAAGCCCGCCTCATGTTTAACTGAGTTGCTGAATCCCTGCCAGTAACCATTTTTCTTGGCTATTGTTCGCGTCTTTTTGTATGTGCCACACTTCATCTATGCTTTCCAGTGCGCCATTGTTTTCACGCAGTTGACCGGTAAAGCGGACGCTAGCAATCACGTATGTATCTTCATTGGCCACTTCTAATAACTCTGCGTTAATAGCAACGATTTCAGTGGTCTGCACGCTGTTATCACGCTCTTGCATTTGCATAGAGATTTCTGCAAACACTTCAGGGGTAGTATATTCACGCACATCATTAATGTCTTTTCTATCGTTGGCTGCTTGTAAACGGATAAAAGACGCTTTAGCGCTTCTCAAAAAGCTATCTACCGGAAAATCATGCGGAATTTGATTGCTACTTCTGCTTTGGCTGCCGCTGCTAAGCGCTGGCTCCGCGCTTGGGGCAGGTGCTTGGTAGGCGCCACCACTGCCTGCATATTGCATATTTGGCTGCTGTGATTTTTTGAATCTCGAGATTAAAAACATGATGGCAGCAGCAGCTACGAGCGCCATTAATATCGAGCCCATTGCATCGCCGATACCTGAGCCAGCAAACATGCTAGCAAGTGCGGCGCCCACTGCTAAACCTGCTAATGGCCCCAACCATTTGCTTGCCCCAGACTGTGCTGGTTTATTTGGTGTGGCTTCTGGTGCTTTTTGTGACTGTTTTGCCGGTGCTGGTCTGCTCTTGCCAAAACTGCTGCCACCGCCAAAACGTTTTGCCTCTGCCAGTGATGACATAAAACTTACACAAGTGATAGCAACCATTAATAACATCAAAAAGCGTTTCATTATGTTCCTTATTAAACCGGTAAAAATAGAAAACCTACTGCTAAAAAATAACATACTTGCATTACATTTTACAGCGTAAGTGCTAAGTTTTTATTAACGCTAGTTTAAATGAAAAACTTATGTACCAACGTAATTGTCTGTTACTAATTAATTGGGTATGTGTCTGCCAGCCTTTGTATTTGGGCGCTGCGGTATGAGTTGATGAGCGCAGCTTAGCAAGTATAGCTAGGTTTTAACCATCATTTATTGCTGGAAATATAGGCAGTAGTAAATTTATATCCCCTTGAAGTTTAATCTTTTCTTGACATAGTTAGCCGGCTAACTATAATGAACCTAATTATGCTAGAACTAAAAGACTTACCTACAACTGGGGTGCTCCATAAATTTGCTGAACGATATCCTGATGCAGATATCACGGCAGTATCGAGCTTTTTACATTTAATGCGGGTTGCAACCGATTTGTCTATCGCGTTGGACACTTGCTTGAGTAAGCACGGCTTACTGCAAGGGCGCTGGTGGGTGCTTATTTTGCTGATGCGTGAAGAGTCGCAAACCTCCACACCTTCGGTGCTGGCAGATAAAGCCGGCGTGACACGCGCAACCATGACAGGCTTGATTGATGGTTTGGAGCAGGGCGGTTTGGTCGAGCGAGTGTTTACCAAAAGCGATAGACGCAGTGTGTTGATTCACCTCACCGAGGCCGGGCAGGAAAAATTGGATGCAGTGATGCCTGATTACTATCAAAGGTTAAGGCTGTGCATGCAGGGCATTAATGAAGCGCAACGCGAGCAGTTGCACCAGATGTTGGAATTAATCAATTTAGGCATTCCGGAACTAACTAAACAGAAGTAAATCATTTTCAATAGATTAGGAGATCACATGAGCAGTATTCAACAACAAATTAGCGCAATCAACCAAAGCTTTGACCATGCGTTTAACACCAAAAATGCAGCCGCGATTGGCGCGCTTTACGCTGACAGCGCGGTAGTGATGCCAGCGCCTGCAGGTGAGCCTGTGGTAGGTGCTGCCGCGATTCAAACATTTTTTGCTGGTCTGATTGATGCAGGCGTGATTGAGCACCAGCTCACTTTGGCTGATGCAGTAGAAGACGGCAACTTGGCTTTTCAGCGTGGTAACTGGGCGGGTGCCATGATTAATGCGCAAGGCGAAAAACAAACCTTTGGCGGCAACGTGCATTTGGTCTACCGCAAACAAGCGGATGGCAACTGGAAAGCAGTTACGCATATTTGGAACTAAGCAGTTTGCGCAAGTAATTGATTAAGGCATAGAACATAGATGGAAAATAGTACAAAAAAAATCATTAGTGCATTTGCTGCGCTAATCGTACTCACCATTATTTGGGGTTACAACTGGGTGGTGATGAAGAGCGCCTTGCAATATGCTGGCCCGTTTCAGTTTGCTGCCCTGCGTGTGTTCCTGGGTGCGGTTGTGCTATTTGTCGTCATCTATGCCACCAAGCGACCCTTGGGTCTTAAAGAGTTCCCTACCATGCTGGTATTGGGCTTGTTGCAAACGGTAGGTTTTACTGGCTTATTGATTTGGGCCTTGGTAGAAGGTGGCGCAGGTAAAACCGCTGTGCTCACTTACACCATGCCATTCTGGGTGATGCTGTTTGCGTGGCCGATGCTGGGTGAAAAAGTGCAAGGCTGGCAATGGTTAGCGGTAATCTCAGCGGTGTTCGGCATGCTGTTGATTTTTGATCCGCTGCATATCAAGGCTGATGGTTTCAGCATGTTTCTGGCGATTATTTCAGGGGTGTCTTGGGCACTGTCTGCCATTATTTCTAAAAAGCTGCATAAGCGCAGCCCGCATCTGGATTTATTAAATCTGACGGCTTGGCCAATGATGCTAGGCTCGGTACCTATGCTGGCAATTGCGTTTATCGTACCTGCACCGCCGATACAATGGACTGGATACTTTATCGGCTCTGTATTGTTTAATGTATTTTTGAGCGGTGCGCTGGCTTGGCTGTTATGGCTGTATGCCTTGCAGATTTTACCTGCCGGTGTGGCGAGTATGGCGTCCATGCTGGCACCGGTGATCGGTGTACTGGCGGCTTGGATACAGCTAAATGAAGTGCCTAATCGTATGGAGTTGATAGGCATGGTATTAATCGCATTATCGTTAGTGATTATTTCTTTCGTCAGTATTAAAAAGCACGCCCCTGTTGACCCTGCAATTGGGCAAGAGTAAACCTGAATGAATAGCATCTAGGCATTTAGTGCTTAGATGCTATTGACCTAAGTCTTATCCCCTATCTTAATCCCCTCGACCCTCTCATTTAAAAGCCTGTAATTTGGGCAAACGCATGTGATAAAATTCGCCTTATTTAGTTGGAATTTAGGATCTAAACATGGCAGGTCATAGTAAGTGGGCAAATATTCAACACCGCAAAGGTCGTCAAGACGCTAAGCGCGGTAAGATTTTTACTAAAATCATCAAAGAAATCACGGTGTCAGCTCGCTTGGGTGGCGGTGATCCTAATATGAACCCACGTTTACGTGCGGCCGTTGCCTTGGCGAAAGAAGAAAACATGCCATCGGATAACATTACACGTGCGATTAAAAAAGGTACGGGTGAGTTAGAGGGCGTTAGTTACGAAGAAATCCGCTACGAAGGCTATGGCATCAACGGTGCCGCGATTATTATTGATTGCTTAACCGACAATAAACAACGTGCGGTGATGGATGTACGTCATGCATTAAGCAAGCATGGCGGTAATTTGGGTACCGATGGTTCTGTTGCTTTTATGTTTAAACACTGTGGCAGCTTGGTGTATGAGCCAGGTACCTCAGAAGATAAAGTGATGGAAGTCGCGCTGGAAGCTGGCGCTGAAGACGTGGTAACTAATGACGATGGCAGTATCGAGGTGATTACGCCTCCGGCTGACTTTGTGGCGGTGAAAGAAGCTATGGAAGCGGCTGGTTTGAAAGCAGTGATGGGCGAAGTTACCATGAAGCCTGATGCTGAAGTTGTCTTCACTGGTGACGATGCGGTAAAAATGCAGAAAATTCTGGACGCATTGGAAGACTTAGATGACGTGCAAGATGTTTACACATCTGCAGTGATTGAAGAATAAATCTGCATGATTAAAGCAACTGGTGGCAGGCTTTGAGCGTTACCCGAATTCTCGGTATCGACCCAGGCTTGCGCCTGACAGGCTTTGGCGTGATTGAAAAAGTAGGTGAGAAAATCACCTACATCGCCAGCGGCACCATCAAAACCGCTAGTGCTAAAAAAAGCAAGGTAGATGGCGACCCAGAGCGTGAAGAGTTGCCGGCGCGCCTTAAAGTCATACTGGATGGTTTGTTTGAGGTGATTGATACTTATCAGCCCAATCAGGTGGCGATTGAAAAAGTATTTGTGAACGTTAACCCGCAATCTACTTTGTTACTAGGCCAGGCACGCGGCGCTGCTATCAGTGCTGCCGTTATCCGCAATTTAAGCGTTGCCGAATACACTGCGCTACAAGTGAAGCAGGCGGTTGTTGGGAATGGTCATGCGCAAAAAGAGCAGGTGCAGGAGATGGTGAAGCGCCTGCTTAAATTACCAGCAGCACCCAAACCAGACTCTGCTGACGCGCTTGCTTGTGCAATTTGCCATGCGCATGGCGGACAGGGCTTGGGCTTGATGGCTACTGCCGGTTTCCGTGTGCGAGGCGGTCGGCTGGTTGGGTAATTACTTAATGGTTAGTCACTTGGCCGGATAGCCGCTTGTGCGCTGACCTCATTCATTTTTCTGGTTTTATTTCTCCTTATTTTTGTGTTGTGCAGTCAGCAGATGCTGGCTTGGCCTTAATGTGCTGAACAGCATGCTTAAATCTACGCTTGCTGGGATACGCGGCCATGCGTTATTGTTCGTTATTATTTTGTAATGGAATGCCCGATGATTGGTCGATTAAGCGGTACCTTGTTAGAAAAAACGCCTCCCTTGGTCTTAATTGATTGCAATGGGGTGGGTTACGAGTGTGAGGTGCCGATGAGCACATTTTATAATCTACCTGCTATTGGCGATAAAGTCGTTATGCTCACGCACTTTGTGGTGCGCGAGGATGCGCAACTGCTGTACGGCTTTGGCACCAGTCAGGAGCGTGCCACATTCCGACAATTGCTCAAAGTGAATGGTATCGGTGCTAAATCAGCGCTATCTATTTTAAGTGGCTTATCCATTGATGACTTAGTGCAAGCTGTGGCATTGCAAGAGCCGAGCATGCTGACACGCGTGCCTGGGGTCGGTAAAAAAACAGCAGAACGTTTACTGCTAGAATTAAAAGACAAATTTACGATAGATGGCGTAGCCGCCATGAACGAGCATCAGCCTAAGTCTGCTACTAGCGATGTACTTAATGCCCTGCTGGCGCTGGGCTACAACGAGCGCGAAGCAGTGGCCGCTGTTAAATTGTTAGATAAAGAAATCAGCGTGACAGACGGGATTAAGCAAGCATTAAAATTACTTTCAAAGTAGGATGCAGTATGATGTAGGGGTGTGCTGCTTTAGTGGATCCGCCACCCATAACCTGAGTGCTCAACATGATTAACACCAACCAAATCGCTCGCATCACGACGATATCGCTACTGATAGTGGGCTGTATATTTGTGTTGTATCCATTTATGGCCGCAATGCTGTTTGCTGCCATCATTTGCGTGTTTACTTGGCCTTTATATCACCGCATATGGGAGCTGTTTGGCAGGCGCGATATGCTTGCCGCCGCCACAATGACATTGCTGTTGCTGATTGCGATGATTCTACCCATGGCCTATTTGGCTACCAACCTCGCAGACTCAGCTACGCTATTGCTGGATGAAGCGCAGGCGGTGTTGCAAAGTATGCAGCCGGTTGCACCAGTCTGGCTGAAAAACCTACCTATTGTCGGTGCGCCACTGGCTGAATCTTGGCAACGTGTCATTGTGAGCCATGAGGAGCTAATGCACCTCTTGAACCAGTATGCAGAGCCAATCCGAGTATTTCTCTTGCAGGTGGTGCAAGTGGTCATGGGAGGGTTTGTGCAGTTGGTGCTGGTGGTATTCGTTGCATTTTTCTTTTATCGGGATGGCGCAAAGCTGGCGGCTGCGGCCACTACCATCGTGCGGCGCTTGGGTGGCGAGCTGGGGCAGGAGATGCTGGAGCTGTCATGTAATACGGTAAAAGGTGTGATGCTGGGCGTGTTTGGCACTGCACTGGCACAAGCCAGTGTCGGGCTGTTTGGTTTTTGGCTGGCAGGCGCTCCTGCGCCGCTATTATTGGCGCTGGCTACATTTTTCTTATCGGTGATTCCAGTCGGGCCGCCATTGGTATGGGGTGGTGCCTCATTGTGGCTGTTTAATCATGGCGATCAAGGGTGGGCCATTTTCCTGCTGGTTTATGGACTGTTAGTGATTAGCATGGTGGATAATATTGTTAAACCCATCTTGATTAGCCATTCATCACATTTGCCATTGTTGCTGGTTGTATTAGGGGTGCTAGGCGGCATACTGATGTTTGGCTTTATTGGCATATTTTTAGGGCCAACCCTGTTAGCGGTTGGCTTAACACTGGTTTCACATTGGGTAGTTTTGCAAAATAAGAGAGCAGATGAAGTTGTATGATAGAAACTGATCGTTTAATCGCTCCAGAAGTCGTGAGCCCGCAGGAAGATGCGCTAGAGCGTGCACTCCGTCCCAAAGTGCTGGATGAGTATATCGGCCAAGAAAAAGCCCGTGCGCAACTGGAAATATTTATCAATGCCGCGCGCGGCCGTGGCGAGGCATTGGATCATGTGCTGCTGTTTGGCCCGCCGGGTTTGGGTAAAACTACTTTGGCACACATTATTGCCAAAGAGATGGGCGTTAATATGCGCCAAACTTCCGGCCCGGTGCTGGAGCGTGCGGGTGACTTGGCTGCGTTGCTTACCAACCTAGAGCCAAACGATGTGCTGTTTATTGATGAAATACACAGGCTGTCTCCAGTGGTGGAAGAGATTTTATATCCGGCGATGGAAGATTACCGTCTGGATATCATGATCGGCGAAGGGCCAGCTGCACGCAGTGTGCGCCTAGATTTGCCCCCATTTACCTTGGTGGGTGCTACCACACGTGCCGGTATGTTGACTAATCCGTTACGCGACCGCTTCGGCATTGTTTCTAGATTAGAGTTTTATACCTCAGATGAGCTGGGCCGTATTGTGCAGCGCTCTGCCGGTTTGCTTGATGTAGAGATGGTGGATAGTGGCGCACTGGAAATTGCTAGGCGCTCCCGCGGCACTCCGCGTATCGCCAACCGCTTATTGCGCCGTGTGCGCGACTATGCCCAAGTTAAAGCGGATGGAAAAGTGAGCGCTCATATTGCCGATGCCGCACTGCAAATGCTGGATGTAGATAAGCTTGGTTTTGATGTGATGGATAGAAAGCTACTGCTCGCAGTGCTGGAGAAGTTCGGCGGCGGGCCGGTGGGCTTAGATAACTTGGCTGCGGCGATTGGCGAAGAGCGCGATACGATTGAAGATGTGCTGGAGCCTTATTTGATTCAGCAAGGCTTTTTGATGCGCACGCCGCGCGGCAGGATTGCCACCACCCAGTCATACCAGCACTTTGGCTTGCCGGTGCCGGGCGCGCTTGCCAGCGGCGAATCGTGGCAGGAGCCATGATGCCTTTAGCCAAATTTACTTGGCCTGTGCGGGTGTATTATGAAGACACCGACGCTGGCGGCGTGGTTTACCACTCTAATTATTTGAACTTTATGGAGCGCGCACGTACTGAGTGGTTGCGTGCTTTAGGCTTTGAGCAGACCGAAGTGAAAGACAGCCATGGTGTGATTATCGTGGTGCACAGTCTGACTATTAGCTTTAAAAAGCCAGCATATTTTAATGACATGCTTGAAATTCATTGCGATATCGTTAAAATCGGTCACGGTAGTATCGAATTGGCGCAGACCATTACGCGTAATGGCGAGTTGCTGATTAACGCGCATGTGAAAGCGGCTTTTGTGAATGCCGCAACTTTCAAGCCTGTAGGGATTCCAGCACAAATTAAACAAGCAATGCTTAATTAACAGCCGCGTGCAGTTGGCGTGGTTGATAGATTAAAATCATGGCAGTTGCAGCGCATTGCGTGTGCATTGCTTAACAGCGTATTAGATCAAAAAAGCGGTAGATAAAAAGTGGAGAAGTTATGAACGCTAGTAGTGATATGTCTTTTTTCAGCCTGGTAGCAGGCGCAAGTTTGCCAGTGCAGCTGGTGATGCTGATTTTGATCATCACTTCTTTATTTTCCTGGTGGTATATTTTTATCAAAGTGGCTACCGTTAAGCGCGCCGAGCGTGATGCGGAAGATTTTGAAGATACGTTCTGGAGCGGTGGCGACCTCAATAAACTGTACGATAGCATTACGGCCCATCGCCGCAAGCCACAAGGCATGGCCAGTATTTTTGAGGCAGGCTTCAAAGAGTATGCACGCCATAAGCAGCAGACACGTATGGATGTATCTGATGTGATGGAAGGCGCACGCCGTGCCATGCGCGCCGCTTACAACCGTGAGATGGATGAGTTGGATGCACACTTACCTTTCCTTGCATCAGTAGGTTCTGTTAGTCCGTATATCGGTTTGTTTGGCACCGTGTGGGGCATTATGAATGCGTTTAGAGGCTTATCCAGTGTTGGGCAAGCAACCCTTACCCAAGTGGCGCCCGGCATTGCTGAGGCATTGGTAGCAACGGCGATTGGCCTGTTTGCAGCGATTCCAGCGGTGATTGCCTATAACCGCTTTGCCAGTTCTGTGGATAGACTTTCTGTGCGCTACGAAAGCTTTATGGAAGAGTTTACTAATATTTTGCAGCGCAAATCTTAATAGGTGGTGCGCTTGATGCTTACTTTTAAACTGATTTCAACAGGAGTTGCGTGATGAGTAGAACACGTAAACGCCGGATGATGAATCAAATCAACGTCGTGCCGTATATCGACGTGACCTTGGTTTTACTGGTTATTTTTATGGTGACCGCACCCATGACCAACCCTGGCATTGTTGAGTTGCCGGGTGCTGGGCAAGCGCTCAGTCAACCTAAGTTGCCACCAGTGGTGGTAACGGTTAAGAAAAATGGCAGCATAGAGCTAGATAGCAAAGCCATGCAGCGTGATGAGCTACTGGTCGCAGTGCGTGCCACGCTTACCAAGTCGCCGGAGCGTTCAGTCGTGATCGCTGCGGATAAAAATGTTAAGTACGAAGATGTGATTGGCGTGATGGATCTACTTAAAACCAACCACGTCGATAAAGTTGGTTTGCTGCTAAAACCTGCCTAAGGTGTGTGTTTAGCTCTTAATTACATTATGTTACGTCAGCGCGAAAATCCAGACTCATTTAAAGCCGGTGTGCTCTCTATCACTGTGCACGCCATATTGCTGGGTGCCTTGTTGGTTTCATTCAACTGGAAAACTACTCATCCTGTCAGTATTGCTGAGGTTGAGTTGTGGGATAGCCTGCCTGCCGCCAATGTACCCAAGCCTGAAGTGACGCCGCCAGTGCCTGTGGTAAAAGAAACGCCTAAGCCTGAACCGAAGCCAGAGCCAAAACCTGAACCGGTGATTGAACCCAAGCCAGAGCCTAAATCTGAGCCTGAAATCGCGATTAAACATGAGGCGCCTAAAAAGCCAGTTAAGAAAGAGCCGATTAAAGAGCCGCCCAAAGAGCCAGTTAAACCGGTCAAAAAAACTGACCAGCTAGCCGAGCTGCAGAAGCAGCTATTGCAAGAGCCCGTAGAAAAGCCTAAAAAGCCGCCGGTTAACGATGCATTGAAAAAGCTGCAGCAAGAAAGCATGAGCGACTCTGGCACCTCAGCTGAACCTAAAGTCAGTGCCGCTAAGGCCGGCGCAGTGGATGAGTTTAAGGCCAAGATACAAACTAAAATTCGCAATAACGTGAATAAATCCCTATGCGGCGATGGCAACCCAGAATTGAAATTTGAAATTGCTCTGTTACCTACTGGCGAGTTGGGTGCAGCGCCTAAGCTCACCAAGTCTAGCGGCATTGCTGGTTGTGATGATGCAGTTGAGCGGGCGATTCGCGCTTCTGAGCCTTTACCTCTACCTGAAGATAAAACTTTATTCCCACAGTTCAGGACATTAAAGCTGACTTTCCACCCTAGTAAAGACTAAATACGGGGCGGGTGAAATGTAAGCAAGTGTAAATGCGCTGGCATCTATTGCAGATTACAGTAAAATTTCATGAACTTTTTAACACCTTACTGACCATACGCTATATGAAAAAAATGCCTAGTTTATTTCAGACTGTGTTGTTTGCTTGCACAGTCGCCGTATCTGCAATCATGCCTTCAGTAAGTCATGCCGCCTTGGAAATTGAAATCAGCGGCGGTAATGCGCAGCAATTGCCTATCGCCATTGTGCCGTTTAATCAGGATGCAGTTAAAAACCAAGAAAATATCGCCAATATTATCAGTGCCGATTTGCGCCGTAGCGGCATGTTTCGCGTGCTGGAAACTGCTGGGGTTGCGAGCAAGCCTAGTGCTATGTCGCAAGTAAAATACAGCGACTGGGCGAGCCTACAGGCACAAGCCATTGCCGTAGGTAAGATTGAAGCGCTGCCTGGCAACCGCCTTAAGGTCAGTTTCCAGTTGGGTGATGTGCTCAAGCAAACGCAGTTGGCAGATATGGACTACAACATTACGCCTAGCCAGTTGCGGATGACCGCGCATAAGATTGCGGACGTTATTTACCAAAAGCTGACTGGTGAGTCAGCGATTTTTGCCAGCCGCATTGCTTACATTAATAAATCCAAAGGGCGTTACGCCTTGCAAGTGGCGGATGCTGATGGTGTTAACCCGCAAACCGTGGTGTCGTCTAATGAGCCGATTATTTCACCGGCATGGTCACCTGATGGCACTAAAATCGCTTATGTTTCGTTTGAGAAGAAAAAGCCTATCATCTTTGTGCAGTCACTTATGACTGGGCAGCGCATCACCTTGGCTAGCTTCAAAGGCAATAATAGTGCGCCGGCATGGTCGCCAGATGGCAGCAAACTTGCTATCGTGTTAACGCATGCTGCAAACTCACAGCTATATTTAATTAACGCTGATGGCGGCGGCTTGAGGCAGCTGACCAAAAGCAATGCCATTGATACTGAGCCAGTTTGGTCGCCGGATGCTAAATGGGTTTATTTCAGTTCAGATCGCGGCGGTAGCCCGCAAATTTACAAAGTGTCATCTATCGGCGGTGACGCACAGCGCGTTACGTTTGATGGTCCGTACAATTTAAGCCCGCGTTTTTCACCGGATGGTAAGTCGCTGGCGATGATTCGCAATGACGGTGGAAGATATCGCGTCGCATTGCAAAATTTAGCAACTGGGCAAGTGCAGATTCTAAGCGAAGGTAATCAGGATGAATCACCTAGCTTTGCGCCTAATGGCCGTGTAGTGCTTTATGCGACTAGATCAGCGGGTCGTGGTGCGCTTGCTGCCGTGTCTGCGGATGGCCGCGTGAAGCAGCGCCTGAGTGAGTCTGGCGGAGATATCCGCGAGCCGGCTTGGGGCCCGTTACTGAATTAGTGGTATGTAATAGATAGATTTGTTTTTACTAAAGGAGAGTGTAATGAATAAGGGAATGTTTAATAAAAAAGTATTGGGTGCATTAGTATTAGCAGCATTGTTGTCTGCTTGTAAAAGCACACCAATGACAGACAAACCAGCTGGCGTGCAAGATAAAAGCCCAGCAGGCGCGTCAACACAATCATCTGCAAACAACTCAGCAGACACTTCTGGCGTTAAAGAGGTAGTGATTGATAGCAATGCTAACAATGGCAATAACCCATTGAAAGATCCAAACAACATCTTGTCAAAAAGAAATATCTACTTTGACTTTGATAGCGACGCAGTAAAAGCGGAGTTCCGTCCACTAGTGGAAGCGCACGCTAAATACTTGCTAGCTAACAGCAGCGCTAAAGTAGTATTGCAAGGTAATACGGATGAGCGCGGTACACGTGAGTACAACGTTTCATTGGGTCAACGCCGTGCAGTAGCAGTTAAAAAATCATTGAACTTGTTAGGCGTGCAAGATAAACAAATCGAAACAGTAAGCTTGGGTGAAGAAAAAGCAACAGCAAATTGTGCAGATGAAGCTTGCAACCAACAAAACCGTCGCGTTGATGTAGTTTACGAAAACGATTAATTTTTTAGGTATTACGTTTAAAAAATGATGAAAAACCTGATTCTGTCTAGCGTGTTTTTAGCAACGCAATTATTTTCTATTAGCGGCCATTCGGCATTGTTCGATGACGATGAGGCACGAAAGAAAATACTGGAAGTTGAGAAGAACTTGCAAACCCAGAATCAGGCTACGCAATCTGCACTCCGTGATTTAAAGCAATCAAATGAGCAGCGAGATGCCGTCATAAGAAATGGTTTGGCTGATATGCAGTCGCAAATGGATGCATTAAAGCAAGAAAATGCAAGGTTGAAAGGCGAGTTGGAAATCGCCAATCATAAAATTGAAACTGCATTGCAGCGTCAAAAAGATTTATACACCGATAGCGATGAGCGCTTACGTAAACTAGAGTCTGCCCCAGTGGCTGCGGCCGCGGCGCCAGTGCCAGCGGTAGCTGAAAAGAACACACAAGAATCTCAGTTGTTGGAGTTAGCCAACGGCTTGTCAAAAGAGTCTAAACATAAAGACGCTTTTAACACTTACGATAAATTCCTAAAAGACTATCCTAGCAGTAGTTTGGCGCCTGAGGCCATGTACGGTTTGGGCTACTCACAATTTGCTTTAAAAAACTATAAATCGTCAATTGCTACACAGCAAAAGCTGATTGATACTTATGCTGATAGCCCTAAGGTGCCTGATGCAATGTTTAATATGGCCAATAGCCAGATTCAGCTGGGCTTGGTGCCGGGCGCTAAAAAAACATTGCGTGATTTAATCGCCAAATTTCCAAACAGTGAGCTGACGCCAACTGCGCAGAAACGCCTAAAAGCACTAGAGGCGATTAGATAAGTAATTCAGAAAGTTGTTTGTTTGCCTATATTTAGGTAAATAAAGCTTTTAAGTTAAAATAGCGCCCATTAATTATTGGCGCTATTTTTTTGCGTTATTCATTGTTGGTGTGCAAAGTATTCAGATGAAACTTAAAATCCATGAAATTTTTTATTCGCTGCAAGGTGAGTCCTCACGTGTAGGGCTGCCTACGGTATTTGTGCGCCTGACAGGTTGCCCAATGCGCTGCGTATATTGCGATACTGCCTATGCATTTAGCGGCGGCAGTAATATGGAGATTGATGACATCCTCACTAAAGTTGCGGAGTTCGGCACACCATACGTCACTGTGACTGGCGGCGAGCCGCTTGCGCAAAAGGATTGCCATGTTTTGCTCAAAGCCCTGTGTGATTTGGGTTATAGCGTTTCACTAGAAACTGGCGGCGCGATTGATATTAGCCCGGTTGATGCCCGTGTATCGGTCATTTTGGATATTAAAACACCGGATTCCGGTGAGTTAAAGAACAATGTATGGGGTAACTTAGCCCATCTTAAAAAAAACGATGAAGTAAAGTTTGTGCTGTGTAGCCGTGCAGACTATGAATGGGCAAGAGATTTATTGGTCAAAGAGCAGCTCACAGCAAAATGCGCGGTGCTGTTCTCACCGGTCTATAGCCAGCTAGCACCGTCAGATTTGGCGGATTGGGTACTAGCGGATAAATTGCCTGTGCGCATGCAGTTGCAGCTACATAAGATTTTATGGGGCGAGGTGCCTGGGAAATGACGAAGAATGCAGTTGTGTTACTCTCTGGCGGGCTAGACTCCGCCACTGTACTTGCCTACGCGCGTAGTCAGGGCTTTGAATGTTATTGCCTGAGTTTAGATTACCATCAGCGCCATATTGCTGAGTTGCACGCCGCTAAAAACGTAGCGAATGTGATGGGTGCGGCAGCACATAAAACTGCACAGCTGGATCTATCCCTGTTTGGCGGTTCTGCGCTCACTGATGATGCTATCGCTGTGCCGGAAAGTGCAACCGAGGGTATCCCCATTACTTATGTGCCGGCACGTAATACGATTATGTTGTCGCTAGCGTTGGCTTGGGCTGAAGTATTGCAGGCGCAAGATATATTTATTGGTGTTAATGCCCTAGATTACTCTGGCTACCCTGATTGCCGTGGCGAGTATGTAAAAGCTTTTCAGGATATGGCCAACCTAGCCACTAAAAGTGCAGTAGAGGGTAAAACCATTACGATTCATGCACCATTGATTGATATGACCAAGGCGCAAATCGTCACGCTAGGCACTGAGTTGGGTGTAGATTATGCCATGACGGTTTCATGCTATCAGGCTGATAGTGAAGGTGAAGCCTGTGGTTTGTGTGATTCGTGCCGCTTGCGGCGCGATGGCTTCTTAGCCGCAGGGTTAGCGGACCCTACTCGTTATAAAATGCATTTATAAATCTGGCAGCTAAGCGATTTTTATATAAATCTTTATATAAATGATTGGTCGATAAGAAATATCGATAAATAGCTTGCCAAGTGGTGCATAAATAACGTAAAATCCGCGCCTTTCTGCTTTAAATTTTTCAAAAGAGAACAAAGATTATGGTTATTATTCGTTTAGCTCGTGGTGGCG
>Ga0208269_100084_pt1 | contig 72685 bp, 64 predicted proteins | sample LakWasMe88_LOW11_2_FD_183912 | JGI IMG/M metagenome (GOLD analysis project Ga0208269, IMG submission 183912) | Freshwater sediment methanotrophic microbial communities from Lake Washington under simulated oxygen tension - Sediment Metagenome... | ecosystem: Environmental > Aquatic > Freshwater >...
CGGGCGAGCCGGTGTTGCCCGAGGCGATCAGGCCCGGGGTGGGGTCTTTGACGCGGATGCCGGTGCCCACCGACACGGTCGAGTCGAAGCTGCCGCGCAGGCCGTCTTCGGTCTCGAAGGTGAAGGCCTGGGCTGCGCCATGGGCCAGCAGCACGGCCGAGAAAATGAGGGAAAAGCGATGTCCGGACATGGTGTCACCTTGTCTTCAGAAAGGGGGTCGGGTGAGGGCCCGGGGTGGGTGCAGAGCAACCGGCCCGGGCCGCCTGGCAGAGCTCAGCGTTCGCTGATGGCGCGCAGGTTGTCGGAGGTGTAGAAGCTGGCCTTGAGCTTGGCGTTGTTGCCGGCCTCGGTCAGCCAGTGCACGTCGGTGCCGGTGCCCACGGCGTGTTCGTCAAACACATAGCGCCCTTCGAGCACGTTGTGCTGCACAAAGGCCGACACATCGCACGAGCCGGTCTCGTACACCGGGATCACAAAGCCTTCGCGCACTTTCCAGAGCTTGCCCTGAGCGTCGTAATCGTCGGCCACCAGCGGGGCCCAGCTGTCTTCATCGAGGTAGAAGGTGCGCTTGGGGGCCAGATGCCGGGTGCCGGGCTTGACCGTGGCCTCGACCACCCACACGCGGTGCATCTCGTATCGGCGGTGGCCGGGCTCGATGAAATCGCGCTGGGCCACGTCCTCGAACTTGGCCTTGAAATCATAGGCGCCGAACACGTTGTAGGGCACCAGCATCTCCTTCTTGCCCACCAGCTTCCAGTCGAAGCGGTCCATCAGGCCGTTGAAGACATAGGGCTCGTCGAGGGTGTACTGGTTCTCGAAGCCGATCTGCGGGGCATCGTAGGCATAGGTGGGCATACGGCGCACGCGGCGCTGGCCCGGGAAGTAGTAGAAGGTCTCGGTGGCGGCTTCGCTGTAGTTGGTGATGGCCAGGGCCTGGCCAGCCAGCGCGGTCGGGCTGTTGTAGCCGAAGTAGGTGTAGTACTCGACCTGGGGCAGCTTGCTGAACGGCGTGGAACCCTTGGCCCCCCAGGGCACGAACACCACCTGCTCGGAGCCGGCCTTGATCCATTCCTCGCTGCCCTTGCGAGGCGAGGCGGCGGTGATCACCTTCTTGTAGTCCAGCGCCAGGCCGCGGTAGCGCATCTTGGCGTTCCACATGGCTTCGGCGCCGTTGCGCGGCATGGGGAAGGGGTAGCCCGGCAGCAGGGCCTCCTGCAGCGTCCAGCCGTTGTCCTTGAGCTTGCCGGCCTCGACGTTCTTGCGCGTGTTGTCGGCCACGAAATCGGGCACGCCACAGCTGCGATGCGAGGGGTACACATCCATGCGGTAGCCCTTGGTCTGCTTGATCAACTCAACCTGGCCGGGCGAGAGCTTGTCGGCGTATTTTTCGACGTTGCTGGCGTCGATGGAGTACAGCGGCTTTTCGCCCTTGTGCTTCCAGAACTCGCCACGCAGTTTGCCCCAGGCCCAACCGGCCTCGGGTGGCTCGGCGCCGGTGTAGGCCGGAATGCTGCCGTCCTTGCTGGCGGCCTGCTCACCGCCCGCAGGCGTCAGGTCTTTGCCCAGGCGGGCGGCATCACGTGATTGCGCCAGGCTGCTGCCCACGGCGGCCAGGGCCGCCACGGCCAGCAGCAGATGGCGCCCGGTGTTTCTTGCATTCCCCATATTGACGACTCCTGATTAGCGGTCTGATAAGCACCACAGGTGGTGGATGGGCTGGAGTGTGTGGCGGTGTGCAAGATCACCGTTATCGGTTTTGCGCAAGTCTCATCTAGGGTAACTACCAAGCAAAAATTTGGTGCAAGGTCACCACGCTGGTGCGCTCTGGTTTCTACCGATGGCCGGCACGGCTGATGCTTAGGACACTCGGTCCCCACCCCACACGGGCGCAAAGACGCCCCGCACCGAGCCATGAGCCTTCCAACCGGCTACCAGACGCCCCAATCCAGTGCCATGACGCCGCCCTCATGGCACGCCTGCGTGCGCTCCAGCGATGTGGACGTGCATGCCAGTGCCCAGCCGCAGTGGAGCCTGAACTACGACCAGCTCTCGCCCGGCCGCTTCGATGGCCAGATCGAACTGGTGCAGTTGCCCGGCCTGCGCATGATTCGCGAAGGCGCCAACTGCAAGGTGCGCCAGCGGGGCCAGATCGGCCGCGGGCGCTACGGCCTGGCCATGGTGCTTGAGCAGGACAGCGAGGCCATCTTCAACGGCCAGCGCCTGAGCACCGAGTCGATCATGATCGGCCGCGGCGAAGAGCTGGACCTGCTGACCCCCGCCCACAGCGAGCTGATCGGCGTGGTGGTGGAGCACGAACTGCTGGCCGCCCTGTGGCAGAGCATGTACCAGAAGCCCCTGTCGGCCTGGATTGAAGAGCAGATCGTGGTGCAGGCCAGCACGGCCTCGGCGCGCCACCTCGACAAAATGCACCGCCGCATCCTCGGCCTGTTGAGCAGCTCGCCCGAGCTGCTCAACGACCCGGTGGCCCTGATCCAGTTGCGCGACGCCATCCTGATCGAATGGATCGAGGCCATCCCCTCGCAGGTGGACACCAGCGAGCTGCGCCGCGTGGAGGCGCGCAAGAAGGTGGTGGACCGCGCCTGCGAGTGCATGCTGGCCCATTCAGACCAGCCCCTGTCCACCCTGGACGTGTGCAGCCGCATCGGCACCAGCCCGCGCAAGCTGGACTACTGCTTCAACGATGTGCTGGGCATCAGCCCCAAGCGCTACCTGCGCCTGGTGCGCCTGAACGGCGTGCGGCGCGACCTGAAAAGCCGCGCCCACGAGGCCCGCGTGAAGGTGCAGGACGTGGCGGCACGCTGGGGCTTCTGGCACCTGAGCGAGTTCTCGCGCGACTACTCGGCCCAGTTTGGCGAGCTGCCGTCGCAGACGCTGCGCAACGCGCAGGGGTGAAGCCTGCGGGCGGTGCCGCCTCAGTTGGCCAACCCCACCGCGGCCTGCCTCAGGGCCTCGGCAAAGGCCTGCGCCGCAGGCTTTTGCTGGGTGCCACGGCGGTAGGCCAGGTACAGGTCCAGGTGAACCACGGGCTCGCGCAGCATGGCCACGCGCAGGCCTTGGCGCAGGCACTCCTGCAAGGCAAAGGCGGGCACGATGGCGCTGCCCCGACCCGCCCGCACCATGCCAATCAAGGTGCCGATGAGGTTCACGCGGGGGCATTCCTGATGGGCCAGGCCCAGGCGCGCGAGCTGCTTTTCGATCACCACCTGGATGGGGTTGTCGATCGGCAGGCTGACCAGGGGCAGGCTCTTGAGCCGGCTCCAGGGCTGGCTTTCTGAGAGCTGGCCGCTGTCGGCCCCCTCGGGCGGGCTGATGCGCATGAGGCGGAACTTGCACAAGGGCTGACGCGACAGCCCCACGGCTGGCTTCACAAAAAAGCCAAAGCCGATGTCGGCATCACCGTCCAACACCTGCTGGCGCACCGTGCCAACTTCCACATCGCTGAGCTGCACCTGCACCTGGGGGTAGGCCAGGCCAAAACCGCGAATCACCTCGGGCATCAGGCTGGCCGAGATCATGGGCGTGGCCGCCACGCGCAAACGCGAGCGCACAGCGGCCTCGCTGCCATCGAGCGCCGAGCCCAGCGCACGCAGCTCGACCACCAGGCGCTCGGCCACGGGTTGCAGGCGGCGGCCGGCGTCGGTCAGGGTGAGCGAGCGGGTGGTGCGATCAAACAAGCGTGCGCCCACCTGCTCTTCCAGCTCCTTGACCAGCATGCTCATGCCCGAGGGCGACAGGTGCACCTGCTCGGCCGCCTTGGCAAAGCTCTGCAGGCGTGTGACCTCCAGAAAAGCGTGCAGCTGCCGGGTGCTGACATTCATCAGCTTCGATGAAGAATTCATCAGAATTTTCCGTTTGATCGAAGTCAAGACTCTCGCTTTAATTGTCCCCCAACCCACACCTATAACGCCAGAGACAAGCCCCATGACCCCATCGCACGCGCTCGCACCGCCCCCTTGCCCCCACCGTCGAAGCCTGCTGCTGGGTGCCTTGTCTGCCACCGCCGCACCCCTGGCCTGGGCCCAAGGTGGTGCCGACGCCCCAGTCCGGCTGGTGGTGCCCTTCACACCGGGCACAGGCATCGACCTGATTGCCCGCCAGATTGCCCAGCCGCTGTCCGAGCGCTTGAAGCGGCCCTTTTTTGTCGACAACAAGGCCGGGGCCTCCGGCATCATCGGCACCCAGGAAGTGGTGCGCGCCACCCCTGACGGCACCACCTTGCTGGTCAGCGTCAACACGCTGGTGATGAACATGGCGCTTTACCCGAAGCAGGGCTTCAACCCGCTGACCGATCTGGCGCCCGTCGCCCAGACGAGCTGGGGCCAGCTGCTGCTGGTGACCTCGGTGCCCTCGCGCATCGACACGCTCAAGGGCCTGATCGAGCGCGCCAAGGCCCGGCCTGGGGCGCTCAACTATGGCTCGCCCGGCGCCGGCACGCCGCACCACCTGGCCATGGAGCTGCTGAAGAACCGGGCCCGGATCTCACTCACCCACATCAGCTACCGGGGCACGGCCCCCGCCGTGACCGACCTGCTGGCCGGGCAGATCGACGCCATGTTCCTGCCCATCCACGTGGCCTTGCAGCATGTGAAGGCCGGCAAGCTGAAGGCCCTGGCCATCAGCTCGGACACCGCCCACCCGCTGCTGCCCGAGGTGCCGTCGCTCGGCAGCCTTCACCTGGGCAACCTGAATGTGGACATGTGGTACGGCGTGTTCGCCCCGGCTGGCACGCCCAGCGCGTTCATCGAGCGACTGAACACCGAGCTGCGCGAGGTGCTGGCCTCGCCGGCCGTGGCCCGGTCGTTTGAAACCCAGGGCATGACCCCGGCCCACAGCTCGCCCGACGCCTTTCAGAAACTGGTGACCACCGACGCCAAGCGCTGGGCCGAGCTGATCAAGGCCCAAGGCATCACCGCGGAGTAAACATGACAAGCAACACCCTGAAGCAGACACAAGACAAGGCACCCGCACAAGACGCCGAGGTGGTCATCGTGGGCGGCGGCCCCGTGGGCATGGGGCTGGCCATCGAGCTGGGCCAGCGCGGCGTGAGCGTGATCGTGGTGGAGCGCTACCTGCAGCCCCAGCCCATCCCCAAGGGCCAGAACCTGACCCAACGGACGATGGAGCATTTCCACTTCTGGGGCGCCGAAAAGCAGTTGCGCGCCGCACGCACCATTCCGGTGGCGTACGGCATCGGCGGCCTGACGGCCCATGGCACCCTGCTGGGGCCCTACACCTATGACTGGTTGCAGCGTGATCTGGTCAAGCCCTACTACTTCACGGCCAACGAGCGCCTGCCCCAGTACGCCACCGAGGCCGTGCTGCGCCAGCGCGTGGCCGAGCTGCCTTCGGTGCAGACCCTGTATGGCTGGGACACCCAGGCCCTCACGCAGGACGCACAGGGCGTGTCGATCACGATTGCCCAGCGGGGCAGCAGCGACACGCGCACGCTGCGCTGCGCCTACGCGGTGGGGGCCGACGGGGCCCGCTCGGGGGTGCGCGAGCAGGCGGGCATCACCCACACCCGCACGGACCACGACCGCATGATGGTGCTGCTGGTCTTCAAGTCGCACGGGCTGCACCAGCTGTTGGAGCGTTACCCCGGCAAGTCTTATTACAACGTGCTGCAGCCCGAGCTCAAGGGCTACTGGAAGTTTCTGGGTCGGGTTGACCTGGGCAGCACCTGGTTTTTTCACGCCCCCGTGCCACCCGGCACGACCCAGGACAATTTCGACTTTGCAGCCTACCTGCATGAAGCCGTGGGGGTCGAGTTTGATGTGGCGTTTGAGCACATCGGCTTTTGGGACTTGCGCTTCATGCTGGCCGACCGCTACCGTCAGGGCCGGGTGTTCATCGCAGGCGATGCCGCCCACAGCCACCCACCCTATGGCGGCTATGGCGTGAACTCAGGGCTGGAAGATGCCCGCAACCTGGGCTGGAAGCTGGCGGCCACCTTGCAGGGCTGGGGCGGCGAGCCGCTGCTGGACTCGTACGACGCCGAGCGCCGCCCGGTGTTTGCCTCCACGATCAACGACTTCATCGCGCGCTCGATCGAGACCGACCGGGCCTTTCTGGAGCAGCACGACCCCAGCCGCGACCAGGCCGCCTTTGAAGCCGCCTGGCAGGCCCGTGCCCAGGGCGCCGTGGGCGAGGTGCATGCGTTCGAGCCGCATTACGAAGGCTCGGGCATCGTCTGGGGCAGCAATGGCCGCAACAGCGGGGCCAAGGGCTCACACCGCTTCGAGGCCCGCCCCGGCCACCACCTGGCCCCTGCAGCACTGCCCAACGGCCGCAATGTGTTCGAGGCGCTGGGCACAGGGTTCTCGCTGCTGGTGGTGGGCCAGGCCGGCGCCCACGCCGGCGCGGTGCAGGCATTCCGTGACGGGGCCGCGGGCCTGGGGCTGCCGCTGACGGTGGTGGACTGCGGCCCGGGCGGCCAGGGCAGCGAACCCGAGCGCTATGGCGCAGCGCTGATCCTGGTGCGGCCCGACCAGTTTGTGGCCTGGGTGGGCGCCGACGCCTCGGCCCAGAGTGCCCGCCAAGCCCTTCAGCGATCGGTTGGCGCGGCGGCAGCCGCCCCTGCACTGGCAAGCGTATAAAGCCTGGCCTGCCGGGCTGCACACGCCGGTGCAGCCCGTCACGGCGCGCAAGGCCGGGCCCCGGCCAGTCACCCAGCCGGTCTGTTTACCAAATTTTATTGAATTGAGATAATTATCCGAATTCAATAAAAAAGGATAAGAATGACCTTCCATCGACCGACGCTCGCCGCGGACATGGCGGATCAGCTGTTGCGCCCCAAGGGCCTGATGAAGAAAGTGCGCTCCGGCCTCTTCCTGGGCGGCTTGCGCCGCATCGGCAAGACCACGTTTTTGCGTGGCGACCTGATTCCCACACTCGAGGCGCAGGGGGCCATCGTGGTCTATGTGGACCTGTGGAGCAACACGGCCGCCAAGCCCAGCGACCTGCTGCTGGGCGCGGTGCGCAAGACGCTGGCCGATCTGCAGCGGGCCGATTCGAAGGCGGTTGGAGTGCTCAAGCGCCTGAAGGGGCTGGACCTGGGGGCGGCCGGGTTCAAGTTCGGCTTCAGCCTGACCGAGCTGGGCAAGACCGAGGGCAACACCCTGGCCGGGGCCTTCTCTGAGCTGGTGCAGCTGGCCAAGACCGATGTCGTGGTGATCATCGACGAAGTGCAGCACGCGATGGGCTCTGACGACGGCAACGACATGCTGCTGGCCCTGAAGGCGGCCCGCGATGAGATCAACCTGAGCCCCAACCCCCCCGGGTACTTTCTGTTTGTCGGCACGGGCTCGCACCGGGCACGGGTGCGCGAGCTCACGATCAAAGGCAAGCAGGCCTTCAACGGCGCGATGTCGGAAGACTTTCCGGTGTTGGAGATCGACTTTGTCGAGTGGCTGCTGAACGAGGCCGATCTGGGCGACAGAACGCCCAGCGCGGCCGTGGCCTTCGAGTGCTTTGTGCGTCTGGGGCGCCGGCCGGAAGAGCTCATGAAGGCGCTCGCGGCGCTTCAGCAGGCGCCCAATTTTGTGGCGGCCGACCAAGACCTGCGCGCCATCACCGAAGGCGTGCGGCAGTCCGCAGCCGCGGTGGACCTGGCGCGGCTGGATGAGCTGGGCCCCCTGGCGCTGGCGATCTTTGGCTACGTGTGCCGCCAAGGGGGGCAGAGCGTGAAGAAGGTCTTTTCGGCGGCCACGCTGGACGAATACAGCGCCGAGATCGGCCGGCCCGTGGGCGCAGAAGAAGTGCAGAAGATGGCCAACCAGCTGGTGGACTCGAACATCCTGGCGCGCGATGGCCACGGCATCTACGGCGTGAGCGACCCCTTTCTGGCCGAGGCCTACACCAGCCGCGCCAATGTGCTGCGCACGCTGGACGGGCCGCGCGGGGCGGGCTGATGACGGTGGGCTGAAACCTGGGCCGCAGCCCTTTCAACCCACCAGGAACCCGCCCCATGTTCAAGATGCCATCCGGCGAGTGAACCAGCCCCGCAGGACGATCATCAAATCGTCCACATAGGTGAACACGGTCGGGATCACCAACAGGCTGAGGGCGGTGGACGCGATACCGCCACCAATCACCACGATGGCCATCGGCTGGCGGAAGCTGGGGTCGGCGCCCAGCCCCAGGGCGATCGGCAGCATGCCCGCCGTCAGCGCGATGGTGGTCATGACAATCGGCCGGGCGCGCTTGTGGCAGGCGTCCACCAGGGCGTCGTGGCGCGTCATGCCATGGTCGCGGCGGGCCATGATGGCGTACTCGACCAGCAAGATCGAGTTCTTGGTCACGATGCCCATCAACAACACAAAGCCGATCACGGTGGGCATGGAAAAGCTGCTGCCCGTGATCAGCAAAGCCGCGACGGCGCCACTCAGCGACAGCGGCAAGGCGGCCAGGATGGTGGCGGGCTGCAGAAAGTCGTGGAACAACAGCACCAGCACCCCATAGATGCAGAACACCCCGATGGCCATGGCAATGCCGAAGCTGCTGAACATCTCGGACATGCGCTGCAGGTCGCCCTGGGCCACGGTGTGCACGCCCGGGGGCAGCTTGCGCACCGACGGCAGGTTCATCACGGCCCGGTTCACGTCGCCCAGGGTCTGGCCATTGAGCTCGATGGTCAGGGTCACGTTGCGTTCACGGTCGATGCGGTTGATCTGCGCCGGGCTGGAGCCCAGTTGCACCTCGGCCACCGAGGCCAGTGCCACGCTGCCATTGGTGGCCGGCAGGCGCATCTGGGCGATGGTCGCCAGATCGCTGCGCACCGCCGGGTCCAGGCGCACCCGCACCGCCACCTGGCGCTGGGGCAGGTTGAGTTTGGCCAGGCTGGTGCTGAAGTCGCCACTGGTGGCCACGCGGATCAGGTCGGCCAGGTCGGAGGTGGCCACCCCCATGGCAGCGGCACGGGCAAAGTCGGGCAGCACCTGCACCTCGGGCTGCTGCAGCGCCGCGCTGGAGGTGACATTGCCCAGCCCCTGCAGGCCACGCAGGTCTTTTTCAACGGCATTGGCGGCCCGGCTCAGGGCACCGGGGTCGTCGCTGGCCAGCGTCAGGGTCAGGGTGGTGCCACTCATGCCATTGCCCACGCTGACACGGGTGCCCGACAGGGCACGCAGGCGTTGGCGCAGATCGCTTTCCACCTCGGATTGTTTGCGGTGGCGTTCTCCGTGGGGGGTGAGGTTGAGCGTCAGTACGGCGCTGGTCACGTCGGCGGTGCTGGAGGCCCCCATGCCGTCGCCCGAGCTGGCCGTGCCGGCCGAGATGAAGACATCTCTCACCTCGGGCAGTTGACGGGCGATGTCGGCGGCCTGCAGGGCCACGGCCGAGGTGTTGTCCAGGGTGCTGCCGGGGGGCAGGGTCAGGGTGAGCTGCACCTGGCCGTCGTCTCCCGCCGGGAAGAACTCGGTGTGGATCAGCGGCATCAGGGCCACCGACAGCGCAAAGATGGCTGCGGCCACGGCCACCGTGGTCTTGCGGTGGCTCAGGCACAGGTTCACCCACCCCAGGTAGCGGCGCATGATGGGGCCGTCGGGCGCCTCCTCGTGCGTCGGGGCCTTGAGAAAGTAGGCGGCCATCATGGGCGTGAGCAGCCGCGCCACCAGCAGCGACATCAGCACCGCCGTGGCCGCCGTGATGCCGAACTGGCGGAAGATCAAGCCCGGGATACCGCCCATGAAGGCCGTGGGCAGAAACACCGCGGCCAGCGTCAGGGTGGTGGCGATCACGGCCAGCCCGATCTCGCCGGCGGCCTCTTCGGCCGCCTGCTTGGGCGATTTGCCGGCCTTCAGGTGGCGCACGATGTTCTCGACCTCGACGATGGCATCGTCCACCAGAATGCCCACCACCAGGGCCAGGGCCAGCAACGACACGGTGTTCAACGAGAAGCCGGCCCATTGCATGACCGCAAACGTCGGCACCATCGAGATGGGCAAGGCAGCGGCCGAGATCAAGGTGGCACGCTTGTCACGCAAAAACCACCACACCACCACCACAGCCAGTGCCGCGCCCTCGTACAACAGCTGCATCGAGCCCTTGTAGTTCTCTTCCACCGGCGTGACGGTGTTGTAGGCCTCCTGGATCGTGACGTGGGGGTTGGCGGTGGCAAAGTCGGCCACGGCGGCACGCACGGAGCGGGCCACGCCCTCGTCCGAGAAGCCCTTGGAGCGCGTGATCTGAAAACCGATCACCGGCTTGCCGTTGTCATAGGCACGCGTACTGCGTTCGGCATGGGTGTCGCTGATCCGGGCCACCTGGTCCAGGCGCACCCGGCGGCCATCGGCCAGGGGCAAGGTCAGGGCTGCAATGTCCTGTGCCGAAGCCGCTGCGCCCAGGATGCGCATGGACTGGCGCGCGCCGCCCACCTCGCCCCGGCCCCCGGAGTAGTCCTTCTCGATCGATTTCAGCAGGCTCGACACATTGGCCGCATTCACCTGCAGGCCGGCCATGGCGGCCGGGTCCAGGTCAACCTGGATTTCGCGGTCCACCCCACCCACGCGCTGCACCTGGGCCACGCCCTTGACGGCCAGCATGGCCTTGGCGATGTTGTTGTCGACAAACCAGGAGGCTTCAAATTCATTGAGCCGGTCGCTCTGCACCGTGTAGGTCAGCAGGGCCGAGCCGGCAGTGCTCACCTTGGCCACGGTGGGCGCGGCCATGGCGGTGGGCAGTTCGGCCTTGACGCTGTCGACCGCATTGCGCACCTCATTGAGGGCCTCTTCGGCGTTCTTGGCGATGTCGAAGCTGACCGAGATGGCCACCGAGCCGTCCGAGATGGTGGTGGTCACGTGGTCCAGCCGGCTGATCGAGGCCAGCTTGTTCTCGATCTTGCGCGCCACCTCGGTTTCGAGCTGCGCGGGTGCCGCCCCTTCCAGGGTGGCACTGATCTTGATGGTGGGCAGGTCCATGTCCGGGAACTTCTGGATACCCAGCTGGTGCAGGCCCAGAAAGCCCAGCACCGTCAGCAGGATGAACAGCAGCAGGGTGGGCGTGGGCTTGTGGATGGCCCAGGCGGAGAAGTTCATCGCTGGGTCTCCTCACGGCGGCTGGCCGCCGCCGGGGTCTGAGGCTGGGCCTGGGCCTGGGCCTGGGTGGCCGTGGCCACCTTGTCGCCATCGGCCAGGAAAGCGCCCCCCGAGCTGACGATGCGGGCCTGGGCCCCCAGGCCGTCGAGAATTTCAACCCGGTCACCCACGCGCCGCCCCACGCGCACACTGCGCCGCGTGACGCGCTCGTCGCTGCCCAGCTCAAACACATAGTTGTAGCCATCGGCCAGCACCACGGCCGATTGCGGCACGGTGAGGGCCGGCGCACTGCCCAGTTCGATGCTGCCACTGGCAAACATGCCGGCCTTGGCCTGCGAAGCCGGCAGGCTCACGTAGACGATGCCCCGGCCGGTAGAGGTGGACAGATGGGGGGCCACCGCCCGCACCTTGCCGTTGACGACCCCACCCGTGGGCAACTTGATGCTGGCACTGTGACCCGGCTGGATGCGCCCGATCTGAGCGGCATCCAGCTCAGCCTGCCATTCGAGCCGGCCCTGGCGGATCATTCGGAACATCTCGTCGCCACTGGCCACCACCTTGCCCAGCACCGCCGTGCGCGAGGTGATCACCCCGTCGTCCACCGCCACGATGCGGGTGTGGTCCAGCACGATGCGCTGGGCATCCACCTGGGCCTGGCTGCTGTCCACGCTGGCCTGGGCGGCCAGTTCGTTGTTCAGGTACTCGTTGTAGGCCTGGTCGGAAAGGGCCGCGCCCTGCCGGGCCACGCGGGCCCGCTCGGCATTGCCCTTGGCCTGGGCCAGGCTGGCCCGGGCCGAGGCCAGGTTGGCCTCCAGGCGGCGCAGCTCCACGCTGGCCGCATCGCTCACCAGTTCGGCCAGCACCTGGCCGGCACGCACCTGGTCGCCCACCTCGGCGCGCAACCTGGCCACCCTCAGGCCACCGGTCTGGGCGCCCACCACGGCCTCTTGCCAGGGCGTCACCGTGCCATTGGCGGTGGCCGTCAGGGGCCAGTTCTGGGTGCTGGGCCGGGTGGTCTGCACGGTCAGGGCCGTTCGCGCCGTGTCGGGCGTGGCGGCGCTGGCCGCTGCAGCGCTTTGCTGAGAATGCACCTGCAGGGCGGTGCCAACACAGACGAGCAGCAGGGTTGCCGAGGCCAGGGCCGTCCAGCGACGTCGGGGGGGCGTCATCCACTTCATGATTTTTCTCCGGGCGCCTGGGCGCTTTGCCAGCCGCCACCGATGGCTTTGTAAAGCGTGATCCACTGGGTCACGCGGGATTGCTGCAGCTCGATGCGGGTCAGCTCTGCCGACAGGTAAGAGCGCCTTGCCGTCTCCAGATCCTGCAGGCTGCCCAGGCCGGCGCGCCAGCTGGTTTCCGAGGCCGCCACATAGTGGCGGTACTGCTCGGCACTGGTCTGCGCATCGCGCTCACGGTCGGCCGCGCTGTCCAGGTTGACCAATGCCTGTTCCACCTCGAGCACTGCGTTGCGCACGGTGCTTTTGTAGCTAGCCACTGCACTGTCGTAGTCGGCGCGGGCGCTGTTCACCTTGGCCCTCAGGGCGCCCCCCTGAAAGATCGGTAGCGAGATCGCGGGCACCAAGGACCACGGCGTACTGGCCACCCCCGCCGTGCTGGCCGCGGCGATCGAGCCCGTGATGGTGAACGTGGGCCACCGATTGGCCTCGGCAACACCGATCTTGGCCAGCGTCGAGGCCACCTGCCGCTCTGCCGAGATCACATCCGGGCGTTGAGCGATCACGCTGGCAGGCAGGGCGTCCAAAGAAAAATCTGCGGGGCTGGGCAATGCGCCAGCCCCCTCGCCCAACAAGCTGCGCACCTGCGGCTCGGCAAGCCCGGTGGCGGCCACCAGGGTCTTGATCAACAGGTCGCAACTGGCCTGCTGCGCCCTGGCATTGGCTGAGGCGGATGCCGCGCCAGCCTGAGCCAGCATCAGATCCGAGGGCGCGCCCAACCCGGACTGAACCGAGACATGGGTCAACTTCAGTGTCTGCCGATAAGACAGGGCCTGGTCCTGGTACGCCGCCTGCTTGAGACGACACGCCCGGTAGTCCACGTAGTCGCCGGCCACTTCAGCCGCCAGGCTGATGCGGGCATCGTGCCAGTCGGCCTGCTTGGCCTGCAGCGAGGCCTGGCCCGATTCGACGTTGCGCCGAACGCTGCCAAACAAGTCGATTTCCCAACTGGCGTCCAGGCCCGCGCTGTTCACCGTGCTGGTGCCCGAGACGCCGGTTTGATCGGCCGACCGGGTGGACGAAGCATTGGCGCTGACCGAAGGCAAGCCTGCAGACCGGTTCACGGTCACCGTGGCCCTGGCCGACTGGATGGCTGCGGCGGCCTTGGCCAGACTTGGGCTGTCTGCCTGAGCGGCCCGCTGCAACTCAGCGAGCACCGGATCCTTGAACTGCGCCCACCAGTCGGCCATCTGGGACAACTGCCCGCCATGGGGGCGCGGCGCCTGCCAGGCCTCTGGCAAGGCGACCTGCGGCTTCACGTCATCCGGACCGACGGTGGCACAGCCGACCAACAGGGAGGCCACCCAGGCCACGACCATCGACAGGCGCAGCGGCTTGAAAATTTGCATTGTGAACAGACCCAACCATAACTAAACTTATGGGTCTATTTTTAAGCACCCCTGAACCAGGCAAACAACCGCTTCGTAGACAAATGTAAAGTTGGGTGAACCATGCGTGTCAAAACCGAGTCCCGTCGCCAGGCCATCGTCCAGGCCGCAGCCCATGTTTTTCTGGAGAAGGGCTATGCCGGCACCAAGATGTCCGACATTGCCCAGACCGTGGGGTACTCCAAAGCGACCCTGTACGGCTACTTTGAGTCGAAGGAAGAGCTGTTCCTGGTGACGGTGCAAACGCTGGCAGACGCGCAGTTCAACACGCCCTTCAGCCAACTGGATCCGGCCGGGCCGACGCGAGACACCTTGCAGGCCTTTGCTGAAGCCATGTTGAGCGTCACAACCTCAGACGACGCCTTGGCCTTGTTTCGACTGGTGGTGGCGGGCTCGGTCGACAGGCCAGTGGCCCAGCGCATGTTTGAGCAAGGCCCCAGGCTGGCAGACCGTGCCGTGGTCGAGTTCTTGAACCTGGCCATCGACCGGGGCGAGCTCACGCACTGCGACACCACGATGGCAGCGGATCACCTTCGTGGATTGTTGGAGTCGCAGTTTTTTCACAAGCGCCTGTTCGGTGTGATCCAGGTGCCATCCCCGCAGGAGATCTCAGAGGCGGCCAAGCGCGCACTCGGTGTTTTCTGGGCCGCCTATGGAGCCCCCGGTCACGAGGGCTGAAAGGGGCGCACAAATCAACCTGGGTTTCATGTGCCCATCTGGCCTTCCAGGCAAGGGCCAGATCCGGTTGCCGCTTCGAGGGGCCCCCCAACTGTCATGACGCCTGTGCTGCGGGCACAGACAGCGTCAATTCACTCCACCAGCCGACTCAACCCCCTTGCCAAGGATCGGCGTCAGGATCACCAAATTCTGATTTGAGAAAAGCCAGAAACGCCTGCACCTTTCGCGGCACATGCTTGCGGCCCGTGAAGGCCAGCCACACCTGCCAGGAATCCCCCACCCAGTCGGGCAGCACACGCACCAAGGCCCCGCTTTGCAGGTAGGGCTGGGCGTGGGCAGAGAGCATGCCGATGACCCCCATGCCCTGCAATGCGGCCATGTACAGGGCCTCGGGGCTGTGCGAGTGAAACCTGGCCGGCCCGGGGCGCACATCCACACCGGGCACATCCACGCCGGGCAGAGCCCCCGGCGCCGTCGAGCGAAACCGCAACACCTCGGCAATGCCTTTGCCCTTGGGGAACAGGCACTCATGCTGCTCCAGCTCTGAGGGGTGCGCCGGGGCCGGGTGGGCCTCCAGATAGCGGGGCGATGCACAGAGCAAGGCATGGGTGGTGCCCAGCTTGACGGCGGTGTAGTCGCCATCGGCCAGCCCCTGCCGACTGAACAGCACCGTCACGTCAGCCTTGAGATCGGGCGCCTCCAGGTGCCGGTCGCTGGTGTTGATCTCGATCTCCAGCCGGGGGTAGACGCGCTGCAGACGTGGAACCCGGGGAATCAATTGCGCCGCCGCAAAATCGAGTGACGATTGCACCTTCAACAGGCCGCCCGGCATGCGCCCGCTCGTGCTGGCCTCATCGTTGGCGGCATCCAGCCCTTCGATCAAAGGGCGGATGCGCGCCACATAGACCTCACCCGCCTCGGTCAGCGACAGCGTGCGCGTGGTGCGTTGCAACAGGCGGATGTTGAGCGCCGCCTCCAGCTCCTGGATCAGCCGGGTGACCTTGGCCCTTGAGGTGTTGAGTGCTTGCGCCGCAGGCGCAAATCCGCCCTGGTCGACAACACTCAAAAGGGCACGCATCGAATCGAGTTGGTTCATGAACAAGGCAGGCTGCAACGCCTGCGGAATACAGCCAGCCACTGTATTCGCAAACCCGCCCGCGCTCTTGAACAGGCCTGTCAAAGCGAGGCCATCGATGCCGGCTTGGCGCTCAGGCGAGCGCCGGTCTGGGTGGATCCTGGTTCAGCGCTCCATCGGGAGCATTTCAGGCGGCGACGGTCGGATCTCGTCGGCCTCTTGGGCCCCCAGGCCAAACGCCATCCAGTCGTCACCGAACAACTCAACCGGGTGCTGGGTGCGTTCCGAGCCATTGCCACACAGCATCGAATCGGCTGCGCAATACCGATCGCAACCCCAGCAGAGTCGCTCGGGGTGTTGGGGCTTGATCGGAAACTTCTTGGCCACGGCTTGCCATCGGTGCATCTTCAAGGTCAGAGTCTAGGTCGAAGGGCCCTGCCCCATCCAGCGAATCGGCGCGGCCTTTTGATGTGGGGCAATCGTGCTGCTGAGGAGCGCGGGCAAGGTGACAGCCGCCCACCATGAGACTTTCAAGGCAGGCTCATGGCCTGGGCCAGGTGCGCATAGACCAGCCCTACACGCCTCAGGTGGCGGGCCTCGGGATGCGTCAGCAGCCACAGTGCGGTCTCGCATTCATCAAGAGGCTCGGTCAAGCGCACGAGATCCTTGCGGCCTTCTGCCAGGAACAAGGGCACGATGCCCACCCCCAGGCCGAGCGCAACCAACTCGAGCACCGAAACGATGCTGTCGACCCGAAAACGCGGGGCCACCTTGGGAAAGTGACGCTTGCGCCAGAGCACCGAGGGGTGCTCGGGCAAGGCGTCGTCGGGGGCGATCCAGTCGGCCTGGCCGGCCTCGACATCCGCCAGGCTGCGCACCGATCCTCGGCGAGCGGCGTACAAAGCGACCCGGATCGGCCCGATGTTCTTGCCGACCAGGTGCTGCGGTGGGCGCCGGGTGGCGCGCACGGCGATGTCGGCATCGCGCCGGGTCAAGCTGGCCAGTTCATTGCCGGTGTGCAGCTCGAAGTGCAGCAGCGGGTGCGCTTTGCGCAGGCCCTGCAAGGCGGGGGCAACCACACCGTGCAACAGGGTATCGGTGGTCGTGATGCGCACTGAGCCCGCGAGGCTTGAGGGTGCCGAGTCGACAGAGGAGCGGGCCGCCTCCAGGGCTGACTCGATCTGCTCGGCATGCGTCGCGAGCTCGGTCGCAAGCTCGGTGGCTCGGTAGCCCGTGCGACTGCGCTCGAACAAGGGGCGCCCCAGGCCACGCTCAATGCGTTGCAGCGCGCGGAACACCGTGGAGGCATCGACACCCAGCCGCTCACCCGCGCTGGCCAGCGTGCCAGCACGGACCAAGGCCAACATGACCTCCAGGTCGGCTGGCGAGATTTGGTATTGCGTTGTTGCAATCATGGTCTGCATCAGAGTCTATTTCCATTTCACTTCTGCAACAACACACTGAGCCGCTATTCAACGCTTCCGGAGTCGCTTCATGGATTCATCATTCCCGTCGGCCGCAGCTGACGGCATCTCCCCCCTGACACTGGTCAGCCACGCGCTGTGCCCCTACGTTCAGCGCGCCGCCATCGTGCTGACTGAAAAAGGCCTGGCCTACGAACGACGCGACATCGATCTGGCCGACAAACCGGATTGGTTCCTGAAGATCTCGCCACTGGGCAAGACGCCGGTGTTGCTGGTCGGTGACGAAGCCATTTTCGAGTCGGCGGTGATCTGTGAGTACCTGGACGAGACCACGCCCGCGCGTCTGCACCCGGCCGACGCACTGCAACGGGCGCGGCACCGAGCCTGGATCGAGTTTGGTTCGGCACTGCTCAACCTGATCGGCGCCTTCTACACGGCGGCCGACGAGCAGGCCCTGGGTGCGCGGGCTGCAGAAATCCGCAGCCGCTTCGTGCAGATCGAGGCCGCCCTGGGCGATGGCCCATTCTTCGCGGGTGATCGTTTCAGCATCGTCGACGCAGTGTTCGGGCCGGTGTTCCGGTACTTTGATGTCTTCGATGGAATCGAAGACTTCGGCTTCTGGCGTGACCTGACGAAAGTTCAGCGCTGGCGCAACCACCTGGCCGCCAGGCCATCAGTGGTCGGCGCGGTGAGCCCGGACTACCCGGAGCGCTTGTGCAGCTTCTTGCTGGCCCGGCAATCGGCGCTTTCTCGGCGCATGGCATCGGATGGCGCGCCGGCCTGAGGCCGTCGTGCCATCCGCCGCAAGCGATGTGCGCAGACAATGCACCCTGCGGAATCCGCGCAGGCTGCCCCTGACCGGGTGGCGGCGCCGCGCCAGCTCAGAACCAAGCCCAGATGCGCCGCAGCAACGCAGGCGCCGGTCGAGAGGGGCGGGCAGGTCGGAACACATAACGGCAGGCTTTGTTCATGGCTTTGGAGGTGTGATTTTTCTCAGCACTGTACAAAATATCAGTATCATGAGCAAGGGCCTCTAACCCACCCCCAAGCCCCCGGCCCCCCTCAACCATTTCACCCCCGTCGTCAGAATTGGCTCACGCCAGCGCCCTCCGCTCTACCTGATGTCTTCAGCCCTCGCACCCACCGAACTCCCGGGCTTCATCCTCACGCGCCATTGGCGCGATCTTTCAGACGGCACCGAGATCGAATACTGGCTGGCCACTGCTGAGGGGCCCAAGAAGGTGTTGCTGACCCAGCAAACCTCGGTTGCCTTTCTGCCGGCCCGCCATCGGGCGGCGGTGCGGGCCCCCCTGGCCAGCCTGCCGGGCCTGGAGGTGAAAGAGCTGGGGTTGAAGACCTTTGAGCAAGAGCCCGTGCTCGGCATCTATGCCCGCAGGTTTCGCGATCTCGACAAACTGGCCCGCGCACTCCAGCCGCTGCAGATCCCGCTTTATGAAGCCGATGTGCGCCCGCACGACCGATACCTGATGGAGCGTTTCATCACCGCCGGTGTGGTGATCGAAGGCGGGCTTCGCGAGGGGGCGACCATCCTCAACGGCAGGTTGAAGCCTGCGCCCGATTGGCGCCCGGCGTTGAAGGTGGTGTCGCTGGACATTGAGACCAGCGCAACCGAAGAGCTGTACTCGATCGCGCTCGACAGTGCGGGCGACAGGGTGGTGTTCATGTTGGGCCAGGCCGCAGAGCCGGCAGCGCCACCGAACGACTTCAGGCTGGTTTACTGCCCCACACGGCAAGAGCTGATCGAGCAGCTCAACGCCTGGTTCGTAGCCCACGACCCCGATGTCATCATCGGCTGGAACGTGATCCAGTTCGACCTGCGGGTGCTGCAGAAAGCGGCCGATGCCAACGCCGTGCCGCTGCTGCTGGGGCGCGAGCGCCGGCCCATCGCCTGGCGCACCCACCCAGGCCGCCAGGGCTACCTGTTTGCGCCCATGCCCGGGCGCGTGGTGGTCGATGGCATCGAAGCGCTGAGGGCGGGCATGTGGAGCTTTCCGTCGTTCAGCCTCGAAGCGGTGTCGCAGCAACTGCTGGGCGAGGGCAAGGAGATCGGCGATGCCTACGACAAGATGGCCGAGATCGAGCGGCGCTACCAGCACGACAAGCCAGCGCTGGCCAGCTACAACATCCGCGACTGCGCACTGGTGCTGCGCATCTTCGACAAACTGGAGCTGCTGCCCTTTGTGCTGGAGCGGGCGCAGACGACGGGTTTGCAGGTGGACCATTTTGGGGGCTCCATCGCCGCGTTCAGCCACCACTACCTGCCCCGCATGCACCGGCTGGGCTACGTGGCACCGAACGTGGGCGACATCGCGGCCAAGGCCTTCCCTGGCGGCTATGTGATGGACTCGACGCCGGGCTTTTACGACTCGGTCGTGGTGCTGGACTACAAAAGCCTGTACCCCTCCATCATTCGAACCTTTCTGGTCGACCCCGTGGGCCTGGCCGAGGGATCGCACGCTGAAGCCCACACCCCAACGCAAGCCTACCCCGGGCTGGTGCAAGGGCCCCAAGGCACGCTGTTCTCGCGCGACAAGCACTGCCTGCCCGGCATCGTGACCACCCTGTCCATCGCCCGGGACGAGGCCAAGCGGGCGAACAACCAGCCGCTGTCGCAGGCCCTGAAGCTGCTCATGAACTCGTTTGCCGGCGTGCTAGGCGCGTCGGAGTGCCGCTTTTTCAACCCCAAGCTGGTGTCGGCCGTCACCCTGCGCGGCCACGAAATGATGAAGCTCACCCGGGCGTTTGTGGAGCAGCGCGGCTACCAGGTGATTTACGGCGACACCGACTCGATCTTCATCTGGCTCAAACGCCCCTACCCCAACGCCGAGGCGCACGCCCTGGCAGCCAGCCTGGTGCAGCAGATCAACGCCTGGTGGACCCGCAAGCTGCGCGACGAGCAGCAACTGGAGAACTTTCTCGAAATCGAGTTCGACACCCACTATGCCAAGTTCTTCATGCCCACCATCCGAGGATCAGACGTGGGCAGCAAAAAGCGCTATGCCGGCTTGAGCGTCGACGAGGCCGGGCGCGAAGAGATGGTCTACCGCGGGCTGGAGATGGCCCGCAGCGACTGGACCCCGCTGGCACGCCAGTTTCAGGAGGGCCTGCTGTCGCGCATCTTCCATGGCGAGCCCTACCGCGCCTTTGTGGCCGACTATGCGCGCTCCCTGTTGGCGGGCCAGATGGATGCCCTGCTCGTCTACCGCAAACGCCTGCGCCACCGGCTGGATGCCTACCAGGTCAACGTACCGCCCCAGGTGCGCGCAGCGCGCATCGCCGACGCCCACAACGCCCGGCTGAACCGCCCCCAGCAGTACCAGCGCGGTGGCTGGATCCAGTACGTGATGACCCAAAACGGCCCCGAGCCCCTGGAGGCACTGCATTCGCGCATGGACTATGAGCACTACCTCACCAAGCAACTGCAGCCCATCGCCGACGCGATTCTGCTGCCCTTGGGGGAGAGCTTTGTGGGGTTGACGAGTGCGCAGAAGGTGTTGTTTTAGGGGGTGCGGGGTAGGGCCTGATGTGCGGTTGCGAAACTGGGGATAGCGTGTATCCGGTTCATCCTGCACAACACGCAAGTCCAGGAAGCATCCTGCGATTCGTCGGGTTGCTTGGGGCAGGATTTGCAAAATATGGTTTTGCCATCCCCTGCTCTATTAACAATTTCTCCGAGTAGACCCATGAGGTCGAACACTTCACAACATTCGATCATCATCAGTCGAATGAATACGCCCAATCTGGTTGGAGAGGCTGGCTATGTGGCAGAGGACTTCCAATCGTTATATCTGCCAGACCGTTTGTGGATGACGCGGTTAGTCAATGGTGCGGATTTTTCGGTTCGCTGGCTGCCTTACATCCTGAGTAGTCCTCGGAATAAGGAAGCCATAAAGGAACTGGCTACAGGAACAAGTGGAAGCATGAAAAATATCTTGAAAAGTGCTTTTTTGTCTCTCCACATTGCTTTCCCATCTAAATCGGAACAAACCGCCATCGCCACCATCCTCAGCGACATGGACGCCGAACTCGCCGCGCCAGAGGCCGTTTTGACCACGGATCTTCGGTGTAGCGCCACCCGGAACAGCCCATGAGCTGATTTCGGCTGGTATAAGTCTTACCCACCAAGGAGCAACCCATGAAGACCCCTTCTCCGATGAGCGAAAAATCCATGCAACGCATGGAGGCCCGCATTCCCGAGTTGGCTGGCAGTGCCGTCAAGCGGGCCTACTTGCAGGCGCTGACCACCAGCGGAAAGGTGATTGAGGCGCGTAACGGCCAGCTGATTGAAACCACTGCAGAGGGCACGGTACGTGTGATTCGCTCCATTGCCAAGCCTGTTGCGGTGACGGTGGGCACTAAACGGGTTCGGGCACGCCAGGCATGACGGCGCCCGTTCCACGCCTGCGCATGTTCGCGGGGCCCAATGGCTCGGGTAAAAGCACCATCAAAGACATGCTGCCGACACAGTGGCTGGGTGTGTATGTCAACGCGGATGAGATCGAAAAAGCCATCCGCTCTGATGGGTACTTGAACTTGGCCGACTTTGAGGTTTTGGCCGACGCGGCAGAGTTTCAAGCATTTCTCCAGGCGTCTACCTTGTTGGCCAAGGCGGGGCTGCTGCCACAAGCGCAGCAGTTGGCGGTGGTGGATGGCAAGGTGAGTTTTGGCACAGTCGCCGTCAATTCGTATTGGGCCTCGGTTCTGGCTGACTTCATCCGCCACAAGCTGCTGGCTGCGCAGGTCTCTTTCACGTTTGAAACCGTCATGTCGTCACCCGACAAGGTGGAGTTTTTGCACAAAGCCCAGAAGGCGGGTTATCGCACCTACCTGTACTTTGTGGCGACGGAAGACGCTGAAATCAATGTGGCCCGTGTGCAATACCGGGTAGAGACGGGTGGGCACCCGGTAGCAGAAGACAAGATTCGCAGTCGCTACGTGCGTTCGCTGGAGTTGTTACCGCAGGCGGTTGCCTATGCCGACCGGGCATACATCTTCGACAACTCGGGATCAGAGCGCGTGTGGATTGCTGAGGTTACAGACGGTGTAGAGATTGAAATGAAGGCAGACGAGATGCCAGCGTGGTTCAAAACGGCGCTGTGGGACAAGTTTGACCCGGAAGAGTCTGCGCCATGACCACCGCACAAAACGGCTTTGCAATAGAACAAATGTGACTCGTATCCGGCAGTCGGCCAGCTTGACCTGTGCGAATCGGTGTTGAGTCGAGTTCTGCAGCTTTTACTCCAGTTGCTTCACACTCGGCCCCGTTTCCAGCGCTGTGGAACTGGCCACGGATCGGCGCACTGCTCGTAGACTGGGCTTGAAGGGTGCAGGGGGTGGTGGGTTGTTTTGGGGCATGGTCACATCAAGTGGCTGGTCCCCAACCAGCCTCCCCCCATCAACCCTCCCCCTCACCCTTACCCCTCAAACCGCCCTCACCCCCGCCGCCACCCGACTCCCCCCATCCACCACCAGCGCAATCCCCGTCACAAACGAGGCATCGGGCCCGCACAAGAACAGGCAGGCCCCCGCCATCTCATCGGCGCTGGCCATGCGACCCAGGCCGATGCGGGCCACGGTGCGTTGGCGGGCTTCGGTTTCGGTGATGCCGAGTTCTGCGGCCATCTCGGCCATTTCGGCGGCGGCCATGGGGGTGTCTACCCAGCCGGGGCACAGGGCGTTCACGCGGATGCCCTCAGGGGCGTAGCTTTGGGCGGCGGAGCGCGTGAGGGCCACCACGGCGGCCTTGCTGGCGGCGTAGCTGGCCGAGTCGGCCCCGGCGTTGAAGGCGGCCACCGAGGCGATGTTGACGATGCTGCCGGCGCCTTGCGCCTGCATGGCGGGCAGCACGGAGCGCATCACGCGCAGGGTGCCCTTGAGGTTGATGTCGTGCTGGCGGTCCCACACGGCGTCGACGATGGTGGCGGCGCTGTCTTTGGCGATCACGCCAGCGGCGTTGACCAGGATGTCGATGCGGCCATGGCGGCGCAGCACCTCGGCCACGGTGGCCTGCACCTGCTCGTCGCGGGTCACGTCGCAGGCCAGGCTGTGCGGGCCTTCGGGCTGGGGCCAGCCACAGGGCACCACGGTGGCGCCCTCGCGGGCCAGGCGGCGGGCCACGGCGGCGCCGATGCCGGTGGCGGCGCCCACGACAAGGGCGACCTGATTTTTCAGCAGCATGGTGTGGGTCATGGGGTCAGGCCTCGTGGGTGGCGCGTTGCAGTTCGCGCTCCAGCACCTCTTCAACGGGCACGGGGCTGAACAGGGGCAGCTTTTTGACGTAGCGCGTCCAGACGGCGGCGTAGAGCGCGGTCAGGCCCAGCATCACGCCAAAGGGCACATAGATGTCACGCGGATTCATGTTGGGCGGGGTGATGAACCAGATGGCGATGGCGATGCCGGCCGAGGCCAGCACCTGGGGCAGCGGAAACCAGGGCGAGCGGTAGGCGCGCATCAGATCGGGGCGGCGCAGGCGCAGCACGATGACCGAGGCGTTGACCAGCAGGTAGGCAAAGCCCCAGGAGCACACGGCGGCCAGCACCAACGGCATGATGCGGTCCAGGTCGCCCTGGATCAGCAGGGTGTGGGCGATGGGGATGGCCACCGACACCACGATGCCGAACACCGGGCTGCCATAGCGCGGGTGCAGGCGGCCAAAGATGGCGGGCAAGGCGCCCTCGCGGGCCATGCCGCACAGGATGCGTGGCAGCCCCGCCATCAAGGTATTGATGGTGGCGGCCCCGGCCAGCAAGAAGGCGATGCCCAGCCAGAAGCGGCCGGCCGGGCCCATCAGGGTCTGGGCGAACACGGGGATGGCGTCGGGGGTTTCGAGCAGGTGCACCGTGCCCTGGGCATCGAGCGGCACGTTTTGCACCTGGCGCGCCATGGCGGCGCCCCAGATGACCATGCACAGCCACACCAGCACCAGGCCCAGCATCATGGCGCGCGGGATCAGGCGGTGCGCGCGCTTGAGTTCGGGCGCCAGCGGGGTGACAAATTCGCCGCCCAGGAACATGAACATGGCCATGCCCACCAGCGACATGACCGAGTAGAAATCGGTGCCCACCTGCGACTGGCCAAAAAAGCCATCGAGCGCCACCACGGGAGCCTGCACCAGGCCGCTGATGCCAAAGCAGATCAGGGTGACCCACATGCAGAAGGTGAGCACGATCTCGACCTTGGCAAAGGCGGTGATGCCAAAGTAGTTGAGCACGCCGAACAGCAGCACCATCACCACGCCCACGGCCCAGGTGGCGTGGTGGTCTACCAGCAGCCCGTGCAAGGCCGGAAAGTTCACGGTGGCCATCACGCCGCTGAGGATGGTCTCGGCGGTGCCGGCAAACACATGCACCAGCATGTAGGCCGCCAGGGTGCCGGTGATGGCCCAGAAGCGGCCCAGGCCACAGGCAATGTAGTCGTACACCGAGCCCGCCGTGGGCAGCATGGCGGCGGCCTCGGCAAAGGTGGTGGCCTGCAACTGCATCAGCACAAAGGCGATCACCATGGCCAGCAGAAAGCTCGCCCCGCCGATCGAGAAGCCAGCCGTGGCCGTGAGGATGACCGGGCTGGCCATGACCAGGCCCACCGCCGTGGCCAGCGCGGTGGGGAAGCCCACCACGCCATGGTCAAGATGCGCTTGCAGTCGTTGATGAAGAGAGTTCATGTCAGGGCCTTGCTGGCTCAAGCGGGGGTGGATTCACTGAAAAACGGGCTCTCGGGCAGGGTGGAGCCGCCGTCCACCACCAAGGTCTGGCCGGTGACGTAGCGGGCCGCCGGGCTGGCCAGGTAGCACATGGCGTAGGCAATGTCTTCGGGCCGGCCCAGCTCGCCGGCCGGGATATGGGCCGCGATGCGCCGCGCGCGCTCAGGGTTGGAGAGCAGGCTGCCGCCTTGTTTGGCAATGTAGCCGGGCTCGACGCCATTGACGGTGATGTGCTCGGGCGCCAGCTCCAGCGCCGCAGCACGAATGAAACCATTCACCCCGGCCTTGCTGGCCGCGTAGTGCGCCGCCCCCGGCATGGCCACGCGCGGCCCGGTGACCGACGAGGTGACCAGGATGCGCCCCCCGCCCTGCCTGCGCAGGTGCGGCAGCGCGGCCTGGGTCAGCCAGAAGCAGGCCTGCAGGTTCACGGCCAGGGTGTGGGCCAGATCGGCCTCGCTGAGCTGCTCCAGCGACGACCAGGGGTTGACCGCGGCGTTGTGCACCACGATGTCGAGCGCGCCAAAGCGGGCCACGGCCTCGGCCACGGCGCGGCGGGCCTCGGCGGGCTGGCCGATGTCGCAGCCGATGGCCTGGGCATGCCCCCCCTGGGCCTGGATGCCGGCGGCCACCGCGGCCCCGGCATCGGCGCTGCGGTTGGCGATCAGCACGCGGGCCCCGGCGCGAGCCATGACCTGGGCGATGGCCGCGCCAATGCCGCGCCCGCCGCCCGTGACCAGGGCCACGCGGCCTTCAAGACCGAACTCGGGCAAGCTCATGCACACACCTCTTGCACAAACTCGGCAAACACCGCGTTGTGGCGGTCCACATCGTCGCTTCGGGTGCCGGGGCAGCACAGCATCATGTTGTGGAAGGGCGTGATCAGCACGCCGCGGTTCATCAGGTACAGGTGCAGCAGGGCTTCCAGATCGGGGTTGCGGTGCTGCTTCACGTCGCTGGCGTTGCGCGGGGCATCGGGGGCGAACAGGGTCTCGACCCGGGCGCCCACACAGGTGGCGTGCCAGGGCAGGCTGTGGGCTGCGATGGTGGCGTTGACGCCCTGCTGCAGGCGCTGGGCCAGGCCCAGCATGCGCTCGAAGGCCTCGGGGGTGAGCACCTCGGACAGCACCGCCCGCATCACGGCCACGGTGAGGGCGTTGCCCGCCAGCGTGCCGCCAAAGCCGGCGTGGGCGCTTTGGCGCACGGTGGGCGGCACCTTGGGCAGCACCTGCCAGACCTGCTCGGCCGTGGCCTGGCTCAGGCCGAAGGCCGCCGCCGGGATGCCGCCGGCAATCGCCTTGCCCACCACAAACATGTCGGGCTCCAGCCCGTGCAGGGCGGTGTAGCCGCCGGGGCCGCTGCTCAAGGTGTGGGTTTCGTCGATCAGCAGCAGGGTGCCGGTTTCGCGGGTGAGGCGGCGCAGGGCCTCGTGGTAGCCGGGGTCGGGCGCGATCATGCCGTAGTTGGTCATGGCCGGCTCGGCCAGCACGCAGGCCACATCGCCCTGGCGCAGGGCGGCTTCGAGCGCCGGGATGTCGTTGAACTCGACCACGCGGCTCAGGGCGTCGTGCGGAAAGAAGTTGTGGTGGATGTTGTTGCGCATGTGCACCTCGCCGTCGCGCAGCTCCACATGGGCCTCTTCAACGCTGCCGTGGTAGGCGCCCGAGAACACCAGCACGCGGGGCCGGCCAGTCACCATGCGGGCCAGGCGGATGCAGGCGCGGTTGGCGTCGCTGGCCGAGGTGGTCAGGTTCCAGTACGGCAGGCCGAAGCGGCGCGCCAGCTCCTGGCCCACCCAGTCGGCATCGCCGCCGGGCAGCATCAGCGAGGTGCCGATGCGGGCCTGGCGCGTCATGGCCTCGACGATGGCGGGGTGGCCGTGGCCGCACATGCCGCCGGTGTCGCCCAGGCAGAAGTCGACATAGGGGTTGCCGTCGACATCGGTGAAGCGCACGCCGTAGTCGTGCGGTCGGTCGGCCACGTAGATGGGCCAGCCACCAATCCAGCGCCGCATCCAGTGCGAGGGGGCCCCGTACAGCCAGCTTTGGTTGCCTTGCTGGTACAGCGCCTGGCTGGTGGCCCGGGTGCGGGCGTAAAGGGCTTGTTCTTGCTGCATCAGGCGGGCCACGCGGGCCATGCTGACGCCATTGAGGGTGTCGGTCATAGGGGGGGGTGATTCAGGAAGGCTTGGGGGCGGGCGGCTGAGCGGGTTTCAAGAGAGTGCGGGCGTGGCCAGGCCCAGCAGGCCCAGCGCGGCGGCAAACGAGGCGCGGGGCTGCATGACGTCAAACTGCACGGTCTGCCAGCCAGCCCTTTGTGCGCCGGCGATGTTGCGGGCCTGGTCGTCCACGAACACGCAGCGCTCGGGCGGCAGGCCCAGGGCCTCGGTGACCAGGGCGTAGGCGCGCGGGTCGGGCTTGAGGATCTGGGTGTAGGTGGCGTCGACCACCACTTCAAAGCAGTCCATCAATGGCAGGCGGTGGCGAAAGTCGGCGCCGTAGAACAGATCGAGCTCGTTGGACAGCACGGCCAGCCGGCAACCCGCGGCCTGGGCGGCCTGGATGGCGGCCACGGCCTCGGGGCGGATCACGGCCTGCACATCGGCCCCGCGGGCGCGCTGCACAAAGGTTTCCATGCGGTCCCAGTGCTCGCCCAGCAAGGCGCCGACTTCGCGGGTGCGCTGCATCCAGTAGTCGCGCTCGGTGATGCGGTCGGCCTGCATGTCTTGCCACAGCGGGTCGCTGGCCGGGTCGAAGGGGCCGCGCCAGCGCAGGGTGCCGGGCGGCAGACCCAGGGCCTGCTCGGACAGGGCATGGGTTTCAAACAGGGTGCGGCTGATGACGCCGCCAAAGTCGAGGACCAGGGCTTGAGAGGTCATGGTGAGGGCAAAAAAGGAGGTGTTCAGGCCGCGGCCACGGACGGGGGCACGGGCGCGGTCGAAGCCAGGGTTGAGGGCGTGGCCAGAGGGTTGGGGATCAGGCCCTCGGCCAGCCAGGCGTCAAACACCTGCAGGGCGGCCTCGGCAAAGGCCGCATCGTTGATATGCGCGGGCAGCGCCTGCAAGCGCGTGCCCGGGGCCACGCTGGCCTGCAGCTCGTCGACCAGGGCTGCCAGGCCTTCGGGGTCGTGCAGGGGCTCGCCGGGGCGGTCCCAGCCTTCGATGCCCTGGGTGGGCAGCAGCAGCACGGTGGGGCCTTGGGCCTCGCCCAGGCGGCTGGTGATTTCTCGGGCCACGCGTCGGCGCATCTCGGGGCTGATGCTGATCGAGGACAGCAGGCGGTTGTGGGCGTGCTCGGCGCGGCCGGCATAGCCTTCGGGGCGGGTGGCCCAGGCGGCATAGTCGACCATGTCGGTAGCGCCCGGCGCCACGATCTGCGGCACGCCGGCCCGGCCAGCGCCGCGCAGGCGGTCGGCCCCGGCGGTGACACACGAACCGGCCATGTGGTTGACCAGCTCTTGCAGCGAGAAGTCCATCACCGCCACAAAGCGGCCGCTGGCGGCCAGGGCCTCAAAGGCGCGCCCGCCCATGCCGGTGGTGTGGAACACGGCCAGCTCAAAGCCGCGCCGCTCCAGCTCGGGCTTGAGGCGCTTCATGTACACCAGGGCACTGGAGCCGAGCGAGGTCATGCCCACCATGGGGCGTTGCCGATCGGGCGCCACCACGCTGTGGCAGGCCCCCATGACCGCGCCTGCCGCCTGCGACAGGGCCGACTTGCACAGGCTGTTGAGGCCATACAGCCCCCCGGCCCACAGCACCATGATGAGGTCGGGCGGAATGCGCTCGGCCGGCAGCAGGTGCGAATAGGCGATGGTGGACAGCAGCACCTTCGGAAAGCCCAGCGGCAGCGCGTTCATCACGTCCAGCGCCAGGTCGGTACCCATGGTGCCGCCCAGGGCCAGCACGCCGCTGATGCGCCCCTCGGCCAACAGGCGCTGGCCGATGGCGGTGGCGCCGCGCGCCATCAGCACCATCGAGGTGTTCTCGTCGCCGCTGGCGATGACCTGGTCCAGCGTGACGCCGGCCGCCTCGGCCACCTGGTGGTTGCTGATGTCAGGCACAAAGCCGCCTCGGCCCAGCACGCCCACGTCCAGCACCAGGGTGCGGCCGCCGGCCTGGGTGATGCAGTCGCGCAGGTAGGCCATCTCGTCGCTCTTGGTGTCGACGGTGCCGATGAGCAGGATGCAGGGGGGGGCCTTCATGGTGCGGTCTTCCGGTGGGGCACGGTGGTGGGTCGTCACAAGGGGCTCAGAGGGTTTTCTGGACGGCATCGAAGGCGGCCTCGAGGGTGTCAACCAGGAAGTCGATCTCTTCGCGGGTGATGACCAGCGGGGGCGACAGGATCATGTTGGGGCCCGAGATGCGCACCATGGCGCCGCGCTGGTAGGCCTCGCGGGCCACGCGCTGCGGGATGTCGCTGCTGCGGGTGAGCGGCGTGCGGGCTGCCTTGTCCGACACCATCTCGATGCCCACCATCAGGCCCACGCCACGCACATCGCCCACAAAGCTGTAGCGCTCCACAAAAGTGGCCATGCGCTGCTGGAAGTGCGCGCCCACGCGGGCGGCATTGCCGGGCACGTCTTCGGCCTCCAGCACATCGAGCGTGGCCAGGGCGGCGGCGGCGGCCACCGGGTGGCCGCTGTAGGTGTAGCCGTGGGCCACGGTGCCCAGGCCGCCGCTGTCGGCCATGAAGGCATCGGACACCTTCTTGCCCAGGGCCGTGGCGCCCAGCGGCACGTAGCCCGACGAGATGCCCTTGGCCAGGCACCAGATGTCGGCCTGCACGCCCCACAGGCGGGTACCGAACCAGGAGCCACTGCGGCCGAAGCCGGTGACCACCTCGTCGGCGATCAGCAGGATGTTGTGGCGGTCGCACACCTCGCGCACCAGGGGCCAGTAGTTGGCCGGCGGCACGATCACGCCGGCCGAGCCCTGCACCGGCTCGGCAATGAAGGCGGCAATGGTGTCGGCGCCCTGGAAGATGATCTCGCGCTCCAGCTGGGCGGCGCAGATGCGGCCCAGCTCTTCAGGGTCTTGCGTGAAGGCGTTGTGGTACAGCCAGGGCGAGTCGACATGGAAGCAACCCGGCATCAGCGGCTCGTAGGCGCGGCGGATGTTGCCCAGGCCGTTGACGCTCATGCCGCCGAAGTGCACGCCGTGGTAGCCCTGCTTCAGGCTGATGAACTTGGTGCGCTCGGGCTGGCCCTTCACCTTCCAGTACTGGCGAGCGATCTTGAGCGCGCCCTCGACCGCATCCGAGCCGCTGTTGCCGAACATCACGGCGCCCACGTTGTCGGGCTCCATCAGGCGCACCAGGCGGGCCGACAGCTCGATGGCGCGCGGGTGGGTGGTGCCGCGGAAGGTGTTGTAGAAGGGCAGCTCATCCAGCTGGGCCACGATGGCGTCGCGCACCTGGCGGTTGCTGTGGCCCAGGTTGGAGCTCCACAGGCCGGCCACGCCGTCGATCATCTTGTGGCCGTCCACATCCCAGATCCAGCAGCCCTCGCCACGCGCAATGATGTCGGGCTGGGTTTGCTGCATGGCCCGCGGGTGGGCCATGGGGTGGAACAGGAACTTGGCGTTGTCTTGCTTGAGTTGGGCAATGGCGTCGGACATCTGGGTTTCCTTGCAGTCGAAATGGGGAGGGTGGATGCGCCGGGCTCAGGCCGGCACGCCCACGGTGATGGTCTTGATCTCGGTGTAGTGCAGCAGGCCCTCGGGGCCCATCTCCTGGCCGATGCCGCTTTCCTTCCAGCCGCCAAAGGGCATCTCGGGTTGCGACACACCGAAGTGGTTGATGCCCACCATGCCGGCCTCGATCTCCTGGCCCAGGCGGTGGGCGGTGTGCAGGTCGCGGGTGAAGGCATAGGCGCCCAGGCCGTAGGGCAGCGCATTGGCGCGGGCAATGGCCTCGTCCAGCTCGTCGTAGGGCTGCAGCACCGCGATGGGGCCGAAGGGTTCTTGCTGCTGCACCAGGGCGGTGTCGGGGGCATTGGCCAGCACGGTGGGCTCAAAGAAGAAGCCGGGCCCGGGCACGCGGTGGCCGCCGCACAGCAGCTCGCTGCCCTGGTCGAGTGCATCGCTGACGAAGCGCTCCATGTCGTCCAGGCGGCGGGCGTGGCTCAGCGGGCCCATCTGGGTGGCAGGGTCCAGCCCCGAGCCCAGACGCAAGGCACGGGCGGCGGCGCTGAAGCGCTCAGACCAGTCGGCATACAGGCTGCGGTGCACATAAAAACGGATGGGCGAAGCACACACCTGGCCGGCATTGCGGAACTTGGCCGCCAGCGAGTTCTTCAGCGCAAACGGCAGATCCGCATCGGGGCAGACGATGACCGGCGCATGCCCGCCCAGCTCACCCGTGAAGCGCTTGACCCGCTCGGCGCATTGGCGGCCCAGCAGCTTGCCCACTGCCACCGAGCCGGTGAGCGAGGCCTTCTTGATGGCGGGGTGGGCAATCAGCAACTCAGACACCTGGGCCGGGTCGCCACAGACCATGTTGATGGCCTCGGGCGGCACACCGGCATCGAGAAAGGCCTGCACGATCAGCATGCAGGTGGCTGGGGTTTCTTCGGCGGGCTTGATGACCACGCTGCAGCCCGCGGCCAGGGCGCTGCCCAGCTTGCGCGAAGGCAGGTTGGCCGGAAAGTTCCAGGGCGTGAAGGCGGCCACTGGGCCGATGGGCTGGCGGATCACCGACTGGCTCAGGATGCCGGCCACGCGGGGCGGCACGATGCGGCCATACAGGCGCTTGGCCTCTTCGGCCTGAAAGTCGAGGATGTCGGCACACAAGCCCACCTCGCGCAGCGACTCGCTCAGGGGCTTGCCCTGCTCCAGGGTCAGCACCTCGGCGATGGCACGGGTGCGTTCGCGCAGCAGCTCGGCGGTGCGGCGCACGATGGCATAGCGGTCTTGCGCCAGCCGGTCGCGCCACAGCTTGAAGCCGCGCTCGGCGGCCTCGGCCGCGGCGTTCAGCTCGGCCGGGCCGGCCAGGGGCAGCATGGCCAGCACCTCGCCGGTGGCAGGGTTGAGCACGGGGCGTTCGCCGCCCGAGGCCCGGTGCAGCCATTGCCCGGCCACATGCAGGGCGAGTTGGGGATAAGAGGGGGTCATGAGAATCCTGACAAGTTCACACAGGGGGCCCGCCTGGCCTGCTGAGCAGGCCCCGGCAGACAGGCCGTTCGATCCGTTGAAGGCAGTGTGCGATGCCCGCCCTGAGAGGCGTTATCGGTTTCGCGCAAGAAAAACCTAGGGTTAGTACCAAGGTGCTTGTGTGGGCCGATACACGGGCTGACGGGCAGGCTGATGCGCGGGAAGAATCCGCCTCAGCCAGGCTCAGGAGTGGGTGCTTTGAGAGGGGCCGCGCCGCTCTTAGATTGGATTTCGCATCACTTGATAGAAAGTCATGCGCTCATTGTTGATTTCCATCTGGAGGTGACCCACTAACGTCCGTCAAAGACTATCGGGGTCGCGTCAGCCGGGTCATCAGAGACGATGGTCTGCTCGATCGAGAGCAAGTACCAGAAGACAGCTCGCTTGGCCGTTACCAGCGAATGCAGTCAGCCTTCGTTGAGGTCTACAGCGCAGTCAATAGCTGCGTGCCAACAAGAAGAAAGAAAGACAGCTTCTTGAATGGCGATTCACTGATTTCCCAGAGAGGGTGCAGCAGTGCAGCAGTGCAGCAGTGCAGCAGGTCATATTGGCACGGGGAGGGGCGACTCCCCAACATCAATGGCAGCTTGACCAACCCCATTGGAAATGGATGGGCAGGTGGCTCCGCTCGCCCACCAGAGCCCCTTGTTACCGCGATGTGACCGCTCTCAGACCTTCCTGTTGCGGGGCGCCACCAGGCGCATGCCCGGCATCAGCTCGGCCGCCAACTCGGGGCGCTCAAGCGCGTAGTCCAGGTTCATGCGCGCTATCTCGACGTGTTCCTCACCCAGGGCCTGGGCGCGGTAGCCCTGGCCCCGCTCGACCGCCTGCACCATGGCGTGGTGGGTGCGGTGAGCCTGCTGCATCCACGCTTGCCCCTCCTGCATGGACGACTGCATTGGCAGCATCGAGCTGGGCGATGCAAAGGGCTGGCTGTCCAGCAGATCCATGATGCGCTTGACGGCCGTGTTGCCGCAGCCCTCCACCACCAGACGGTGAAAGCGGTCGTTCATCTCGACATAGGCGGCATAGTCGTCCAGCTCCATGGAGGGCTTATTGACCGCGGCATCGCCCGCATCCAGGCACTCGTGCAGGTCCCTGAGCAATTGCCTTGGAGCGCCCTCCTCCGCCAAAAGCCGCAGCGCCATGCCTTCGATCACGCCACGCACACGAATCGCATCGGCGATCTCCTGCGAGGTGAAGCGACGCATCTGATAGCCGCCCGCCGCAGACGGCTCGATCAGGCCCTCATGCTCCAAGCTGGCCAGGGCCAGGCGCACCGGGGTGCGCGAGGCGCCCAGCTTCTCGGCCAAGGGGATCTCGGCCAGGCGCTCACCCGGACCGAATTCGCCCTTGAGGATCAGGTCGCGGAGTTGTACCAGCACACGGGATTGTTGGGAATTCATTGGCTTGCATGCATACAGAAAGTCTCACTTGATTTTAGGGTCGCCGCAAGCTGCACACACAAAATCATTCCGGCCCGATTCATGCATGCAACCTTTTGCAATCGGCATTTTTTTCGGACTTGCACCAGTCTGATGCACGAAAAAAACCTTTCCAACAGGCGAAAAATCAAGAAAAAACTCAAGCTTGCTTGATTCCCCTCAAAGGAAAATGTTTAATGCATGCCATTGCATGCAATGGCATGCAACCCAATGCATACGAAGGAGCCCAGACGATGATCAGTGCTGAACAGAACGACCTCATGACCCGCGTAGGGGCCGGTACGCCGGCCGGCACCCTGTTGCGCCACTACTGGCAGCCTGTGGCCCTTTCGGAAGAGTTGGAGGGCCCGCGCCCGCTCAAGGCCGTGCAGCTGATGGGCCAGCACTACGTGTTGTTCCGCGACGAGAGCGGCCGCCTCGGCCTGGTCGACCGCGACTGCCCGCACCGCGGGGCCGATTTGGCCTACGGCCGGCTTGAAAATGGTGGCCTGCGCTGCGCTTTTCATGGCTGGCTGTTCGACACCTCCGGCCAATGCCTGGAGACGCCGGCCGAGCCCGCCGGCAGCAAGCTGTGCACGCGCATCCGGCAAGGCGCCTATCCCGTGACGGAAAAGAGCGGCGTCGTCTTCGCCTACGTGGGCGAAGGCGAGCCCCCGGCCTTCCCCGAGTTCGACTGCTTCGTCGCGCCCGACAGCCACACCTTTGCCTTCAAGGGCCTGTGGGAGTGCAACTGGCTCCAGGCTCTGGAAGTTGGCATGGACCCGGCACACGCCTCTTTCCTGCACCGTTTTTACGAAGACGAGGACACGGCCGAGAGCTACGGCAAGCAGTTCCGCGGTGCGTCGGCCGACTCCGACCTGGCCATCACGCGGGTGCTGCGCGAATACGACCGGCCCGACATCACCGTCGAGCACGCTCCCTATGGCATGAAGCTCACCACGCTGCGCAAGCTGTCCGAGGAGCAGACCCACGTGCGCGTGACCAATGTGGTGTTTCCCCAGGCCTTTGTGATCCCCATGAGCACCGAGATGACGATCTCGCAGTGGCATGTGCCGGTGGACGACACGCACTGCTACTGGTACGCCATCTTCACCAGCTTCACCGGCCCGGTGGACAAAGCACAGATGCGCGAGCAACGCCTGCAGACCATCGAGCTGCCGCTCTACACCTCGCGCAAGAACAAGCGCAACGAATACGGCTACAGCGTGGAAGAACAGCTCACGCAGACCTACACAGGGATGGGCCAGGACATCAATGTGCACGACCAGTGGGCTTGCGAGTCGATGGGCGCGATCCAGGACCGCACCCGCGAGCACCTGGGCAGCACCGACAAGGGCATTGCCATGTACCGCCGCATGCTCGTGCAGGCCATCGAAGACGCCCAGGCGGGCCTGGCACTGCCGGCACACCCCACGGCACAAGAGGCGGTCGCCCTGTCGGGGCCGCCCTCGATCGATGGCGTGGCCAGCGCTGATGCCGTCGCCAGCTACTGCGAAAAGGCCGACCGGGCGCGTCGTCAATCGTCCGGCTGGGCATCCACTCGTCTGGTGGCTTGAGATGGCTCGCTTTTCCGAACGTTTTGGCCTTTGGAGCGACAGCCAGCAAGACCAAGCCCGCGAAATCATGGGGCGCATCGACGCTGGCGAGCTCGACGTGCTGCGCTTTGCCTGGCCCGACCAGCATGGTGTGCTGCGCGGCAAAACCCTGGTCGCCAGTTCGGCCCGCAGCGCACTGGCCAACGGAATCAACCTCACCAGCACCCTGCTGGCAAAGGACACCTCACACCGCTCGGTCTTCCCCGTGTTCTCGGCCGGCGGTGGCTTTGCGCTCGATGGCATGCAGGGCGGCGCCGATTTCGTGGCACTTCCCGACCCCTCGACCTTCCGCATGCTGCCATGGGCTCCGCGCACCGGCTGGGTGCTGTGCGACGCCTACATGAAGGATGGCGAGCCCTGCCCCTTCGCCACGCGCCGCATCTTGCAACGCGCGCTGCAAAGGCTCGGCGGCCGTGGCCTGGCGTTCGTGGCCGGGCTCGAAGTCGAGTTCCACGTCTTCAAACTCGATGCGGCCGCGTTGAACCTGGCCGATGCAGGCCAGCCTGGCACACCGCCCACGGTGTCGCTGCTGACGCAGGGACACCAGTACCTGACCGAGCAGCGCTACGACGGCGTCGACCGCCTGATGGACCTGCTGCGCACCCAACTGCAGGCCTTGGGCTTGCCGCTGCACTCGCTGGAGATCGAATTCGGCCCCAGCCAGTTCGAGTTGGTGTTCGGCCCCACGGTGGGCATGGAGCCGGCCGACACCATGGTGCTGCTGCGCAGCGCGATCAAACAGATCTGCCAGCGCAACGGTTACCACGCCACCTTCATGTGCCGGCCCCGCATCCCGAATGTCATGTCCAGCGGCTGGCATCTGCACCAGTCGTTGCGCCACGCGATCGGAGGCGCCAACGCCTTCACACCTGAAACCGATGACACTACTCCGCTGAGCCCCCTGGGCATGCAGTACCTGGCGGGGCTCAAGGCCCACGCCTGCGGGGCCGTGGCGCTGGCCAGTCCGACGCTCAACGGCTACCGCCGTTACCGACCCTTCTCGCTCGCGCCTGACCGGGCGATCTGGGCCTGTGACAACCGCGGTGCCATGCTGCGCGTGCTGGGTGCACCGGGCGATAGCGCCTCGCGCATCGAAAACCGCGTGGGCGAGCCAACGGCCAACCCCTACCTGTACCTGGCGTCGCAGCTCTTTGCGGGCCTGCACGGCATCGAGCAGACCCTGGACCCCGGCCCCTCCGCCGACGCGCCCTACGACACCCCGGCCCAGCAGCTGCCGCGCACGCTCGAAGCCGCGCTCGCCGCGCTGCAGGGCGACCGGGTGCTCACCGAAGGTCTGGGCCAGGCGTTCGTCGATTACTACTGCCACATCAAGCAAGCCGAGATCGCGCGTTTCAATCTCGAAGTCACCGAGTGGGAGCACCGCGAGTACTTCGACCTGTTCTGAGACCCCAGAGAAACAAGAGCCACGCCACACCATGCCCACGATCCACTACATCCTCAAGGACGGCAGCACCCGCAGTGTCGAGGCCAAGCCCGGCGCCAGCGTGATGGAGACCGCCATCCGCAACAACATCCGCGGCATCGACGCCGAGTGCGGCGGCAGTTGCTCCTGCGCCACCTGCCATGTCTATGTGGAAGACGCCTTTGTCGGCCTCCTCCCCTCACCCGACGAGATGGAAGACGAACTGCTGGACGGCACCGCCAGCGAGCGCACACCGGGCAGCCGGCTGAGCTGCCAGATCACCATCACGGCCGACCTGGATGGCCTGACCGTGCGCGTGCCGCAGACGCAGTCCTGATGGAAAACACGGTGCACAGCCCCATGGACAAACCCCCTCTGGTCATCATCGGCGCGTCCTACGCGGGCGTGCAGTTGGCGGCGTCCGCACGCGAGCTGGGTTTTGAGGCCCCCATCGTGCTGCTGGGCGATGAGCTGCACGCGCCCTACCAGCGCCCGCCGCTGTCCAAGGGCCTGCTCCTGGGCAAGACCGCAGAGGACCAGCTCCCGCTGCGTGGCCCCGACTTCTATGCCGAACAGTGCATCGACCTGCGCCTGGGCGTGCGCGCCACGGCCATCGACCTGGCCACCCGGCGCGTGCAGCTGGAGGGCTTGGAAGGCTTGGAAGACGGCGACCACCTCCACTACGGCTGGCTGGCCTTGGCCACCGGCGCGCGCTGCCGCCCGCTCGAAGTGCCCGGCGCAGAACTGCAGGGCGTGTACCGGCTGCGCAGCCTGGACGACGCCTTGGCCCTGAAAGCCGCCCTGCCCCAAGCCCGGAGCGCCTGCGTGGTCGGTGGCGGCTTCATCGGGCTTGAAGTGGCCGCCGCCTTGAAGGCCGCTGGCGCCCAGGTCATCGTGGTCGAAGGCCAGCCACGGCTGCTGGCACGCATCTTTCCGCCCGCCATGTCCGACTATGTTGCCGCCGCGCACCGCCACCGTGGCGTCACACTGGAGATGGGGCGCAGCGTGCAGGCCCTGCAGGGCTCGCAGCGGGTGGAATCCGTGCTGCTCGATGATGGCCGACAGATCGATTGCGACATGGTCGTGCTCGGCATCGGGGTGCTGCCCAACATGGAGCTCGCCCAGGCCGCAGGCATCGCCTGCGCGGGCGGCATTCTCACCGACGCGCTGGGCCGCACCAGCGCACCCCATGTGCTGGCCATCGGAGACGTGGCCAATGCCGAACTGCCTGCCGTTCCTGGCGGCCCTGTGCGCCTGCGGCTCGAATCGATCCAGGCCGCCAACGACGGTGCCCGCGCCGCCGCCACCGTTCTGACAGGCCAGCCGCCACCGCCAGCCGCCGTGCCCTGGTTCTGGAGCGAGCAGCACGAGCTCAAATTCCAGATGGCCGGCCTGCCCGCGCCCGGCGACCAGACCGTGCTGCGCGGCGACATGGCGAGTGACCGCTTCACGCTGTTCTACCTGCGCGACGGCGCGGTGGTCGCAGCGCAGTCAGTCAACCGGCCCGCCGAGCACATGCTGGCACGAAAGCTGATTGCGAACGCAGCACAGATCCCCGCCGAGGTGTTGGCAGACCCAGCGGCCGACCTCAAACCCCATGCCATTCCCCAGCCTCACCGCTGATCCTTCCCCCACCCCACGGAAATCCCACGATGAAACTGACCAAACGCTCCTTCTCCGCGACAGCCATCCTGGCGGCACTGGCCTGCATCAGCTCAAGCTATGCGCAAGAGCCCCTCAAGATCGGTCTGATAGGCACTTACTCGGGGCCCTACGCTGACTACGGTCGCCAGTTCGATGCGGGCGTTGGGCTCTATCTCAAGGAACACAACGGCAAGATCGCCGGCCGCACGGTCGAGATCATCAAGAAGGACACGGCCGGCCCCGCGCCCGATGCCTCCAAGCGCATCGCCCAAGAGCTGGTGGTGCGCGACAAGGTGCAGATACTCACCGGCCTGGACTTCAGCCCCAACGCCTATGCCGTGGCGGCCATCGCCACGCAGGCCAAGATCCCCACGGTGGTCATGAACGCCTCGTCGTCGGCCATCACCAGCAGCTCGCCCTATGTGGCGCGGCTGTCCTTCACCGTGCAACAGGTCTCCGACCCGATGGCACGCTGGATGCTCAAAAACGGCACCAAAGAGGCCTATGTTGTGGTGGCAGACTACGCCTCTGGAACAGACTCGCTCACGGCCTTCAAGAAGGCCTTCGAGCAGGGCGGCGGCAAGGTTGTGGGCGAGCTGCGCACGCCCATGAACAACCCCGATTTCTCGGCCTATGTGCAGCGCATCAAGGATGCCAAGCCCCAGTCCGTGTTCTTCTTCTTCCCCTCGGGCGTGATGCCGCCGGCCTTCCTGAAGGTCTGGAAAGAGCGCGGCATGGAAGAGGCCGGCATCAAGCTCTACGCCACGGGCGAAGCCACCGACGACAGCTACCTGGAAGCCACCGGCGATGTCGCCCTGGGCCTGATCACCAGCCATCATTACTCGTACGCCCACCCCTCGGCCAAGAACCAAAAGTTCGTGAAGGACTTTGAAGCCCAGTTCGGTACGGCCATGCGGCCCAGCTACTTCGCCGTGACAGCCTATGACGCCATGGCCGCCATCGACCTGGCGCTCAAGAAAACCGGCGGTGACGCCAACGGCGACAAGGTGATGGAAGCGCTCAAGGGCCTGCAGTTCGAAAGCCCACGCGGCCCCATCGAGATCGACGCGGCCACGCGCGACATCGTGCAGACGGTTTACGTGCGCAAGACCGAAAAGGTGGGCGGCAAACTCGTGAACGTGGAGTTCGACAAGTTCGACCGTGTGAAAGACCCGGCCAAAGAAGCCAAGTAAGCAGCCACCCGCGCTCGGCCAGCATCGGAAAGATCCATGGATATCGTCCTCTTCGATGGAGTCGCCTACGGCATGCTCCTGTTCCTCATGGCGGTGGGCCTATCCATCACCATGGGTTTGATGAACTTCATCAACCTCGCGCATGGCAGCTTTGCGGTAGTGGGCGGCTACACCGCGGCCGTGCTGATGAGCCGGACGGGCTTGGGCTATGCCGCCGCGCTCGCGGCCTCCTTTGTGGTGGCGGCCCTGGTGGGCGCCGTACTGGAGTTGGTGTTCTACCGCCGCCTGTACCGCGCACACCCGCTGGACCAGGTTCTGCTGTCCATCGGTGCGGTGTTCGTGTCGATCGCGGCTCTCACCTACTTTTTCGGCCCGGCCATGCTGCCCTTTCACCTGCCCGCAGCATTGCAGGGGCAGTTCGACCTGGCGGGGCTGAAGCTCAGCCGCTACCGGCTGTTCCTCATCGTCTGCGGCGTGGCCGTGCTGACCATCCTGCTGCTGGCGATGGGCCGCACGCGCTACGGCGCCATGGTGCGCGCCGCGGTGGACAACCAGCGTGTGGCTGGCGGCACGGGCATCCACGTGCAGCGGCTGTTCTTCCTGACCTTCTCGCTGGGCTGTGGCCTGGCAGGGCTGGGTGGCGCGCTCAGCCTGGGCATGCTGGGGCTGGAGCCGTCCTTTCCGCTCAAGTACATGGTGTACTTCCTCATCGTCGTCTGCGTGGGCGGAGCGGGCACCATCATCGGGCCGTTCATTGCCGCGCTGCTGGTCGGCATCGTCGATGTGGCCGGCAAGTACTACCTGCCCGAAGCGGGCGCCTTCCTGATTTACGTGTTCATGATTGCAATGCTGCTGCTGAGGCCCAACGGCATCGTCCCCAAGAAGGGTTTGGCATGAAGCCCATCACACTGTCCACCGGGCAGCTGCGCGCTGCAGAGATCGCGTTCTGGCTCATTCTGGCGGCCAGCTACTTCCTTGCCCCCAACCACCTGATGCTGCTCAGCCAGATCCTGATCTTCGGTTTGTTCGCCGTGGCGCTTGACATGGCGCTGGGCTATGCCGGCATTCTGACCGTGGGGCATGCCGCCTTCTTCGGCGCGGGCGCCTACACGGCCGGCCTGCTGGCCAAGCACGGGTTGGGCGAGCCTATCAGTGACCTGCTGGCCGCCATGGTGGTGGCCGGCCTGCTGGGGTATGCGCTGAGCTACCTCATCGTCCGCGGAGCAGACCTCACGCGACTCATGATCACCATCGGCGTTTGCGTGCTGCTGACAGAGTTGGCCAATCGCCTGTCCGGCATCACGGGCGGCACCGACGGTCTGCAGGGCATGCAGGTGCAGCCGGTGTTCGGCGTGTTCGAGTTCGACCTGTTTGGCAAAACGGCGTTCTGCTATGCCTTCGGCGTCGTGCTGGCCATGTTCCTCGCCGTGCGGCGCGTGCTGCGCTCGCCGTTCGGCCTGGCGTTGCGCGGCATCCACGACAACCGAAAGCGCATGCTGGCCATCGGCACGCCAGTCGAGTCGCGGCTACGCCTGGCCTATGGCTTCTCCGCCGCCGTGGCTGGCGTGGCCGGCGCGCTGCTGGCGCAGACCACGCAGTTCGTGGGCATCGAATCCATCGGCTTCAATCGTTCGGCTGAGATCCTGATCATCCTGGTGCTGGGCGGTTCTGGCCGCCTCTACGGAGGCCTGTGCGGCGCCATCCTCTACATGCTGGTACACGATTGGTTCGCCGACATGAACCCTGAGTACTGGATGTTCTGGCTCGGCATCTTCTTGATCGCGGCCGTGATGCTGGGGCGCGGCGGCATCATGGGTGCGTTGTCGCGCCGCTTCCACATCCAGGAGAACGAGCGATGAGCGCACTGCAAACCCAGGGCCTGGGCATCAGCTTCGGGGCCTTCCACGCTGTGGCCGACGTGAACCTCACACTCGCACCCGGTGCACGCCAGGCCTTGATCGGCCCCAACGGCGCGGGCAAGACCACGCTGATCAACCTGCTCACCGGCCTCTACCGGCCCAGCGCCGGCAGCATTCACATGAACGGCGCCGACATCACGGCGCTGTCGGTGGACCGGCGAGCACGCCAGGGTTTGGCACGCACCTTCCAGATCAATACGCTGTTCAACCAACTCACGCCGCTCTTGTCGGTGGTACTGGCGATCAACGAGCGTGAGGGGCGCGGTGCCGTCTGGTGGCGTCCCGTGCGCCATGACACGTCCGTTCTGGACGAGGCCCACGAGCTGCTGCAGCGGCTACGCCTGGCCACACTGGCCCACGTGTCAGTGGCCGAGCTGCCCTACGGCAAGCAACGGCTGCTGGAAATCGCGCTGGCCCTGGCGGCGCGCCCGCGCATCCTGCTGCTGGACGAGCCTGCCGCCGGCGTGCCGGTGGACGAAAGCGGCGAGCTGTTCGACGTGATCGCCGAGCTGCCCGAAGACATCAGCGTGCTGTTCATCGAGCACGACATGAACCTGGTGTTCCGCTTCGCGCGGCGCATCTCGGTTCTGGTGGCGGGGCGCATCCTCACCGAGGGAACACCCGCCGAGATCGGCCACGACCCGCGTGTGCGCGAGGTCTACCTGGGCAAGACCCAGCTCAACATCCGCAAGGAGAACACCCATGTCTGAGCTGCTGGCCTTTGACGCCGTCACTGCCGGCTACGGCAATGCGGTGGTGCTGCACGACCTCGGGTTTTCGCTGCGCGCTGGCGAAAGCCTGGCCATTCTGGGGCGCAACGGCGTGGGCAAGACCACGACACTCGAAACCCTGATGGGCAACACCCGCGTGATGGGCGGCGCCATCCGCTGGAGCGGACAAGACATCACGCGCTGGCCGCCACACCACCGCGTCAAGGCCGGCCTGGGCTGGGTACCGCAAGAGCGCGAGGTCTTCCCATCCCTGACCGTGCACGAGAACCTGAGCGTGGTGGCCCGACCCGGCCCCTGGACCCTGGAGCGCGTGTACAGCCTGTTTCCGCGCCTGCGCGAGCGGCGTGGCAACTATGGCAACCAGCTGTCAGGCGGCGAACAGCAGATGCTGGCCATCGCCCGCGCACTGATGACCAACCCTGTACTCCTCCTGCTTGATGAGCCCATGGAGGGTCTGGCGCCCCTCATTGTCGAAGAGTTGGCTCGCGCCATCCGGCGCCTCTGCGACGAAGAAGGTCTGGCATCCATCGTGGTCGAGCAGCACCCGGTGCTGGCCCTGGAGATGACACACCAGGTCATCGTGCTGGAGCGCGGCACTGTGGTGCATGCCGGGCCCAGCGCCGCCCTGGCATCGGATGCTGCCCTGCTCGACCGCTTGCTCGGCGTGGGCATGGTGGCAGAAGCACCATGAAGCCTGTCGCGGTCTTTCAGCATACGCAGCTCGGCGCACCGGGCAGCGTGCTGCCCATCCTCCAGACGCTGGGCCGCGAGACCCGCGTGATCCGGGTGTTTGAAGGTGAAGCCATCCCCGACGACCCCTCCGCCTTCTGCGGCCTGGTGTTCCTGGGCGGCTCCATGGGCGTGGATGACGGCCTCGCCTGGATCGGGCAAGAGCTGGCCCTGATCCGCAATGCCGCGTTGCTGGGGCTGCCCCTGGCGGGCCACTGCCTGGGCAGCCAGCTGATCGCCAAGGCCCTGGGCGGCCAGGTCGCTCCCCACACCGTTGCCGAGCTGGGTTGGCAGGAGCTGCAGGCCGAAGACCACCCTGTCGCCCAACACTGGTGGGGGCCCCTCCAGGGCGGGCGGCTTCCGGCCTTTCAATGGCACTTCGACACCTTCGTCCCGCCACCGGGCGCGGTGCGCATCGCCAGTGGCCCGCATTGCGAGAGACAAGCCTATGTGCTGCATGGCCGACACCTGCTGTTGCAGTCGCACCTGGAGATGACGCCAACGCTGGTCGAACTGTGGTGGCAGAAAAACGGCCACCAGTTGGTCCGCCAGCACCAGCAGGGCAATCCTGCCGCCAGCGACCCCGCCGACCTGATGGCCCGCCTGGACACCCGCACATCGCTCATGCGGAAAATGCTGCAGCAGCTGTATGCCCAATGGGTGACAGGCTGCGGCCACTGACCTACCTATGCCCCACATCATCATCGAGTACACCCCCAACCTGCCAGAACTGCCCTTCGACGCCATGCTGGCAGCCGTGGCACGCCGGCTCGCACAGAGCCCAGAGGTGACGGACGAGGCCGACCTCAAGCTCCGCGTGGTGCAGGCCGACCACTACCGCGTGGGCCTGGCCGATGCCGACCGGGCCTTCATTCACGTCACCGTGCGCATCCTGGAGGGCCGCACTGCAGAGCAGAAGCAGGACTTCAGCCAACGCGTGCTCGACGGCATGCTGGAGCACATGCCAGCGCTGCAGCCCGCGCTCAACGCGCATCTGAGCGTCGAGGTGCAGGACATGGACCGCGGCAGCTACCGTAAGCGCAAACTGCCCTGAGAACAGAGGCCGACCGTTGCTGCGGAAAGCCGGCACCGGCGTTGGGCGAAAACAAACGCTGTGCACTGACAGCCTGGGCTCTGCGGCGCACACCCGACGAGGACCGATGAACCGCCGCGATCGGGCTCTTCAATGAAGGTCTGATATCAGCAGATCGGCAGATCGGCAGTTCAGCAAAAAGCCTGGCGCTGCCGCTTCAGTGCGGGGCGGTCGATGCTGGCCGCCAGCGCTTCCATGTCGGCAGCGCACACGCCATGCGCCACAAAGTGCGGCACCCAGCGATCGACCACGCGGGCCACCTCGCGCACCAGCTCAATGGCCCGGGGCCGCTTGAGGCCGAACTCGCTCAAGCCGCTGAGGGCGTTGTCCAGGCTGGACTCGGCGCCCGCCTGGCCCACGGCCAGGGCCTGGTAGCCCAGGTTCTGCAGGGTGGGCAGCACGTCGTAGGCGGGGCTCAGGTCGTAGTAGCCGTCGAGTGCCAGGCACACGCTGTGGTTGCGCTCATGGTCGTCGGTGTTGTCCAGCAGGATGTTGAAGACCATGCGTTTGAACAGCTCTTCGCGCTGGGCCGCCTGGCGCTCGGGGTGGCCCAGGCGCAACAAGACGGTGGCCAGGGCGCCGTAGCTTTCCTGCAGGCCGGCCGCACGCAAAAGCGTGCGGGCAGACAGGCAGTGCAGGCGGTACGGGCCTGCCCGATCAAAGCGCTGGAGGGTCAGCGCATGGCGGGCCCGGCCATGGCGCTGTGGCAGCGGCAACACCGCGGTGCTGGCCGAGCGGATGCCTGCCTGGGCGGCCAGCGTCATGCTGGCATGCTCGATCAGCGGGGTGTCGAGCGCATCACCCAACTCACTGAATTTGATGATGCGGGGCCCGGCCTCGGTCTGCAGCAAGGCCTTGGGCTGGGCGCCTCCCAGGGTGACACCGGGTTGCACCAGGCGCAGGATGTCGGGCGTCATGGGGGCCTGGGCCTGCACGTCTTCGATGGCGGCACTCAACTGGGCCAGATCTCGCAACTGGGGATAGGGCCCCAACTGGCGGGGGATGTAGCGCTGGGCAGAGACCGACACCCCCAAGGCGCCAAAGCGGTCGTCGCCGGCAAACAGCAGCATCTCGAGGATGGACAGGCGCGCCGGGCGATCAACGAAACGGATGATGCGTTCGCCCCAACGGTCTGGCCGGGCATCGTCAAGGGCCCCAGGGGCGCTGCCGCGCTCGCCTGCGCTGAAGACTTGGCCAGGGATCAAAGGCAGATCTTCGCTCAGCGCAAAGTGCCACCAATCGGGTTGGTAGCTGAACGTGGCGCAGTCGGGCACCAGGCCCGACAAGCCCAGCGGGCCGACCAGGGTGGGCTGCGCGGGGTTCACCAGGGCCCAGACATACAGCGGCTCTTGCGGCACGTAGCTGGCGGGTGTGACGCCCGGGGCCGTCATGCCGGGGGCTCCTTGGGCGAACCGGCCATCAAGGCGGCCAAGCCTGCCGCGTTGGCATTGCGGGCGGTGCGGGTGCCGGGGGCTCGGTCACGTGCAGGTGCAGGTGCAGGTGCAGGTGCAGGTGCCGCAACAGGCTCCGCCACCCGCCAGGCCTGAATCGGGTCGCCCTGCGAAACGCTGCGCGGACGGGCTGCCTTGCGCGGGGCACTCACGCGGCTGAGTTCGCGCTCCAGGGCGGCATGGTCGTTTTGTGGGGCGATCAGATCGGCCAAGCCCACGGCTTGGTTGACCAACCACAGGCACATCACATACGAGGCCATGGCCACCGAAGGGTCGCCCCGCTCGATGCGGGCCATGGTGGGCAAGGACACCCCCAGCTTGCGCGCCCACTGCGACTGCGTCTCGCCGCGCCGCTTGCGGGCGATCACGATGTTGCGGGCCAGCAGTTCGATCTGCTGCAGCACGGCCTGGGGGTGGTCAGAGGTGGGCGTGTTTTGCCTGGGCATTCATAGATGTTATCTGATGAGCTTGATTTTGCAATTCTATGAAGTGCTCTGGAGCACCCAAGACATGATCACCGCCAACTCACCTGATCAATTCATAGACATTTCTAAATTCAAATTTTTATAACTTCTATGATTGTTTTGGATGCAAAAACGTGCAGGCCAAGCCAGCTCCAGCTCACGACCCGCCGCACCTGTACCAACACGCGTGCATCAGCCCCTGGGTAAACTGGCCTTTGACTGGGCACGCCCGGTTTGGCTTGTGCCCCCCACGATCAGGAGACCTCTATGTTCACCCGCACCCTTGCCGCATGCGCCGTGTGGCTGGCCCTGGCCAGCACTGCCCAGGCCCAGCTTTCAGACACCGAGCAGGCCATCGTCAAAGCCGTGCAACAACGCACGCCCGCGGCACTGGAGCTGCTGGAAAAATCGGTGCGCATCAACAGCGGCACGCTCAACCCCGAGGGGGTGCGCGCCGTGGGTGACCTGTTCCGGGCCGAGCTGGAGGGCCTGGGCCTCAAGACCCGCTGGATCGACATGCCCCCCACCATGAAGCGCGCCGGCCACCTGGTGGCCTCGCAAGACGGTGGTAACGGCAAGCGCGTGCTGTTGCTGGGCCACCTGGACACGGTGTTCGAAAAAGCCAGTGCGGTGCCCCTGTGGGAGCGCCAGGGCGACCGGGTGCGCGGCCAGGGCGTGAACGACATGAAGGGGGGCGACGTGATCATGATCGAAGCCCTGCGTGCGCTCAAAAGCGTGGGCGTGCTGCAGCAGGCCAACATCGACCTGATGTTCACCGGCGATGAAGAGCGCGCCGGCAAGCCCCTGCAGACCGCACGGGCCGACATGGTGGCCCTGGGAAAGCGGGCCGACTATGCCCTGTCGTTTGAAGGCAGCAACAAGCACCAGGGGGTGGACACCGCCAGCATCGCCCGCCGGTCTTCCGGTGGCTGGGTGCTGCACGTGAAAGGCAAGCCGGCGCACTCGATGGGCGTGTTCTCACAGGCCTCGGGCTATGGCGCGGTGTACGAGACGGCGCGCATCCTGAACGCGTTTCGCGAGCAGGTGATCGAGCCCAGCCTCACCTTCAACCCCGGCCTGGTGTTTGGCGGCACCGACATCGCCTATGCCGAAGACACGGCCACCGCCAGCGCCTTCGGCAAGTCGAACGTGATCGCGCGCGACGCCGAGGTGCTGGGCGACCTGCGCTACCTCTCGCCCGAGCAGGGTGAGCGCGCGCGCCAGAAGATGCAGGCCATCGTGAACACGGGCAACCTGCCCGGCACCTCGGCCAGCATCCGCTTCACCGAAAGCTACCCGCCCATGCCCCCCACCGAGGCTGGCCGCCAGCTGGCCGCGCTGTACTCGCAAGCCAGCCAGGACGCCGGCCTGGGCCGCATCGACCTGCTGGACCCCGCATTCAGGGGGGCGGGCGATGTGCAGTTTGTGGCCCCCTACACCGTGGGCATCGACGGCCTGGGCGCCCAGGGCCGTGGCGCCCACACCGACGACGAAGACCTGGAGATCGCCTCGATCGAGCGGGGGGCGATCCGGGCGGCGCTGCTGATTTATCGGCTGACGCGGCCCTGAGCGGCCCGACCAACGCAGGACAAGCCCACATCAAGTGGCCCAGGCAAGATCCTCATCCCCCTGAGGCGCCATGGCGGCCGCGCCCGCCGCTGAATAGGGCTGAATTTCCTGCTCAAGCACCGTTGCAAGGGCTGTCTCGGCCACCTTGAGGTCGTAGGCCTGTTGCAGGTTGAGCCAGGATTGGGCATCACCACCGAAATAGCGCGCCAAACGCAGCGCACTGTCAGGACTCACCCCGCGACGCTCCAGCACGATGTCCCCAATCCTGGAGGGCGGCACCTTCAAGGCCTTGGCCAAAGCATGTGCACCGATACCCAGTGGCTTGAGGTATTCCTCCCTCAAGATCTCGCCCGAGTGGATGGGGCGCATGCCATGCTTGGTCATGGTGCTTCTTCGTTTCAATGGTAGTCAACGATCTCCACATTCAAAGGCCCAAGTTCGGCCCACACACAACAGACTCGCCACGGATCATTGACACGCTGGTCTGACGGGGACACAGGCGGTCAAGCATCTCTCATCTACGGCGAAGCTGCGGCCCCTTTTTCCGGTACTGAGCCGTCCGGTTGCGCCGCAGGTCAGCCAGGGCGCTGCGGCCCATCGCCTCAGGCGAGCGCCACCAGCCGATGCGTGCCCGCATTGAAGTGCACCACCGGACTGGCCGGCGAGCAGGTGGCGCGCTTCACCTTGCCCACCACCAGGTGGTGGGTGCCCAGGGGCTGGGTCCAGACCACTTCGCACTCCAGGCTGGCCAGGGCATCGCTCAGCACGGGGGGCTGTGCGTCGGTCTCGGTCCAGCAGCCGGTAGCAAAGCGGGCCCGACCCTGGGGGGCCTGCAGAAAGCTGGACATCACCTGGTGGTGCTCCTCGCCCAGCACGTTGGCCACAAAGCGCTGGCTGTTCATCAGGGGCTCGGTGAAAGACGAGGCCTGGTGGGCAAAGAAGCCGATCAGGGGTGGCTCGGCCGAGACCGAGGTCAGGCTGGAGACGATCATGCCCGCCACCCCCTCGCCCTGGCCGGTGGTGACGGCGCTGATGCCCGCAGGCAACGCGCGCATGGCGGCCTTGAAGTCGGCCACCGACACCACCTCATCGCCCTGAGCATGGCTCAGGTGCGCACGCACCTCACCATGCTCATCAACCCAGCCGCTGCGCCGGGCATAGTCCAGCATGCGGGCAAAGCCGGCCTCCCATTCGGCATCGCCGGCCAGGCCCGACATGAAGCGCAGCACCGAAGGCGCCACGCGCACGTGCTGCTCGCTTTCGCGGTGACCGATGCGCTGGATGGCGCGCTCCAGCGCTTCGGGCGGCTGGGGGTCGACCAGCACGTCCAGGCGCTTGAAGTCCTGGGGATCACGCAGAGACACGGTGCCCGTGTTGGAGAGATGGATGCGCATGATGCAACCCTTCCGGCTCAGGCGGCCACGCTGAGTTCGCCGACTTCCTTGCGGATGGCGGGGATGATGCGCTCGCCCCACAGCTCGATCTGACGCAGCATGGTCTTCTGGTCGAAGTCGCCCAACTGGGTCTGCAGCGCGATGTGCTTGGGGCGCAGGATGCTGATCTCTTCGAGCATCTTGTCGATCACCTGGTTGACCGAGCCCACGGCCAGGTTCTGGCGCATCTGGTCGAAGCTCATGTCGGTGGGCGAGGGCTCCTCCTTCACCATGTAGCCATCATCGGTGTGGGCTCGGCGGTACTTGAGGCTTTCCGAGATGCGGCGCTGGAAACGCGCGCAGTCCAGGTAGCTGTCGACCTCGGCCCGGCTGTCCGAAGCGAACGCGCAGCGCAGGAAGCCAAACCTGACGTCGCGGTCCAGATCCTTGCCGTTGTCCTCGGCCACTTTTTCCATGCGCTGGCGCAGGCTGACGATGGCGTCGTTGCCACCCAGCAAAGCCGTGACAAAGAGGTTGTGGTTCTCGCGCACGCCACGGCCCAATGTGACCGGATTGCCCGAGGTCACCCAGATCGGGGGCATGGGGTTCTGCACGCAGCGCACAGCGATCGAGCTGGGCGGCACGTCCAGGTGCTTGCCGTGGTACTCGAAGATGCGCTCGCTCAGCCCCTTGGGGATGATGTCGAGAAACTCATTGAAGATGGCGCCCGACTCTTCGATCTTGACCCCGAAGCGCTCAAACTCGAACTCCTGGTAGCCCGAGCCCACGCCCAACTCCAGGCGCCCATCGGAGACCGTGTCCACAAAGCCCACCTCGGCCAGAAAGCGCGCCGGGTGGTACAGCGGCAGAATGCACACCGCCGTGCCCAGACGGATGCGCTGCGTCTTGGCCGCCACGTGGGCCACCATCATCAGGGGCGAGGGCGAGAGCGAGTAGTTGTTGAAGTGGTGTTCCGCGTACCAGGCGGTGTTGAAGCCAGCCTGCTCGGCTGCCACGGTCTGCTCGATCGAGTTCTGGATCACCTGTTGCGAACTTTGGTGATAACCGCGCTGCTGGGCCAGGATGAATACGCCGAATTCCATGAATGTCTCCTTGTGGGGTGGGTGGGTTTCTCGGGAATAATTCTAAAAACGCCCCAGGCCACGGGGAATGCATGAAAATCGCGGGTCTGTCCTGCGGAAAACGGAGAAGTGATGGATCGACTGCGTGCTATGGAATTTTTCCTGTCGGTGACAAAAACCCGAAATTTCTCCGAAACGGCACGCCAATTCGGGGTTTCGGCCACCGCGGTTTCTCGCATGATCACCGACTTCGAAGACGAGTTGAAAGTCAAACTGCTGCTGCGATCCACCCGCCAGATCGTGCTGACTGAATCCGGCGAAGAATATGCAGCGCAACTCGAAGGTATTCTCTGGAGCATTAATGAGGCGCATGCCAATATCACCGCCATAAGGCAGGCGCCCAAGGGCCTGCTGCGCGTGCACTCGCGCATGATGTTCGGCCTGGGGGTGCTGCCCACGCTGGTGGCACGCTTTCGTCGCCTGTACCCCGACATCCACATCGAACTGATGCTGTCCGAGACGCCCGCCGACCTGAGGCGCGACCATGTGGACATCGATTTCCGGGTCTCGCCCCCGGTCGAGGCCGGGGTGAAGCGGCGCATCCTGTTCCGGGGCGAGCGCTACCTGGTGGCCTCGCCCAGCTACCTGGCCCGCTGCCCGGCCCCCGTCACCGCGCAAGACCTGCTGGCACACGACTGCCTGGCCTATCTGCTACCCGGCGGGGAGTACATCTGGCACTTCCGACACGAAGGCGTGCAGGAGGACCTGGCCTTCCAGCCCCGGCATGTGAGCAACAACGGCGTGGCCCTGCTGGAACTGGCCCGCCTGGGCGAAGGGGTGGCACTGCTCGATGACTACACCGTGCACGCCGATCTGGAACGGGGCAGCCTGGTGCGCCTGTTGCCCCACCTGCGCGTGAGCAACACCAGCTACGAAGAGGGCATGTACGCCACCATCCTCGATACCCCCATGATCCCGACCAAGGTGCGGCTGTTCCTCGACTTCGTTGCCGAGCAGGTGTCGGGCGAGGGCCACCGCTTCACGGCCCTGCAGGCCGCCACGGGCCCCGTCTGAAGCTGGGGTCGATGCTCAGGCCAGGTGGGGCGGCTCGATGCGGCACACGGGTCGCAACACCCCACGCCGCCCCAGGCCGCGCACGCGCAGCACCCGGCCGTCCAGTTCGCCCTCGGCCCGCAGGCGGCCGCTGTCCGAGATCGAGGTGACGTACAGCGTGTCCAGCCCCGGGCCGCCAAAGCACAGCGAGCTGGGGTGCGTCAGGGGCAGGCGCACGGACTGACAGGGTTGGCCCTGCTCGTCCAGCCGCACCAGCGCCCCGGCATGCACCAGGGCCGTCCACAAGCCGCCCTCGTCGTCGAAGCAACAGCCATCGGGTGCCGAGCCCAGTGCCCGGGTGTCGGCAAACAGCGCTCGCTGCCAGGGGCTGCGGGGGGGCCAGGGGTAGCTGTAAACCTGGCGCTCCGAGCTGTCGCACACAAACAGGCGCCCGTCCTGTGGGTGCTGCACCGGGCCGTTGACCACGCCGTAGCCCTGGTCGAAACGCTGCATCCGGCCCTGGGTGTCCACCCTGTACAGCCCCCCCAGGGGCGCCTCGCCGGGTGCACGAAAGGTGTGCAGGGTGCCCACGCAAAAGCTGCCGTCGCTCAAGGCTGCCCCGTCGTTCAGGCGCAGGTGCGGGTGCTGCTCCTCCAGCCGGCCCAGGGTCTGCAGCCCCCCGCTGGCCGGGTCGAACAGGGCCACGCTCTCGTGCAAGGCCAGCACCAGCCGGCCATCGTGGTTGAGTGCGAACGAGCCCAATGGCGGGGGCAGCTCATGGCGCTGGCACACAGCCCCCTGCGCATCCAGCGCCAGCAGCAGGCCGGCGCGGCTGTCGATCAGCCACAGGCAGCCGCGCGCCGCATCCCAGACCGGGCATTCCCCCAGCAGGGTGCGCACGGTGCCGAAGGGAAGGATGTCAGGCTGACCGGCGCTGAGGTCGGGATCGGGCAGGGGCATGGCTGGACGGGGGCGGGTGGGGCGTGAGGCCGGGGCCACTGCATCTTAGGGCGGCACCCGTGGGGCCGGCGGCCTCGAATCCGTACGTTTTTGCAGAACACATCCAAGCAAACAACCGTAATCAGGCTTGATGTTCCTCAATAAAATTTTTGCCAGACGTTCTAAAGCACGCAGGCCCCGACCTGCATCAGGAGACACAGTTGAAAATCCAGCATTCACCGCCGTGTGAGGTATTGGGTCGCGCCCCGGCCGGCATATTTAATATCGATTCCAATCAGCCGAAAAGGGCCCGCCATGACTGAAAAATGCGTGCGCCTGGAAATCGATGGGAAAGTTGCACTGGTCACCCTGGACCGCCCACCGGTGAATGCCTTGAACCGCGAAATGCGCCGCCAATTGGTGGCCACATTCGACGAAATATCTGCCCGAGAGGACATTATGTGTGCCGTCCTGACGGGCCAGGGATCGGTTTTCTGTGCCGGCGCTGATTTGAAAGATCGGCCTGATCCAGATATTCCGGGTGATTTTCTGGAACACAACCGCATCACACGCGAGACCGGCAATGCGATCCGGGAATGCGCCAAACCCGTGATCGCCGCGGTGAACGGCGCTGCCCTGGGCGCCGGCCTGGGCTTGATGGCGGCCTGCGACATCCTGTACGCCTCGGACAACGCGACCTTCGCCATGCCCGAGATCAACGTCGGACTGGCCGGCGGAGCCTCGATGCTGCGCACCCTGCTGGGCCGCTCCACCTCGCGGCGCATGTTCTTCACGGGCCAGCGCCTCACCGCCGCCGACCTGCTGCGCCGCAATGTGCTCGAAGAAGTGCTGCCGCCCGACCAACTGCTGCCCGTGACCCTGGCTCTGGCTGCCGAGATCGCCTCCAAGGCGCCGCTGGCCCTGGTCTATGCCAAGCGCGCCGCCAACATGGTGGATGTGATGCCCCAACGCGATGCCTACCGCTTCGAGCAGGAGTTCACCCTGGCCCTGTCGCGCACCGAAGACGCCAAGGAGGCCCGCATGGCCTTCCTCGAAAAGCGCGCCCCGGTGTTCAAGGGGCGTTGAACATGAGCCCCCAGACACAAGCCGGCCCCGGGGCCGGGATGGACGCGTTTTTCCGGGCCCGCCGCATCGCCGTGATCGGCGCCTCGGCCGACCCGACCAAGATCGGGGGTCGCCCAGTGCACCTGTTGCTGCGCCAGGGCTACACCGGCGCGGTCTACCCGATCAACCCCAAAGGTGGTGAGATCCAGGGACTCCCGGCTTACACCTGCCTGGCCGACACGCCCGAGATCCCCGAGCTCGCCCTGGTGGCCGTGCCTGCGGCCCAGGCGGTGGCGGCGGTGCGCGACTGCGCCGAGCGCGGCGTGGCCGCAGTGACCGTGCTGTCGGCCGGCTTTGCTGAAGCCGGCGAGGCCGGGGCTCTGTGGCAGGCCGAACTGCGCGCCATCGCACGTCGCCACGGCATGCGCCTGCTGGGCCCCAACTGTCTGGGCACCGTTGGTGTGGCCGAGAAGGTGATTGGCTCGTTCTCGGTGGCCCTGGAAGACCATTTTCCTGCGCCAGGCGCGGTGGGCATCGTCTCGCAGTCGGGCAACATCGGCAGCTACACACTGCAGATCCTGTCGCAACAGGGCGTGGGCATCAGCCGCCTGATCACCACCGGCAACGAGGCCGATGTGGATCTGGCCGATGGCATTGCGGCCCTGGCCGAGGACCCGGCCACCCGCGTGATCCTGTGCTGCATGGAGACCTGCCGCAACGGCGAGCGCCTGCGCCAGGCCCTGGACCTGGCCCGCACCCGGGGCACCCCCGTGGTGGTGTTGAAGATTGGCGCCACTGAGCAGGGCCAGGCCGCAGCCGCCTCGCACACCGGGGCGCTGGCAGGATCAGACGCCGTGATCGACGCGGTGTTCCAGCGCCACGGCGCCCTGCGCGTGCGCTCCCATGAAGACCTGCTGGAAGTGGGCCAGGCCGTGGCCCAACTGGCCCCCGCTCGCCTGCCACGTGAAGCCGCCGTGACGCTGATCGCGGCCTCGGGCGGCTTCGGCATCATGATGGCTGATGCCATGAGCCAGGCCGGCCTGGCCCTGCCGCCGCTGGCCGAAGCCACGCGCCAGCGCATCCTGCAGGCGCTGCCGGGTGCCGGCACCCACAACCCGGTGGACGCCTCGGCCCAGATCTCGAGCCGGCCAGACATCCTGTTCGAGGTGCTGTCGGCCCTGCAGGAGGCCCCAGGCCAGGCCACCACCGTGCTGTTCCTGTCGCTGGCGCTGTACAGCTCGCGCCTGCGCGGGGTCTACCTGGAGGCCCTGGGTCGCCTGCAGGCGATGCACCCGCAACGCCCGCTGCTCATCATCAGCCGGGGCCCGGCCGACGCGGTGCGCCAGATCCAGGCGCTGGGCATCCCCGTGTTCAGCAACATTGACGCCGCCGCCCGTGGCCTGGCCGCGCTGGCCCGACTGGGCGCCCCGCAGACCCCCAGCCAACACGCGACCGCAGCCCCTGCGCCCCTGCTGACCCAGGGGCCCGCCCACCTGCCCGAGGCCAGCCTGCGCCATGAACATGGTGCCAAGCAGGCCCTGATTGCCGCCGGCTTCGAAGTGCCGCAAGAGGTGCTGGCGCACAGCGCCGAGGCCGCGGTGCAAGCCGCTGCAGGCATGGGCTACCCGGTGGTGATGAAGATCGTGTCCGCCGACATCGCCCACAAGACCGAGGTCGGCGGCGTGGCGCTGGATCTGGGCGACGCCGAGGCCGTGCGGGCCGCCCACGCCCACATGCTGGCCAGCGTGGCCCGCCTGGCGCCTCAGGCCCGGGTGGACGGTGTGCTGGTCGCCCCCATGCTGCGCGGCGGCACCGAGTTGATCGCCGGGGTCTCGCGCGACCCGGTGTTCGGCCCGGTGATCATGGTCGGCATGGGGGGCATCTATGCCGAGCTGTTGCGCGATGTCGCCGTGCAGCCGGCCCCCGTCGACGCCACGCAGGCCTTGCAGATGATCCGTTCGCTGCGCCTGTTCCCACTGCTCGATGGCGCCCGGGGTCAGGCCCCGGCCGACATCGAGGCGGCAGCCCTTACCGTGGCCCGCCTGTCCGAGTTCGCCTGCCGCCATCAGGACCAGGTGAGCGAGATCGACCTCAACCCCATCCTGGTACGCCCCCGCGGCCAGGGCGTCGCCATCCTCGACGCCCTGATGCTGGCCACCCCCACCGAAGAGAAGCCCCATGCAGCGTGACCTCCCCCCCGGCGACCTCTCAACAGGCGCCCTGCCCCCGCCCCACGACACCCGCCGCCATGCGCGAGACTGGCTGCGCGCGAATCTGCCCGATCACATGCGCACCGACAGCCTGGCCTGGCGCAGCCCCACGCTGGACGAAAGCCGCGATTGGGAGGCCGCCATGCACCGCGCCGCTCTGGCTGGCATGACCTGGCCCCAGGCCTATGGCGGACACGGGCAGAGCCTGCGCGAGCACCTGGCGGTGAACAAGGAGATCGGTGCCCTGCTCATGCCTGAAAGCGTGGGCTCGATCGGCAAGGAGCTGGCAGGCCCCATCATCATGGCCGTGGGTACCGAGGCGCAGAAGCAGGGCTTTCTGGCCCCCATCCTGCGCATGGAACAGTTCTGGTGCCAGGGTTTTTCCGAACCCGATGCGGGCTCGGACCTGGCCCGGCTGCGTACCAAAGCGGTTGAAGAAAACGGGTTCTGGCGCATCAACGGACAAAAGATCTGGACCAGCGGGGCTGCCAAGGCCCACCATTGCCTGCTGCTCACCCGCACCGGCACGGTGGCCGACAAGCACCGCGGCCTGCTGATGTTCGCCGTGCCCATGGACACCCCGGGCATCCGCGTGGTGCCGATCAAATCCATCGACGGCAAGGAGTCCTTTGCCGAGGTGTTCTTCGACGACGTGGTGGTGCCCGACAGCGCCCGCCTGGGCGCACCGGATGAAGGCTGGAGCGCCGCGCTGCGCGTGCTGGGCATCGAGCGCGCCACCAACCGCATGTACCGCCCCTGGCGTTTTGAATGCGAGCTGGGCTTTCTGCTGCGGGCCCTGGCCTCCGACCCTGAGCAAGCGCGTCAGCTGCAGGACGGCGGCGTGCAGCGGCGCGTGGGCGAGCTGCTGGCCGAGATCGACGGCCTCAAAGGCCTGGTCGAACGCACCGTGAACCAACTGATGCAGGGCGACAGCATTGGCGCGCGCGGCTCGCTGACCAAGCTGTTCTGGTCCGAAAGCCACCAGGCCTTTGCTGGCTTTGCCCTGGGCCTGGTGAGCCAGATCGGCCCACAGTCAAGCCCGCTGGCACGGCGGGCCCGTCAGGCCTTCACGCAGGCCTATCTCTTTGCCCGCGCCGAGACCATCTATGCCGGCACCTCCGAGGTGCAGCTGGACCTGATCGCGCAGCGCATTCTCCAATTGCCCAGGTGACAGGGAACACAGACATGAACGCCACCCCATTTGAAGACGCCAGTGCCGGGCTGCGGCCCGAAGAGTTTGCCGAGGCCGCCGAGGCCGCCATCGCCGATGCCCTGAACCAGGCCCCCGAAGCCCGGCTGGCCGTGCTGGGCGCCGCCGGCCTGTTTGGCGTCTGCGCCGACGAGGCCAGCGGTGGGCTGGGCCTGCCCCTGGATTTCGCGGTGCCCGTGGTGCAGGCCGCCGGCCGGCTGCGCCTGCGCTGGGCCCTGGCCGAACAGATCGTGCTGGCCCGCCACCTGCCCGACCCCGCCTTGTGCAGCGCCCTGATCGAAGGCCGGCACAGCGCCAGCATCGCCTGCCAGGGCCCCATCGGCCGGGCCTGGGTGGGACATGCCCGCCACGCCGGCCAAGCCCACTGGATGCTGGTGCGCAGCACCGACGAGACCGGCAGCCAGAGCGCCGTGCTGCTGGACCTGGCCCACGCGCCGCACCAATCCGACGCCGCACTGGACCCGGAGGAGCCGCTGACCTGGTGGGACCTGTCGGCAGCACCCGTGCTGGCCCGGCTGGATGCCGCCCGCACCGAAGCCCTGTGGCACGACCTGGAGATTCTTCTGGCCGCCACCGCGCATGGTGCCGCCGAAGGGGCCTTGCAGGCGGCCGTCAGCCACACCGGCACCCGGGTGCAGTTTGACGCCCCACTGTCCTCTCGCCAGGCGGTGCGCCATTGGCTGGCCCGCATGAAGCTCTACCACGAGGCCGGCGGCGCTGCCATCGCACGGGCTCTGCAACGCAATGAGTGGGGGCAGGCCCGCTCAGGGCGCACGGCCCTGGCGCTGAACCTGCAGCACGGCGCCTTCATCATCGAGAAAGCCATGCACCTGCACGGCGGCATGGGCTTCACCTGGGAGCTGCCCTTGCACCGCGCCCTGCGCGAGCTGAGGGCGATCGACGCGGCCCTGGGCGCAGGCAGCCTGGCCCGGGGCTTGGGGCGTGATTTCATCCACCAGCAGACGGAGGCCGCATGAGCCCGACAACACAGGACTTTGCAGGCCGCGTGGCCCTGATCACCGGGGCCGGCAACGGCATCGGCCGCGAAACCGCTCGGCAACTGGCCGCGCGCGGCGCCCTGGTGGCCGTGAATGACCTCAAACCCGCGTTCGTGGAGGCGGTGGTGGCCGAAATCCAGGCCGCCGGGGGCCAGGCCTTCGGAGTGGTGCAGAACATCGCCAGCCGCGAGGGCATCCAGGCCGCGGTGGCCCAGGCCCGCGAGCAGGGAGGGCGCTTTGATGTGCTGGTGAACAACGCCGCCTGGGTGCGCTACCAGGCTGTGCCCGACATCCAGCCCGACACCCTGGAGCGAATGCTCGATGTGGGCTTCAAGGCCGTGATCTGGGGCACCCAGGCCGCGGCTGCCGCCATGGACCCCGAACGCGGCGGCGCCATCGTCAACGTTGCCTCGACCGCTGCACTGCGCTCCACACTGAACTCGGTGGTGTACTCAGGCATCAAGGCCGGCATTCTGGGCCTGACCCGGGCCGCCGCAGCCGAGTTGGGGGCGCGCCACATCCGCGTGAATGCAGTCTGCCCATCGGCCGTACCCACCGAGGGCACGCAGCGCAATCGCAACGCCGAGCGCGACGCCCTGCGCATCGCCCGCACGCCGCTGGGGCGCCTGGGCACGGTGGAAGACATTGCCCGCGGCATCTGCTTTCTGGCCAGCGACCAGGCGGGCTTCATCTCGGCCCAGACCCTGGCGGTGGACGGGGGCGTGACGTTCACGAATTTATGACCCCCCCTGAGTCGCCTTCGGCGCCTCCATGCGGCCGCGAGACGCGGACGCCCTTCGCCCTGTCCAGCCCTGCGCAGGCAGGGCTGGAGCCGCAGGGCTCAGCCCCCAGGGGGACGACACCAGCGGCCTGGCAAAGCCAGCTTCGGGGCCTCTTGAAAGGAGCAGGCGGGGTGGCTTTTCGCGCTGTCAGTCCATGCTGGCGCTTCGCCCATGGATGACTCAGTCATGGAGGACAGGATGAGTGGTGTTTGTGATGATCGATCCCATGCGGCGGTGCTGATCACCGGGGCTGCGAGCGGCATTGGGCGGGCTGCGGCCTTGCAACTGGCCCGGGCTGGCCGTGCACTGGTGCTGGTGGACCGGGATGAGGCGGCCTTGCAGCGGCTGGTGGCCCACTGGCCTGCACAGGCACCGGTGCCGCAGTGCCGGGTGCTGGACCTGGGCGATGCCGGCGCCGTGGCGGGGCTTGGCGAGGGGCTGCCGGCCCTGGCAGGGCTGGTCAACAACGCCGGCATGTCTGCCGGCGGGCTGGAGGCCGTGGGCGGCGACGAGGCCGCGACGGATCGGCTGCTGGCCCTCAACCTGCAGGCCCCGGCACGCATGGTGCAAGCCTGTGCTGCCCGCCTGGTGCCGGGGGCCTGCATCGTCAACGTGGCCTCGGGCGCCGGTCTGCGCGCCATTCCCTGGCGCGGGCTGTACAGCCCCAGCAAGGCAGGCCTGATCGCCCAGACCCAGGCCCTGGCCCGGGCCCACCCCGAATGGCGTGTGAACCTGCTGGTGCCGGGCTTTGTGCGCACCGAGCTGGTCCAGGGCCTGATTGACAGTGGGCGCCTGGACCCGGCCCAGGCCCTGGCCAAGGTGCCCCTGGGCCACATGGCCGAGCCCGAAGACATGGCCGAGGCCCTGTGCTTTTTGCTCAGCCCCGCGGCCCAGGCCCTGAGCGGCCAGGCCCTGGTGCTGGATGGCGGCTCGTCGGGCTACGGCGGCTCGCAGGCCCTGCCGCCGGCGCGCCAGCCCCTGCCCGAACTGACCTGGGATCTGCGCCTGCAGGGCCATGCCATGGAGGCCGTCGGCATCCCGCCACCGCCGCCCCTGGACGAGCCCGGGGGCCGGCCATGCTACCCGGCAGTGTGCGACGGCCGCGCCCTGCAGGCCGGCCCCGGCCAATGGCTGGCAGCGGTGCGCCAGGCGGCCCTTGATTTCCGGCGCCAGCACCCGGCACAGGCGAGTCTCACGTTGTTGCTGCCACCCGATCCCGGCCATGGCCTCGACTGGTCCCTGGCCGGCGATGCCGCCGCCACCCGGATGCTGATCGCCACCCTGGCGGCCGAATGGGGTGCGCACGGTTTACGCATCAATGCAGTGCAGACAGCCCCCGGCAGCCCGGCCGCCAGCCTCTGGCCGGCCCTGCGCTTTGTGGCCGGCCCACAGGCACGCTGTCTGACGGGCCAGGTTCTGAGCGCCCAACCCGTCCCCATCATCCCCTGAGCCCCGCGACCATGTGCCCTGACACCCCAGTTGCCCAACCCCCCGCCGCGGACCGCGACGCCATCCGTGCCGACTTCATCCGCCAGCGCGGCTACTGGCGGCCCTGGACCGAAACCCTGCTGCAAGAGCACCCCGCCCTGGTGCAGGCCTACGCCCGCTACGCCGGCCACCCGGCAGCCCACGGGCCGCTGAGCGAGCGCCAGATCGAACTGCTCTACATTGCGCTGGATGCCTCGGGCAGCCACCTGTTTGAGCCCGGCCTGCGCACCCACATGGCACGGGCCCTGGCCGTGGGCGTGCGCCCGGCTGAGGTCTTCGAGACACTGCACCTGGTGGCCGCCCAAGGGCTGGACGGCGTGAGCCAGGGCGCCGCGCTGCTGGCTGAACTGTGCGGGCTGGCCCCTGACAACGACCCGTTGGCCGCACTGCACCAGCTGGACCCGGCCTATGCCCGGGCGGTGCAAGACTTCGTGGCGCTGCCCGGCCCACCCGAGGGCTTGGCCCCCCACGACCGCGGCCTGATCCGCGTGGCCCTGGCCGCCTGCTTCACGGCCCACCATCCCGGCGCTTTGCGCCATCATCTGCAGCAAGGGCTGCAAGCCGGGATCACACCGGCCGCCTTGCTTCAAGCCATCCAACTGGGGGCCCACTTGGCCGTGCACGGCACGGCACTGGGCGCCCAGGTGTATGCAAGCCTCACCCACAAAAAGGAGACCCACCCATGACCCCGACCCACCCCAACCACCTCGACCGCACCGGCACCCTGAACCGCCGCCAATGGCTGGCCAGCGCCGGCCTGCTGGCCCTGCAGAGCCAAGCCGGCGCCCGCGCGGCCGACTGGCCCGAGCGCCCCATCAAGCTGGTCGTGTCAGGCCCGCCGGGTTCGGGCGCCGACATCTTTGCGCGTCTGATCGCGGTGCCGCTGCAGGAAGGCCTGAAGCAGGCCGTGGTGGTGGACAACCGCGCCGGCGCCAATGGCCTGATCGGCAACGACGCCGTGGCCAAATCGGCCGGCGACGGCTACACCTTGCTGATGACGCCGTCGTCTTCCATCGCCATCAACCCCATCCTGCAAGCCCGCATGCCTTACGACACGCAGAAAGACCTGCTGCCAGTGGCCCAGGTGGGCTCGGCCGGTATCTTGCTGATGGCCCACCCCTCCACGGGCTTCAAGTCCTTGGCCGACCTGGTGCGCCACGCCCGCGCCAACCCTGACAAGCTGGCCTATGGCTCTTGGGGCAATGGGTCGACCGGCCACCTGGCCATGGAAGGCATCAAGGCCCACTACGGCCTGACCATGCCGCATGTGCCGTTCAAGGGCACCTCCCAACTGGTGACCGACCTGCTGGCCAACAACATCAGCGTGGCCTTCACGGACATCGCCTCGCCCATTCCGCACATCCGCGCCGGCAAGCTGACCGCCCTGGGCTGCACCGGCAGCACCCGCGGCCCGGCCCTGCCCGAGGTCAGCACCCTGAGCGAACAAGGCTACCGATTCGATACCGACGGCTGGTTTGGCGTGTTTGCCCCGGCCAGCACCCCCGAACCGGTGGTGCGGCGCCTGAACCAGGAGATCAACCGTGTGCTGGCCAGCGATGAGGTGGTGCAGCGCTTTGCCGCGCAAAACATGCCGCGCCCGCCGCTCAAGACCGCGGCCCAGTTCGCCAGTACGGTGCGACAGGACATGGACACCTGGCAAAGCCTGGCCAAGGCGGCCAAGTTGCGCATCGATTGAAGCAGACTGCGGTTCAGGGCGGCAGCGAGGCCGCATACGCCACCACGGCGATCATGTCCTGCGGCGAGAGTTGGTCAACGAAACCGCGCATGGCCGCCGCGCCGGGGCCAGCCCGCACACCCAGGCGCATGTCGTTGAGTTGGCGGTACAGGTACTGGGTTGAGCGCCCGGCCAACGGCGGAATCAGGCCCTGGCCTTTGAGCCCCGGCCCATGGCAGCTGACACAGGCGCTGACGGCACCTTCGCCTTGCAAGGCGATCTGGCGCCCCCGGCTCAGGCTACCCGGTGGCACATAGGCGGTGAAGCCCGAACGCGGGTCGCGCAGCTCGGTCAAGGTCAGGTCATGGGGCACTTCGACGATACGCTGACCGATGGGCTCGCGGGCCGCACCTGGCACGGCGGCCCACATCGAGCCCGTCACGACCTGGGTCAAGGGCACCTGCTCGGACTCGATCACCGTGACCCAGGGCCGGTAGGGCTGGGCCGCGAAGTACTCGGCGGCGGCCAGCACCTCCTCGTCGCTCACATGGGTGGCCGCAGCCACCATTCTCAGGTGGGGGCCTGCATGGGCGGCTGCGCTGCGGCGCAGGCCTGCCTTGTAGTCCTGCATCTGCTGCACGATGTAGGCGGCCGGCAAGCCCGCCAGCGCCGCGTTCTCGGGGCGCCCCTGGCCGTTGGGGTAATGGCACATGCCGCAGGCCCGCACCTCTGGCGGGCGGCCCCGGGCCACGATCGCCGGCATCGGCGGGTGGGATTCGGGAAACCAGTCATGGGCGGTGAACAGATCGAACAGTTCGGCCCGCGTGAAGGCCTGGCGGCTACCGGCCAGGCCGTGCTTCACGCCGTCGTCAGGCACGGCGGGGGGTGCCGTGGAGGGCAATACCGGGTAGGCCCAGGCCGGGGCGCGGGGCGAGACGGGCTCCGGTCCTGTTTGAGCTGCAGCCCAGCCCGCACCCGTCACCAAAATCAACCCCAGAAATACAGACCTCAGTGAATCCATCACGCACCTCGCAGTGTCGTCCAGCACCGGCTCGGGGCCAGGCCAGCCCCACACCAGGCCCTGTGGACATGACGCACATCGTACCGAGGTCTGGGCAGGGTGGGGGTCAGGGTTCCACCACGTTGAACATGGGCGTGAACGCATCCAGGCACAACACGAACTCGCGCAGGCGATCGCGCGCGCCCTGCACATCGATCTGGCCCTGGTCCAGGTAGTGCAGCATGTCCTCGGGGCTTTGCAACAACCGCGCGAGTTGCGCACGGTCGGTGCGCACGGTGACCTCGGCCTCGTCACCATGGCGGCCAGCGCGGTGGTTCAGGGCGCCGTTGGAGAGGGTGATGCGCTGGCTCTCGCCATCGAGCAGCACCCAGTCGATGCGCAAGCGCAAGGCCTGGGCACGCGGGCCGTTCACGCGGATGGCCAGAAACTGCAGGAACTTCTCCAGCGGCAACTGAGCCACCACATCGGGGCTGATGGCGATGCCTGCCGGCAGGGCCGGTGCGCCGCGGCTGCGCAGCTCTCGGGCGGCCAGCAGGTAGGCGTTGCGCCAGGTGGCCGATTCGGCCTGGTAGCCCATCTGTTCGAAGGCGTCGGCGCACAGCTCACGCGCAGCCAGGTGGTCGGGCTGGGCGAACACCACGCGGTTGCACACTTCGGCAACCCAGCGGAAGTCGCCAGCGGCGAAGTCTGCGCGGGCCTTGGCGAGGATGGACTCGGCCCCGCCCATGTAGCGCACGTAACGCTGGGCCGCCGGCTCGGGCGGCAGGGGATGCAGGTGCACGGGGTTGCCGTCGTAAGGGCCCAGGTAGTGGGCATAGATGGCTGCCACGTTGTGCACCACGGCGCCGTAATAGCCGCGCGCAAACCACTGGCGCGACAGGGGGTTGGGCATGATGAGCTGCTCACCGATTTCGGCCGGGGTCAGGCCCTGGCTCATCAGGCGCAGCGTCTGGTCGTGCAGATAGCGGTACAGGTCGCGCTGACCGGCCACGTACTCGGCAATGCGCGAAGTACCCCACACCGGCCAGTGGTGCTGGGCCAGCACCACATCAGCGCGGGGCACGTACTCTTGCAGCGCGTCGTCCAGATAGCCCGCCCAGGCCAGGGCGTCGCGGGTCTTGGCACCGCGCAGAGGACACAGGTTGTGCAGGGTATGGCAGGCGTTCTCGGCCAGGTTGAGCGCACGCAGCCCCGGGAAGAACAGGTTCATCTCGGCAGGAGCCTCGGCGCCCGGCGTGAGCTGGAACTCGATCTCGATGCCGTCGATGACATGCCGCTCGCGCAAACCACGCACCAGCACATCGGGCGCAATGAAGCCGTCGCCGCCTCGCCCGGCCGCCTTGCCCAGGCCGCTGTCCACATGGGCCTGGGGGCCGGCAGCCAGGGTGGTGCCGAACTGGTAGAGCGAGCGCCGGCGCATGGGCACGCCAGCCAGCATGGTTTCGGCAAAGGCCTCCTCGGTGAAGCCAACCGGGCCGATCACCGGGATCTTTTCACGCGCAACCTCCTCGGGGCTGGTGATGCCGCGCACGCCGCCGTAATGGTCGCGGTGGCTGTGGGTGTAGATCAGTGCACGCAAGGGCCGCGGGCCGCGCTCGGCCTGGTAGAGCTGCCAGGCGGCCCGCGCGTGTTCGGTGAAGGTCAGCGGATCGATCACGATGACGCCGCTGGCGCTCTCCACGAAGGTGACATTGGCCAGGCTGAAGCCGCGCACCTGGTAAATGCGGTCGCAGACCTGGAACAGGCCATGGATGCGGTTCAGGCGCGATTGGCGCCACAGGCTGGGGTTCACCGTGTCGGCGAGCGGGCCGTCCAGAAAGGCATGGTCACGCTGGGTGAAGGCCACCCCGCCGGCATCGGCCGGAATGTGCGCGTCGGGCAGTGTGGCGATGAAGCCACGTCGGGCATCGTCGAAGTCCTGCTGGTCGGAAAAATCCAGTTCGGCCAACACGCGGGCGTGGGCCTCACGGGTGGCGGGGTGGGCGGCTTTGGGGGTGGAGGTCATGGACAAGCGGGCTCAGGCTGGATCAAAGACGACCACGCTGCGCGCGGTGTCACCCGTCTTCATGGCTGCAAAGCCCTCGTTGATGTCTTCGAGGCGGATGCGCTGAGAGACCAGGGATTGCAGATCCAGCCGCCCCTGGCGGTAGAACTCGACCAGGCGCGGGATGTCGTCACGGATGCGCGCCGATCCCATGGCAGAACCCCGGATCTGTTTCTCCTGGAAGAACTGCCCCCCCTCGATGCTGGCGCGGGCCCCCGGCTGGAACAGTCCCACGACGGTGGCAATGCCCCCGGCCGTGAGCATGCGAAAGCTCTGCTCGAAGGTGCTGGGCAGGCCAATGCATTCGAAGGCGTATTCGACCCCACCCCCTGTCATCTCGGCGATGCGGGCCACCACATCGCCATCGCGGGCATCCACGGTATCGGTGGCGCCCAGTTTGCGGGCCAGTTCGAGCTTGGGCGGCGACATGTCGACGGCGATGATGCGCGAGGCCCCCGCGATGGCAGCCCCATTGACCGCTGCCAGGCCCACCCCGCCACACCCCACCACCGCCACGGTGGCACCAGGGCGCACTTGCGCCGTGCGGAAGACGGCCCCCGTGCCGGTGATGACGGCACAGCCCAGCAGGGCGGCAAGGTCCAGGGGCATGTCGTCCCGGATTTTGACCAGGGCATTGCGATGCACGAGCATTTTCTCGGCAAAGCCCGACAGGTTGAACACCTGGCTGACGGGCTGGCCTGCCTGGGAAAGTCGCCGCGCCTTGCCCGGGGGCTGTTTGACCTCGGTGTCGGCGCACAGGGCAAAGCGGCCCCCCAGGCACTGCGGGCAAGTGCCACAGAACACGCTCAGGGCTCCCACCACGTGGTCGCCCGGGCGCAGATCGCGCACGTTCTCACCCACCGCCTCGACAATGCCTGCGACCTCATGCCCCAGCACGCCGGGCAGGTCGAAGGGGCGCATGCCTTCGATGTAGTGCAAATCGCTGTGGCACAGGCCGACGGCCGCGGTGCGCACCAGCACTTCGTGAGGGCCAGGCAGGCCGATTTCAATGTCCTCGATGGACAGGGGTTGGCCAAACTGGCGCAGAACAGCGGCTTTCATGGGACGGGTCTTTCTTTCATTCGAACAGGCAGGGCGGGGTGGGTCGCTCAGTCGGCGGTGATGCGGGTCTCGGCCTGGAACTTCTTCCAGCGAATCAGTTGGGCGCGGATGTCGCGGGCGAGGTAGTCGGGGCTCAGATCAGGCGCCATGGTCACGCCCTGGCCCAGCACCTTGGCCTTGATGGCTTCATCCTGAAATCCCAGGCGCAGGGCTTCGCTGATGCGCTCGACGATGTCGCGGGGGGTGCCAGCCGGCGCCACCAGGCCGATCCAGCTGGCCGTGCCCACATCGGGGTAACCCAGCTCGGCCAGCGTCGGCACCGAGGGTGCGGTGTGCAGGCGGTCGGTGCCGGTCACCGCCACGGCTTGCACGCGACCGCCCTCAGCCAAGGCGATGCCGGTCGGGTCGCCAAAGCCGAAGTCCAGGCGGCCGCCAGCCACCTCGGTCATCATCTGGCCCTGGCCTTTGAAGGGCACGTGCACCGCGTCGACCTTGGCTTGCCGGATCAACTGCTCGGACGACAGATGGGCCAGGGACCCAGCCCCCAGCGAACCGTAGTTGAGCGAGCGCGTCTTGCCCAGTGCCAGCAGTTCGGCCAGCGTCTTGGCCTTGGCCGGGTCGGTGAACAGCACGTTGCGCGACATCCAGACCATGGACACCGGCACAAAGTCACGCAGCGGGTCATACCGCACGCTGCGGAAGAACACCGGGTTGACCGCCATCGAACTGGTGGTTGCCATCAACAATGTGTAGCCGTCGGCCGGGGCCTTGGCCACGAAATCCGTGCCGATGGCGGCGTTGTTGCCGGGCTTGTACTCGGCGTACACGGCTGTCTTGAGGCGGGCACTCAGCACATCCCCCACGGTGTTGGCAAACACCGTCCCCATGCCACCCGACCCATAGGGCACCACAATGCGGATGGGCTTGTCCGGCCAGGCCGAGGGGGCGGCTCGCACCGCCCCGGGCAGGGCGGCGGCCAATGCTGAAGCACCCGCCAACCTCAAGCAGGCGCGGCGGTCGATGTGAGCTGTCATGGTCTTGTCTCCTATGATCCGACCGCGGCGGGCCCCGTCTACTGGGGCCTGGACGGTCGTTTTTAAAATTGTAATTCCAATTATATTTTTGCAGGCCTGAGCTTGCGCTGTTCCCATGCGCCCCGACGAATCCACTTTTCAAGAATCCGACGCCGAGCGCGAGCAGGCCTTCATGGCCTGGCTGCAGGCTGGCTGCCTACCCGAAATCAAGCCCGGGGTACAGCAGCGCAGCGCCCGCACCGCCTTTGCCCTGCTGGAATCGGGCGCCGCATTGATGCGCGAACGTGCCCTGGATGCCCTGTCGATCGAGGAGATCTGCAGCGGTGCCGGCGCCACGGTGGGCGCGTTCTATGGCCGCTTCGAGGACAAGATGGGCTTTTTTTCTGCCCTGCAGCGCCTGACCTGTCTGCGCTCGGAAGCGGCCCTGGAGTCCTTCATGCAGCAACACCCAGGCGACGAGGCCACGCTGGAAAGCCTGTGCCGCGCCATGGTGGCCATGTCGGTGCAGCGCTACCGGGCCAATGTGGGCGTGTACCGAGCCGCACTCAAGCACAGTGACGAAGGGGCCTGGGAGCCCTTCCGCCGCCTCGGAGATCTGTACCGGCTGCGACTGGTCGAGTTGCTGGCGCCGCACCTGCCGGCGCTGGCTGAACCCGCCCGGGCGCTGCGCATCCGCTTTGCCTACCAGGTGATGGTGGGCACTCTGGTGCACGCCACCCTGAACGCACCGGGCCCGGTTCAACTTGACGACCCGGCCATGATCGACGAACTGGCTGACCTGGTGCTGGGCTACCTGCGCTCGCCGGGCTGAGGCGCGCGCGGGCGGCTGGGTGGTGGTCACGCGCTGCATGGCCGGGCCTCAGATCGCACCGGCCACACGCAGGCGCTCACGGGCGCCCGCATCCAGACCCAGGCGCTCGCACAACACCTCGTCGGTGTGCTGGCCCAGGTGCGGCGGTGGCCGTCGCACCGGCAGGCGTTCCCCATCCAGGGCATAAGGTGGGGCCAGCACCGACTGCGCACCGGCCTCACAGTCCTCAAAGTGATGCAACAGGCCCGCCTGGGCAGTGCGCTCGGAATTCAGGGCATCGAACAGCCCCAACACCTCGCCACAGGGGATCTCGGCGGCGCGCAGGCGGGCCAGCAGCTCAGCGCGGGGCCAAGCGGCCAGGGCCTGACGCACCAGGGGCAACAAGGTTTCGCGGTGGGCCGATCGGGCCGTGTTGCTGGCAAAGCGTTCATCCTCGGCCCAGTCGGGGCGCTCCAGCACCTGGCGGCAGAAGCGTTGGAACTGAGTGTTGTTGCCCACGGTGATGACCACCGGCCCATCGGCCGCCTCGAACACACCGTAGGGGACGATGGCCGGGTGGGAGTTGCCAAACTTGGGGGGATCCTCACCCTGCAGCAAGGCTTCCATGCCGTAGTAGCTGGTGATCATCAGACCGCTGTCATAAAGGGCCATCTGCACATGCCGGCCACGGCCGGTGCGAACGCGCTCCAGCAGGGCCGCCAGCACCGCTTGGCCGGCGTACAGGCCGGTGAACATATCGACTGCCGCCACACCGAATTTCAAGGGGCCCTGGCCCGACTCTCCATTGGTGGCCATCACACCGGCCTCGCCCTGCACCACCAGGTCGTAGCCTGGCCGCGCCTGCTCGGGCCCCGCGGCAAAGTAGCCCGAGATCGAGCACATCACCAGACGCGGGTTCAGGGCCGACAGTTGGGCCCAGCCCACCCCCAGCTTCTCAGCCCCACCGAACTTGAAGTTCTGCACCACCACATCGCTGTCACGCACCAGGGCCTGCACGATCGCCAGCCCCTCAGGGCAGCCCAGGTCGACCGTGATCGAACGTTTGTTGCGGTTGGCGCTGTTGAAGTAGGTGGTGTTGCGCCGCCCCACGGGCAGGCCCCAATCGCGGGTATCGTCGCCGCGCTCGGGGTGCTCCACCTTGACGACGTCGGCCCCCAGATCAGCCAAAGCCATGGCGCACAGCGGGCCGGCCAATACCCGCGACAAATCCAGCACCCGAATGCCAGCCAAAGGAAGAAATGAAGTTGCGCTCTGGTTCATGGTCTCGTTCCGTGACGGACGCTTGGCCCGCCGATCGCAAGCCTGGTTGGCCTGCCCGGAACCATTGTTGATTTGTTCTTATATTTTGACAATCGTGAATAAAATCAAACACACTGTCTGATTTTTGAAAACAATGGACCTCAATGCCTTGAGCCTGCTGGTGGACATCATCGAAACCGGCAACCTGAGCAAAGCCGCGGCACGCCGGGGCATGGGCCGTGCCGCGGTCAGCCACCGCCTGGGCCAATTCGAGCAGACGCTGGGACAGCAACTGCTGCGCCGCACCACCCGCCAGGTGGAGCCCACCGAACTGGGTTGGAAGCTCTATCACCATGGCCTGAGCATCCGCCAGGAACTGCTGGCAGCCCAGGAATCGGTGGACAGCCTGGGCCAGATCCCACAGGGCAAGGTGCGCCTGAGCGTGCCCAGCGGCTTCGGGCAACTGGCCATGACCGCCTGGCTCACCGAATTCATGCAAGGCCACCCCGGCATCGGCCTGGAAGTGATCTTTGACAACACGGTGGAAGACCTGCTGGCCGGCAGGATCGATTGCGCAGTGCGGGTCATGTCGGAGCCACCCCCCCACCTGGTGGCGCGCCACCTGGGCCCGGTGCACTACCTGGCCTGCGCCACCCCCACCGTGGCCGCTGCCGCAGGCCGGCCCCACACCCTGGAGGCCCTGCTGCAGCAGCCCCTGATCAGCTCCGCGCTCACCGCGCAGAAGCTGCGCACGGCGGGCCTGCTGCCCGAACATGGCCCAGACAGCGCCGGCGTGCGCCCGCGCCTCGTATCGCCGAACTTCTACTTTTTGCGTGAAGCCCTGTTGCAAGGTCTGGGCGTGGGCTTGATGCCCGACTACATGGTGCGCGAAGCCATTGCCCAGGGCGCACTGCAAGCCCTGCCCCTGAGCCCGGGCAGCCTGGGCTTTCTGAGCACGGCCATGTTCATACTGCACCTGCCCACGCCCTACCCACCGCGGGCCATGGCACTGCTGCTGGATTTTCTGACTGAAAAAGTGGCCTCCTCGGGCAGCCTGGGCGGTGCGGGTTGAAAAGCAAGGCCCCTGCACTCCTGTGCCCAGGAGCCCCCAGACAAACCCTGAGCCCGCACCGCACCACCCAGGCTTTGCGGTAGATTGAAATGCATGCACCTCACCACCACCGCCCGCGCCCCTGTGCTCACTTCGGCCCTGCGCTGCTGGGCCGGGGTCTTTCGTTTCGCCCACCTGCTTGCCGCCATGGTCCTCTCTGCTGCCACCCTGTCATCCCCGGCCCAGGCGGCCGACCTGCCCGCGCCCCGCGAGGGCGATTGGCGCGTGCCGGATTTCCGCTTTCATGACGGCAGCACGCTGCCCGAGTTGAGCCTGCACTACACCACCCTGGGCTCGCCCGACAAGCCGGCCGTGCTGGTGCTGCACGGCACGCTGGGCTCGGGCAAGGGCCTGCTCACGCCCGGCTTCGGGGGCGAGCTGTTCGGGCCAGGCCAGCCGCTGGATGCCAGCCGGTACTTCATCATCCTGCCCGATGGCATCGGCACGGGCGAGTCGTCGCGGCCCTCGCAGGGCTTGCGCACGCGCTTTCCGCACTACAACTACGAAGACATGGTGCGGGCCCAGTACCGGCTGGTGACCGAGCACCTGGGCCTGCGCCACCTGCGCATGGTGCTGGGGTATTCGATGGGGGGCATGCACACCTGGCTGTGGGCCCAGCTGTACCCCGATTTCATGGACATCGCGGTGCCCATGGCCGCGCTGCCGGTGCCCATGGCGGGGCGCAACTGGATGCTGCGGCGTCTGGTGATCGATTCGATCCGCAACGACCCGGCCTGGAACAACGGCCAATACACCGAGCAGCCACCCAGCTTGCGCTTTGCCTCGGTCTACTTCAACCTGGCCACCAATGGCGGCAACCAGGCGCTGTACCGCCAGGCCCCCACCCGTGACAAAGCCGACCAGTTGCTGAACCAGCGCCTGCAGGCCCCGTTCAAGGGCGATGCCAACGACCACCTCTACCAGTGGGAGGCCTCGGGCGATTACGACCCCTCGGCCGGCCTGGAGCGCATCCGAGCCCGGGTGCTGGCCATCAACTCGGCCGACGACGAACGCAACCCGCCCGAACTGGGCGTGCTGGAGCGTGAACTGAAGCGTGTGCCGCACGGGGCCCAGTACATCGTGCCTGGCTCGCCCAGCACCGCCGGCCATGGCACGCTGGCGCAGGCCGTCCTTTGGAAGGCGGCCGTGGCGGAGTTGCTGCAGAACGCACCACGGCTGGACTGAGCCCGGCAGGCCCGGCTCAGTGGGGCTGGCTTTGTCCCACTCGCTCTGTCCCTCTTGATCAATCCCCCTCGCTCACCCCACCCTCGCGTCCCTCGTTGAGGCGGCTGGTCAAGGCGTCCAGCATGTCGTACAGCAGGTGCGTGAAATCGGCCCCGATCACGGCCTCGATCTCCTGGTAACAGCCCTCGATCAGGGGGGCCAGGGCGGCCACCGTTTGCTGGCCCTTGGGGGTCACGGCCACCAGCACACGGCGCTGGTCCTGCTCCATGCGCTGGCGTGAAATCAAGCCCATGTCGTCCATGCGCGCCAGGATGCCGGCCATGCTGGGGCTGGAGATGCAACACATGCTGCCGATCTGGCGCGGCTCCATGGGCCCGACCTGATCCAGGGCCCGAATCACCCGCCATTGCTGCTCGGTCACACCCTGCTGGTTCAGCAGCGGCCTGAAACGGGCCAGCACGGCCTCGCGGGACTGCAGCAGCAGCAGGGGCAGGTTGCGGTGGTGAATGACCGGAGTGGCGTTGGTGTCCATGCCCTGATCATCCCTGAAAACTGACCCATCTCAAGGCACAGGTGCTTTGCCTGTTTACTTTACTAAGATGTTAGCAATATACTTGCTCACATATTAGTGAATAACATGCACACCACACCTCCACTCCCCTCCCTGGATGTTGCGCCGTACCGCCTCACCGGCACGGTGTATGGCGTCCTGATGAACCACCGCCCGGCGCTTTATGTGCTGGCCGATGCGCTGGACAAGCCCCCCTACAAGGCCGCACCCAAGGCGCCAGTGCTGTTTGTGAAACCGCGCAACACCCTGGCCCGCAGCGGCCAGCCCGTGGCCGTGCCCGACGAGCCAGGCCAGGTCGAGGTCAGCGCCCAGCTGGGCATCGTGATCGGGCGCCAGTGCACCGGCGTCGCGCCCGAGGCAGCCCTGGCCCACGTGGCCGGCTACCTGGTCGTGAACGACATCAGCCTGCCCCACAGCCAGTTCTACCGGCCCTCGGTGCGCCTGAAGGCGCGTGATGGCTTCTGCCCCCTGGGCGATTGCATCGTGCCCGCCGATCAGGTGTCCCAGCCTGACGCGCTGGAGGTGCGGGTGCTGATCGACGGGCAACTGGTGCAGGTCAGCAGCACGGGCGATCGCTTTCGGGGTGTAGCGCAGTTGATCGCCGATGTCAGCGCCTTCATGACGCTGATGCCCGGCGACATCCTCACGCTGGGGGGCTCGCAAGGCGCCCCCCTGGCCCGGGCCGGGCAGACGGTGCGCATCGAGATCGATGGCATCGGCCACCTCAACACCCCCCTGATCCGCGCGCCGGAGGCCGCAGCATGAGCCACCCCCTTCATCCCCTCCACCCCACCCACACGGCCCGCGTGGCCTACGCCGGCGCCATCCACACCGCTACGCCCTATGGCGAGCAGCACATCCGCCTGGCCGATGGCCGTATCCTGGCGGAAGACCAGGTCGTGTGGCTGCCCCCCTTCGAGGTGGGAACGATCATCGCCCTGGGCCTGAACTACGCCGACCACCTGCGCGAGCTGTCGGGCGAACTCACCGTCACCACCAAAGACGAACCCCTGGTGTTTCTGAAGGGGCCCAATGCCGTGATCGGCCACCGGGGCCAGACCCACCGGCCCGACGAGGTGCAGTTCATGCACTACGAATGCGAGCTGGCGGTGGTGATCGGCAAAACCGCCCACCGGGTGTCGCGCGACAAGGCCCTGGAGCACGTGGCCGGCTACACCGTGTGCAACGACTACGCGATCCGCGACTACCTGGAGAACTGGTACCGCCCCAACCTGCGCGTGAAGAACCGCGACGGCGCCACCGTGCTGGGCCCCTGGCTGGTCGATGCCGCTGCCGTGCCCGACCCGCACCAGCTGGCGCTGCGCACCACCGTCAACGGCCAGCTCACGCAGCAGGGCCACACCCGCGACCTGGTCCACAACGTGCCCGAGCTGATCGAGTACCTGAGCAGCTTCATGACCCTGCAAGCCGGCGACGTGATCCTGACCGGCACCCCCGAGGGCGTGGTCAACGTGAAGGCCGGCGACGAGGTGGTGACCGAGATCGACGGCATCGGCCGCCTGGTCAACACCCTGGTCGGCGATGCCGCCTTCGGCACCGCGGCCACGCCCGCCACCACACCCGCCGCCTGAGCCCCCCAAACCCCCTCCAAGGAATGACACCCATGCAACAAGTCCAGCACCTCATCAACGGCCAGTCGGTCGCCAGCAGCGACTACTTCGAAACCATCAACCCCGCCACCCAGGAGGTGCTCGCCGAGGTCGCCTCGGGCGGCGAGGCCGAGGTCCAGGCCGCCGT
>Ga0208269_100088_pt1 | contig 68883 bp, 56 predicted proteins | sample LakWasMe88_LOW11_2_FD_183912 | JGI IMG/M metagenome (GOLD analysis project Ga0208269, IMG submission 183912) | Freshwater sediment methanotrophic microbial communities from Lake Washington under simulated oxygen tension - Sediment Metagenome... | ecosystem: Environmental > Aquatic > Freshwater >...
CGTGGCGCCCAGCCTGTACGTGGCCTGCGGCATCAGTGGTGCGATCCAGCACTTGGCGGGCATGAAGGACAGCAAGGTGATCGTGGCGATCAACAAGGACCCGGAAGCGCCGATCTTCAGCGTGGCTGACTACGGCCTGGAGGCCGACTTGTTTGTGGCCGTGCCTGAGCTGATCAGCCAGCTCTGATCGTTGACGCCGTCATCGGCGCGATAGAGGCCTCATGTCTGACCGGACATGGGGCTTTTTTTCGGTCATTTCAGAGACGAACGCGTCGCTGACCCGCTTCCCTCCACTGGGCACTCATGCCGAGAAACAGCAGCGGGGTCAGCGGATCAAGTTCTTGCCACCACGCGCAACAGCAAGCTCTGATGGGTTCTGAAACCCATGTGTTCATACAGCCGCACCGCGCGCTGGTTGCTCGCCATCACATGCAGGAACGGGGTCTGCCCGCGCGTCAGCTGGGCCTGCACCACGGTTTCGATCAGGGCCCGTGCCAGGCCCCGGCCTTGCGCCTCGGGTGCGCAGCACACCCCGCTGACCTCGCGCAGGTGGCCCAGGTGCAGGCGCTCGCCGGTCATGGCGATCAATCGATCTTCTTCAAACACCCCCCAGTAGTCGCCCATCTCGCGCGTGCGCGGGCCAAAGGGGCCGGGCTGGGTGGCTTGTACCAGGGCTTCGATGGCGGCCTGGTCGGAGGGGACCAGTCGTCTGGCATGGGCCGGGGGTGAGCTGGAGGGCGCTGCGGCATGCCACACCATCTGCAAGGCCGGCGCCTCGATGAGCACCTGCCAGTCGGGTGGTGCCTCCCCCGCCCAGGCCTTGGCATAAAAGCGTTCGCCGGCCTCGCACAAGGGCGTGAGGGCTGAGAAATCGGGGGCGTCGGGCTGGGCAAAGCCCAGCAGGGGGGTGAAGCCCGGGGCGTAGCGCCGGGCCCCGGAGTCGCCCAGTGACCAGTCTGCGTGGGACCCGTTCAGGCTGTGCCAGAACGGGTTGTCCAGTGCAGCGAGGTCCATGGTGAGGGCGGCCGGAGGGCGCTTACTTGTAAAAGGCCTCGACCTTGCCCTTGAGGGTGATCAGCAGCGGGCGGCCCTTGCGGTCGCGTGTCTTGCCGGCAGGTACCTTGACCCAGCCTTCGCTGACGCAGTATTCCTCGACGTCGAAGCGCTCCTTGTCATTGAAGCGGATGCCGATGTCGTGCTCGAACACGGCCGCCAGGTGGTGCGGGCTGCGGGGGTCGATGGACAGGTGGTCGGGCAGTTCGGGGCGTTGCGGGGCGGTGTCGCTCATGGAAGGTCTCGGACGGTTCAATGCGTAAAGCGGCGATTGTCCCGCATTTGAGGTGGTCCGCCGGGCCGGGGAGGGGCCCGCCCGGGCTTTTACTCTTCGTTCTGCCAGTCGACCTGCACGCCGAGGCTGCGCAGGTTTTCCACGAAATGCGGGTGGGCGCGCCGGATCGGCGTGGCGTTGCGGATCTCGGAGCGGCCCTCGATGCTGGCCGCCACCATGAACAACGCGATCGCCACCCGGATGATGTAGGGGCTTTCGACCACGGCCGGGCTCAGGGGCTTGCCGCCGAAGGTGATCAGGCGATGCGGGTCGGACGAGAACACATGGGCGCCGAACTTGGACAGCTCGCCGGTCCAGCCCAGGGCCCCGTCGTAGACCTTGTTCCAGAACATGGTGTTGCCCTGGGCACGCACGCCCAGCGCAATGAAGATGGGCAGCAGGTCGACCGGGAAGTAGGGCCAGGGGGCGGCTTCGACCTTGGTCAGCACATTGCTGGTGAACGGCGTCTGCACGCGCAGCTCGCCCGGCACGCTGGCCCGCGACCAGCCGTCTTCGTGGGTGATCTTGACGCCAAACTTGGCAAAGGTGCGGTCGATCAATGGAAAGTTGTCGGGTGCGCTGTTGCGCACCACCACATCGCCGCCGGTGATGGCGCCCAGGGCCAGGAAGGTGGTGATTTCGTGAAAATCTTCGTCAAAGCGGAACTCGCCGCCGCCCAGCCGGGCGCCGCCGTGCACGGTGATGCGCGAGGTGCCCAGGCCTTCGATGGGCACGCCCAGCATCTGCATGAAGCGGCAGAACTCCTGCACATGCGGCTCGGAGGCCGCGTTGGTCAGGGTCGAGGTGCCCTCGGCCACAGCCGCACACAGCACGAAGTTCTCGGTGGTGGTGACCGAGGCGTAATCCAGCCAGTGCTGGGTGGGGCGCAGGCGGCCCGGGCTGTGCACCAGCAGCGAGCCTTCGGCGCGTTCGACCCGGCCGCCAAACTGCTGGAACACCTCCACATGGGGGTCGATCTCGCGCACGCCCAGGGTGCAACCCTTGACGTTGTCTTCGAGCCGGGCCACGCCAAAGCGCGCCAGCAGCGGCGGCACCAGCATGATGGACGAGCGCATTTCCTCGGGCAGGTGGTGGCGCGTGGGGTCGAAGTGCGTGTTTTGGTGGTGCAGCTCCAGCACGCCGCTGGCGTGGTCCATGCGCACCTCGCTGCCCAGGGTGCGGAAGATGTCCAGGATCTTGCGCACATCGGTGATGTCGGGCACGCCCAGCAGCTTCAGGGGTTGGTCGCTGAGCAGGGTGGCGCACAGCACAGGCAGCACGGCGTTCTTGTTGGCAGAGGGGATGATGCGGCCGCGAAGGGGGGTGCCGCCGTGCACGATGAGATTGGACATGGTCTGGGGAAACTGAAGCGAAATACGCCGTATTGGCGTGTCAAAGCCCTGGCAATGTACCAGCCGCAGGCCCCTGCCTGCCGTTGGCGACCCCAAACGCCCGGTCATGAGCGGGGTCGGTGTGACGGTTTGCACGCTCTGCCGGGCGCGCCAGACCTCAGGGAGTCGGTGCCCGGAGCAAGTGCTTCATGATCTTGCCCGTGGGCGTGCGCGGCAGTTCGGGCCTGAATTCGTAGTGACGCGGTATTTTGTAACGGGCCAGTCGGGGGGCCAGGAAGGCGCTGAGTTCCTCGGCACTGGCCTGGTGTCCTTCGCGCAGCACCAGCACGGCGCACACGGTCTCGCCCCATTCTGGGTGGGGGCGACCGATCACGGCCACGTCGAGCAGCGCCGGGTGGGGGCCCAGGGCGTCTTCGACCTCCTTGGAGTAAACGTTTTCGCCACCGGTGATGATCATGTCCTTGGCGCGGTCGACGATGAACAGAAAGCCGTCTGTATCGGCCTGCGCCAGATCACCCGTGCGGTACCAGCCGTCCGGTGTGAAGGCTTGGGCGCTGGCCTCGGGATCGTTCAGGTAGCCTTTCATCATCGCTTCGGTGCGGAACTGGATCTCGCCCACCACGCCGGCGGGTACGGGCTGGTTGTTCAGGTCCACCAGGCGCATCTGCACCCCCGTGGTGGTGGCGCGACCGATCGAGCCCGCCTTGGCCAGCGCGTGCTCGGGGTACAGGGCCGTGCCCAAGGGGCCGGTCTCGGTCACGCCATAGACCTGCACAAAGTTCTCGGTGCCGTAGGCCTCGATCAGGCGCAAGGCCATGTCGCGCCCCAGCGGCCCGCCGCCGTAGATCCAGCGGCGCATGCTGGAAAGGTCGTGGGCGCGCAGGTCGGGCACCGCGTGCAATGGGGCCAGCAGGGCCACCGGGGCCGCAAAGGTCATGGTGATCTTTTCGGTGGCAATCGCCTCGATGAAGGCCTGCGGCTGGTATTCGCGCAGCAGCACCACGGTGCCGCCCACGGCCAGGGTGCCCAGGGTCCAGTTGTTGAGCGGCGAGGCATGCCAGATCGGCATCGCCACCAGCATGCGGGTGTCGTTGCCGATGCCGATGCTGGCCGCGCAGGCCAGCGCCTGCTGGAACACGGTGTGGTGCGTGTGCAGGCAGCCCTTGGGTTTGCCGGTGGTGCCCGAGGTGTAGAGGATCTCGGCCAGGCTGTCGCCCGTCAGGGGCGCGTTGGCGGCATCGGGCAGGGGATCGGCCGCGGCCAGCAGGGTGTCGAAGCAGGGCATGCCAGGGTGGGGGCTGTCGGTGCTCAGCGCTGTCACGGGCAGGCCTGTTTGCGTGAGCACGCCGGCCAGGCTGCCGTCGATGACACAAAGGCGCGCTTGGCAATGGCCCAGGATGTGCGCCAGTTCGGGTGCCGTCAGCTTGTGGTTGACCGGCACCACGCTGGCCCCCAGGCGCCAGGCACCGTAGGCCGCTTGCAGAAAGCCGGGCGTGTTGCGACACACCAGGGCCACCCGGTCGCCAGCGCCCACGCCCAGGTCCTTCAGAACCCGTGCTGCCTGGCGGGTCTGGTGAGCGAATTCGGAGTAGGGCGTGCCGTGGTGTTGGTAGCGGATGGCATCGTGCTCGGGAAAGCTGCGCGCCGTGGCGTGCAGCAGGGTGATCAGGTCCATGGCTTGTCTCCGTCGTTGGGCTTGGGGGGCGATCAAGTCTAGGTTTGGCGCCGATCGCAGGTGTCCGGATCCCTCGCTTCGGCGATCGCAGGCGGTGGCGTCGGGTCTGGCGGGGATGGCTGGAGGGTCACAGGCCCGGGCTGTTCAGATTTGATTGGGGCCTGTTGCAGGCCGAACAAGCATTCGGTGGTCGGTTTACGCGGCGTTTACATCACCTTGTCACACGCGGCTTCCACCATCGTGTTTTGTCCATGGAGCGAGGAAACACATCATGAAAAACACATCGACCCCGACACGCCGCCTGCAAACCGGCTTCACCCTGAGCCTGTTGGTCGGCCTGCTGGGCCTCTCGGCCTGTGGTGGTGGCGACAGCGGCGGCAACATCTTCGGCTTCAACACCCTGGACGGCAGCCAGCCCCTGGTGATCGGCCACCGCGGCCTGCCAGGCCTGTACCCCGAAGAAACCCAGCCGGCCTACGAAGGCGCGGCCGATGCCGGCGCCGACTCGCTGGAAGAAGACCTGCACCTCACCAAGGACTGCGTGCTGGTGGCCCGCCACAACCCCTGGCTGAGCGACAACACCAACATCAGCACCGTGGCGCAGACCAATGCCGTGGTGGCGGCCCGCAAGCGCACCGTGCCCGGTGTGCAGGTGCCGGTGACCTATTCGCTGGCCCAGTATGGCGGCCCCGCCACCTACCTGAGCGACCGCACCAGCAGCGACCCCAAGTCGGTGCTCAAGTCGCTGGTGGTGGATGGCGAAGACCATACCGGTGACTGGTCGATCACCGACTTCACGGTGGCCGAACTCAAGCAGTGGCTGGGCGGCACCACCTACGATGCCCGCAATGAGCGCCCCACGGCCCTCAATGGCAAGTACCCCATCCTGACCATGCAGGAGATCATCGACCTTGCCAAGGCCAAGAGCGCCAGCACCGGCCGCACCATCACGGTCTACCCCGAGGCCAAGAACCCCTACTGGAACAACGCTCAGGCCATTGCCAACGGCTGCGGCACCGGCACCCACCCGTTTGAAGACGCCATCGTCAAGCTGATCAAGGACAACAACCTGAACAGCAAGACCGCGCCCATCTTTGTGCAGTCCTTCGACCCGGCCAGCCTCAAGTACATGCGCTCGATCGGCCTGAATGCCCGCGTGGTGCAACTGATCGACGGCAACGACGTCAACTACAAGACGGGCGAAATGATCTACCAGACCAACGACGAGTACAACTTCGTCGATGGCCGCCCTTACAGCTGGACCGTCAATGGCGATGGCCGCTATTTCGGCGCCATGCTGACCCCCGCCGGCCTGGCCGAGATCAAGACCTATGCCGACGGCATCGGCCCCTGGAAGCCGCAGGTCATGGCCCTCAAGGTGTCGCCGTTCCCGACCACCGCGGGCTACACCGGCTCGCTGGCCGACGTGAACTCGGTCACGCCCACCAGCCTGATCAACGATGCCCATTCGGCCGGCTTGTTTGTGCACGTCTACACCTTCCGCAACGAGCAGAAGTACCTGGCCGGCTTCTACAAGGGTGACCCGACCGCCGAGTACCTGACCTTCTACCGCGCTGGCGTGGACGGGGTGTTCTCCGACTTTGCCAACACCGCCTTCGCAGCGCGCACGGCGTACCGCAAAGAACGCGGTCTGTGAGGAGGGGCCGGCGCTCAGCCGGCCGCATGGCTGTCTGCAAGCCCTCCGGCCCAGTTGGGCTCGGTGAGGGCTAGGGCAGCCCCCCCGATCAAACCGGGTCGCTTGATGCGTCCTGGGGGCTGGGACGGCCCTGGGCAGGCATGTCGGCCGAAGGCGCGATGGGGTTGAACAGCGTTTCGAGGTCGGGTGTGGTCAGAATCTGCCTGGCCCACAGCAGCAGTTGATCCGGTCGGGCGGTGTGCAGGCGTGCATAGGCCCAGGCGGGCACGGGTGCAAAGCGTTGTTCGACCAACTGGGTCAGCATCAGAACGAAACCTTCGTCCCGGCCTTCTTGAATGCCTTTTTGGGTGGCCTCCGTGTAGAGCCGGCCAAGTGTTTCAGCGAGCATGGGTGCTCCTTCCAGCAAATCCGGGATGTGGGCGAGAACGCCGGTCATGTCGACGGGTATTTTGCGCCCGATCTCCTGGCGCAGCCAGCGGTTGAGCGTGCGTTTGAGTTCATTGTGTGCGGGGCTTTGCAAGGCATTTTTCACCGCCAGGGCCAGGCGCCCGATGGTCTGTGGGTCCTGACTGCGTTCCAGGTGGAAAAGGGCCTCGACCAGGTTGCGAACCTCAGCCGACGGCGACAGCTGCAGACGGGCTTCGTCGATCAGGTGGTACACCAGTTGGGGTCGAAAGGGTGCCAGGCCCGGCAAAGGTGGGGCGAAGCAATCGGCGACGTCGGTCGGCGCAGTCCAGCGAGGCTGGCCGTTGTAGAGCACCAGGGGGATCAGGGCCGGCAGCTTGCCTTGCTGCAACTGCTTTTGCCGGATGAGGTTCTGTGCCAGCAGACTGACGTAGGCCATCATGCGCACCGCCATCCACGGGTCGGGGCGGCTTTGAAACTCCAGCAGCAAATAAACCCAAACCCAGCGGGGCCCCACCTTCAGGCGCCACACCATGTCGTCGTGGCGGTGCTTGTCAGATTCGCTCACATAGCTGGCGTTGACGTGCTCCAGGGTGTCAAACCGGGCCTGCTGCAGCCAGGGGCCTGGCACAAAGCCTGTGAGCAGGTCACGCACCATCTCAGGGTGTGAGAAAAGTTGCTTGTAGCCACTGTCGTGATCGGTTTCGGGGGCCATGACCGCCGATGGTGGGGGCTGGCTGCGCCTGGGGGCCCGCCGTCCGCCAGGCAGCCTGTGTGGGGCGACGAGGGGGCCTAAGAGCCTGTTTGCGCGTTCTCTTGCTCCAGCGGCGCCAGCAAACCCTCCAGCTCCGTCGCACTGAACTTGCCCGCCTCGGCGGGGTCGCTGCCCAGCAGGCTTTCGGCCAGCTGGGCTTTGCGCTGTTGCAGGGTCTGCATGCGTTCTTCGATGCTGCCTTGCACCACCAGCCGGTACACCATCACGCTCTGGGTCTGGCCGATGCGGTGGGCGCGGTCGGTGGCCTGTTGTTCGACGGCGGGGTTCCACCAGGGGTCGAGGTGGATCACGGTGTCGGCGGCGGTCAGGTTCAGGCCGGTGCCGCCGGCTTTCAGGCTGATCAGGAACACGGGGGCCTGCTGGGCCTGGAAGGCCTGCACCAGGGCGCCACGCTCAGTCACCGGGGTGTCACCGGTCAGGCGCAGCCAGGCGATGCCCTGGGCGTCGAGCAGCTCGCCCACCCGCGCCAGCAGGCCGGTGAACTGCGAGAACACCAGCACCCGCCGGCCTTCGTCCACCAGCCCTGGCAGCAGGGTCTGCAGGTCTTCCAGCTTGGCGCCCAGCAGGTCGGCGGGCACGGGCAGGCCGGGTACCAGGTGCGGGTCGCAACACACCTGGCGCAGCTTGAGCAGGGCGTCCAGGATGGTGATCTGCGAGCTGGCAAAGCCCTGGCGCTGCAGCACCCGACGCAGCAGGTGGTCGGCCGCCACGCGCACGCTTTCGTACAGCTCGCGCTGCACGCCCTGCAGCGTCACATGGCGGGTGATCTCGATCTTGGGCGGCAGCTCGGTGGCCACCTGGTCCTTGCGCCGGCGCAGGATGAAGGGCCGCACCCGCGCCGCCAGCAGGCGGGCGCGCAGGGTCTCGCCGTTGACCTCGATGGGCTTGCGCCAGTGCTGCTGAAAATGCCGTGCGGTGCCCAGAAAACCCGGCATCAGAAAGTCGAACAGCGACCACAGCTCGCCCAGGTGGTTTTCCAGCGGCGTGCCGGTCAGGCAAAGGCGGTGCTCAGCCTGCAACTGGCGCAGCGCCCGGGCACTGCGGCTGTCGGCGTTCTTGACCATCTGGGCCTCGTCCAGCACCACCCACTGCCAGGGCTGCTCGCGCAGGGCCCGCACATCGCGCCAGGCCAGGGCGTAGCTGGTCAGCACCACCTGGTACTGGCCCAGGTGGGCAAAGTGCTCGGTGCGCTCGCTGCCGTGCAGCGTCAGCACGCGCAGGCCGGGGGCCAGGCGTTGCAACTCGAGCTGCCAGTTGAAGATCAGTGAGGCCGGCAGCACCACCAGGGCAGGCCGCTGCAGCCGCCCGGCCTGGTGCTCCAGCAGCAGGTGGGCAATGGTCTGGGCGGTTTTGCCCAGGCCCATGTCGTCGGCCAGCACGCCGTGCAGGCCGTGCTCGCGCAGGTACTGCAGCCAGGCCAGGCCTTGCAGCTGGTAGGGGCGCAAGGGCAGGGGCCACCCTGCGGGTGCGGCCACGGGCGGCGGGCTGCCGGCCTGGCGCAGGCGCTGCACCCAGGGGCCCAGGCTGTCTTCGCCCTGCACGTGCCAGGGCACGGAGGGGGTGGGTGCACCGCTGCCGGGCGGCGCCAGAGGTGCCTTCAACGCATCCAGAGGCGCCTTCAATGCATCCAGCGGTGCCCGCAGCTGCTCCAGCCGGGGCAGGTCCCAGGCTTGCAGGCGCCAGGGGCCGGCGGCCTGGCGCGGGTCGCTCAGCAGGTCGAGCAGGGCGGCCACGATGGGCTTGAGGGTGCCGGCGGGGGCCTCCAGGCGCTTGCCGCCAGGGGCGCGCAGCGTCACCACGCTCAGGTCGTCGATGGCGCGCAGGCGCTCGGTGCTCAGCCAGCGGGCGTCACGCCGCAGCAGGTCGGCCAGGATGGGCCCCAGGTCCAGCGTCTGGCCTTCGATCACCACGCCCAGGGTCATGAACCAGGCCCCGCTGCGCGCTGGCAGGCCCAGCGGTGCGGGCTCGGGCGGGCGCTGGCCCAGCGGCCCGGCCACCTCGCGGCCCAGCACCTCGCCGGTGTCGGGCTCGATCAGCAGGCGCCAGGCCTCCACAGGCACACTCTGGTGGGCAAAGCCGGGCTTCACCACCACGCGCCAGCCGGCGGCCTGCAGCCGCGGCACCTCATCGGCCCAGAAGTCGCCAAAGGCCTCCTCCTGGGGCAGTGACCACAGGCCCTGGGCGCGTTCCTCGGGCCAGGCCTGGGCTTCGGCCTCGGGCGAGCGCCACTGCAAGGTGTCGGCCTTCAGCGGGTGCAGGCCCAGCTGGCGCAGACGCTCGGTGGCCTGCGCCTCGGCCGCCAGATCACGGTGCAGCAACACGGCCTGGCCGCTGGCGTCGGTGAGGCGTTCGGTGGGCAGCGGGCGCTGGCCCAGCACGCTGCGCGGGGCCGGCGTCTGCCACAAGGCTTGCTCGTTCACCAGGTACAGCCAGTCGACCCAGGCCACCGTGACTTGATCGGCCCGCGGGCCGAACACGCCGTCGCGGCACAGGCCCAGCAGGCCGTCGCCACGGCCCAGGGTCTGTAAGGTGAGGCTGGGGGTGAGCCGGCCCTGCACGGTGCGCAGGCCGGGGCGGCGCGGCGGGGGCGGGAGGGCAGAGGCAGGAATAGAGGGCGGCAGCGCAGGCATGGCCGCCGATTGTCGCCTTGTCAGACCGCCGGGCCCGGGCTGCCGGGGGAGGACAATGCGGGTTTTGCGCCTTTTTGAGTTCAACCATGTCCCTGGCTTCATCCTCCACCTCGCCCTTGATCCCTGATGTGCCCGATCTGCACGATGCCGTGCTCACCGCGCGCCTGCAGCACCTGATCGATCACAAGACCAAGCCCCTGGGTGCCCTGGGGCAGCTGGAGTCGCTGGCCCTGCAACTGGGCCAGATCCTGGGCAGCGAGGCACCCGCCCTGCGCCAGCCCCAGATGCTGGTCTGCGCGGGCGATCACGGTCTGGCGGCGCGCGGCGTGTCGGCCTACCCGGCGGATGTGACCTGGCAGATGGTCGAGAATTTTCTGGCCGGCGGCGCTGCCGTCAGCGTGCTGGCCCGCCAGCATGGCCTGGCCCTGACCGTGGTCGACTGCGGCGTGCGCCGCGATTTCGAGCCCCGGCCCGAGCCGGCGGCTGGCTCGCCGCGCCTGTTGCTGCGCAAGGTGGCCCCGGGTACGGCCGATGCGGTCGAGGGCCCGGCGATGACGGCCGCCCAATGCGAGCAGGCGCTGCGCCAGGGCCGTGAGGTGCTGGCCGGCCTGCCCGGCAACACCTTGCTGCTGGGCGAGATGGGCATTGGCAACACCTCGTCAGCCTCCTTGCTGCTGGCCTGGGCCAGTGGCCGCCCGGTGGCCGAGTGCACGGGCCGCGGCACCGGTCTGGACGAGCCCGGCGTGGCCCGCAAGGTGGCCGTGCTGGAGCAGGTGATGGCGCGCCATGCCGACATCGGCCGCGACCAGCCCTTGCGTGCCCTGGCGGCCTTCGGTGGCTTCGAGGTCGTGACCCTGGTGGGCGCGGTTCTGCAGGCCGCCGCCGAGCGCCGCGTGGTGGTGGTCGACGGCTTCATCACCACTGCTGCCGTGCTGCTGGCCTGCGAACTGGCGCCCGCGGTGCGCCAGCGCTGCGTGTTTGCGCACCAGTCGGGCGAACGTGGGCATGCCCTGATGCTGCAGCAATTGAAGGCCGAGCCCCTGTTGAGCCTGGGTTTGCGCCTGGGCGAGGGCTCGGGGGCGGCACTGGCCTGGCCGCTGCTCGATTCGGCCTGTCGGGTGTTGGCCGAGATGGCCAGTTTCGAATCCGCAGGGGTGTCTCAGCAGCAGGGCTGAGCCCCGGCGGCGGGGTCAACCCTGCCGCACGCAGTTGCGACCGTCGTTCTTGGCCTGGTATAGCGCCTTGTCAGCCCGGGCCAGCAGAGCATCGATGGACTCGCCCGCCTCGACGGCCGTGGCCACGCCAATGCTCACCGTGCAGCCCAGGGCGGGGGGCGCCGGCTGGGCCTGGCGCACGCGCTCGGCCACGCCCAGCGCGGTGGCCGCATCGGTGCCGGGCAGCAGCACCAGAAACTCTTCACCGCCATAGCGACCCAGCAGATCGGTCTGGCGCAGCATGCGGCGCGTGCGGGCCGTGAACTCGATCAGCACGGCGTCGCCCTGCTGGTGGCCAAACTGGTCGTTGATGGCCTTGAAATGGTCCAGGTCCAGCATCATCAGCGACACCGGGTCGCCGTGGCGGCGCAGCCGGGCCAGCTCCTCTTCGGCGCGCTGCAGCACGGCGCGCCGTGTCAGGGCCTGGGTCAGGGTGTCGTGGCTGGCCAGGTGCTCGAACTCGATGCGCAGCCGCTCGGTGGCGCACAGCACCGAACCCACGGTCAGCATCAGGATGGACACGGCATTGCCCGAGAGGTAGGCCAATTGCATCAACCCGGGCTCCATCAGGCCTTCGCCCGCGTGTCCCAAAAAGACACTGATCAGGCGTGCCATCAGGATGGCGCTCTGCAGGCCCAGCACCAACACCACCACGGTTTGGCTGAAGCTGCTGGCCTGGCGCATCATGAAGCCCATCTGGGTCAGGAACAGGGCGCCCATCACGCTGGTGAACAGCGCCAGGCGCACGTCGTAGGAGGGAATGACCCAGGTGAACCAGATCATCAGTGGCAGGCAGGCCAGCACCGCCAGAGTCCAGCCTTTCCAGCGGGCCTGGCCTGTGAAGAACAACTGATTGCCCACGTGGTAGGCCAGTACCCCGCCCATGAGGATTTCATTGGCCAGCACCACCGTGAACAACTCGGGCAGGTGCCCGCGCAGGCCGAACAGCACCGTGCTGCCGCACCACAGCAGGGGAGCACTGGCCAGCAGACCCAGTCCTTGGCGCAGATGGCGTGGGTAGCTGCGGCGCATGAAGATCAGCACCAAGGACATCAGAAGGGCCAGCAGGCCCGACAGCATCATGATCGACCGGGCGTCGAGTGCAGACAAAGGGTGGCTTTCTGGCAGATCAGTGGTGTGTCGCCTGGTCAAGCCCTTGGGCGACAGGCGGTTCGTATCTCAGTATACGAAGGCTTTACACATGTTACAGGGTTCATATCTGCTGGTTTTCCCGCCTTTTTGTGTGCGTTGGCGAACTGATCGTTCCGGCCAATGGCTTTGATCTTGCCGGCCATTGCGGGGGATGGGCAGGGCTGCCTAGACTGGCCCGGTTCTTCACCCACGCGACGCCATGACTCCGACCCTTGCTCCCCCCGTGACCTCTGCCAGCCTGGCCCAGTCGGCCCCCTTGGCAGGCGTGCGTGTGCTCGACCTGACGCGCCTGCTGCCCGGGCCGATGTGCACCTTGCACCTGGCCGATCTGGGGGCCGAGGTGATCAAGATCGAAGACACCGGAGCCGGTGACTATGCGGCCCCTGCCGTGCGCGAACTGGTCAACCGCAACAAGCAGGGCCTGCGCCTGGACCTGAAGCAGGCTGCCGGCCTGGCCGTGCTGCAGCGCCTGGTGCGTGAGGCCGATGTGCTGGTCGAGGGCTTTCGCCCGGGCGTGATGGAGCGCCTGGGGGCTGGCTACCCGGCGCTGGTCGCGATCAACCCGCGCCTGGTCTATTGCAGCCTGACCGGCTACGGCCAGACCGGCCCGTTGCGCGATGCGGCGGGCCATGACCTCAATTACGCCGGCCTGACCGGCGTGGCCGAGCAGATCGGGCAGCCAGGCCAGCCGCCTGCCTTGTCCAACCTGCCGGTGGCTGATCTGCTGGGGGGCAGCATGAGCGCGGTGATGGGCATCCTGGCCGCCCTGTTCGATGCTCAGCGCACGGGGCTGGGGCGCCATGTCGACATCGCCGTGGCCGATGGCGTGCTGGCCCATGCCGTGCTGCCGCTGGCGGCGGTCAACACCCAGGGCCACACCAGTCCGGTGGGCCAGGGCAAGCTGACCGGGGCCTTGCCTTGCTACGCGGTGTACACCGCGGCCTGCGGCGGCCACCTGGCGGTGGCGGCCCTCGAGAAGAAGTTCTGGGACCTGTTCTGCCAGCACGTCGGCCGGCCCGACTGGCAGGCCCGCCACCAGCCCGCCACACCGGCCGGTTGCGAGCAGATGCGTGCCGAGCTGCAAGCCCTGATCGGCAGCCAGCCCCTGGCCTGGTGGGCCGACCAACTCGCGGGCGTGGACTGCTGTGTCACCCCGATCCTGAAGCTGGAAGAGGCGTTGGAGCACCCGCACTTCCAGGCCCGCGGCATGGTGCTGCAGCAGCCCGACGGCCAGCGCCAGCTGGCCTGCCCGGTGCGCATGAGCGGCTTTGAATTCGAGTTGCGCCAGGCGGCGCCCCGGCCCGGCGAGCACACCGACCCGGTGCTGGCCCGGGCTGGCTACAGCGCCGGAGAGATCCAGGCCCTGCGCGCCCAGGGGGCGGTGGCCTGAGCCTGCCGGCATGGATGAAATTGCGGGCAGGGCCACCGGCCGGCCCACCTATAAAAACCAAGGAGACAAGCCCATGAAGACCGGATTCTGGAGAGGGCGCGCGCGCCCGTTGGCCCGCCGTGCCGCGATGTTGGCCATGCTGGCGTCGCTGGCCTGTCTTGCCGTCGGGCCGGCAACGCAGGCCGCCGAGGTGTATCCCAGCAAGCCCATCACGCTGATCCTGCCGTTCCCACCCGGCGGGGCCACCGATGTGCAGCTGCGTGCCCTGGCGCTGGCGGCCCAGCGCGAGCTGGGCCAGCCCATCGTCATCGTCAACCGCCCCGGCGTGGGCGGCACCCTGGGGCCGGCGGCCATGGCCCAAAGCGCCGCGCCCGACGGCTACACCATCGCGTTGATCGCGGCCACGCTGTTCCGCCTGCCCCACCTCATGAAGGTCAGCTACGACCCGGTGGCCGATTTCAGCTACCTGATCTGCCTGACCGGCTACACCAACGGCCTGGTGGTGCGCCAGGACGCGCCCTGGAAGACCGTGCAAGACCTGCTGGCCGATGCACGCAAGCAGCCCGGCGCCATCAGCTTTGGCAGCACGGGGCGCGGCAGCAGCGGCCACATTGCGATGGAGCGCCTGGCTCGGGCGGCCGGGGTGCAGTTCAACTTCATTCCTTACAAGGGCATGGCCGAAGAGACGGCGGCCCTGCTGGGCGGGCACCTGATGGTCATCTCCGACCCGGGTTGGGGGGCGCTGGCCGAGTCGGGCAAGGCCCGGGTGCTGGCCACCCTGGGCGAGAGCCGCCTCAAGCGCTGGCCCGAGGTGCCCACGCTGCGCGAGCTGGGCTTTGACCTGGTGGTCAACTCGCCCATCGGCCTGGCCGGCCCCAAGGGCATGGACCCGAAAGTGGTCAAGGTGCTGCACGACGCCTTCCGCAAGGCCATGGCCGACCCCGGCTTCAACCGCGCGTTGGAGCAAAACGACCAGGTGCCGCTGTACCTGAGTGCCGAGGACTACACCCGCTACGCCGCGGAACAGACCGCGCGTGAGAAGGTGTTCGTGCAGGAACTGGGCCTTAAACTCGACTGATGCCATCGACCGAGGTGACCCGACACACCATCGCCATTCTGCAGGTCAGCCAGATCCTGCAGGGCGTGCGTGGCCGTGGCGTCGATGTGCAGGCCCTGTTGCGGCGTGCCGGCATCGTGCCGGCGCTGCTCGATTCGCCGCTGTCGCGTGTCACGCAGGCCCAGTATGCGGCGCTGATCAAGCTGCTGAGCCGCAGCACCCGCGATGAGCTCTGGGGCCTGTGCAGCCAGCCCGTGCCGCTGGGCCACTTTGCCCAGATGTGCCGCCTGCTGGTGCAATGCCGCACCCTGGGCGAGGCCCTGCGCACCGGCCTGGCCTACTACCACCGCGTGCTGCCCGACTTCGTGCCCCGCCTGGTGGTGCACGAGGGGCAGGCCGCCGTGCGCCTGGTGGGGCAAGGCGCGCGGGCCGTGGAGCGGGGCTATGCCGACCGCACCTTCTGCTTTTTCACCTACGGCTTGGCCTCGTGGCTGGTGGCGCGCCGCATCCCGGTCCAGGAGGTGATGTACCGCCCCATCGACCAGGGCTACAGCAGCGATGCGGGGCGCCTGTTCCAGGCCCCGGTGGTGTACGACCATCCCTGGGTGGGCTTTCGCTTCGAGGCCCGCTGGCTCGATCTGCCGGTGGTGCAGACGCCGCAAAGCCTGCAGGAGTTTCTGCGCCAGGCGCCGGCCAGCCTGCTGATCCGCTACCGCGACCAGACCAGCCTGAGCGAGCGCATCCGCCGGCTGCTGCGGCGCCACCTGGCGGGCGAGATGCCCTCGCTCGAATTCGTCTCCGATTACCTGGCCATGACCCCGCAAACCCTGCGCCGGCGCCTGCGCGACGAGGGCCTGGGCTACCAGGCCATCAAGGACGACCTGCGCCGCGACGCGGCCATCGAGTACCTGGGCCAGCCCGAGCTGACCTTGCTGGACATCGCCAACCGCCTGGGCTTTTCCGAGGCCAGCACTTTTCACCGCGCCTTCAAGGGCTGGACCGGTCTGGCCCCGGGCGTGTACCGCCAAACCCTGCTGCGGCCGCACGCCGAGTCCGGGGTGTCGGACCCTGCTACCCGGGCCTTGCCGCACTGAGACCTGGTGGTCTGAGTGCGCTTTACCGAAGCGAAGCGATCCTGGCATTGGGGCACCACACACCGCGGGCATACTGGCCAGGCACCCGCCCACCTTTTCTGACTTGCCCATGAACGCCTGCCAAAACTGGCTTCCTTTCCGCACCACCGCCCTGATGGGTGGGGCTGCGCTGCTCCTGTCCGCCTGCGCCCATCTGGCGCCCGGCGCCTCCCTGAACTTTGATGCCCAGCGTTACGAACTGCGCCAGGTCCAGGTCAATGGCCAGACTCTGGCCGTGCGCGCCTACGAGAACATCGTCTATGTGGCCCGCCCGGCCGATGCGCGCTACGAGCGCATGAACCTCTACGTGCCCGAGGCGTATTTCAAAGGTGAGAGCGTGGCCGGCTTCACGGCCGAGACGGCGCCGATCTTCCTGCCCAATGAGGTGGGTGGCTACATGCCGGCCGAACCGGCCAGCCTGAGCGGGCGCGTCGGGCCGGGCGGGCCTCCACCGGGCGCAGCCAACTTGCCCGCTGGTGCGCCCCCGGGCATGCCTGCGGGCAACCCAGGTGGCCCTCCACCCGGCATGGAACGCCCCAACACCCTTGCCGTGGCCCTGAGTCAGGGCTTTGTGGTGGCGGCCCCGGGGGCCCGTGGGCGCACCGAAGCCAATGGCAAGGCCCCGGCGGCCATCGTCGACCTGAAGGCGGCGGTGCGCTACCTGCGCTACAACGATGCGCGCATGCCGGGCAATGCCGAGCGCATCATCTCCAACGGCACCAGTGCGGGCGGCGCCTTGTCGGCGCTGCTGGGCGCCAGCGGCAACAGCACCGATTTCGAGCCCCTGCTGGCCGAGCTGGGAGCCGCCCCAGGCCGTGACGATCTGTTTGCCGTGTCGGCCTACTGCCCCATCACCGACCTCGATCATGCCGACAGCGCCTACGAGTGGCTGTTTGCCGGCTTCAACGACTACCAGAAGATCGAGATCTCGATGCTCGACTACAAGGTGCAGCGCAAGCCCGTGGCCGGCACGCTGTCGCCCGAGCAGATTCGCCTTTCGCGCGAGCTCAAGGCGGCCTTTCCGGCCTACCTCAACAGTTTGCAGTTGCGCGGGCCCGAGGGGCAGGCTCTGAGCCTGGACAGCCAAGGCAATGGCCCCTTTCAGCAGTACCTGAAAACACTGCTCATCGCCTCGGCCCAGAAGGCGCTCGACCAGGGCCAGAAGCTCTCTGGCCTGAGCTGGCTCACGGTGCGCGAGGGGCGGGTGGTCGACCTGAATCTGCAGGGTTATCTGGCCTATGCCGGCCGCATGAAGACGCCGCCGGCATTCGATGCGCTCGACCTCAGCTCGGGCGAGAACCAGCTGTTTGGCCGCGCCCAGGCTGACAAGCAGCATTTCACCGACTTTGGCATGGCGCACAACACCGCCCCGGGCGCCACCCGCGCCGACGCGCAGCAGGTGGCCATGATGAATCCCATGAATTACATCGGCCGCGCCGGTGTCAGCACCGCACCCCACTGGCGCATCCGCCAGGGCACCAAAGACCGCGACACCTCGCTGGCCGTGCCCCTTATCCTGGCCAGCACGCTGCGCCAGCAAGGCCGTTCGGTGGACCTGGCCCTGCCCTGGGACCGCCCACACAGCGGCGACTACGACCTGGATGAATTGTTTGCCTGGGCTCGGCAGATCAGCCTGGCGCGCTGAGCCCCGAGGGCTTCGGGCTCACTCTGGACGGATGCCACTCTGGCGGATCACCTGACGCCATTTTTCGGTGTCACGCCGGATGTAGCCGGCCAGGGCGTCGGGGCTGCCTGGGCTGGGCTCGGCACCCTGGGCTTTCAATTGGCGCACCACCCCGGGTTCGGCCAAGCTGGTCTGCAGAGCCTGGTTGATCTGATGGACCAGGGCCTTGGGGGTCTTGGCAGGTGCGAACAAGCCGTACCAGATCTCGTAATCGAGGCCGTTCACGCCCAGCTCACTGAAGGTGGGCACCTGAGGCAGGCTGGCATGGCGGCGGGGCGCCGCCACGGCCAAGGGTTGCAGCTTGCCCACCTGGATGTACTGGATCACGCTGGGGATGGCGTTGATGCCCACCTGCACGTGACCCGCCACCAGGTCGTTCACCGAGGGCGCGCCGCCCTTGTAGGGGATGTTGACCAGGCGGGTGCCCGTGGCTTGCTGGAACGCTTCCATGGCCAGGTGGTTGGGGCTGCCTACACCGCCCGAGCTGTAGTTGAGCTCGCCCGGCTTGCGCTTCAAGAGGCTCAGCAGATCGCCCAGCGACTTCACCCCCAGGGAGGGTGTGGCGGTGAACACCGGCGTGTTGGTCAGCACCATGCCCACAGGGGTCAGGTCGCGTTCGGGCTGGTAGGCCAGGCGGGTCTTGATCATGGGCTCAGTCACGATGTGCGAGCCTGCCCCCAGGATCAGGGTGTAACCATCTGCCGGTGCCGAGGCCACCGACTGGAAGCCCGGCGCGCCCGGTTTGTTGTCGATGATGACGGGCTGCTTCAACTGCTCTGCCAGCCGTGTCGCGATCACGCGCATGGCGGTATCGGCGGCTGCGCCCGCCGGAAAAGGCAGCACGATGTGGACCGGCTTGTCGGGGTAGGCGGCCAGGGCATTGGTGCCGGCCAGGGCAAGGCCGCAGGCCAAGGCCTGCAGGCGGTTCAGGATGGGCGGTAGGTTCTTCTTCATGGTGTTTCCGGAGGGGCTAGCAAGGGCTGGATCGGGGCCTGCAACAGGGTCGGGAGTTCTCCTGCCAGCGCCTCGAGCATGCGATGCAAGGCCTGCACCAGCCGGCCGTGGCCCGGCGTGAGGGTGCACAGGGACTCGTCCATGTAGAGCGCGCGGTTCAACTCGATCTGCAGGCTGTGGCAATGGCGCTTGGGTTGGCCGTGGCGGCGAATCAACTCGGCCCCTTCGTAAGGGTCGTTGATCGAAACACACAGGCCTTGGGCGCGCAGCAACTGCGCCACTGCCTGGGTCACCTCTGTGGCGGCGCTTTGGCCATGCAGGTCGCTCACCACCACATCGGGTCGGGCGCGACCTGCGTCGAGGTTCATGGCATTGCCCACCGATTTCATTGAATGGCAGTCCAGATGCAGGCAGTGACCGAAGCGCTGCTGGGTGCCCTCAATCAGCGCGGCCAGGGCGGCATGGTAGGGGTCGTAGCAGACTTTGATCCGCCGTTCGACCTCGCTCACGGGCAGGGCCTGGTGGTACATCGGTACCCCCGGCAAGGCAAGCCGTCGGATCAAGCCAAAGCCACGTTCAGACTTGTCGCTGGGCGCCAGCGGGCCAGGCCAGGGGGCGTCCAGCATGGCCGGGTCGATGTCGTCACGAGCGCGGTTCGCATCGATCAGCGAGCGGTGGAAGCGGGCCGAAAGCACCGGCGCCCGCCCAGCCACGGCCTGGGCCCAGATCGCATCCACGTGGGCATCCCATGACCTTTGGATGGCGGCCCAGGGGGCCTGGGTAGGGACGTCCTCGGGCCAATCGGGCCAGCTGTGCGGGGAGTCAATCACCAGAGGCAGCTGCGGGCCGCCAGCTCGTGCCGGCAACAGGTCGTAGGCCGGCGACGGTGCCGATGTCATAGGCAGTGGGTTCAAGTTCGGCTCCGCCATCAGAAACGATGCAGCATGCCGACCCCGACACCCGTGGCCTGGCTGTTGGGCAGGTGGCTGTTGCTCACGTCGCGATCGACAAACACGTACAGCGTGCTGCGCGCACTCAGGCTGTGGCTGTAGTCGGCCTGGAACTTCCTCAGCTTGCCGGCCGGGTCGGTCTGCACGTCACGCTGCATGAGGTTGGCGGTGACACGGTGCACACCAAAGGGAATGGTGGCGCCGATCAGCCATACCTTGACGGCCGAGCGGGCACCCGCGGCGGCATTGAACTGTTCCTGGCTCAGCAGGGCGTAGGTCTTGAAGCTCGGGGCCTCATAGCTGGCCACGGCCTGAGTCTTGTTTTTGAAGTCGTTGGCCAGAAAGCCACCCTTTTTCTCATCCCAGCCGTAACCCGTGCCCAGGCCCCAGGGGCCATTTTTGTAGTTCAGCGCCACCTGGTATTGCTTGAAGTCATCAGGTGATTTCAGTGCCGGGTTGGTCGTGGGGTTGGTGGCGTCGGGTCCGGCCAGGTTGACCCGCGCCACGGCATTGAATCCGCTGAGGTCGGGTGTCTTGTAGGTGAGGGCATTGGATACCCGGTTGTTGCCATTCAGCACCCGGGTGCCGATGGCCACCACCCCCGCGTCGTGCACGATCCAGCGCAGATTGCGAGCGGCTTGCGAGTACAGCGGCGAGCCTGTGGGCGTGTCAGAGTCCAGGCGGCCCATGTTCAATGTGCCCCAGGGGCCACGCAGGCCGACATAGGCGTTGCGCATCGGTGGAGACACCATGCTGCCGTTGGGCGCGTTGATGCCGAACTCGATGCCGAACACCGCTTGCTGTCCCTCACCCAGGTCCTCCACCCCCCGGAAGCCCAGTCGCGAGGTGTTGTCAGACATCTGGGTGCGGCTGGCGCCGGCGGTGCCGTAGCCCACATTCGACTTCGCGCCGGCGTGCACGGTCTCCACGCTAAGGTCCATGCGTCCGTACAGGTTCAGGTTGCTTTGAAGGCGTGGGCTTGGGGGCTCGTCGGTGTCATCGGCGGCGTGGGCCGTTCCGGCCAGCACCAGCCACACCACGGCGCCGGCCAGGGTCAGCTGCTTCGAGGGACTGTTCTTCATTGAGGTCTTTCGTTTCGTTGATTGAAATGGCTTGCCGGCGATGGTTATCCTATGATCCAGATGCTTGTTTCGATAGGCATGAAGCATTCAATATGACCGTTTAAGCTCTAGTTTTTCATTCAATGAAACAATATCTATGAATTTGCACTGCATCCTATGAGCACCGACTACACCGTGTCTGCTGTTGACGAAGCCGTGGCCTTGATGCTGCTGGTGGCCCAAAACCCCGGGCTGGGTGTGAGTGAACTGGCTCAGCGATCGGGCAACACCAAGGCGCGCACCTTTCGCCTGCTGTTCACCCTGGAGCAGCGGCGTCTGGTCACCCGCTTGGGCAAGAGCCCCACCTACCACCTGGATGTGCAGGCCCTTTACCTGGGCGTGGCCGCACAGGAGCAGATCGACCTGGTGGGCCTGACCCGGCCACACCTGCTGGCGCTGGGGGGGGAGTGCCACGAGAACGTGCAATTGCGGGTGCGCGACGGGCTGGATTCCGTGTGCATCGACCGCTGGCAGAGCGCGCGCGACCAGCCCATCCGCAGCCAGGCCGGCAGTCGCCGCCGCCTGCATGCCGGGGCCTCCTGCAAGCTGCTGCTGGCCTACGCGCCGGAGGAGGTGCGGCAGGCCTTGTTCTCCAGTGAGCTGCCACGCTACACCCCGCAGACCCTGACCCACCGCAGCCGGCTGACGCAGGAGATCAGCCGCATCCATGCCGATGGATACAGTGTTTCGATGGGCGAAATAACACCTGGATTTGGGGCTTTTGCTGCCCCGGTGCGAGGCAAGAGTGGCCAGGTGTTGGCCGCCCTCAGCATCACCGGCCCCACCGAGCGGCTGCAGGCCGGTCAGGCGCTGTTGGTGGCCCAGTTGTGCGCGGCGGCGCATCGCATGTCGCTGGCTCTGGCGGGTGAGGTCGACGCTACGCCGCTTGCGCCAGCCAAGGCCTGATGGCCCATGCGGATCAGCCCCGCATCAGCGCCTCGGCCACCGCCGCAAAGGCCGGCAGCGTGATCGGATCGTTGCCCACGCCGCTGGCCACCGGGTGTGAGCCGGTGCGCACGATCACCATCTCGGCGGTCGGGTCGATGTAGATGCACTGGCCGTGCACGCCGCGCGCCATGTAGGCACCATGGGCGTTGTGGCTGACCCACCACATGCTGCGGTACGACCAGCCCGGCAGGGTGGCGCGGTAGCCCTCGGCCTGGGCAAAGTGGCTGCGCTGGCCGCCGGCCTCGATGTCGGCCACCACCGCCTCGGGCACCACCTGACGGCCATTGAAGCGGCCACGCAGGCGCATCATTTCACCAAACCGGGCCAGGTCGCGCACGGTGGCGCTCATGCCGCCGCCGCCAAAGGCTGCGCCCGTGGCGTCCAGCGAGATGTCGGCATCGTGTGCCGTGCCCAGGGGCTGCCACAGCCGCTGCGAGATCTGCTCGGCCAGGCGCTGGCCATGCAGGCGCTCCAGCAGCCAGCCCAGCACCTGGGTGTTGACGGTCTTGTAGGCAAAGGCGGTGCCGTGTTCGCCCTGCTGGCGCAGTGTGGCCAGAAACTCGCCATAGCTGCGCGGGCCGGCATAGCCCTCGGGGCGGGGCAGCAAGCCGCCGGCGCGCGAGAAATCCCAGATACCGGCCTGCGGGTCGGCGTAGTCTTCCGAGTAGTCCAGTCCGATCAGCATGTCCATCACCTGGCGCACGCTGGCTGAACCGTAGGCGCTGTGCCACAGTTCGGGCAGCAGCTCGGCCACAGGTTGCTGTGGGTCGAGCCGGCCCTGGTGCACGTCCATCGCGGCCAGCGTGCCGACAAACGACTTGGTGACCGAGAACAGCGCGTGGCCCCGTTCTGCGGCGCCTTCGCCAAAGTAGTCTTCTTGCACCACCCGGCCCCGGTGCAGCACCAGGATGCCGTCGTAGTAGGTGCGCAGCAGCGCTTCGCGCCAGCTCAGGGCCTCGCCGTGCATCGAATTGAAACGCAGAGCCTCCAGGTCGTCACGCAGGGCCAGCGGCAGCTCACTGGGGGCCCCGGGCGGGCGCGCGATGGCCGTGGTGGGCACAAACTCGCGCAGGTGGCTCAGGCTCCAGCGCAGCTGCGGAAAGTGCAGAAAGCTGCCGTCGTCAAAACGGATGGTCTTGTCGGCCGGCGGCGGCGAGCCCTGCATCCAGCCCAAGGGGCGTGGGTCGCTGGCGTGGGCGTCGGGCCAGGTGGGGGGCGTGGTGGAGGGGGGGGCCGATGTCATCGAGGGCGAGGCAAATTCGGGCATGGAAGGCATCCTTTATCGAACATTTCATTGGAAGGGGCTGTCGTGCCTCGCTTCAGGGTGGCTTCCCCGGGGGCGTGTTGCGCAACACGGGCAGGAGTGCTGCAAGGAGTGCATCGGCTGTGTCCTCATCGGCCAGAGCGGGGAATTCCTTGGCGAGCTTGTGGGAAACCTTGCCCGCGTTGTCACGCACCGAGCGGATGATCCGGTCGATGTCGGCGTCAGGGCCTTCGATCACCTGCTTCACCTGATCCCGTGCCAGCCTGAGCTGACGCAGATGGCTGGCCTCCTTGTGCATTTCCACCTCCAGGGTGGTGCGCACGATGTCTGCCAGGTACTCGACATGGTCTGTGAGATCGGGGTAGCGCCAGGCGCTCAGGGCATCCTCATAGGCCTCGAATTCCAGGTTGTACCGGATGCCGTCTTCGGCCTGTTGTTCGCGGCCCAGCTGCCAGGCCTCGCCATAGCGGCGCATGAAGGGGCGCGAGAACAACTCAAGCACCTGGTCGTATCCCCGGCGTTTGATCACCGAGCTGTTGATCGTGGCGGAAACTGGAAGGATGAAGGGGGATGGAATGGCGCCATCGCGGCGCAATACGTCATTGATCAGAAAGCGCGATATGCGGCCATTGCCATCCGACATGGGATGGATGTAGACGAAGCCGAAAGAAAGTATCGCTGCCCGCACCAGTGCGCCAGCCCCAAGGGTGCGGGTGGCGCAGTCTCGCAAGCCAGACAGCAGCAGGGGGACGGCCTCCCAGTGGGGGGCAATGTAGTGCACGAGCTCATGAAAGCCATCCACCTCGCCCACAAACACGGGCGACCGCCGTACACCGTAGCGTGTTGCGCGCGGCCCCAGGATCTCGGTCTGCAGTGCGGTCAGGGAGGCTTCTGACAAAGGATCCTCATACTGGCCGCACCAGCGCTCGATGGCGGCAGCAAAGCGCCGCACGCGATCAACATGCTGTTCTTCGTGCTCGATCGCAAAACTGGCCCGGCTTTCCTTGATGGTGAGCCAGACGGCACTGCGTTGCAGAAGGTCAGCGCCAAACTCCATCTCCAGTTCTTCCAGCCGCTTGGAGCAGGGGTAGCTTTCTGCTTGCTGAACGGCCGTGGTGCGCAGCACCAGGGGGCAGAAGTGGCGCGTACCAGGCAAGTTGTCACGCACGCGCCACCGCATGTTGTTGATCGCTGAGGTGGCGGTCAGGTAGCGCGACTCGTCCATCGCCATGACATAGTTGCCCACGGTCACACCTGAACAATCAAGTGTCTGGCCGGTCAGGAGCTCGTAGAAGAAGCCAGCACGACGCGCGTACTGCCCTGTGGGTTCGAGGGCTATCCAGGCTTCGAGATCGGTCGGTGGCAGACGCTGGTACAGGCGCGCCAGAAATTCCAGATGCAAGCCCTCATGTTTGAAGGCAAAGGTCAGGTGTCCAGCCAGGGTTTCGGCCGGACGGACGCTGGCGGGGTATTGCTCACGCACAAACCCGTCTTCGCGCACAGTCGCCCGCGACCTGCCAATCACGCTGACAGTGCGCAGGGGCTGGACCGTTTTCACGTCATACCGCTTTGCCAACCAGCGGTAGCCAATCACGTCAGACATATAAAAATCGGTCTTTCACCTGAAAAACGCTTAAGTTCTTCAGATTTTGATTACTTTCGCCGTGAAAGCCAATTTTTTGATTAGAAAGCCAAGCCCCAAAGCCAACGGCCCGTGACCACCACAGGGGCGGGCACGGGCCGTCAGGGCATCAGCGGAGCGCTGTGCTTACTTCACTTCGCTCACAAACTGCGAGTTCGGGCGGCGCACCTTCTTCAGGTTGACCAGCCAGTCCTTGTCTTCTTCGCGGTAGCCCAGCGGCAGGATGATCACGCTGCGCAGGCCCTTGGCGCGCAGGCCCAGGATCTCGTCGAGGGCGGCGGGGTCGAAGCCTTCCATGGGCGTGGCGTCCACACCTTCGGCGGCGGCGGCGATCAAGGCGGTGCCCAGGCCGATGTAGGCCTGGCGGGCAGCGTGCTGGTAATTGGTTTCAGCATCGCGGCCGGGGTACAGGGCCAGCAGCTTGGCGCGGTAGGCTTCCCAGCCTTCGTTCTTGAAACCACGCTCGTCGTTGGTCAGGTCGAACATGTGGTTGATGCGTTCGGCCGTGTAGTTGTCCCAGGCAGCAAACACGATCAGGTGCGAGCCGTCGGTGACCTGACCCTGGTTCCAGGCGATGGCCTTGATCTTTTCGCGCACTTCGGGGTTGGTCACCACGAACAGCTCGTAGGGCTGCAGGCCGCTGGAGGTGGCGGTCAGGCGCACGGCTTCGATGATGCTGTCGACCTTGTCCTGGGGGACGGCCTTTTGCGGGTTCATCTTCTTGGTGGCATAGCGCCACTTGAGCAAATCGTTCAGGTTCATGGTGCGGACTCGGAAATGGGATTGGGATGGGTTTTTGACCCGGTGTTTCATTGCTGGCACCGGGTGTGTGGTGGATTCTGCCACCCGGCGCAATTTCTTGCTGAGAACGCAATATTTTCTGCAATTGACGGTGGCTTGTTGTGCTCGGTCACCAAAGTGACTTGGCGTTCTGGCGACGCTTTGCGCGAAGTACCAGCCCGTTGACCGAGCTTCGCGATTGAGTCGGCGGGACATGTGCGTTATCGTCATCTGACAGCGGTACAAATGTCACTAGAACTTACAAAACTGAGGTGATGCCATGCTCAAAACGCTTCGCGCCCGTTTGATTGCCATCTGTGTGGCGATCACCGTGGTTTCCCTGCTGGTCTTGACACTGGCCACCCTGTTCGTGGTTCAACGTGACACGCGGGCCAGCTTGGATGACCGTCTCCATCAACTGACCCAATCCCATGCCAGCGAGCTGACCGAGTGGGTGCGCGAGAAGCAGCGCATCACCGGGTCTCTCAAGACCGCGGTCGGGCAGGCCGAGCCGGTGCCCTTCCTGTTGGCAGCGAAGCAGGCCGGCGCTTTTGATGACACGTATTTTGTCTACGACGACAAGCGAAACGTCTTTGCCCATCCCATGCCGGACACCTACGATGGCACGGCCCGACCCTGGTACAAGCAGGCGGTGCAGGTGGGCGGGCCGGCCCTGACGCCCGCCTATGTGGACGTGAGCACAGGCAAGCTCACCATCAGTTTTGTCGAGCCGGTGGGCCCCAAGGAGAAGCCGATCGCGGTGGTCGGCACCGACATGCACCTGGATACCGTGGCGCGCAAGATCACGGCCATCCACCCGATTCCCAACAGCTTTGCCTTCCTGCTGGACGGTGAAGGCAAGGTTCTGGCTTACTCCAAGCCCGAGACCATCCTCAAGCCCGTGTCAGCCATCGCTGCCGGACTGGAGCTGTCGGCACTATCGGCCTTGAGTGATCAGGGTGGACACATGGTGGTCGACATCAACGGGGCAAGCCAGATGCTTTACGCAGCCAAGGTCAAGGACACGCCCTGGTTGTTGGCGATTGCCATCGATCAGGCCGACGCCACACGGCCGGTGCGCAACCTGATCCTGGTCTCAGCCGGCATTGCTTTGCTCTGCGTGCTGGGGGCAATGGCTTTGTTGACGGGGGCTGTGCAGCGTCTGCTGCGTCGACTGGGCCTGGTGGAGGCGGCCTTGCAGGACATCGCCTCGGGGGAGGGTGATCTGACCCGACGTCTGGCGGCCGACGGTGATGATGAGCTGGCCAACATCGGCAGGTCGTTCAATCAGTTCGTCGACAAGATTGCCCACGTGTTGCTGCGCATCCGTGACTCGTCCGAATCCGTGCGGGTGGCGAGCCAGGAGATCGCCAGCGGCAACCATGACCTGTCGGCGCGCACCGAGCAGCAGGCCGGGTCGTTGGAGGAAACGGCAGCAGCCATGGAGCAACTCACGTCCACGGTCCAGCAGAACGCCGACAACGCACAACAGGCCAATCGGCTGGCCAGCGGCGCTTCCGATGTGGCGTCGCGCGCCAGCTCGGTGGTGGGTGAGGTGGTGAGCACCATGCAGGGCATTGAGCACTCGGCTCGCAAAATCTCCGACATCATTGGCGTGATCGACGGCATTGCATTCCAGACCAACATCCTCGCATTGAACGCAGCGGTCGAGGCTGCGCGGGCCGGTGAACAGGGGCGCGGCTTTGCGGTGGTGGCGTCGGAGGTTCGCACCCTGGCCCAACGCAGTGCCACCGCTGCCAAGGAGATCAAGGAACTGATCGGCGAATCGGTGTCCCAGGTCGACAAAGGCAGCCAGCTGGTGCAACAGGCCGGCGCCACCATGGACGATGTCGTCAAGAGCGTGCAGCGCGTCACCTCCATCGTGGGTGAGATCACGTTGGCCAGCCAGGAGCAGAGCACGGGCATTGCCGAGATCGGTAGCGCCATCACATTGATGGATCAGGCCACTCAACAGAATGCGGCCTTGGTCGAACAGGCGACTGCAGCCGCGCAGTCCTTGCAGCAGCAGGCGGTCGAGCTGGCCGATGCGGTGGCAGGCTTTGTCCTGGACGATGGGGGAGCCCGCCCCTTTGCGGCACAGGGCAGGGGCGGCGCATCGACCTCCCACGCGCGATCAGGCCCTTCCCTGGTGCGCCCTGCCTCCGAGACGGCCTTGCTGCGCTGAGAGGCCGCCCTGGCGTCGCGAGGGTGCCTGGCATTCTCGGTGTGTGGTGTGCGGTGGTATTTTCTGCCAATCAGATTGGCTCAATCGGCGATTGGCCCGGTGTCCTGAAATGCGCAAACTGAAGGCCTGAATCCGCTCGAAGAAGCGGGACAGGTCCTCAAATTCAGGAGACAAGACATGCGCGTTTCACGTCGAACTGCCTTGCAGGCGGTGGCGGTCATGGGGCTGGCCGTGGGCGGGCCTCGGGCCTTTGCCCAGGCCTCACCCCAGGCCTCACCCCAGGCCTACCCGGTCAAGCCCATCCGTCTGGTGGTGCCCTACCCGGCGGGTGGGGGCACCGACATCATGGCCCGCATCCTGGCCACCCAGCTGGCGCAAAACTGGGGCCAGCCGGTGCTGGTCGACAACAAGCCTGGGGTCAGCGGCATGCTGGGCAACGACATCGTGGCCAAGGCCGCGCCTGATGGCTACACCGTGCTCGTCAGCATCACGGCCATGATCCAGTCGCCGGCACTTTATGCCAAGGTGCCCTACGACGTGCTGCGCGACTTCGCCCCCGTGTCGCAGCTGGCCACCTCGTCGGATCTGTTCATCGTGCCGTCCAGTTCGCCAGCCAAAAGCCTCGCCGAGTTCATCGCCCTGGCCAAGGCGCGGCCGGGCAAGCTCAACTACGGCACCTATGGCAACGGCACCTCTTCGCACATGCATGGCGAGTTGCTCAAGATGGCCGCCGGCATCAACCTGATCTCGGTGCCCTACAAAGGCGCAGGCCCCGAGGTGAACGACCTGCTGGGCGGCCAGCTCGACTCGGCCTTTGTCGACGCCACCTCCATCACCCCACACCTGCGCTCGGACCGCATCCGCGTGCTGGCCATCACCGGCACCCAGCGGCACCCGTCGCTGCCCGAGGTGCCCACCCTGGGCGAGCAGGGGCTCAAGGGCTTTGAATCCAATGGCTGGTTTGGCGTGTTTCTGCCCGGCGGCACACCGCGCCCCATCGTCGACAAGCTGTCGGCCGAGGTGCAGCGCATCGTGGCCGGGGCCGAGCTCAGCGGCCGCCTCAAGGCCATGGGCCTGACGCCGGTGGGCGGCACGCCCGAGCAGTTGCAGGCGGTGTTGAGCAATGACCTGCCCAAGTGGGAGCGCATCGTGCGCGAGGCCCGCATTGCCATCGAGTAGCCGCCGGCATCGGCCTTCCATTTTCGATTTCCCGAACCCAGGGCCCGTGGCGGGCCCACAGGAGACCTCCATGAGTGCTGTTCAAGCGTCGCAACGTGCCGTCCATGTGGTGGGCGTGGGCATGATCCCCTTCACCAAACCCGGGGCCAGCGAGCCCTACACCGTGATGGGCGCGCGCGCCGCTCGCCTGGCGCTCGACGATGCCAAGGTGGACTACGCCCTGGTGCAGCAGGCCTACGTGGGCTATGTGTACGGCGACTCGACGGCCGGGCAGGCCGCGATCTACGGCGTGGGCCTGAGCGGTATCCCCGTGTTCAACCTGAACAACAACTGCTCCACCGGGTCGAGCGCGCTGTTCCTGGCGCGCCAGGCGGTGGCCAGTGGCATGGTCGAGTGCGCCATCGCCCTGGGCTTTGAGCAGATGCAGCCCGGAGCGCTCAAGGGCGCCTGGGACGACCGCCCCTCGCCCATGGCCCGCTTCGCCGAGGCCATGGACGCGCACCAGGGCTACGAGCCCCAGACCCCGCGCGCGGCGCAGTTCTTCGGCGGCGCCGGGCGAGACTACATGCGCCAGTTCGGCACCCGGGCCGACACCTTTGGCCGCATCTCGGTCAAGGCGCGCCAGCACGCGGCGCGCAACCCGCTGGCCCTGTTTCGCCAGCCCCTGACGCTGGATGAGGTGATGGCCTCGGCCACCGTGTTCGACCCGCTCACGCGCTTCCAGTGCTGCCCGCCCACCTGCGGGGCCGCCGCAGCCGTGGTGTGCTCGGCCGACTTTGCCAAGCGCCACAAGCTGGACCAGCGCGTGGTGATCGCCGCCCAGGCCATGACCACCGACACCCCCAGCACCTTCGAGAGCGACGACATGCGCAAGGTGGTGGGCTACGACATGAGCGCGGCAGCCGCCCGCCAGGTGTACGAGGCGGCCGGCATCGGCCCCGAAGACCTGGACGTGGTCGAGCTGCATGACTGCTTCACGGCCAACGAGCTGATCACCTACGAGGCCCTGGGCCTGACCCCCGAGGGCACGGCCGAGAAGTTCATCCTCGACGGCGACAACACCTATGGCGGGCGCATCGTCACCAACCCCTCCGGCGGCCTGCTGTCCAAGGGCCACCCGCTGGGCGCCACGGGCCTGGCCCAGTGCACCGAGCTGGTGTGGCAGCTGCGCGGCCAGGCCGAGCAGCGCCAGGTCGAGGGGGCCCGCCTGGCCCTGCAGCACAACCTGGGCCTGGGCGGGGCCTGCGTGGTCACCTTGTACCAGGCGGTTTGAAGAGGCCCAGCATGATCGACAAAAAGTACATCGGGCATGTGATGCCCCGCTTCAGCGCCGTGGTCGAGGCCGGCCGCCTGCGCTTCTTTGCCAAGGCCACGGGCCAGACCGACCCGGTCTACAGCGACGAGGCCGCCGCCCGCGCCGCCGGCCACCCCGGGCTGCCGGTGCCGCCCACCTTTCTGTTCTGCCTCGAGATGGAGTCGCCCGACCCGGCCGCCATCCGCAACCTGCTGGGCATGGACTACCGCACCCTGCTGCACGGCGAGCAGGGCTTCACCTACCACCGCATGGCCTATGCGGGCGACACGCTGAGCTTTGAGCAGCGCATCGACGACATCTACGACAAGAAGGGCGGGGCGCTGGAGTTCGTGGTGCGCGGCACCCGGGTGAGCAACCAGCGCAACGAGCTGGTGGCCGAGCTGCGCGCCGTCACCGTGATCCGCAACCCAGCAGGAGCCTGAGATGAGCACGCTTCCCTCCTTCGACCAGGTGAACGTGGGCGATGCCCTGCCCGCCTTCGACACCCCCCCGCTGACGCGCCACACGCTGGCCCTGTACTGCGGCGCCTCGGGCGACCACAACCCGATCCATGTCGACATCGACTTTGCCAAGGCCGCCGGCATGCCCGACGTGATTGCCCACGGCATGTTGTCCATGGCCTGGCTGGCGCGCTTGCTCACGAACTGGGTGCCACAGAGCGCGCTGCGCGAGTACAGCGTGCGCTTTGCCGCCATGACCCAGGTGGGCGAGCGCATCACCTGCGCGGGCCACATCACCGAAAAGTTCGAACGCCAGGGCGAGCGCTGCGTGCGCCTGGCCCTGAGCACCCGCAACCCCGAGGGCGTGATCAAGCTGGCCGGTGAGGCCGTGATCGCCTTGCCCTGACCCTGGAACCTCTGAAGAAAGCGCACATGAGCAACGCATCGAACAAACTGGCGGGCAAGGTGGCCCTGGTCTCCGGCTCGGGCCGGGGCATCGGGCGCGAGATCGCCCTCAAGCTGGCCCGGGAGGGCGCAGCCGTGGTCATCAACGACCTGGACGAGGCCCCGGCCCGCCAGACCGTGGCCGAGATCGAGGCCGCCGGCGGGCGCGCCCTGGCCTGCGTGGGCAGCGTCACCGAGGCCGGCTTTGCCGAGCGCTTTGTCGAGGCCGCGGTCAGCACCTACGGCGGGCTCGACATCATCGTCAACAACGCCGGCTACACCTGGGACAGCGTGGTGCAGAAGATGAGCGACGAGCAGTGGGACGCCATGCTGGCGGTGCACCTGACGGCGCCTTTCCGCATCCTGCGCGCCGCTTCGGGCTTCATCCGCGAGGCGAACCGGCGCGAGAGCGAAGAGGGCCGCGACGTGTTCCGCAAGGTGGTGAACATCTCGTCCACCTCGGGCGTGTATGGCAATGCGGGCCAGGCCAACTACGCGGCCGCCAAGGCCGGCATCAACGGCCTCACCAAGGCCATGGCCAAGGAGTGGGGGCGCTACAAGGTCAACGTCAACAGCGTGGCCTTCGGCCTGATCAAAACCCGCCTGACCGAGGCCGATGCCACCGCCGGCGCCAGCATCGACATTGCCGGCCAGCAGATCAAGGTGGGTGTGAACCCGCAGATCCTGAAAAACGCCGAGGCCCTGATCCCCCTGGGCCGCGGCGGCACCCCCGAAGAGGCCGCTGGCGCGGTCTACCTGTTCTGCATTCCCGAATCGAACTACGTCAGCGGCCAGGTGCTGGTGTGCGGCGGCGGTCGCCCCTGAGGAGCCCCCCATGGATGAGCAAAGCGTCTTGAGTTTTCCGCGCACCCTGTTCCGCGACGACCACGAGGCCTACCGCGAGACGGTGCGCCGCTTCGTGGCCCGCGAATGCCTGCCGCGCCAGGCCGAGTGGGACGAGGCCGGCCGGGTCGACCGCGAGACCTGGCTCAAGGCCGGCCGCGAAGGCCTGCTGTGCACGGCCATCAGCCCCGACTACGGCGGCGCCGGTGGCGACTTCGGCCACTGCGCCGTGCTGGTCGAAGAGGTGGCCCGTGCGGGCGCCAGCGGCCCGGGCTTTCATCTGCACTCCGACATCATCGCGCCCTACATCGAGCGCCTGGGCACCGAGGCGCAGAAGCAGCAGTGGCTGCCACGCTGCGCCAGCGGCGAGACCATCCTGGCCATCGCCATGAGCGAGCCTGGTGCCGGCAGCGACCTCAAGGCCATCCGCACCACGGCCCGCCGCGAGGGCGACGAGTATGTGATCAGCGGTGCCAAGACCTTCATCAGCAACGGTCTCAATTGCGACCTGGTGGTGCTGGTGGCCAAGACCCAGCCCGAGCTGGGCGCCAAGGGCACCTCGCTGATCCTGGTCGAGGCCGACCGACCTGGCTTTCGCAAGGGCCGCAAGCTCGACAAGATGGGCCTGAAGGCGGCCGACACCGCCGAGCTGTTCTTCGACGAGGTGCGCGTGCCGGTGAGCAACCTGCTGGGCGAAGAAGGCAAGGGCTTCAGCTACCTGATGACCGAGCTGGCCCAGGAGCGCCTGATCATCGCCATCGGCGCCGCCGCCAAGCTCGAGGCCATGCTGGCCGAGACCATCCGCTACACGAAGGAGCGCATGGTGTTCGGCAAGCCGCTGTTCGATTTTCAGAACACCCGCTTCAAGCTGGCCGAGATCAAGGCCCGCGCCACCGCGGTGCGCATGATGGTGGACCAGTACCTGGCCGAGCACCTGCGGCGCAAGCTCAGCCTGCAGGAGGCCGCCATCGCCAAGCTCTTCAGCACCGAAGAGCTGGGCCGCTGCCTTGATGAGCTGCTGCAGCTCTACGGCGGCTACGGCTACATGATGGAGTACCCCATCTGCCGCGCCTATGTGGACTCGCGCGTCAACCGCATCTACGGTGGCACCAGCGAGGTCATGAAAGAGCTGATCTCGCGCACGCTCTGAGCTGCCTGGCCCGCCATGTTCACCCCCCGGCTCCAGCGCTCACAGCAGGCCCAGCCACTGGCCCCACACCAGTTGGCCCAGGTAGCGCTGGGGCAGCAGCGTGAACACGCCGGCGCCCACGCAGGCCATCCAGTACAGCGACTGCATGCAGCGCCGGTGGCCGCTGATGTTGCGCCGGGCCAGAAACCAGAAGGCCCCGAACAGGCCCGAGAAGGTCACCGGCACCAGCAGGTGGATGGGCGTGTAGCCCCCCCAGTTGGGCAGCTGGAAGTCCCGGATGAACAGGGCCGAGGTGGCCGTGATCAGCATCAGCGTGACCCAGGCGTAGCCCGCGGCGCGGTGCAGCCAGGGGCGTTGCGTGCGGCCCTGACGGGCCCACAGCGCGACCGGGCCCAGGGCCAGGGCGCCCAGGGCAGCACTCAGGTGGATGGCGATGGTGGGTGTGAGTTGCATGGCAGATCAGGGGTTTCAACAGCAGATGGGGCGAAGTGTGCGCGGGCTAAGCGCCGATCACATCTGCTTTTCGACCGACTGCCTCTGTGCTTCGCCAAACGTCAATTTCAAAGTGCCAGTTGTCTGATTTCCAAGCCGGTGACCGAGCGCCTTGGCAGCACGCCTGAAGCGCTTTTCAACTTTCAGGAGGCCCTCTGATGCATCCCCGAGTCCATGCCCGCACCCAGCCCGACAAAACCGCCCTGGTGATGGCCGACAGTGGCCAGCGCCTGAGCTATGCCGAGCTCGACGCCTGCGCCAACCAGGTGGCCCAGCTGCTGCGTGCGCGCGGCCTGAAGGCCGGCGACCACATCGCGCTGCTGCTGGAGAACCAGCTGCGCTTTTTCGAGCTGTGCTGGGGCGCGCAGCGCGCCGGCATCATCTACACCGCGATGAGCACCCGGCTCAAGGTGGCCGAGGCCGCCTACATCCTCGACAACTGCGGTGCGCGCCTGCTGGTCAGCTCGCAGGCGCTGGCCGCCCAGGCCAGCGAGCTGCTGGGCCAGATGCCCGGCGTGCACACCTGCCTGATGCTCGACGGCACGGTGCCGGGTTTCGAGTCGTATGAAGCGGCGCTGGCGGCCCAGCCCGCCACCCCGATCGCCGACGAGAGCGCCGGCGGCGACATGCTGTATTCCTCGGGCACCACCGGCTACCCCAAAGGTGTGTTCGTGCCGCCCGACTCGCCCGAGGTCGAGGCCGTGCCGGCCCTCACCGGCATCTGCCAGCGCGTGTTCGGCATGGATGACAGCACCGTCTACCTGTCGCCTGCGCCGCTGTACCACGCGGCGCCCATGCGCTTTTGCATGAGCGTGATGCGCCTGGGCGGCACGGTGGTGGTGATGGAGCACTTCGACCCCGAGCGCTACCTGGCCGCCGTGCAGCAGCACCGCGCGACCCACACCCAGGTGGTGCCCACCATGTTTGTGCGCCTGCTCAAGCTCGGTGAGGCCCAGCGCCAGGCCTTTGATGTGTCGTCCTTGCGCGTGGCCATCCACGCCGCCGCACCGTGCCCCATCCCCGTCAAGCAACAGATGATTGCCTGGTGGGGCCCGGTGCTGTGGGAGTACTACGCCGGCACCGAGGGCAATGGCATGACCCTGGTCGGCTCGGCCGACTGGTTGACCCACCCCGGCACCGTGGGCCGTGCCGTGATCGGCCAGCTGCGCATCTGCAACGAGTTCGGCGAGCCCGTGCCTGCGGGCGAGACCGGCACCGTGTACTTTGCCGAGGGCAAGCCCTTTGCCTACCACAACGACCCGGCCAAGACGGCCGAATCGACCAACGCCCAGGGCTGGACCACGCTGGGCGATGTGGGCCATGTGGACGCCGAGGGCTACCTGTACCTGACCGACCGCAAGGCCTACATGATCATCTCGGGCGGGGTCAACATCTACCCGCAAGAGGTGGAGAACCTGCTGATCACCCATCCCCTGGTGATGGACGCGGCCGTGCTGGGTGTGCCCAACGAAGAGTTCGGCGAAGAGGTCAAGGCCGTGGTGCAGCCCCGTGACATGGCCCAGGCCGGCCCGGCCCTGGCGGCCGAGCTGATCGCCTTCTGCCAGCAACACCTGTCGCACATCAAGTGCCCGCGCTCGGTCGACTTTGAGGCCGAGCTGCCGCGGCACCCCACCGGCAAGCTTTACAAGCGCCTGCTGCGCGATCGCTACTGGGCCGGCCACGCCAACCGGCTGGTCTGAGCCTTCTGCCCCCAAGACCCAGAGCTCAAGGAGACCCTGTTTTGAATCCATTGCCTCCAGCGCCCCACCACCGCCATTGGCCGCCCGGCGTACCGCACGCGTTCCGTCCCAGCGCCGTGGGCCTGAGCCATTACCTGGAGGTGGCTGCCCAGCGCTACCCGGCCAAGCCGGCCCTGCTGTTCTGTGGCCTGAGCCTGAGCTATGCCGAGCTGCACCGGCGTGTGCAGGCCCTGGCCGCCTGGCTGAACCGGCGCCTGGGCGTGCAGCCCGGCGACCGCGTGCTGCTGATGAGCCAGAACTGCCCCCAGTACGTGCTGGCCTACCACGCCGTGCTGCGCCTGGGCGCGGTGGTGGTGCCGGTCAACCCCATGAGCACCACGCCCGAGCTGCAGTGGTTTCAGCAAGACACCGGCGCCCGCGTGGTCCTGCTGGCGCAAGAGCTGCTGCCCCGCCTGCAGCCGCTGCTGCAGGCCGGCGCCATCGAAGCCGCGGTGGTCCATGCCTATGCCGATGCCATGCACCCTGACGAGGTGGGGGCCCCCGGCTCGCCCTGGCCCGAGCCCTTTCACCAGCCGCGCCAGGTCTTGCCGGGCCCAGGCCTGTACGGGCTCGAAGAGGCCCTGGCCGAGGCCACCGAGCAGGGCTGGCAGCCCGACTGGCTGCACCCCGGCCCCGAGGCCCTGGCCGTGCTGCCCTACACCTCGGGCACCACCGGCCACCCCAAGGGCTGCATGCACACCCACGGCACGGTGCTGGCGTCCAACCTGGCCTCGCAGGTGTGGCGGCGCCTGCATGCCGATTCGGTCTTCCTGAGCGTGGCGCCGCTGTTCCACATGCTGGGCATGCAAAACGGCATGAACATGCCGCTCACCCTGGGCGCCACCCTGGTCATGATGCCGCGCTGGCACGCACCCACGGCAGGCCGTCTGATCGAGCAGCACCGCGTCTCGGTGTGGACCGCGCCGCCCAGCATGGTGATCGAGTTCTTCGCCCAGCCCGATGTGATGGCGCGCGACCTCAGCAGCCTGAGCCTGCTCTCGGGTGGCGGCGCCGCCATGCCCGAGGCTGTGGCCACCCTGCTGGACCAGCGCTTCGGCCTGGCCTACAACGAGGCCTATGGCTTGTCCGAGACCGCGGCCTTTCTGCATGCCAACCCGCTGCACCGCGGCAAGCGCCAGTGCCTGGGCATGCCCACGCAGGGCGTGGTGTCGCGCATCGTCGACCCCGCCACGGGCGAGGAGCTGCCAGCGGGCGAGGTGGGTGAGCTGGTCACCAGCGGCCCGCAGCTCATGCTGGGCTACTGGCGCAACCCTGCGGCCACCGAGGCGGCCTTTTTTGAGCGCGACGGCCTGCGCTTCTTCCGCACCGGCGACCTGGCCAGCGTGGACGAAGACGGCTACTACTTCATGCGCGACCGCCTCAAACGCATGATCAATGCCTCGGGCTTCAAGGTCTGGCCGGCCGAGGTCGAGAGTGCCTTGTACGAGCACCCGGCGATCTTCGAGGCCTGCGTGATCGCGGTGGACGACCCCAAGCGCGGTGAGACCGTCAAGGCCCTGGTGGTGCTGCGCCCCGGCCATGAAGGCGCCCTCAGCGCCGATCAGCTCATGGCCTGGGCGCGTGAGCGCATGTCGGCCTACAAGGTGCCGCGCCTGGTCGAGTTTGTGCCGGCCCTGCCCAAGTCGGGCACCGGCAAGATTTTGTGGCGCGAACTGCAAGAGCTGCATCGCCAGCCCGCGGCCACGCCCGCCTCAGCCTCGGCTGTTCTTCAGGAGACCCCATGAACCCCGACAAATTCGAGCGCATCCGCTTTGCCGTGCGCGATCAGGTGGCCACGCTCACGCTGCACAACCCCGAGCGGCGCAATGCCTTCGACCCCGCCATGCGCGAGGAGATGCGCCAGGTGGTGGCCCGGCTGCGCGCCGACCCCGGCATCCGCGCCCTGGTGCTGACGGGCGCGGGTGATCACTTCTGTGCCGGGGGCGACCTGCGCAACATCGCCACCGTGGGACTGGACAACGCGGGCTGGCGCGCGCGCCTGCAAAGCCTGCACGACTGGCTCAAGGAGCTGATCACGCTCGATCGCCCGGTGATTGCCGCGGTCGATGGGGCGGCCTACGGCGCCGGTTTCAGCCTGGCCCTGCTGGCCGACTTTGTGATTGCCACGCCGCGGGCGCGCTTTTGCATGTCGTTCATGCGCGTGGGCCTGGTGCCCGACTGCGCGGCCTTCTACACCTTGCCCCGCATCGTGGGCGTGCAGCGCGCCCGTGAGCTGATGCTGTCCGCACGCGAGGTCGATGCCGCCGAGGCGCTGCGCCTGGGCATCGCCATGGAGCTGCAGCCGCCCGAGCAGTTGCAGGCCCGGGCCCAGGCCCTGGCGGCCAGTTTTGTGCAGGCCTCGCCCATGGCGGTGGCCCTGGTCAAGCGCACCCTGGCCGCGCCCGGGCACGACCTGCCCACCCTGCTCGAGATGGAGGCCAACGCCCAGGCCCTGGCCATGGGCACCGAGGCGCACCGCGTGGCGGTGCAGCGCTTTCTCGACAAGCAGCCCGCGCTGTTCCAGTGGCCCGCGCAGCCTGCTGCCTGATTTTTTCACCGACACCTCAGCAACCCAAGGAGAACAACATGAGTCAAACCAGCCCGTCCCGCATGGTCGAAGGCAAAGTGGTGGTGGTCACCGGCGCAGGCGGCGGCATTGGCCGCGACATCGCCCTGGCCATGGCCCGTGAGGGGGCCCGCGTGGTGGTCAATGACATCGGCGCCTCGGTGGCCGGCGAAGGCAACGACGCCGGCCCGGCCCAGAAGGTGGTGGATGAGATCCGCGCCCTGGGGGGCGAGGCCGTGGCCAGCACCGACAGCGTGAGCGAGGCCGTCAGCGCCGGGCGCATCGTGCAGGCCGCGCTCGACACCTTTGGCCGCGTCGATGTGGTGGTCAACAACGCTGGCATCCTGCGCGACCGCTTCTTCCACAAGATGAGCCTGGACGAGTGGGACGCCGTCATCAAGGTGCACCTGTACGGCGCCTACTACGTGAGCCGTGCGGCCTCGACCCACTTCAAGGAGCAGGGCTCGGGCAACTACATCCACATGACCTCCACTTCGGGCCTGATCGGCAACTTCGGCCAGGCCAACTATTCGGCGGCCAAGCTGGGCATTGCGGCGCTGTCCAAATCCATCGCGCTCGACATGCAGAAGTTCAACGTGCGCAGCAACTGCATCGCCCCCTTTGCCTGGAGCCGCATGATCGGCAGCATCCCCACCGAGACCGATGCCGAAAAGGCCCGGGTGGAGCGCATCAAGCAGATGACCCCGGCCAAGATCGCACCCCTGGCCGTGTGCCTGGCCAGCGATGAATCCTCGTACGCCAACGGCCAGATCTTTGCCGTGCGCAACAACGAGATCTTTCTGATCAGCCAGCCGCGCCCGGTGCGCTCGGTGCACCGCAGCGAGGGCTGGACGCCCGAGAGCGTGGCCAGCCACGCGCTGCCTGCCTTGAAGGCCATGTTCTACCCCCTGGACCGCTCGGGTGATGTCTTCACCTGGGACCCGATCTGATGCCCACCCCCTGCAAGGAGCCAACCATGAGTGAGCAACGCCAGGGCGTTCAGGCCCGGCATCAGGCCTGGCTGGACCAGGGCCGTTTCATGATCCAGCGCTGCGCCGCCTGCGGCCAGCCTGTGTACTTTCCGCGCGAGTTGTGCCCGCATTGCGGCGTCGCCGACCCCGAATGGGTGGAGCCCAGCGGCGCAGGCACGGTGTATTCCGTCACCGTGGTGCGGCGCAAGCCCGAGGCGGGGGGCGACTACAACGTCTGCTTGATCGACCTCGATGAAGGCGTGCGCCTGATGAGCCGCGTCGAGCAGCAGCCCGCCGACGCCGTGCAGGTGGGGCAGCGGGTCAAAGCCCGCGTGTTGCAGGCCGAGGGGCAGGGCGGCATCGTGGTGTTCGACCCGCTGAGCGAGACGGCCACGACCGCACCGACCCCGGTGCCACGTGGGCCTGCCGCGTCGGTCACCCCGGCGGTGCACACCCCGCCCGCCCTGCGCGCCTTGCGCGGCAGCGCCGTCATCGCCGGTGTGGCCACCTTCGGCTGTGGCGAGGCCACGGGCTACACCGAGATGGAGGTGCTGGCCCACGCCGCCCGCGCCGCGGTGGCCGATGCGGGCCTGACGATGCGCGACATCGACGGCCTGTGCACCGCCAGCGTGCTGTCCACCATGTGGCCCATGCCGGTGACCGAGTACCTGGGCCTGAACCCGCGCTACATCAACGGCACCATGGTGGGCGGTTCCAGCTTCGTGGCCCACCTGCTGCCGGCCATGATGGCCTTGCAGGCGGGCCAGTGCAACGCCGTGCTGGTCTGCTATGGCAGCACCCAGCGCACGGCCACCTTTGGCCGCAGCGAGATCGCCAAGGCCCGCCGCGTGATGGACCCGCAACCGTATGAGACGCCTTACGAACCCATGCAGCCGCTGTCGGCCTACGCGCTGGCCGCCCGGCGCCACATGCACCAGTACGGCACCACGCGGCGCGACCTGGCCGAGGTGGCGGTGGCGGCGCGCGCCTGGGCACAGCTCAACCCCGAGGCCTTCATGCGCGACCCGCTGAGCATCGACGATGTGCTGAAGGCGCGCATGGTGTCCGACCCGCTTTCGGTGCGCGACTGCTGCCTGGTCACCGACGGGGGCGGGGCCTTGGTGCTGACCCGCGCCGACCGGGCCGCCAGCCTGCCGCGCAAACCGGTGTACGTGCTGGGCAATGCCACCGCCAACTGGAACCGCCAGATCTCGTCCATGCACGACCTGACTGTGACCGCGGCCAGCCAGTCGGGCCGCGAAGCCTTTGCCATGGCCGGCCTGACGCCGAAAGACATGGGTGTGCTGCAGCTGTACGACGCCTTCACCATCAACACCTTGCTGTTCCTCGAAGACCTGGGTTTCTGCCCCAAGGGCGAGGGCGGGCGTTTTGTGCAGGACGGCGCCATCGCCCCGGGCGGGCGCCTGCCGGTCAACACCAACGGGGGCGGGCTGTCGTGCGTGCACCCGGGCATGTACGGCATCTTCACCCTGATCGAAGCCGTGCGGCAGCTGCGCGGCGAAGCCGGTGCCCGCCAGGTGCCCGGCGCCGTGACCGCCCTGGCCCATGGCAACGGCGGCACCTTGTCGAGCCAGGCCACCGCCATCCTGGGCACGGCCGACGCGCTGTGACCCCCACTGAAAGAGCCCACCCATGATCCGAGACCCTCAAACTTTTCAGGCCCTGCTGGATTCCGTCACCCGCTTCACCCGCGAGCGTCTGGTGCCAGCCGAGAACGAAGTGGCCGAAACCGATGCCATCCCCCCAGCCATCGTGCAGGAGATGCGCGACATGGGCCTGTTCGGCCTGACCATCCCCGAGGCCTACGGCGGCCTGGAGCTGACCATGGAGGAAGAGGTGCGCGTGCTCTTCGAGCTGTGCCAAACCTCGCCCGCCTTCCGCTCGGTGATCGGCACCACCGTGGGCATCGGCTCGCAGGGCATCTTGATGGATGGCACGCCTGAGCAGCAGGCCGAGTACCTGCCGCGCCTGGCCACCGGCGAGCTGATGGCCTCGTTTGCGTTGACCGAACCCGATGCCGGCAGCGATGCCGCCTCGCTGCGCACCACCGCCATCAAAGGCGTGGACAGCGAGGGCGAGCACTACCTCGTCAACGGCAGCAAGCGCTACATCACCAACGCCCCGCAGGCCGGCATCTTCACGCTGATGGCGCGCACCAACCCGGCCGACAAGGGGGCGGGCGGGGTGTCGGCCTTCATCGTCGATGCGCACTCGCCGGGCATCAGCCTGGGCAAGATCGACCGCAAGATGGGGCAGAAGGGCGCCCACACCTGCGACGTGATCTTTGACAACGTGCGCGTACCGGCCCGACAGCTGATCGGTGGGGTGGAGGGGCGTGGCTTCAAGACCGCCATGAAGGTGCTCGACAAGGGCCGCATCCACCTGGCGGCGGTGTGCGTGGGCGTGGCCCGGCGCATCCTGGCCGATGCCCTGCGCTACGCCATCGAGCGCCAGCAGTTCGGCCAGCCGATTGCCGAGTTTCAGCTGGTGCAGGCCATGCTGGCCGACAGCCAGACCGAGCTGTACGCGGCCGAGTGCATGGTGATCGACGCGGCGCGCCGCCGTGACGAGGGCCGCAACGTGTCCACCGAGGCGGCCTGCTGCAAGCTGTTTGCCAGCGAAATGTGCGGCCGTGTGGCCGACCGCGCGGTGCAGATCCTGGGCGGCGCCGGCTACCTGGCCGAGTACGGCATCGAGCGCTTCTACCGCGATGTGCGTCTGTTCCGCCTGTACGAGGGCACCAGCCAGATCCAGCAGATCGTGATCGCCCGCAACATGGTGCGCGAGGCCCGCGTATGAGCTCCGGGGTGCTGGAGGCCGGCGCTGAACCCGCTACCGACACCCGCGCCCTGTTCGCCCAGGTGGCCTTCAACCACCTGCTGGGCCTGCAGCGCGAGTTTGCCGAGGGCGGCGTGGCCCGGCTCTCGCTGGATCTGCGGCCCGAGCTGACCAACAACTTCGGCGTGGTGCACGGTGGCGTGCTGATGTCGCTGATGGACAGCGCCATGTCGAGCGCGGCCCTGTCGGCCACAGGGTTCCAGAAGGCGGTGGTGACCATCGACATGAGCACCAGTTTTCACCGCCCCGGGCGGGGCCGCTTGCTGGCGCACGCGACTTGCCAGGGCGGCGGCCGCTCGGTGTGCTTTTGCGAGGCCCGGGTGGAAGACGCCAGTGGCCAGGTGGTGGCCCGCGCCATGGGCACCTTCCGCTACGTGCGGGTGTGAATTCAAGAAATACAACGGAGACAAGACATGCCAACATTCTTCTCAAGGTCGCGGCGCTGGCTGCTCGCGCTCAGCAGCCTGAGCCCCCTGTTGCTGAGCGCGCCAGTGCAGGCCCAGGGCGGCGGGCAGCCCATTCGCCTGGTGGTGGGCTATGCGGCGGGCGGCCCGGTGGATGCCACAGCCCGGCTGTTCGCCCCGGCCTTGTCCAAAGAGCTGGGCCAGCCCGTGGTGGTCGAGAACCGCCCCGGTGCGGCGGGCAGCATGGGCGGCGACGCCGTGGCCAAGGCCGCGCCCAATGGCCTGCTGCTGTATTTTGGTGCCAGCCCCACGCTGACCATCAGCCCGCACATCCTCAAGTCCATGCCCTTTGATGTGGCCAAAGACCTGGCGGCCATCGCCCCGCTGGTGAGCTACACCAATGTGCTGGTGATCAACAAAGACCAACCCTTCAAAACCCTGCCCGAGCTGGTGGCCTATGCCCGGGCTAACCCCGGCAAGCTGGCCTATGGCTCGGCCGGCATGGGGGCCTCCAACCACCTGAGCGGCGAGCTGTTCGCCCTGCGCGCCGGCATCAAGCTGACCCACGTGCCCTACAAGGGCAATGCACCCGCCATGACCGATGTGATTGGCGGCCAGCTCAGCATGATGTTCGACATCATCGGCAGTGCCCGCAACTACATCAGCACCCAGCGCGTGCGGCCCCTGGCCGTCACCTCGCGCGAGCGCAACGCCTCGCTGCCCGAGGTGCCCACCATGATGGAGTCGGGCATTGCCGACTACGACGTGGGCGGCTGGTATGGCCTGTACGGCCCGGCCCGCCTGGCGCCCGAGCTGGTGACCCGCCTCAACGAGGCCACGCGCCGGGCCCTGGCCCAGGACGAACTCAAGGCCAAGCTGATCGAGCAGGGCTACGACCTGTGGACCGGCAGCCCCCAGTTGCTGGCCGAGCGCGCGGCGCGTGATCTGGCGCTGTGGGGCACGGTGGCCAAGGGCATCCAGGTGGAATGAGCGGCCATGACCCCACCCACCCGACTTCACCACCTCTTCGACCAGCGGCTGGCGGCCACGCCTGAGGCGGTGTTTCTGCACCTGCCGGATCACACGCTGAGCTACGCCCAACTGGGCACCCTGATCGACACCCTGCAGGCCGAGCTGTTGGCCCAGGGCGTGCTGCCCGGCGACCGCGTGCTGGCGGTGGCCGAGAACTGCCCCGAGCACGTGGCCCTGCTGCTGGCCTGCAGCCGCGTGGGCGCCTGGTCTTGCGGTGTGAACGCCCGCATGGCGCGTGGCGAAATCGAGGCCTTTGTGGCCAAGGCCGATCCGCGTCTGGTGTACTTCACCTGCGACGTGGGCAGAGCGGCGCGCGAGCATGGCGAGCACCTGGGGGCCCAGCCCTCGGCCCTGGCGGGCCTGAGCCGCACGGCCCGGCGTGCCCAGGCCACGCCCGAGCCTGCGCCCCTGGCCGAGCAGGTGGTGGCCATCATCTTCACCTCGGGCACCACAGGGGCACCCAAGGGCGTGCTGGTGTCGCACGCCGGCCTGCTGCAGTTTGCCCGGGTGTCGGCCGAGTCGCGTGCCTTGACGCCGGCCGACCGCTCGTATGCCTGTGTGCCCATGACCCACATCTTTGGCCTGGGCACGGTGCTGGCGGCCTCGCTGCACGCGGGCGCGGCGCTGGTGATGCGCGGCCGCTTCGAACCGGCCGATGCGCTGCAGGCCTTGGCCCTGCACCAGGTGTCCAACCTGCAGGGGCCGCCGGCCCTGTTCACGCGGCTGCTGGCCTACCTGGACGAGCAGGGTGTGGTGGGCCAGCCCCCGGCGCCCGCGCTGCGCTATGTGTACACCGGGGCTGCACCGCTGGATCTGCCCCTGAAGAACGCGGTGCAAGACCGCTTTGGCCAGCCGCTGCACCACGGCTATGGCTTGTCGGAATACGCGGGTGCCGCCTGCCTGGTGCGCCGCGGCCAGTGGCGCGAAGACACCGCTGCCGGTGTGCCGGTGGAAGGGGCCGAGTGCCGCATCGTGGACGACGCCGGGCGCGAATTGCCCCAGGGCGAGCGCGGCGAGATCTGGTTGCGCGGCGTGGGCCTGATGCCGGGCTACTTTCGCGACCGGGCTGCCACCGCCCAGGTGATGCGCGAGGGCGGCTGGTACGCCACCGGCGACCTGGGCCTGGTCGGGCCTGATGGCGCGCTGCATGTGGTGGGCCGGCTCAAGGAGATGATCATCCGATCGGGCTTCAACGTGTACCCGGGCGAGGTCGAGAACGTGCTCAACCAGCACCCGCGCGTGCAGCGCTCGGCCGTGGTGGGCCGCAAAGAGGCCGACGGCAACGAAACCGTGCTGGCCTTTGTCGAGACCGTGGGCGGCCAGCCCCTGGGCGAGGCCGACCTGGCCAGCCTGCAGGCCCTGCTGCGCGACCAACTGGCGCCCTACAAGCGCCCGGCCAGCATCACGGCCATCGAGGCCCTGCCCATGACCCACAGCGGCAAGGTGCTCAAGCGCGCCTTGCTGGATCGGCCCGCCCCCGTCTGATCGCCAGGAGAACACCATGTTCAAGACCCTTCATGAAAGCACCGCCTCCCGCTTCGACCGCCGCCAGTGGCTGACCACGGCCCTGGCGGGGCTGACGCTACCGGCCTGGGCACAAGCGCAAACACCGGCCTACCCAGCGCGCCCGGTGAAGTTCATCGTGCCCTTTCCGGCCGGCGGGCCGGTGGACATCACGGGCCGGGCCCTGGCCCAGAAGCTGGCCGAGCTTTGGGGCCAGCCGGCCCTGGTGGACAACCGGGCCGGCGCCGGCGGCATGGTGGGCGCCGAGCTGGCGGCCCGCGCCCCGGCCGACGGGCACAACCTGTTCGTGTGCAGCATCCACCACACCGTGCTGCCCGCGCTGAACCCGCGCATGAGCTACGACATCGAGCGCGACTTTGCCGCGGTCAGCTTCGCGGCGCGCTTTCCGGTGGTGCTGGTGGTGCACCCCAGCCTGCCCGTGAAAAGCGTGGCCGAGCTGATCGCCCTCGACAAGGCCCGCCCCGGCACCCTGGCCTTCGCCTCGGCCGGCAATGGCGGCGGCACGCATCTGGCGGGCGAGCTGTTCAACATGCTGGCCGGCACGAAGTTGCAGCACGTTCCCTACAAGGGGAGTGCCCCGGCCATGACCGACCTGCTGGGCAACCAGGTGCCCATCATGTTCAGCGATGCCCCCACCGCGCTGCCGCAAATCCGTGCCGGCAAGGTGCGTGCACTGGCCGTGGCCAGCGTGCAGCGCTCCAGCCTGCTGCCCGATCTGCCCACCGTGGCCGAGACCGGTCTGCCGGGCTACGAGGCCTATTCCTGGGCTGGCGTGCTGACCCCGGCCGCCACCCCGCGCGAGCTGGTCACCCGCCTCAGCGCCGACATCGGCCGCGCCCTGGCCCAGCCCGAGGTGCGCCAGCGCCTGCAAGACGCTGGCGCCGAACCCGCCCCGGGCAGCCCCGAGGCCTTTGCCCAGTTGCTGCACGCCGAGCGGCAGAAGTGGGCCCAGGTGGTGAAGGCGGCGAACATCCGGATGGATTGAGGGCGGTGGCACCGGATCCCTTCAGCCCTCGACCTTCTAGGTGTTCATGGAGTCGGGCCACTGGCTGACCTGTTCATCCAGATCTTGCAGGCGTTGCGGTCCGTCAGGCAGCGTGCCCACAAACCGCCGGTAACCCCGGCGCAGGCGTGGCGACAGCCTGAGGTAGCGGTCTACCCATTCCGGGGGCTCGCTCACAGCCGGGGCCTTTGAAGTGACGTGTGCCGCGCTGACCGCGGTGGTGGGGTTCCCTGAGCGTTTTGGATTCAGATCGGTCATTTGAAAGACAGTCCGTTGTTGGTGTTTGTGCAACGGATGATCTGAGGGGGTGCGTCAGCGTGTGTCGCTTTGCGGGGGGCCGCGCGATTGGGCTTTCGCCTTCTTTATTCTCTGCGACACATGCTGTCGCACCACCCCTCACGATTCACAGGTGTTCAGGCCCCGCCTGATCACTCAGCGGCCCAACGGGGCAGCTGCGTCCTTTGATATTTTTCCAGGAGATCACCATGTTCCCCGAGCAACGTTCCCCCCTTGAATCCCTTGCCGCGTATGCCATCGCCTTTGTGGCCGGTGCCTTGATGCTGGCGGGCAGCCACGCCTATGCCGAATGGCGGGTTCGCCGGGAGAAGACTGGGATTTGAGCAGGGCAGGGCCCTTTGCCGTCTGTCTGATCCAAGCCTGACCCGCCGCTAGAATCGTCCGCAGAAGATTCAAAAGCATCAGCCAAGGCGAGGGATGGATGAGCAGCAGCAATTTCGGTTTTCTGGCCACCCATTCGCGGCTTCTGGCCGATCTGGGCCGCACGGCCGAGACGGTCTACCCCTTTGACCCGGCCAGCTGCGTACTCAAGCTGCGGCTGCTGGCCGAGGCGCTGACGCAAGAGGTGGCTTCGCGCATCGGCCTGCGCCTGGTGCAGGCCACCCAGGCCGAACTGCTGCGCGCGGTGGACCAGCGCCTGCGGCTGGACCCTCAGGTGCGCCAGATGTTTCAGCTGCTGCGCACCCGGGGCAATGATGCGGCCCACCAGATCGACCACCACATTGGCTACAAAGAAGGGCTGGAGGCGTTGAAGGTGGCGCGCGAGGTGGCGCTTTGGTTTCACCGCAGTTTTGGCGACAACCCCGACTTCAAGCCGGGCCCCTTCATCTACCCCGACGACCCCAGTCAGAAGCTGGCCACGCTGCAGCAACAGATCGCAGCGTTGCAGACCGATCTGCAGCAGGCCCAGAGCGCCCAGGCCACCCAGGCCGAAGTGGCCCGCCTGCTGGAGGCCCAGGCCGCGCAAGAGCGCGACATGGCCCAGCGCGCTCAGGAAGAACGCAGCGTGTACGAGAGCCTGGCCGAAGAGGCCAGCACCCGATACGCCAGCTTGAAAGCCGAGTTTGACAAGCAGCTCAAGCAGGCCAACGCCAGCCCCGACACCACCAGCGCCAAAGACCACGCCCAGTTTGCCGAGCGCGCCGCCAAGGCCGCGCAAAAGGTGCAGATGGACGAGGCCGCCACCCGGCTCATCATCGACCAGATGCTGGTGGACGCAGGCTGGCAGGCCGATACCCTGGCCCTGACCCACGCCAAAGGGGCCCGCCCCGAGCGCCACAAGAACCTGGCGATTGCAGAATGGCCCACCCAGGGCAAGCAAAGCGCCGACTACCTGCTGTTTGCCGGCCTGACCCCGGTGGCGGCGGTCGAGGCCAAGCGCCTGAATGTGAATGTGGCCGGCAAGATTGCCCAGGCCGAGCGCTATGCCGTCGGCTTCAAGCCCGATGCCGGGCACGAGCCCGCCTGGCAGGTGGAAGGCCGTAGCGGCCCCTGGCCTGACGGCAAGGGGGGGCACTTTGAGCTGCCCTTTGTGTACTCGTGCAACGGGCGCCCCCTGGTCAAGCAAAGCCCCGAGGCCAGCGGCACCTGGCACCGCGATGTGCGCCACCCCTCCAACCTGGCCAAGCCTTTGCAAGGCTTTCATTCGCCGCAAGGCCTGCTCGACCTGCTCAAGCGCAATCAGGCCGAAGCCGAGGCCCGTCTGCAGCAAGAGGGCTTTGACTACCTGCGGGTGCGCGACTACCAGCAACAGGCCATCGTCAGCGTCGAAGCCGCTCTGGCCGCAGGGCAACGCAACTGCCTGTTGGCCATGGCCACCGGCACCGGCAAAACCCGCACCATCATCGGCCTGATGTACCGCTTTTTGAAGGCAGAGCGGTTTCGCCGCATTCTGTTTCTGGTGGACCGCACGGCCCTGGGCGACCAGGCCATGGACGCCTTCAACGAGGCCCCGCTGGAGCAGAACCAGCCCCTGTCCAGCATCTACAACATCGCCGACCTGGGGGACATGGCCGCCGAGGCCGAAACCCGGGTGCAGGTGGCCACCGTGCAGGCCATGGTGAAGCGCATCTTTGCCAGCGACAACCCGCCCCCGCTCGATGCCTACGACTGCATCATCGTGGACGAGGCCCACCGTGGTTACGCGCTGGACCAGGACATGACCGAGGGTGAACTGGCCCTGCGTGACCCGGCCCAGTACCTGTCTACCTACCGCCGGGTGCTGGACTATTTTGATGCCGTCAAGATCGGCCTTACCGCCACCCCGGCCCGGCACACCACCGACATTTTTGGCAAGCCCGTCTTCACCTACTCGTACCGCGAGGCCGTGGCCGATGACTGGTTGATCGATCACGAGCCCCCCATTCGTTACCAGACCGTGCTGAGCCAGCACGGCATCCACTTCGACAAGGGGGCCGAAGTGGAGGCCTTGAACCTGGCCACCGGCGAGATCGAAACCTCGGCGCTGGATGACGAGCTCAATTTTGAGCTGGAGAGCTTCAACCGCCGGGTGATCAACGAAGACTTCAACCGCGTGATCTGCGAAGAGCTGGCCAAAGAGATCGACCCCATGGGTGAAGAAAAAACCATGGTCTTTTGTGCCACCGATGCGCACGCCGACATGGTCAAGCGCCTGCTCAACGAGGCTTTCAAGGCCATGTACGGCGAGGGTTACAACCAGGCCGCGGTCGAAAAGATCACCGGTGCCTCCGACAAGGTCGACCAGTTGATCCGCCGCTACAAAAACGAGCGTTTGCCCAGCATCGCCATCACGGTCGATCTGTTGACCACGGGCATCGATGTGCCCCCGATCTGCAACCTGGTGTTCATGCGCCGCGTTCGGTCGCGCATCTTGTACGAGCAGATGATCGGCCGCGCTACCCGCCGGTGCGACGAAATCGGCAAGACCGTGTTCCGCATCTACGACCCCGTGGACCTGTACGCCTCACTGCAGGCGGTGAACACCATGCAGCCCCTGGTCAAAGACCCCCACATCACCGTGGAGCAGCTGCTGGCCGAGCTGAACAACCCCCAGTCGTACACCGAGCCCGGCGGTGTTGTTGGCCACACCCATGCGCACGATGTGCTCGACCAGTTGAACCAGAAGCTGATGCGCGTGCTGCGCGATGCCCACCACCAGGCCGCCAAGCGCCCGGCCCTGCAGCAGCGCCTGGCCGAGCTGGAGCAGCAATGGGGCGTGCCCCCGCAGGAGCTGCATCGGCACTTGCACCAGCTGGGGCAAGCCCACGGCCCCCAGGCCGCCGCCGACTTTTTGCAGCACAACACCCGCCTGCTGGCCCAGCTGGCCGAGGTGCAGCAACTGCGTGGCACCCGCTACATGCCCGTGCTCTCCAGCCACAGCGATGCCTTGCTGGCGCGCGAGCAAAGCTGGGGCTACCACGCCAAACCCGACGACTACCTGGACAGCTTTGGCCGTTTTGTGCGCGAGCAGATCAACCAGTCGGCTGCGCTGGCGGTGGTGGTGCAGCGCCCCAAAGACCTGACCCGCGCCCAGCTCAAAGAAGTGCGCCTGCTGCTGGACGGCGCCGGCTACAACGAGGCCGGCCTGCAATCGGCCTGGCGCAGCCAAAGCAACCAGGACATCGCCGCCGGGATCATCGCCCACATCCGCCGCGCCGCCCTGGGCGAGGCGTTGCTGCCGTTTGAGCAGCGTGTGCAGCAGGCCATGGCCAAAATACGCCAGCAGCGCGCCTGGACCCCCGTGCAGCTCAAATGGCTGGACCGCCTGGCCAAGCAGCTCACCCACGAACTGGTGCTGGACGACACCTTCATCAACCAGAGCTTCACCGTCACCGGCGGCGCCAAGGGCCTGGACAAGGTCTTGGGCGGCCAGTTGGCCCCGGTCATGGCCACCCTGGCCGAAACCCTGTGGTTGAATGCCGCCTGACCGGCGGCTCCGCCAGATGCCCGAACAGCCTTTGTGCCAAGCCGTTTTCTACTTTCTTCTGACTCCCGCCCCCTGAGCAACCCCAAGCGATGAGCACATCCGATATCGTCCAGAAACTCTGGAACCTTTGCGACGTCTTGCGTGACGACGGCATCAACTACAGCGATTACGTGACCGAGTTGGTGCTGCTGCTGTTCATCAAGATGGAGCACGAGAACACCCAAAGCGGCATCTTGCAGGCCCACAAACTGCCCGACTACGCCCGCTGGCCTGAGCTGACCGGCAAGAGCGGCCTGAACCTGCTCAACCACTACAAGGCCACGCTGCTGCAGCTGTCGCAAAGCCCCGACCCGCTGATTGCTGCCATCTATGCTGACGCCCAGACCAGCCTTAAAGAGCCGCGCCACCTGGAGCAGCTCATCAAAAGCCTGGACGGTATCGACTGGTTCAGCGCCGAGCAAGACGGCCTGGGGGACCTCTACGAAGGCCTGCTGGAGAAAAACGCCAACGAAACCAAGAGCGGCGCCGGCCAGTACTTCACCCCCCGCCCACTGATCGACGCCATCATCGACGTGATGGACCCCCGCGCCGGCGAGACCATCCAAGACCCCGCCGCCGGCACCGGCGGCTTTCTGATCGCGGCCGACCGCTACATCAAACACCAGACCGACGACCTGTTTGACCTGGACGACAAGGCCCGGCAGTTTCAGCGCAACAAGGCTTTTCTGGGCATGGAACTGGTCAGCGGCACGCGCCGCCTCGCCTTGATGAACTGCCTGCTGCACGGCATGGAAGGCGACAACGAAGGCGTGGTGCACCTGGGCAACACCCTGGGCAGCGCCGGCAGCCAACTGCCCAAGAGCGACATCATCTTGAGCAACCCGCCCTTTGGCACGGCACGCGGCGGCGGCGGCCCCACCCGCGACGACCTGACCTTTGCCACCGGCAACAAGCAACTGGCCTTTTTGCAGCACATCGTGCGCCACCTGAAAGACGGCGGCCGCGCCGCCGTGGTGCTGCCCGACAACGTGCTGTTTGAAGCCGGCGTGGGCGCCGACATCCGCCGCGACCTGATGGACAAGTGCCACCTGCACACCGTGCTGCGCCTGCCCACCGGCATCTTTTACGCCCAGGGCGTGAAGACCAATGTGCTGTTCTTCCAGAAAGCCAGCCAGGCCGCCACCGGCAGCACCCGCCAGGTGTGGGTGTACGACATGCGCGCCAACGCCCCCAAGTTTGGCAAGCGCACCCCCCTGACCCACGCCCATTTCGACGACTTCAAGAAAGCCTACGGCGAAGACCCCAACGGCCTGAGCCCCCGTACCGACCAAGGCGAGCAGGGCCGCTGGCGCTGCTTTACCCGTGAGTGGATCCGCGACGAAAAGGGCGATAGCCTGGACATTGCCTGGCTCAAGGATGAGAACGCAGAGGATGCTGCCGATTTGCCAGAGCCTGCTGTGCTGGCGCGGGAGATCATGGCGGAACTCAATGGGGCGTTGGAGGAGTTGGAGGGGATATTGGGGGAGTTGGGGGCGCTTGGTAATGAGTAAAGAAATTCCGGATAGTTGGACGTACGTCAATATAAAAACGCTCGGTGGCACAGTGGGTGGGAAAACACCAAGCAAAGCAATAGATAGATTTTGGCGTTCCGGGACTGTGTCTTGGATTTCTCCGAAGGATATGAAGCGCTTCGATATATCGAAGTCGGAGGATCTGATTACTGTTGATGCCGTCACGGAAGCAGGAATGAGATTGCTATCCGTTGGCTCAATATTAATGGTGACTCGAAGTGGAATTCTTGCTCATACGTTTCCGGTTGCCATCGCTAAGTGTCAACTGACAATTAATCAAGATATCAAGGCTATTGAGCCATTGTTTGTTTTTGATAGTAGATATCTGGCTTACGCACTGCGCGCATCTGAGCAGAGAATATTGGATCAATGTAAAAAATCAGGCACCACGGTAGCTAGCGTTGAATTGAATGCGCTTGAAAATTTTCTTTTACCCCTAGCTCCGAAGAAGGAGCAAGAACGCATTGCTGAAAAAATCGACACCGTCCTGGCCCGCGTCGATTCAGTGAATGCCCGCCTGGCCCTCATCACCTCCTTGCTCAAGCGCTTTCGTCAGTCCGTTCTGGCTGCGGCGACTTCGGGGAGGTTGACGGAGGATTGGCGTGAGGTAAAAAGCATCAATGATCCTTGGGTTTCAATTGCCTTGGCTGAGGTGGCTAGTGATTTTTCTTATGGATCTGCTGAGAAATCCTCAAAGGTTGGGTTGGTTCCTGTTTTGAGAATGGGTAATATTCAAGATGGCATACTCGATTGGGCTGATCTTGTGTATACCTCTAGTGAACTTGAGATTTTAAAATATAACTTACGAAAGGGTGATGTTTTATTTAATCGTACAAATAGCCCTGAGTTGGTTGGAAAGTCTGCTGTCTATAAGGGAGAGCGAGAAGCTGTGTATGCGGGCTACCTTATAAAAATACGCTGCTCTGATCGGTTGCTGCCGGATTTCCTGAATTTTTCGATCAATGGACCATTGGGGCGAGAATATTGCCGCGCCGTCAAGAGTGATGGGGTTAGCCAATCGAATATCAATGCAAAGAAAATAGCCGCATTTCGGTTTAATTTGCCAAGCGTGGCTGAGCAAATTGAAATAGTTGACCGTGTCGGAATTCTCTTGGCGTTTGCTGATCGGCTAGAAGCCCGTCTTCAAGCTGCTCAAAACTCAGCCGCTCGCCTGACCCCCTCCCTGCTCGCCAAAGCCTTCAGGGGTGAATTGGTGCCGCAAGATCCGGATGATGAGCCGGCGGCGGAGTTGCTCAAGCGCTTGGCTGAGGCACGTCTGGAGGGCAATTCAGGGAAGAAGAATCAGCAAGGGCGCTCGGCGCAAAGGGCCTTGAAGCCATGAGTTGACGATGGCCTCGGTCTTTGGCGATCCGGTGGCTAGTGGAACTTGCTCCATAGGTCGAAACCGACATAGCCCAACATTGATGCGAAGAAGACGCTGACGGTCACACCAAGCCGCTTCAGTTTGGCCTGACCGATAGCGATCTGGGTGACCAGCGCTCCATTTTGATTGGCAAGTTGCTGTGTCAGTGCGACCTGATGGCGCTCCACAGCACTGGCGAAAGCCTGTTCCGTTTGATGCAGGGTCTGCAAGTTGGCCTGGACTTCCGTGGAAATTTCGTTCACCCGCATGAGAACTTGAGCACTTTCTTCCTGATGGGTAACGATATCCTGGACAGTATTTCTCAGTACTGCTTGTCCGTCTGCGCTGTCACCAAATTTTTCTATCAGGATTTTCTGAGCTGATTCAAACCTGTTCTGCTGCTCGATCAGTGTATTGTTTAAGAAAAATCTTGTTTCTTGCAAGTCAACAGATAGTGATTTGGCAGATGCCGCAGATTGTGCAGATAATTTATGGATAAGCTCGCTGTTTGAATTTGTTTCAGTCGCCGACTGCTGGATGAGTAAATTCAAGGTTTCGATGGACTGGGCTAAATCGATCTGGCGGCTGGTGTTTTGAGTGAAGGCCTGATTCAGAGTGTCATACACATTGTTTAGATGCGCTTTGTAGATATTCGTTTGCTCTTCAAGATTGATTAGTGCCTTTGTGTTTGATTTTTCTGTCTCTGCGCTAAGGTGAATTTTTATCTTTTCAATCTGCTCTGGTAGGGCGTCTTCAATGATTGAATTGATTGCCCGCTTCAGAGATCTTTCGGATTTTTCTGAAATTTGCGCATTTGCCTCGACACTTTCCTGAATTTCGTTGAGTCGGTCTTGGATATCCAGCGATGTGTTTTTTAATTCGTCAATTGATTTGTTGACTGGGTCGAGTGGTTCTTTGAGTAGCCGACTCATCAGCGCTGCGAGACTATCTTCCTTAGCTTTTATTTCTGTAGTAATGCTCATGATTTATTCTGCCGGATTTTTGCTAAGTTCCATCAATTCTTTTCGTTGACTTGCTAGCTCTGTTAATGATAGGAGTTGCAGTACTGCATCGCAATCGTCTTTGTTTTTATAAATTGAATCCATTCTATTTTTTATTTCTTCTAAATAGGATTCATTAAGTAGGTGTATAAATTGATCGCATCGCTCAAGATCATCTTTTGATTCTTGAGTTATTCGAGTTAATTTTTTTTCATTATTTAAAATTTGTTGTTCTACCTCTTTAAGATCAATGCATAAGATATCGCGTTCATGCATGTTGATGGAATGTTCATCCGTAAATTTTTTCAATAATTCTTTGTGTTTTTTGTTGATCGCTTTTAATGCATTGATCCATGCAGCTTTCCAGCATTCTTCGATTCTCTCTTTTGCAACCTCACCGGCTCTGCAAACGGCCGTGTAGTCTTTTTTATAGTTGTCGTCGAGGAAGTATTTGCTAATATAGTAGCCTTCAAGGGTGCTAGTAATGCTGGAAAAGACTTCATCCAGAATTTTTAGTATCGTTTCGTCTTCGACGGCAATGACGCTGTTTCGTATCTGTATCCAATAGCTGTCTTTGTGTGTGGAGTCGTTGGGTAGTGATGTCGGCGTTCTTGGCTTTATTTCTAGTGTCATTATTTTTATTGCTTGATAATAAGCTCGAACTAGATTTATTAGTTGGTTCCGATTTTTTTCGTGTGTTTCTATTTTTGGTGGGAAATTTCTATTGTTGAATTCGCAGGTTAGGCGCGAATTTTTAATAATATCCAATCCTTCGTTTGGTGGGTGGTTGTTTAGTATTTCATTTATTCTATTAATCTCTTTGGTTGTTTGGGGTATTTTATTTTTAAATATTTCTATGTGCTTGGAAATTTCTAGTTTCTTCTTGTTTAATTGCTTGATTTCGTTTTGGGTATTGTTGATTCTCTTGTTTTTAATGTATTTGACGCTTGTATGGGTATTCAACATGCTGCGTAGGCGACCCATTGGATTGGTTGCTGTTGCGATTTGAGTTAGCAGTTGACTTCGTAATTCAGCAATGAAAGGTGACATTCTTTCGTAAAGAGGAAAGTCATCTTCTTTTACGCTTTCCCAACTACTTCCAAACTCCAGCGGAAAGTACATGTTTTCATCTTTAGCCGCCTCACTCAATGCGCCGAAACGCTCAATTTGATCAATCAGACGACTGCGACGCAGCTTTATATCGGTGATCGTATTTTCTCTAAGAAGTTGTCTGACTGATTGTGCCGTGTACGAATACGTGGTGACGACACGGAATCGATGTGGCATGGATTGCCAATCCTCTATGCCAGGCAAAGTTATGGCATTCGGGCGCAAAAAGCCAAGATCGTCACCGCGGCCTACAAGCAAAATTAAATCTGCAAATGGCAAATAAGTTTTTGCCATTTTTGTAACGTGTTTCTGCTCCTCGTTGTTCGCAGGGTTGTCGCCCGGAAGATCCAGTATGCGGATACTTGCTATTTCTGAATTGGTGGCGTTGAATAAATTCCGAGGAATATGGACAACACAGGGAACGTCGACAATTAATTGCCCGCTTTCCATTTTCTCTCTGAGTTTTCCTAATGCGAGAGTGATTTCCTCCGGCATGTCAAACCATTGAGTTTTGGATTGAATTGATAATCCCCAGCGTTTGGTGGGTGATCTGCAATATTCCATGACTGTCGCGGTAGCAGATTTTCCCTGTTCGCGGCCACCGCGCATGATTTTTGAAATCCCCCTCATTTCTTCAGGGGCAATGCCCATCAGATCTAGCAGCAGAGTTGTCTTGCCAACTTGAGTTTTCCCAAAAACGACGACATAGGGTTCCGCTGCATCCTTTTTTAGCCGAATCTTTTCTTGAACGTCCGTACTCAAGGTATTAATTAGCCGGCTATAGGCGCGAAAAGCCCAATCAGATTGGCGAGCATGCAATTGCTCCCAGTATTTATTCAGGTCTTGCTGGGCCATGTCAAGCACCTGTTGCGAGCAAGGGTTGCAGTCCTATTGCTGAAGATTCAAGTTCATAGCGCAGATCGTGGGCGATAGCGCTCACGTCAGCGATTGCGACGGCCAGTCTGTCTTTCTTCATGAGCGTTTCATTCAAACGGTAGCGTATCTGCAATTTCTCCTTGATGCGTTCACGCGCGACATCCATTGCATGGTCGAAATGCTGCCGAAGGTGCTTAACTTGCTGATCCCGCACATTGGTCAGCATGCTGTGTGCTTGCGCGCTAGCCTGACGTTCAAACGTACGTATACGAGTTACAGCAACTGACGCGACGTATGCTCCTGCTACGACGGCTGTTACTGCCACCGCTGCGGGATGCAAGGTCAAAGGGGTGCCTACTGGCAACGGGGTAGAGGCATCAGTCGGCGCGTTGTTTGTGAACACACTTAGAATATCTGCATCACCATCGCTGACAACATCGACAGCCATAAGTGCTGCAAATGATTTTATTGCGGTTCTTCCAAGCTCAACTCCAGCTTTCACGTTCTCTACGCCTTCTTTGGCCATATTGGTGTCAGAGGGCGTATCTGTGAGTGTGTAGTCTTGTTTGAGGCCCCAAGATTCAGGCATCGAGTATGCAATTCGGGAGTATTCCAAGGTCAGAGCAGGAAGTAATGCAACGCTAACACCTAATTTTTTGCTAGTATTTTCATAAGATTTTTCTTCTTCTTCACTGCTATTGCCGAGCAGAATTCGGACATCTTTTATTACGTCCGTTTTTAGTTTCTGGTATGTAGCAGGTTTGCCGGAGGCGTGTAGGTATCCTAGTTTAATTAGTTTTTCTGATTGGTTATGCAACATTCGTTCTTGATTTGGTACTTGTGGGTTCTCATCACCTATCCGACCGAGTTTTTCAGAAGTAATTTCTGTTAATGAATTTAAATAATCGGAGTAAAATTTTGGGGCTGCATTTTGCCAAGAGCGATGCACCAATGTGCGCATTTTTTTGGAGGTTTCACTCGTGGAATCCATCGCATTGCTGAGCCAATTTTTAAAGCCTTCGTGATCAGCCATGAGTAAGTCACCCATGGTCTTGGCCGCGTTCGTAAAGGCTCTGTCGGCATTGGCTTCGATTTCTTTGTTGTGTTTTTCGCGTAGCGATTCGGCTGCAATGTCGAATTCTTCGAGGACTTTTTCCAACACCATAGATGGACTGTCTTCAGTGCCGCCAGAGGTACTGGCGAAATAGAGGCGTGACTTACTGCGAATGGAATTTAAAACGCGTGTAAGGTCCTTTCCAATAATTTCTGCCAGATGTGTCATCTGGAGCGTGCGGCTTGCTTGTCCTGAGAGGCTTAAGTCGTCGATGGCATCGCGTAGTAAACACATCCATTCTCCGATGTATTCTGGGTCATCTGTGCCTGTCAGAATAATGTGCTTATCAGCAAACTTGTCGCTCACTTGGAATGTAGTCTTTGCACTTGCAATCAATTCTTTACGACGTTCCAGGTTTTCGCGATGGGCTTCGGTCTTCGAAATGACGATGTAAGGTATGCGATTTTTCAGTTCGTTTCCCAACATGTCCTGGACTATCTCCAACTGTTGTTGGTTTGCCATTCTCGTCTCATCAGTTACGACGACACATCCACCTGCGGCGACCATAGCTTGGCGCATCAATTCTTGCCAAGATCGATTGGCGCGTTCCTGTTTCTCGTATCCTGGGAGCAGCAACCATGCTTGATTGTCACGCTTGAAATAGCGGCGGGGCACTCGCAGAACAGGCAGTAGGTCTTCAGGGCGCGGATCGCATACTGCTTTCTGGAATTCAGCAACATCGTTGACTATTTCCTCTCGCAATTCGAAGCACCCGTTATCTTTATTAAGAACCAACCTTCGTACATAACCTTGCGGTACCTGCACGCCATCGGTCTCATAAATCAATACAGGCATCTTCTCGCCGCGCCCTTCATTGCCCTGCAACCAGCGATTATTATCTGACTGCAAATCGTACATAGCTGACACCAGGGTAGTCTTGCCTGCACCCTGGGATCCGCCGATTGCGATAATCCAAGTGTTGCCTAGTAATTCCGCCAGAATCAATCGTCGCATTACTTCTAGTAATTTCTCGTTGATCTCCTCATTTTCTAAGACAGCACATGCACCACGCAGACGGCGCAAGGCATTGTTTAAACTTGGGAGTAAAATTTCTGGGGATTGCATGGTCATATTTTTAAATTGATTAATTAATTTAAAATTGAAGAGGGTTTGATGATGTGCTGGTAAAGAAATTTGATTTGTTCGGCGGTTGAATTTGTGCGTCTTTTAATTCGAGTGCAGTTTTTGATGTGAACTTATTTGATGTGGGAGTCGTTGGTTGACATCTCTGGTGTAGAGAAGAGTATTCCTGCGCAGGACTTTTGTTAAATGTGAAAGCTGGAATTATCGAGGTATGACTTTGAGAATTATTTCTGTCAATCGCGTCAAAAAATTATTTTTGACTTCAAGGTTCTTAGAGTCGCAAATCGGGCAAGATCTCACGAAATCTCGCCCGAGTGCCAAGCAATCGCTTTGAGGTATATATGTCTTTTGCCATCCGCAGGATTGGCAGTGGTATGTTCGTGGAGGTGGGCGAATGGCCATGGTGATTCGATTGGGTTTTTACGGGTTGGAATCTGTAGTCTGATTGCCCGTAGTTGGATCTCATCAATTTCTATTCGCAATTATTTGAGATGCTGCGACAAATGGTGACGCGTCAACTGCCCGCCTTTTCTCAGCCTAAAGCCACCATCTCCACCCCCCAAACCTCCCCCCCAAACCCCTGCAACCACTGCCGCAGCCGCAAGGTGTCCTGCAGCGGTGCGCTCACCGCGTAGTGATCCCCGCAGTCCTCAATGGTCTGGTCTTTGGAAAGAGGCGATTCGGTCAGGTGCAGCCCGGCCTTTTTGCTGATCTTGAAGCTCAGTTGCACACGCGGGCCTTCGCTGGAGGCAAAGCGGCCGTCTTCGTCGTATTTGTCGAGGTCGAAGTTGGCGGGGCGCTCAAAGGCTTGGGTAGAGACGGTGGCGGCGGTGATGCGGTTGATGGCCAGGGTGCGTTCGTTGTCGTAGCCCTCGAAGCGGCACACCAGGTACAGGCGCACGCCTTGCTGGGCAATGCCCAGGGGCATCACATAGGCTGATTTGGCCTGCTGGCTCTGGTTGCGGTACTCGATGTTGAGCCACTTGTTGGCGTACAGGGCGCTGCTCACGGCCTCCAGCACTGCCTCATCGATCTGGGGGGGGAGCAGGGGTTGGGTGGCTGAGACGATGCGCACCTTGTCCAGCCATTGGGCGCTGAGGCGGGTGGCCTCGTCTTCGCTGAGGCTGGCGATGGCCGGGGCCACCTTGCGATGGGCCTGCTCAAAAAAGCCTTCCATGGCCTTGAGCATTTTGGTGGGCATCAGGTTTTTCAGGTGTTGCTCGGCCAGCAGCAGCATCAGTGAGTCGGATTCGCTGAGGCTGCGCACCGAAAACTCTTTGGACTGGGTGCGCCAGCGGTAGCCATAGGGCTTGCTGCGGGTGTCGCACTCGATGTCAAAGTGCTCCACCAGCATGCCCAAGGTGCGTTGCACGCTGCGCTGGCTGCGCTTGATGCCTTTGGCCTCCAGGCGCTGCATCAGGGTGGCGCTGTCGATGGGCTTCACGGGCGAGAGTTCGCGCATGATTTCGAGGGCCATGCGCAGGGTTTCGAGGTTTTCAACCCTTTCGCTCATGGGGCCCCCAATGCTTGATATGCGTCAATCAGAACCAGGGGTTCAAATTGCTGGTTCAGGGGATAAAAAAAGGGGCAAAACAGGCCTGCCTCAACAGAGGCTGCCAAAGGTGGAGAACTGGATTTGAGCATCCCTGATCGCTTGTGTTTTTTTGTAACATTCTAGCGGTCAGCTTTGTGCGTTACCGAATTTGATACCGGGTCTTTACGCGATCTGTTGCCCAAACGCCATGCCCAGCCCGCAGGGCGTGCATCAACCCCGCCCTCCAAGGTCTTGGCACCAGCCCAGCCGCCTTCAAACCCCAAGTCGGCGAAAATCCCCCACCTGCCAGCCCCGGTCCCCACCGGCCAGCCTGCTGAGGCGCCGCTCCCCCAGCGGCACCTTCCTTTTTGTCTCTCTGACTTTTCTCTCTTCTCGTTTTTGCCATGGCTATTTTGTTGGCGCCCATGGAGGGCCTGCTCGATTGCGTGTTGCGCGATGTGCTGACCCGCGTGGGTGGGGTGGACTTGTGTGTGTCGGAGTTCATCCGGGTGACGGGCACGCTGCTGCCCGAGCGGGCGTTTCGGCGCATCGTGCCTGAGCTGGACAACGGTGGGCGCACGGCGGCCGGGGTGGCGGTGCGGGCGCAGCTGATGGGCTCTGACCCGCAGTGCCTGGCCGAGAACGCGGCGCGGCTTGCGGGCCTGGGGCCGGCGGGGATCGACCTGAACTTTGGCTGTCCGGCCAAGGTGGTGAATCGGCATGGGGGCGGGGCCGCCTTGCTGCAAGACCCGGAGCTGCTGCACCGCATCGTGTCGGCGGTGCGGCGCGCGGTGCCGGCCGAGGTGCCGGTGTCGGCCAAGATGCGCCTGGGCTTTGACGACGACCAGAGCGCCGAAGACTGCGCCCGGGCGATCGCGGCCGGGGGCGCCAACCAGCTGGTGGTGCATGGCCGCACGCGGGCCCAGGGGTACAAGCCGCCGGCCTATTGGGCGCGCATTGCCGATGTGCGCAGCGTGGTCAACATCCCGGTGGTGGCCAATGGCGAGATCTGGACGGTGGCCGACGCGCAGCGCTGCCGCGCCGAATCGGGCTGCCATGATTTGATGCTGGGCCGCGGCATGGTGTCCGACCCCGGTCTGGCCTGGGACATCCTGGCCGCCGATGGCGCGGCCGAACCCGGCCAGGCCCCGCAGTGGGCCGATCTGCAGCCCTTGTTCCACCTGTTCTGGGCCCGGGTCAAGCTGCGGGTGGAGTCGCGCAACCGGGCCGGGCGCCTGAAGCAGTGGCTCAATTACCTGCGGCGCCGCTACCCCGAGGCCGAGCAGGCCTACCAGGGGCTGCGGCTGATCAATGACTCGCGCCTGGTGGAGGCCTGGATGGCCGAGCACCTGGCCGCGCCGCCTGAGCTGGCGGCAGCCGAGCAGGCCGCCGAGGCCGATGTGCTGGCCGAGGCCTGCGCGGGCTGAGGGCGGTTGGGCCTGACGCCTTGTTGCTTTACTTCTTGCCTTCGACCGGATTGGCCAGCAGCGATTGCGCCGGGTAGGCGCGCATGAAGTCGCGCGCCTTCTCGGGCGTGGTGTTGAGCCAGGCGTCGTAAGAGCCTTCGTTGAGGATGACGGGCATGCGCTTTTCGTTGCCGTCGTGCTGGTAGCGCCGCATCAGCGCGTGGCTGTTGGCGTTCACGGTGAGCAGGGTGAAGCTGATGATCTCTTCGCCCTCGGCGCCGGTCCAGCGCTCCCACAGGCCGGCCACGCCCAGGGGTTTGCCATCGACCCGGGCGATGCGGGTGGGCACGGCCTTGCCGGTGCGCAGATCGTCTTCAAAGAAGGCCATCATCGGCACGATGCAGCGTTGCGAGGCCAGCCAGGCATCGCGAAACGGGGTGGAGGTGGTGAGGGTTTCCGAGCGCGCGTTGACCAGCTTGACCGAACGCAGCTTGGCATCCGAGGCTGATTTGACCCAGGCGGGCACCAGGCCGAACTGGCCGATGACCAGTTCGCGCCCTGGCTGCTCGGGGGCTGGGGCGTCGGTGGTGGCGTCCGCGGTGGCTTTGGCGTCTGGCACGGCCAGTTCGGGGGCGGTGGCATCGAGGGGGGCGCTGGCAGGCCCCTTGCGGATGAAGGCCGCCGGGCGGCGCGGCACGATGTCGCGGCCGGGCAGTGGGTTGGGGGCGCTCACGCGGAAGGCGTCGCTGAACAGGGTGTCCTGGGTCAGGCTCTGGTAATGGCTGGGCATGGGGGGATGCTAACCGCCTGGAGCGCCTGGAGCCGCTGTTGGGCCTGCGCGAAGCAGCCTTCTCAAACACCGGGCGGCAGTGTGACCCGCACCTCCAGCCCGGGCTGGGCGTTGCGCACCTGCCATTGGCCGCCATGCGCCTGGGCCACCAGGCGGCACAGGTACAGGCCCAGGCCCACGCCGCCGCTGCTGCGCTCGCGGGCGGCGTCGGGGCGGTAAAAGGGCTCGGCCAGGTGGGGCAGCACCTCGTCGGGCACGCCGGGGCCGAAGTCGCGCACGCTCAGCACCCATTGAGGGCCCTCGGCCTGCAGGCTGATCATTGGCGAGCGCGGGGCCTGGGTGCTGTGGCGCAGGGCGTTGTCCAGCAGGTTGCGCACCAGCAGGCGCACGCGGCTGGGGTCCAGCCTCAGCAGGGGCATGCTGGCGGGCAACTGCCGTTCGATGGCGCTGGCGCCCTCGAGCTGGGCCAGCACCTCGTCCACCAGGGCGGGCAGGTCGGTGGGCTCCAGGTGCAGGGCGGCGTGGCCCTGGCCCAGGCGCTCGCTTTCCAGCAGGTCGCTGATCAGGTCGCGCATCAGGGCCAGGTCGCGGGTCAGGGCCTCGCGCAGGGGCTGGGCCTCGCCGCTGTCGGGCAGCAGCTCGGTGTTCAGGCGGGCCCGGGTCAGGGGGCTGCGCAGTTCGTGGCTGATGGCCAGCAGCAGGCCGCGCTTGGCCTCCAGCATGCCGTGCAGGCCTTGGGCCATGGTGTTCACGTCGGCGGCCAGGGCGGCCAGCTCGTTGTGGCCGCGCAGCGGGATGGGCTGGGCAAACTCGCCCTGGCCAAAGCGCCGGGCCCCGGCGCGGATGTCGTCCAGCGGGCGCAGCAGGCGGCGCAGATACAGGTAGGTGCCGGCCGTCAGCAGCAGAAGGGCCGCGAGGGTGAACCAGCCGATGCGCCGGGGCTGGTACTGGCCGCGGCCCAGGTTCAGGCCCAGCTCGATGTGGTGGCCGTCGGCGGTGTCGCGCTGCAGCAAGGGCGAGTCGCCTTCGCCCTCGCTGGTGTGGCGGCGCCACCCGCGCTCGGCGTGGGGCGCGGGGTCAGACACCCAGTTCACCTGGGGCCCGCTGATGCGCAGCGTGATGGGCAGGCGCTGCACCAGGGCCTGGGCCTTGTCCACCTGGGGCGGGCTGCCCAGGTCGGCCACCAGATGGTCCACGTAGTCGACCACCAGGGGGCGGGCCGCATCGCGCCAACCCAGGCTCATGGCGCGCTGCATGCCGCCGATGAAGGTCAGCGTCAGGGCCACTGCCAGCACCAGGAACAGCACGATCAGGCGCAGGCGCAGCGAGTGCCGCCACGAATGCCGCAGCGCGTGGTGCGCCCGGTGCAGGCGATGCAGCCGGCGCAGTTTGCGGGGGGATGGGTCAAGCATGGGGCGCTGCCTGGCCCCGGGTGTCACCCAGGTTGGGCGCCAAGGGCGCCAGCCCCAGCGAATAGCCCGCGTTGCGCACGGTCTTGATGCAGTCCAGCGGCTCCAGCTTCTTGCGCAGCCGGCTCACCACGATGTCGACCGCGCGGGTGTACAGCTCGGCCTCGTGGCCGCGCAGCTGGTTGAGGATGTCGTCGCGGCTGAACACGCGGCCGGGCTCGCGTGCCAGCAGGTGCAGCAGGTCGAACTCGGTGCTGGTCAGCTCCAGGGCCTGGCCGGCGCGCTGTGCCTGGCGGGTCACGGGGTCGATCTGCAGGCCGTCAAAGTGCAGGGGGCCGCCGGGTGCAGGATGGGCCGGGCGGGTTGGCTGGCGCCGGCGCAGCACGGTCTGCACCCGGGCCACCAGCTCGCGCGGCTCGAAGGGTTTGGGCAGGTAGTCGTCGGCGCCCAGCTCCAGCCCCACCACGCGGTCCATCACATCGCCGCGGGCGGTCAGCATCAAGATGGGCAGGTCGCTGGTCTTGCGGATCTCGCGGCACAGGGCAAAGCCGTCCATCTCGGGCAGCATCACGTCCAGGATGGCGGCGTCAAAGCCGCCCACCGGCGGGTGCGCCAACCGGGCCAGCCCCTCGCTGGGGCGCAAGGCCTGTTCCAGTTGCAACTCGAAGCGGGCGAAATATGCCGCCAGGGGCTGCCCCAGGCCGGTGTCGTCGTCGATCAGCAGGATGCGTGGCATGGTGCGGATTGTGGCCGATGCCGGCAGGGCTCAGCCGCCCCAGCGGTGGCCGTGGCGCTTCTGCATGAAGTCGCGCACCTTCTGCTGCTGCTCGGGCCGCAGGCTGTCGTAGAAGTCGCCAAAGGCGGCAATCACCTCGGGGCTCTGGTTGCGCACGATGTCGGTCTTGTCGTTGACCAGGGTCTGGGCGCGGCTGCGGTCAAACTTGTTGCCGGCCACCAGGGCCTGCAGTTCGGCACGCGGGTCGGTGCTGTTGCCCATCAGGGCCTTGCGCTGGGCGTGCAGCTTGTCGCCCAGGGCACTCAGCAGCTGTTTCTGGGGGGCATCCAGATCGAGCTTGCTGGCGATGCGATCGACCATCTTGCCGCGGAACTGGGCGGCATCGCTGTCGCTCATGGCGCCCATGCCCATGCCCATGCGGGGGCCGTCGCCCATGTGGCCGCAGGCACTCAGGCTGCCGGCCAGCAGGGTGGCGCCCAGGGCGCCAAACAGAACACGTTTGTTGAGGAAGCTGAAGCGGATGAATCGCATGGCAGGCACTTTCAAGAACAGTGGTTGAAGAACATGTCCTGAATGGTGCCGCCGGGGGCCGGCCGCGTCCTGTCGCTGCGGTTTCGGTTTGTTTCGTTTTATGTCGACGGTTCAGCTCAGAGCCGTCGTCCTGTCTTTTTGCCCACGCAGCGTCACCAGCGAAAACGCCAGCGCCATCAGGGCCGAGCCCGCGATGCCGGCCACCATGGGGCGGGCCGTGCCATCGACAAACAGGCCCACCACGGCCATCACGGTGGCCCCCACCACAAACTGGAGGGTGCCCATCAGGGCCGAGGCGGTGCCGGCCAGGGCGCCGTGCTCTTCCAGGGCCAGCACGGCGGTGGTGGGCACCACCAGGCCCAGAAAGCCGTAGCCCAGCAGCAGCATGGCAATCATCAGGGCCAGGCTGTCAAAACCCAGCAGGTTCAGGCCCAGCAGGGCGGCCATGGTCAGGGCATAGCCCAGCACGGCCACGCGCACCAGCGGCACCAGCCCGAAGCGCCGCGTGAGCTGGCCGGTGAACTGCGAGATGCCGATGAACGAGGCCGCGTTCACCGCAAAGGCGATGCTGTACTGGCGCGGGCTCAGGCCGTAGTGGTCGATCAGCACAAACGACGAGTTGGCCAGGTAGGCAAAAAAGCTCGAGATGCCAGAGGCCCCGATCATCACCAGGCCCATGAAATGCCGATCGCGCAGCAGCAGGCCATAGGCGCGCAGCGCGCCGCCCACGCTGCTGTCGGCGCGCTGCTCGGGCAACCGGGTTTCGGGCAGGCTGCTGGCCAGCAGGCCCAGGCCTGCCAGGGCGGCCACCGTCACGGCCCAGAACACGCCGCGCCAGCCGGCCCATTCGATGATCAGGCTGCCGCTCAGGGGCGCCAGGATGGGCGACACGCTGAACACCAGCATCAACAGCGACATCAGCCGGGCCGCGTCGTGGCCGGTGTGCAGGTCGCGCACCACGGCGCGCGGCACCACCATGCCGGCGCAGGCGCCCAGGCCCTGCACAAAGCGCAGCGCGATCAGGCTGTGGATGTCGGGCGCCAGCGCACAGCCCACGCTGCCCAGCGCGAACAGGGCCAGGCCAAAGTACAGCGGCGGCTTGCGCCCCACCATGTCGGACACCGGGCCATAGATGATCTGGCCGATGCCCAGCGAGATGAAAAACGCCATCAGGCTGGCTTGCACCGCGCCCATCGAGGCGCCCAGGCTCTGGCCGATCGAGGGCAGGGCTGGCAGGTACATGTCGATGGCGAACGGCCCGATGGCCGAGAGCAGGCCGAGCACCAGCGCGGTCTTGAAGAAATTGGATTTCATGGAAAAGCGGCAGCCCAGGGCGGCTTGTTGACGCCCTGTTGGCCTGTGCGGGGGAAAGGAGCGACAGCATAGCCAATGCGGCCGTCGGTCGCCGAAATGTTGCGGGTTAACCCTGGTTTTGGCCGGAAATCAACCGCTCATCCCTTGTAATGGGCCACCAGTGTGTCCACCAGGGCCTGGGCGTAGAGGGGCAGGGCGGCCTGGTCGCGCACCAGCACGTAGCGCTCGCGCACGGCCCAGGCGTCGGTCAGCTCGATCAGGGCCAGCTTCATGGCCTGCTGGTTGCGCCGCGCCGCGCTGACCGGCACCACGCCGATGCCCACCCCCGCGCCGATCATGCGGCACATGGCGTCAAAGCTGGCCAGTTGGATGCGCAGGCGCAGCGGCTTGCCCAGGCGCTCGGTCACCTGAGCCAGAAAGGCCTGGATGGTGCTGCCGTGCTGCATGCCCACGGCGTCTTCGTCCAGGGTTTCGGCAAAGGCAATGCTTTTGCGCCGCGCAAAGCGGTGCCCGCGCGCCGTCACCAGCACCAGCCGGTCGGTGCTGAAGTGGATGGCCTGCAGGCCCAGGGTGTCGATCTGCCCGGCCACGATGCCCAGATCGGCCCGCCCGTCCAGCACGCCGCGGGCGATCTCAGCATTCGGTTTTTCTTGAAGGTCGACATTGATGCGCGGGTTGGCGGCCAGAAATGGCGGCAGGATCTCGGGCATGAAGTCGGTCACTGCCGTGGTGTTGGCAAACACCCGCAGGTGGCCGCGCAGGCCGCCCGTGTACTCCTGCAGGTCCAGGCGCAGCTGCTCGGTCTGGCGCAGCACGCCGCGGGCATGGTGCAAAAAGGCTTCACCGGCCGGTGTCAGGCGCACACCGCGGGCCTCGCGGTAGAACAAAGGCAGGCCCGCATGTGCCTCTAGCGCCTTGATGCGGGCGCTGGCGGCCGCCAGCGACAGGTGCTGCGCGGCGGCGGCGCGGGTCAGGTTGAGCGCCTCGGCCGTCTGCACGTACAGGCGCAGGTCGGTCAGGTCGAACTGCATGGCGCCATGCTAGCCCAAAGCCGCGCCGCCCGCCCCAGCCTCAGGCAAAACCGAAGGCTTGGTCTTGAAATCAATGATTGCGCCGCCGCGCCAAGGGGCCGACGATGCGCTCTGTCTTTTCAGATCGTTCCGACCTTTTCTTCACTGGCCCTTGATCCATGAGCGACACCTCTCCTCGCAACGTCGACGCCCCCCTGTTGGCCCACCTGCAGACCTGGCAGGGCCGCAGCGAAACCCTGCATGACACCTTGACCGCAGCCCCCGTGAGCGGCCTGTCGGCCACGCTGGACCGCGACGACCCGGCCCCGCAGCCTGGCACGGCCCTGCCGCCGCTGTGGCATTGGCTTTACTTTCTGCCCCAGGTGCGGCAAAGCGGCCTGGGGCCCGATGGCCACCCGCAGCGCGGCGGCTTTCTGCCCCCGGTGCCGCTGCCGCGTCGCATGTGGGCCGGCGGGCGCCTGCGCTGGGAAGAGGGCAACCCCCTGCAGGTGGGCCAGGCAGTGCAGCGCGTGTCACGCATCGAGTCGGTCACGCACAAGGCGGGGCGCACGGGCGATCTGGTGTTTGTGCTGGTCAAGCACGAGGTGCACAACCAGGCTGGCCTGGCCCTGACCGAAGAGCACGACATCGTCTACCGCGCTGCCGCCCAGCCCGGCGACCCGGTGCCGCCCCCGGTGGCCGCCGAGCAGGGCGCCCCCTGGCAGCGCCCCATCGTGCCCGACGACGTGCTGCTGTTCCGCTACTCGGCGCTCACCTTCAACGGCCACCGCATCCACTACGACCGCCGCTATGTGACGGGGGTCGAGGGCTACCCGGGCCTGATCGTGCACGGCCCCCTGATCGCCACCCTGCTGGTGGACCTGGTGCGCCGCCAACAGCCCGGGGCCCGCTTCAAGCGTTTCGACTTCAAGGCCGTGCGCCCCACCTTCGACCTGCACCCCTTTGCCGTCAACGGCCAGCCCGAGGCCGATGGCAAGACGGTGCGCCTGTGGGCCAACGACCACGAGGGCTGGTTGACCATGCAGGCCACCGCCGAGCTGTTCTGAGCCCGCCCACCCCCATCCGCCCCTGTCCGCTCTCCCCTGACCCCATCCCACAACAGAGACACCATGATCAAGCAAGCCCCCGACCAGTACCAGGAGATCCGCGATGCGGTGCGCGCCCTGTGCGCCGAGTTTCCCGACGAGTACCACCGCCAGATCGACCATGAGCGCGCCTACCCAGAAGCCTTTGTGGATGCCCTGACGAAGGCCGGCTGGCTGGCTGCGCTGATCCCGGCCGAGTACGGCGGCTCGGGCCTGGGCCTGGCCGAGGCCTCGGTGATCATGGAAGAGATCAACCGCAGCGGCGGCAACTCGGGCGCCTGCCATGGCCAGATGTACAACATGGGCACCTTGCTGCGCCACGGCTCCAAGGCGCAGAAAGAGCTGTACCTGCCCAAGATCGCCAGCGGCGAGTGGCGCCTGCAGTCCATGGGCGTGACCGAGCCCACCACCGGCACCGACACCACCAAGATCAAGACCTCGGCCGTGCGCAAGGGCGACCGCTATGTGGTCAATGGCCAGAAGGTCTGGATCAGCCGGGTGCAGCACAGCGAGTGGATGATTCTGCTGGCGCGCACCACGCCGCTGGCCGAGGTCAGCAAGAAGAGCGAGGGCATGTCGATCTTCATGGTCGACCTGCGCGAGGCCGAGAAAAAGGGCATGACGGTGCGCCCCATCCAGAACATGGTCAACCACGAGACCAATGAGCTGTTTTTCGACAACCTGGAGATCCCGGCCGAGAACCTGATCGGCGAAGAGGGCAAGGGCTTCAAGTACATCCTCGACGGCCTGAACGCCGAGCGCACCTTGATTGCGGCCGAGTGCATCGGCGACGGTTACTGGTTCCTGGACCGGGTGACGAAGTACGTCAGCGAGCGCGTGGTGTTCGGCCGCCCGATCGGCCAGAACCAGGGGGTGCAGTTTCCGATTGCCGATGCCTACATCGAGGTGGAAGCGGCCAACCTGATGCGCTACAAGGCCTGCGAACTGTTCGACGCCAACCAGCCCTGTGGCGCCCAGGCCAACATGGCCAAGTACCTGGCGGCCAAGGCCAGCTGGGAGGCAGCGAATGCCTGCATCCAGTTTCATGGTGGGTTTGGGTTTGCCCACGAGTACGACGTGGAGCGCAAGTTTCGGGAGACGCGGCTGTATCAGGTGGCGCCGATTTCGACGAATTTGATTTATTCGTATGTGGCGGAGCATTTGTTGGGGTTGCCCCGGTCGTTCTGACGCGGTTGTGCGTGCTGCTCATGCTTCTGCTCTTCTTTTCAAGTCGGAGGCCGGGATTGAGGCTTGGTGAAGGGCCCAAATTGGCTGCCTGCCTGGTCCACTTTTTCTGGGTTCTGCGGTGCCGCTGCGCTCTGTTCCTGCTGCTCTTTGTTTTAGGTCGGAGGCCGGGATTGCGCCCCGGCGGGCGCCTCACTTTCTTTGTCTCGCCAAAGAAAGTAAGCAAAGAAAGGCGACCCGACGTGCACGCCCTGCTGCGCAGGGTCCGCTGCGCTGCTCAACTT
>Ga0208269_100089_pt1 | contig 67898 bp, 68 predicted proteins | sample LakWasMe88_LOW11_2_FD_183912 | JGI IMG/M metagenome (GOLD analysis project Ga0208269, IMG submission 183912) | Freshwater sediment methanotrophic microbial communities from Lake Washington under simulated oxygen tension - Sediment Metagenome... | ecosystem: Environmental > Aquatic > Freshwater >...
GTTGGCGCGACAACTGAAATCGAAATGAAAGAGAAAAAAGCACGCGTTGAAGATGCATTACACGCAACACGCGCAGCAGTTGAAGAAGGTATCGTAGCTGGTGGTGGCGTAGCATTGATTCGTGCACGTGACGCTATTGCTAAAGTTAAAGGTGACAACCTTGACCAAGAAGCTGGTATCAAAATCGTATTGCGCGCTGTTGAAGAGCCATTACGCCAAATCACACAAAACGCTGGTGTTGAACCATCAGTAGTGGTGAACAACGTTGCAGCTGGTACAGGTAACTACGGTTACAACGCTGCTAACGAAACATACGGCGACATGGTTGAAATGGGCGTGCTAGATCCAACTAAAGTAACCCGTTCAGCATTGCAAAACGCTGCTTCAGTAGCTGGCTTAATGCTAACAACTGACTGTATGGTTGCTGAACTACCTAAAGATGACGCTCCAGCGATGGGTGGGGATATGGGTGGTATGGGTGGTATGGGCGGTATGATGTAATTTCAGCCTCGCCAAAGCGGTGATTGCTGCGTTGCTTTTCCTTGTCGTTCTAATCGTACTGCCTGCGGATTCGCGCCTTGCACTAACCGCTTTAACTTGCTGAAATGCCCTAACCAGCATTGCAAAATAAAAAACCCGCTTCGGCGGGTTTTTTCATGCCTCCCGAACCTCGCTATGGTGTGGATCTTTTATAAGTTATAGTTTTATTAATAATGGTAAATCCATCAACTTTACGAGATTAAAATGGAAATCATCCTGATAACAGTTATTGCTTTATATGCAGTTGCAATGATTGCCTATTTTGCAAAGCAATCGAAAACAGTATTTCTTATCGAAATCAACAACCTTCTAGTTAACGTCATCAGAGGTCATGCTCCAAATAAATTCGTCACCGAATGCGAAGAGATTGCGAAAATTCGGAAAACCATTAAAAGTAAGATATTGGGTATTCGGAAAAACGGAGGCATCACGCTTGAGCTTTCAAGATCAATAAGTGATGCATAGAAGCAGATATTCAGAAATGTGTGGCCAAATGATTATCTTGGTGGAAATCCACCAAGATAATCAGGACTCAGAAAAAAAGCGAGGTAGGGTCCTTATTGGCTCATCAAATCTAATAAAGATGTTAACTGGTATTTAATACAAATTTAGTTAAGTTTGAAACTTGGAATCTCAAACAAAGGCAGCAACAAACCCTTATGGCCTGCCTTTGCAGATAATGCATAGACATTTTCTCGAAGGTATGGGTATAGAATGAGCGGAGCATTCTTTGATGCCCAATGAGTTATTTTATCAACAGGAAATTTGGATTCATCAACAGAAAATATTCCTAGTAGCTCAACTTTTAACTTGAAAGGTAACGCTGAATTGTCATCATATCCAAGCTCAGCAATTAACTTAACTCCAATTCTTTTTTCTTCGGCATCATATTCAGAATGCCCATGACCTAATTGAAAATCGGCTTGATCAATGACTTGATCGTTATTTTCACGCGACGGATCACGCTCTAAATGGAGTTGTAAAATCTCCAAAGAGATAAGCTGTATGGCATGTAGGGAGTATTTGCTTTGAGTGCTTAAATCTTCTGTCATATTTTTAGGCGGCTAACAAGTAATACTCATCATTTTCAGCGATATACTCTTTATAAGTATTAACCGCTATTTCAAGTTTGTTAAAGTAATCTTTATCAAAATATAATCTCTCAATGCTATAAATATATGAAGAGATATCTTCATGATTCAAAGCATAGTAAATGACTTCTTCGCATTTGCTGAGAGCACTAAACAATTCGTCATCTGAAACAGATTCTAACCATTTAAGGATATTGTCTGCATGAGCTATTAAACTATCGGTTTTCATTTTGAATTTTTTAATACCAAGATTAATTAAATTGTATACATTTCGTATTTCTAACTACATAACAACTCGGACAGATCGCCTCTAGCAACTCGTGCCCTTGTCTAGCATGTTCTGCAGAAAAGTATTTTTTCGCAGGTGGATTAACTGTTACATGTACGACATCAATTGGTCCACTACGTTCCTCTAACATTCTAACAAATAAATCATAAGATTTGTTCACTAAATCATTTCTTTGAGATTGCGTTGCTCTTATGGATGCGTCATGTACAAATTTTATTAACCTTAATTTCAAGTCGTGCTGCTCAAGGTCAATTATATTTACACTATCAATTTTAACGTCAAACAATGCGAAAGAGTTATCTGTTACCGCACTATATCTATTGGTATCGGAACAAAAACTCCACCAAGCATATGCCAAGGACTTTGCATATTGCTTTGATGTGCTTGAGTATGACCAAAAATATACACCCGTACCACGCCGACCTTTATTTAGATTAAAGCCATTTATTTTTATTTGTTCGGCAAAACTTGTGCAGGTGCCATGCATCCCATGTAAAGACATTAATCAACTATTTCAAAAATATTTATTTGTGGATTCTACATTACTACCCCGTTTATGTAACACGAGGAGCTATAAATAGATATAAACAAATCACAATCATGCAGAATTAGGCCACTTATGATCCATCCCCTGCTACAGTATAGCTTACCACCTACAAACAAACCCGCTTCGGCGAGTTTTGTTTTATCCATCATTCTCCGTCATAATTACGGTTTATGCTGCTTGCCTCACTCGCATTAAAAGCATCCCCTCAAATCAACGAAAGAACACAATGACAATTGCATTAGAAACCTTAACCCAACGCTTAAGCTATATCGTGGGTGAAAACATGGCGCATCAGCTTAAAAATGATGGCTTAGCTTTAGACGCAGACGTAGTCGCACTGGCAGTTAAAGATGTAATGGCGGACACTCCATCACGTTTAACTGATGCAGAAAAACGCAGCACAGTTGAGCAAGTACAAAAAGAGAGCCAAGAAAAACAAATGGCAGCACAGGCTGAACAGTCTGCAAAAAACCAAGCTGAAGGCGCGGCTTATTTAGCTGAAAATGCTAAAAAAGAAGGCGTGATCACTACAGATAGCGGCCTGCAATATAAATCACTGGTGGCTGGCGATGGTGAAAAACCAAGCAAAAGTAATAAAGTAAGAGTGCATTACAAAGGTACATTGATTAATGGTACGGTGTTTGATAGCTCTTACGACCGCGGTGAACCTATTGTTTTCCCGGTAACTGGCGTGATTGCTGGTTGGGTTGAAGGTTTGCAGTTAATGAACGTGGGCAGTAAATTTGAGTTAACTATCCCATCAAACTTGGCTTATGGCGCAAACGGTAGTGGCCCAGTGATTGGCCCAGATGCGGTGCTGGTGTTTGAAGTTGAGTTATTAGCGATTGAATAATCGCTAGCATTATTAGGGTAGGTAACTTAGCTTATCTACCCAGTTGTACCCTATCCCGTATTGTCGGGCACTAACACTCATCCCCTGCTTCAATCTTTTACAATCTCCCTATGCAATTACATTACCAAACCTTAGGCGATCAAATCTCAGGCAAAAACCCACTCGTTTTACTGCACGGTTTATTTGGCTCTGGCGATAATTGGGGCACGGTTGCCAAGCACTTCTCGCAGCACTACCAAGTGATTAGCGTAGATTTACGCAACCATGGTAGATCACCGCATAGTGACTCGCAAACCTATACCGAGATGGCAGATGATCTGCTGGAGTTGTGTGGCGCACTCAGCTTAGACCGCATCCATTTAGTCGGGCATTCGCTAGGCGGAAAAGTGGCAATGCAATTTGCTACGCAATACCCTGATAAGCTAGAGAAATTGATCGTGGTAGACATGGCAATACGCACTTACCCCGATGCTTACACGCATATGATTGATGCGATGATGGCAGTTGACCTTAGCACCATGCAAAGCCGCAGTGACGTGGATAAAGCATTGATTAGCAAGATTCCCCACACGATGGTGCGTCAGTTTTTGCTGATGAATTTAATCAAGCCAGAAAACAACTTAACGTGGCGCATTAACCTAGCCGCGCTCAGAGCTAATTACCCTCACCTGATACAAGCCGTGTGTGAACATACGCGTTATGAAAAGCCTAGCCTATTTATCCGCGGTGAACGCAGTGATTACGTACAGGATACTGATATAGAGCACATCAAAACCCATTTCACCAACGCACAATTTGCCAGCTTAGCAACAAACCACTGGGTACACGCAGAGCAGCCACAAGCATTTATAGAGGTGGTAGCTAACTTTCTTGCGAGTGGAAAATAACATCACGTTAAGCCGCAGTTAGTGAATGCGCATGAAAATATAAAGCTAAAGTATCTACCTGCGCCTACAGAATGCAAAAATATTGTCGTAACAGATTAAATATAGACTATGCTGATTGCATAATAAGCACCATTATAAAAACATCAGTGCAGCAATATAAAATCAACCAAAAACCAAACACGCGTTGCGTGATAAAACTAAAGAAATAACAATAAAATGAAACGCAACAACATGATTGCATTGATAGTTTGTGGGCTATCAATTACAACGCAAAGCCATGCGACAAACGGCATCAATTTAATTGGCTACGGCGCAGAATCAACCCTGATGGGTGGTGCAGATACTGCTGTAGCTCGCGATACCAGCGCATTAAACACCAACCCTGCAGGTTTGGCGCAAATCAAAGGTAAGTTGCTTGACGCTTATGGCTCAATGCTACGCACCACTGATTTATCACACCAAGACGCACGCAATGACCAGCATGCTGACAATCGTTACGTTATGCTTGCCGGTGGCGGTTATGCACAGCAATTAGAAAACTCACCTTGTACCGCGGGCATTGGCTTTTTCTCTCAGGGTGGCGCAGGTGCGGTGTTTAAACACATCAATACGCCGTTTGGTACTGATGACGAAATGAGCTCACTATTTGGTATTGCAAAAGTAACGCCGGGCATCGGCTGCCAAGTGACTGACAATCTTGCAATCGGCGGCTCTGTTAGCTTGATTTACGCCAGTATTGAGCAAAAGTTTTTTTACCACACCCCGCCTACCTCTAATTTCGCCGGCTTTAAAAACACAGGCGCAGACACTGTCCGCTTTGGCTTCAAACTGGGCGCTCAATATAAGTTAAACGAAAAGTGGACACTGGGCGCAAGCTACACAGAGAAAACTGAATTACCACTCACTGGCGGTACGGCTAAATTTAACTACGGCTCGGCTGGCGTTGTTAAATATGACAATCTCAGCATTAAAGGATTTGCGCTACCGCGTGAAGTAGCAATTGGCGCTGCGTTTAAGCCTAACCAAGATTTATTACTATCTGCCAAAATCAATTGGCTTAACTGGGCAGATGCTGTTAACGACGTAACCACCACATGGAGTGATACCTCAAGCGCGTTCGCACCCGCATCAGTCGTTAATGTCAGCCAACAAGATTGGCGCAACCAAATAGTATATGCGCTAGGTGCAGCCTACACTTATAACGACAAAACCACTTTATATGCAGGCTACAACTACGGCAAAAATCCAGTGCCAAGAAATAACTCCAATGCTTTGCTCGCCGCAATTCTAGAAGAGCACGTTACGCTAGGCTTTGCCCGCAAGCTTGATGAAACATGGAAACTCACTAGCGGTATTGAGTTTTTATTACCTAAAAAAGTGACTTACGATAGCACATTGTTTGGCAACAATGCGGAAGTACGTAATGAGGGGTTTTTCCTGCATTTCATGCTGAGCAAACAGTGGTAAAGCTTTCTATACGATGAAAATGTGCGCCTGACCTTGCTCAAGGTCAGGCGCACATCCATCACCAAATACAAAGGCTCTACCCATTTGCACACCACTGGGAGCGTCAACTTCATAACGAGACACACCACCTGTCACATCAACTATTGTTAAAGCACAATACACACGCTACCAAACAGGAATGGAATGATATGAAAATGTTAAAAATAATTTATCCATTTGTTATCGCATTGGCATGTCACTCTCATGCATATGCACTGGAGCAATCTGCTTCAGTCAAGGTTTCTACAGTATTAAAGACCGAAACAAGCTGGGACGGAAAGCCAATCGAATATCCATCTGGAAAAGCTGAAATTACAGGCATGGTTGTAGAGATCGCACCTGGCGGTGAAACGGGTTGGCATTTGCACCCCGTCCCTTCATTCGGCATGGTTCTGGAAGGTGAGTTGGAAGTTCAGCTAAAAAACGGTGCAGTAAAACGACTAAAGTCTGGTGAAGCACTGGCAGAGGTGATTAACACGCTTCACAATGGCCGTAATGTTGGTTCTGTTCCGGTAAAGCTGATTGTTTTCTATGCTGGCTCAGTAGGCAACAAGCTGTCAGAAAAAGAAAATACACACTAACAAGTCGCTCACGCGCGTTCTACGCTTTACGCCTCATTCAGCGCCATCAGTCTATGCCGCTAAGCAGCGCACCATCGGTTTCGGTCGCTGCTTAGCTCAAGCATGGCTTGGCAATCGTCGTACTATCTAGTGCTGATCGGTATCAAGTATTTTTGTGTCAAAACCAAATACATTACCTGCCCATATCCACATCACCAAAGCCAACACCCCAAACGGCATATAGCCCATATAACCTAAGAGCGGCATTTCTGAAAATATGTGAATCACATTAACGTAAGGGATATCGTAAACCCAGTAATTAGGGTTAGTGATCGGCATTTGTGGATGTGCACTTCCGTAGTTCCAACACTCCCACACAAAACCATTTAACATGGTAGCTAACGCAACTAGCAGTGCAGAGGTCCAGTTACCTTTAGCCATGTCAGCAAACGGTGTCCAAATATTAAGCTTGATGAGTAGGCCTGAAAACACCATCAATGCACCTATCCACAGCACCCAAAATAAAGGATAAGGCCAAAACACCATGAGAAATAATAATGCATAGCCTACATACAATAAGACATTACCATTGATAGAAACTTTGGGGCCTTGCGAGTACTTAACTACTAAACTAGGGCAAGTGTTTAACAACATGTACCATTGAAAAATAGCAGGCCAAACAGTGGTGTACGCTAACAAAAATATCACCACCACCGCCTCATGGGACAATGATGGAATACTCTCTGTTTGCGGGTAATACCAATTACCTAACGCAAAATAATTGTAATACTCAAACATACGCCAACCAACTAAAGAAACCAAGGCGCTGATGACTATGGTTTTGGGTTTTGATGTCAACAAAGACTGACCATTGTTATAACGATAAACAACGCCGTCTAATGTAAAAATAAAGCTCCACCAAAGCGGTGTAAATGCATAGTAAACCAAGCTGCCAAATATAGTCACTCGAGTCCACATCAGCCACCAGAAAAACAGCGTAGATGCTAAACCTAGCCAAAACCAAATTGGCAAAGGTAAGGGTTTATTAGGTGCCGCAGGCTTTACCTTTTTAAATCCAAATAACGTGGGGGAAATATATAGCGCCAGCACAACTAGCTCTACAAAAGCCAACGCACAGAATACTATTAAATTAAAACCTGGTGCTTCTGCTACAAATTGCGGGGGAAATACGCCAAAGCCGGGTGGCAAGTGCGTACCGGGGTAAGCAAACCAGCTCGCAATTAGAGGGACGATTAAAGCGAGCATGATGGGGATTATTAGTTTTTTCTTCATTTGCAATCTCATTGTTAATAAAAAAGTATCGCTACACTTATCTACAATTTGAATTTACAAATCTGCCAACAAATAATCTGGAAGCTTTAATTTTGGCACATCCGCTTAACTGTCATGCTTTTAGTATGTTGAGGTCAAATGTTTCATCGCCAACCAAATAAGAAACTCGTTTGCATGCGTATAAATTCAAACCAAGCAAACAGTATCAGTCAACAAACTTAGAAACAATCACCCATATAGAACAAATAGTTAAGCACAAAAACCCACCGACTACTCAACACGCGCCATAGCTCACCACAGCTTTTCTGCCATATGCTGTGATTTGATTCTATCAATCCACCACTTCAAACCAGCGCCAGCATCACTGCTGCGCCAGGCCATGTAGATGGATTCTGGCTGGCGTGGCTCTTCTACCTGCTTTTCTACCAGCAAGCCTGTTGCAATAGCATCACGCGCCAACGGTTCGGGTAAAAAGCCAAAGCCTAGGCCAGCCAACTGAAACTCATATTTGGTACGCATATTGGCCACTGCCAAGGTTTCTTGGCCAAACAACAAACCCACCGTTCGCGGCGGCAATTTCCGCACCGAGTCGCTCACCGTAATAGCGCGATGCTGATATAACTCAGCTTTACCTAAGGGTTTATTCACACTGGCTAATGGGTGACTAGGTGCAACCGCAAACACAAAATTGATGGTATCAATCACCTCTGCATTATAGCCACCGCCTGATGGCCCCTCGCCTGCAGCCCCTATCAGTAAATCTACACGCCTATCCATCAACGCTTCCCAACTGCCTGACAGTGCCTCTTGTGCAAACCGCAGCCTAGTCAGGTTCGCTACTTTATAAAATTCGGCAATATCCTCAACCAACGCGGTGGGAGAGAAAACTGAATCCATGCCGATAGATAGCTCGGTTTCCCAACCTGACGCCACACGTCGCACTCTATGCTCAAGATCTTCTGCCGCTTTCAGCAGATAGCGCCCTTCTTTTAATAGCTCTTTACCCGCGCCGGTTAAACTGACTTTAGGACCTTGGCGCTCGAATACCTGCACCCCTAAATCCTGCTCCAGCTTACTGACTGTATAGGAGATGGTGGATGGGACCTTATGCAACTCATTGCCTGCAGCAGCAAAGGATCCGCCACGGTCAATCGCATCAAGAATTAACAAAGAATCTAGGCTTATTCTGAACATTCGAATTTTTCGATGATAGGTTGATAATTTTTCCGTTTTTCATATACAAATGACAGGTTCATAATGCTTATCACATTAACAGCAAGTCATTTATTAACAAAAACTATGTTTCAAATTATCGCACATAGGAAAATAGATGGCGCAACGATTAAACACAAATAGGAGTAATTCATCATGTTACAGGTGCTAAAAAATAGTCAACGCGGCGCAGCTGACCATGGATGGTTGCAATCTAACCACTCGTTCTCATTTGGCCATTACTACAACCCAGAGCAAATGGGGTTTGGCCCTTTGCTAGTGATTAACGAAGACCGCGTACAACCAGCCCGTGGCTTTGGTACACATAGCCATGAAGACATGGAGATTATCAGCTACGTATTGAGTGGCGCGCTAGAGCACAAAGACAGCATGGGTAATGGCTCTGTGATTCGTTACGGTGATGTGCAAAGAATGAGCGCCGGCACTGGTGTGAGCCACAGTGAATTTAACCACTCCAGCACTGAGCGTGTGCACTTTTTACAAATTTGGATTAACCCTAACGTAACAGGCATTACCCCAAGCTATGAGGAAAAACATTTTGATGCGGCATCAAAAACAGGTCAATTGCGCCTGATTGCATCTGCAGACGGAAGCGATGGCTCAGTGTTGATTCATCAGGATGCCAAGATTTATGCATCGATTTTGAATGGCACAGATTTATCACACCAATTAGCACAGGGCAGAACAGGCTATGTACATTTGATTAGAGGCCAAGTTGAAGTCAATGGCATTAAATTGACCACAGGTGATGCCTTAGAAATTCAAGAGGAGTCTTTGATTGAGTTTAGCAATGCAGCAGATGCTGAACTACTGTTGTTCGACCTTCCTTACTAACCAGACCTTACTAACTTTTTATTTATTTTTAATTACTTTATATATTTTAGGAACAACACCATGACACAAGAAACCATTTTAATCGTAGGCGCAGCAGGCAATAACGGCGTAGCGGCAATTGAAGCATTAGTAAACAAAAACGATAGCAATATCAAAGTAGTGGCCGGCGTAAGAAGCACAAGCAAAGCAGCGCAACTTAAAGAGCAATTCCCAACCATTGAAACGGCTATTTTTGATTTAGACCAACCTGCCACATTAACCGCTGCGTTTGAAGGTGTGACGAAAGTTTACATCATTCCAGGTAACGTAGAGAACAGAGCTCAGCATGCTAAAAATACGGTAGATGCTGCGGTAGCGGCAGGCACAGTGAACCAAATCGTGCTGTTATCAGTAGTAGGCGCGGAGTGGGAGGCGATTCTGTTTGCTAAACAGTTCCGCGAGGCAGAGAAATACCTAGAGGCATCAGGCTTGCCATGGACGCACTTACGCACGATCTGGTTCCAAGATAACTTTTTTGGCTGGGCAGATGGCGTAAAAAGCGGCAAATTATACTTTGGCATTAGAGAGGGCAAACTTGCACCATTAAACGTGCAAGACATTGGCGAAGCAGCAGCGGTGACACTAACAACCGCAGGTCACACCAATAAAGCTTACAACATTACTGGGCCAGAGTTGTTATCAGGTAGCGACATTGCAGCCGTGTTCTCACGCATAACTGGCCACAGCGTGGACTACGTATCACCAGATGAAGATACAACCTATGCATCATTAACTGGTTCAGGCTGGCCAGAATGGCAGGCAAAAGGTGTGCTTGAGTTGTTTGAGGTGTTTGCCTCGAACCAAGCCGCGATAGTTACTACTGATGGTGAAACTTTATTAGGCCGCCCATTAACCAGATTTGAAGATTTTATTACTGCCAACAAAGCTGCTTTTATTTAAACCGCGTTAACAGCTAAAAACACTCCCAAGCAAAAGCTTGGGAGCTTTAACCCAATCAACCATATACAGAAAAGAGAATTAAGATGATTTTAGAAAGAATCGCCACTTGGAGAAATTCCATTTTCAGCATTGGCACTGAGCATGAAGCCAACACCACAGAGCTACACCCAGCTGATTTAGATGCAAAATTCAGAGAAGAGGAATCATGGTTGGGGATAGGATGACAACCCTAACGCTGGCTTGGCGACAACTTATCGCAAAGCCAGCTTACAACTATTCAAAACGGTAAGAAGCCATTACCACCTCAAACACAGTATCAGTAAAAATACGCTCCCCCACACTATCACCTGCCGCACCCGCCACCACCATTAACGGGATTAAGTGATCCTCGCGCGGATGCACCAAGCGCGCAAACGGTGCCTGCCCCCAATCCACCAACGCCTGATTTCGCTGCTGCGAGCTAGGGTTTGCAACTGCTTCATATAAATACTGCTCAAACTGCACGGAAGGCTCAAACGATGCAGGCCGGCCGAAACCGCGCATATTATGATAAGTAAGCCCACTACCAACAATCAACACACCTTCCTCTCTTAGCGGCGCAAGCGCTTCACCCAGCTTGATATGCTCGAGCGGATCGTAACTGGATTTCATTGAGAGCATTACCACGGGAATATCAGCATGGGGATACATCAGCATCAGGGGCACAAAAACACCGTGGTCAAAACCACGCTGCTCATCTTCAAGTACATTCACGCCAGTTAACGCTAATAGCTCGCCAACTCGTTTTGACAAAGCAGGGCTACCCGATGCAGGGTACTGCACATGATAAGTATGCTCGGGGAAGCCAAAATAGTCATACACCATGGGCGGCTGCTGTGCGCTAGACACCGTAAACTGCGGCTCTTCCCAGTGACCTGTAATCACCAAAATCGCTTTAGGTTTGGCTGGCAAGCTGGCCGGCAGCTTGGCTAGCTCAGCTTCGGTAACAGCAAAGCGTTGACGCATATCTTCAATATATGGCCAAGGCCCGCCGCCATGAGAAATAAACAACACTGGGAGTTTAATGTTTGGCTTCATGACCACTAAGCTACACCTAATCACTTAGGTTTTAAACCACCCAACAATAAATTTACAAATCATTTACTATTTATTTACAATTGGTAAGATTTAAGTTTATACTAACGCTTATAAATTAAGCCTTTGCATAAATAGCAGGCAAAAAAAGACCCCAACCAAGGGGATGAAATCGGGGTCCAAAAAATGCCTCATCGTCTAAGGCTTCCGCTCAGGGAGGATTGGAGCGGAAAGGCAACTTGCGTTACCTGTAGGTTCTGACTAAGCCTTTCTAAAATAAGTTCCACACACTTTTATTTTTTATATAAGCCCAATACAAAGCTATGCGCAGCAACCCTGCCATACGCATCAATACCGCTGGGCACACGCAACCACCTACACGCTGAAACAACGCTAGCATGTGCATCCATAACTTACATAAGTTGTAGCCACATATGAAATATTCGCATTAAGTAGTCATGCTAAAATATCGGCTATGAATAGCCAACCGCAAACCACCATGCAAGATCCCCTTTTAGCCGGCCTGAACAATAAGCAGCTAGAGGCAGTCACCTTACCCCAACAGTCCGCGCTGATTTTGGCAGGTGCGGGCAGCGGAAAAACGCGCGTACTGACCGCACGTATTGCATGGTTAATCCAAACAGAACAAGTTTCCCCTACCGGTTTGCTGGCTGTGACGTTTACCAACAAAGCAGCAAAAGAGATGCTCACCCGCATCACTGCATCATTACCTATCAATACGCGCGGCATGTGGGTTGGCACCTTCCACGGCCTGTGCAACCGCCTATTGCGCGCGCATCACCGTGAGGCCGGGTTACCAGCCAGCTTCCAGATTTTGGATATTGCAGACCAGCTTTCCATGATTAAGCGCTTGATGAAGCTGATGAATGTGGACGATGAAAAATTCCCGCCCAAGCAGGTGCAAAACTATATTAACGGCTGTAAAGATGAAGGGCTACGTGCGCATGCGGTTGATGCCTACGACCCGCACTCACAAAAGCTACGTGAGATTTTTGAAGAGTACGACAAACAATGCCAGCGCGATGGCGTGGCCGACTTTGCCGAGCTGCTATTACGCTGCTACGAGCTGTTAGAGCGCGACACCAACATCCGCCAGCATTACCAAAGCCGTTTCAGATACATCTTGGTAGATGAGTTTCAGGATACCAACCGCCTGCAATATCAATGGCTAAAATTATTAGCCGGTAAAGACAACTGCATGTTTGCCGTGGGTGATGACGACCAATCTATTTACGGATTCCGTGGCGCACGCGTTGGCAATATGCGTGACTTTGAAACTGACTTCAACGTGCAAAGCGTAGTGAAGCTGGAAGAAAACTACCGCTCACACAGCAACATACTAGATGCCGCCAATGCCATTATTTCGCACAATAAAAACCGCCTAGGTAAAAACCTATGGACCAGTGCTGGCGCTGGTGAGCCGGTGCGCGTGTACCAAGCCTACAACGATAACGATGAAGCCCAATTTATTGTTGATGAAATTAAAATGCTACATGCAGAAGGCACAGAACTGGGCGAAATGGCGATGCTCTACCGCTCCAACGCGCAATCGCGTGTATTGGAGCATGCACTGTTCTCGGCCAATTTACCGTACCGTGTATATGGCGGCCTGCGCTTCTTTGAACGTGCCGAGATTAAGCACGCGCTCGCTTATATGCGCCTGATTGCCAACGCTAATGACGATACCGCCTTATTACGCGTGATTAACTTCCCCGCGCGTGGCATCGGTGCACGTAGCTTGGAACAACTGCAAGAGGCAGCGCGTGCTCAGAACTGCAGCTTATGGCAAGCTGCCATCAACAAAGTAGGTAATGGCAAGATTGGCGGCAAGGGTGTAGATGGTTTTGTCGCATTAATCAGGCAAATGGTAGACGAAGCTTACGGCATTAGCCTGGCTGAGCTTGCTGAGCTTGCCACCACCCTCTCTGGCCTGAAGGCACATTACCAGAATGAAAAAGAAGGCGAAGACCGCATCGCCAACTTGGAAGAGCTAGTGACCGCAGCAGTAGCGTTTACCAATCAGGATTTTGGCAACCACAGCAATGCGGATGGCGAAACCGAACAAGACTTACTCACACAATTTTTAAGCCACGCCAGTTTAGAAGCAGGAGAGCACCAAGCAGACGTGGGGCGTGAAGCCTTACAACTGATGACCGTGCACGCATCTAAAGGCCTGGAATTTAAAGTCGTGTTTATCAGCGGCCTGGAAGAAGGCCTGTGCCCGCATGAGCAGAGCACGTACGAAGCCAATGGTTTAGAAGAAGAGCGTCGTTTAATGTACGTGGCGGTAACACGTGCGCGCCAGCGCCTGTATTTAAGCCACGCGCAAAGTCGCATGCTGCATGGGCAGGTACGCTATGGCATTCCGTCACGTTTTTTAGATGAAATTCCGGATGAGCTGCTCAAACATTTAAACAGCAAACCAGTGGCGAAGTCGGGTTACGGTAGAGATTACAACGAGCTACCAGCGGTGATGAGCAAGCAACAAAGCAGCACACAAAAAAGCGCCATGCCGTGGAAAGTAGGCCAGCAAGTGGCACACAATAAATTTGGCAATGGCGTGGTAGTGAGCTATGAAGGCAACGCTAACGATATGCGCGTGCAAGTGAACTTTGGACGTGAAGGCCTAAAATGGCTGGCGTTAGAGTTTGCAAAGTTAACTGCAATCTAAGCCCTAATCAGCCTAGCGTAAACCTTAACGGTTGATGCTAGGCAGGTCGCTAATTCAATTAGGTTAGATAGCCTGTTCAGGCGGGCTGACTTGGCTAGTGTTATCTATGCCAAAAATATCAGCATAGCTGGTGTATAAACTGGTCATCATGACTGGAATAATGGCGACAAACACCACAGAAAAAATCACATGCACGCTCACCACCAACCACATCGCAGCCATTAAAACTGCCATAAAGATCAAGCCATAAAGTAGGAATGGCAACATATTCTTTAAGCAGGCAACAAAGCTTAATTTCATCGCATCGACTGCTTTTAATTGGTTAAGCCCAGCCAACACCGGTGCAAACCAGTAGCCCATCAGCACTGGCATAAGCAAACACATGGCAATAAATAACGGCAAGATCACCGTGCTCGCTTGCTCAGGGCTTAGGTCTTTGCCTTGTGCAATCAGTTCTACCGCGCCTCTATCTAGCATCAGCACCACTAAAACCGCTATTACCAGCAAACTCATCATATAAAAACCACCCACCGCCACTAACTGTGAAGTGTTTTGCTTAAAGCCCTGAAACAGGTGATTGATTTCCAGCTCTTGGTTGCGCATCAGCGCTTGGCAGCCCCACATCATGCCTGCCGCAAACACCGGCGCCAGCAAAGTGCTGACCACAGAACCCAATATTGGCACCATTGAAATAGGAATCATGATTGCCAAGTAAATCAGCAGCAAAATCACCCACATCACAGGGTTAGCTATAAACAGATTAACGCCGTTTACAATCCAAAGCCATGCGTTTGCCGCCGGCACTTGTTTAACTGCTGGAGATTGCGTGTTTAGATCGTCTGCCATGATGCCTTCACCTCTAGTTTCAAATCAGTAGTTTTAAATCAGCCTACTGTAATAACCATTCTACGCTAACGTACAACAGCTTAATCCAGTTTGATTCACCCTATTTTTAATTAAGATTGTGCGGTTCTTAACTTAAGTATATTTTTAAAATGATTTGGGTCTTTTGCATGCGTTAACTCACCCGCTTGCGGATAAATCTGGTCGTACAGTCGCGACAGCCAGAAACGCAAGGCGGCAATACGTAACAAACCATTCCATGCCGCATGCTCTGCCTGCTCAAACGGACGCACCGCTTGGTAGGCCTGCAATAACGCATCCACTTTAGCGGCATCTAACTGTCCGTCCGCCTGCACGCACCAGTCATTTGCCACTATTGCCAAGTCGTACGCCAGTACATCGTGGCATGCGTAATAAAAATCAATCAAGCCACCGACTTTATCGCCATCAAACAATACGTTATCGCGGAACAAATCAGCATGGATAATACCTTTAGGTAAGGCTGAAGTATCCAGCCCGGCTTGGAACGCCAATGTTTCAGTCAGTAACTTTTGGTCATCTGCCGATAAATGCGCCATTACCTTTTGTGCAGTTTGGTTACGCCAGTCTGCGCCACGTGGGTTTTGATGCGCCTGCCCGGAGTACTGTGAAACAAACGACTGCCCTGCCTGATGCATTTGCGCCAGCACCCTGCCAACTTCTGCGCAATGCACGCTAGTAGGGGCTGTAATATCTTGACCATTCAGGCAGCTGATTAATACGGCAGGTTTGCCGTTGAGCATGTGCAAATTAACACCGGCTTTATTGCTAATGGGGTCTGGGCAAGGCACTCCGTGCGTAGATAAATGGTGCATCAAATCAATGAAATAAGGCAGTTCATCAATCGTATTGTGTTCAAACAGGGTCAGTACATATTTACTTTGTGTGGTGGTCACAAAATAATTGGTATTGGTAATGCCCGAGGAAATACCTTTCAACTCAACCAGTTCGCCAATGGAGTAATCTTGAAGCCATGCTTGTAGTTGTTGGTTGTTAACTGAGGTAAAAACAGACATAGGTATAATTTAAAAAACTGGAAATAATTTAAGGCGGGGCATTATATCAAGCATGCAGATGAAAACGCTGGTTACACCCACATGCCTGTTTTGGTTAATGGTGATGGATTAAAATCTAAAGATAGTCCATTTAGGAATAGATAATGGCGGGTTAGGCCCTACGTTTACCCAGGCACCGTCTTGGTCTTCCCTATGCAGGTAGTAAGGCACGCCATGCTTAGGTGTTACCTTCATCATATACAGCTGGCCACCAACACGGTATTCCTCTATGGTTTCGCCATTCTTTTTAACAATGGTGACTTCCGGCTCGTCAGGCACATCTTCCGAGCTAATGCTAGGCGGTGGAATCTCTTCCAACGGCTGCAGATTGGATGGCAACTCTCTAGCTTGCAACAGCGTTGGCGCTAGCAGTGCTGCGAGTAATAAAGCACTTAGATTTTTGTAATTTTTACGCATCATCATTACCACCCTTTACGGCATCAACATCATCAACTAAATAAGTGCTCATTCTATCAAAAACCACCCGGTATAAGGCCATATGATTACAAATAAAGCTGGATGCGCTCTTCTTCTGCAGAAAGCTTGAAACCGCGTGTTTCGTAATGTTTAAAAATCGCCTGCACAATCTCTTCTGGGTCATCAATCATCTGAATTAAATCCAAATCACTGGTTGAAATCATATCTTCGTTCACCAAGGTGGTTTTCACCCAATCTACCAGCCCGCGCCAAAATGGCTCGCAAACTAAGATGATGGGAATCCTCAGCGTTTTACCGGTTTGCACCAGAGTAATCGCCTCCATCAGTTCATCTAAAGTACCAAAGCCACCCGGCATCACCACATAAGCGCTCGCATATTTTACAAACATGACCTTACGCATAAAAAAGTGCTTAAAGTTCTGGCTGATATCCTGGTAAGGATTTGCATTTTGCTCATGCGGCAGCTCAATATTTAAGCCTATGCTTGGCGAGTTGCCTGCAAATGCGCCTTTATTGGCCGCCTCCATAATGCCGGGGCCACCGCCGGATATCACGGCAAAGCCTGCATCAGAAAGCCGCCTTGCAATATCCACCGTCAACTCATAATACGGACTATCCGGTTTGGTACGCGCACTGCCAAAAATAGAAACCGCAGGCGTAATTTCTTTAAGACGTTCCGTCGCATCCACAAACTCAGACATAATCTTAAACGCATGCCAGGACTCAAGGCCGGTATGGTGCATCCCCTGCACGTCAGGGTCGGTAATTTTTGGAATTTTTTTAACTATGGTCATGACGATTAATCCTTGATGAATGAAATACCAAAATTTACACGGGCTAAATCAAGCGCCTGCGCATAAACAATTTTTAAGCATGTCATATATGTTTTATTATGTAGGCGATTAAAGACCGTTGGCAACAACCTATTGCAATTATTTGCCTAAAGCTGGGCGATTTAATGCAATGCACGCTCGCAATTTTTGGATTTTTATATGAAAACTTTATTATTGGTGGATGGCTCATCTTATTTGTATCGCGCATTTCACGCCATGCCCGACCTGCGCAACTCGGCCAACGAGCCGGTAGGTGCTATTCAGGGCGTACTTAATATGCTGCGCCGCCTACATAAAGACTACCCTGCCGAATACAGCGCCTGCGTATTTGATGCCAAAGGCAAAACCTTCCGCGATGACATTTACCCAGAATACAAAGCCAACCGCGCCAGCATGCCCGACGATTTACGCTCACAAATTGAGCCATTATTTGAAACCATACGCGCCATGGGCTGGCCACTGATTGTTGAAGATGGCGTAGAGGCAGACGATGTGATCGGCGCACTGGCTAAACAAGCTGAGCGCCAAGGCATTAAAACCGTTATTTCTACAGGCGATAAAGACATTTCACAACTGGTGAACGAGCACATTACCGTGGTCAACACCATGCGCGACGCTTTCCGCAAAACCGATGACGTGCTGGATGTAGCCGGCGTGGAAAACAAATTTGGCATCCCGCCCAGCTTGATTATTGATTACCTGGTGCTGATTGGCGACACCTCAGACAACGTGCCCGGGGTAGAAAAAGTAGGTCCGAAAACCGCAGTTAAATGGCTAAAGGAATACGGCACGCTGGACAATATAGTCGCCAATGCAGACAACATCAAAGGCGTGGTTGGCGAGAACCTACGCAAAGCGCTGCCGTGGTTACCCACCGCGCGCGAGCTGATTACCATCCGCTGTGACGTGGGCATCCGCGACCACTTTGACGAACTGGTACAGCAAGCGCCGGACAAAGCCAAACTAGCCGCATTATTTGACCACTTTGAATTCAGAAGCTGGAAGCGTGAGCTGGACAATATGCCAGACGCAGCGCCGCAACCCAGCATTGAAAACCAGCCGGCAGGTACCTCGGGGGATTTATTCAGCACACCTGCGCCTGCACCTAAAGCCAATACCGAAGCTACAACTGAGACTAAGCAGTTCAGCTACACCCCAAACACCAGCCGCCAATATGAAACCATACTCAGCGAGGCAGCTTTAGACACATGGCTCACCAAGCTTAACCAGGCTGAGCTCATCTGCTTTGATACGGAAACCACTTCACTAGACCCGCTCACTGCCCAGATTGTTGGCATGTCGTTTAGCGTGGCCGCAGGGACTGGTGCCTACTTGCCGCTCACGCATGACTACTTTGACGCACCCGCGCAGCTACCGCTGGCGCAGGTTTTAGCCAAGTTCAAACCTTTGCTGGAAAACCCAGCCATTAAAAAAGTAGGGCAAAATTTAAAATACGATAAACACGTATTAGCCAACCACGGCATTGCGCTTAACGGCATTGCGCACGACACTTTGCTGCAATCTTACGTGCTGGAAAGCCACCGCGGCCACGGCATGGATGAACTCAGCGCCAGGCATTTAGGCATTGAACCCATCAGCTTTGAGCAAGTGGCAGGCAAAGGCGCCAAGCAAGTCGGCTTTAATCAGGTAACGGTAGAGGTTGCCGCCGAATATGCCGCCGAGGATGCTGACATTACCCTGCAACTGCATGAGGCACTATCACCGCAAGTGCTGCAGGATAGCAAACTCAATTTTATTTACAGCCAAATTGAAATGCCTTCAATGGAATGCCTGTTTACCATCGAGCGTAACGGCGTACTGATTGATGCCAATATGCTCAACCGCCAAAGCAATGAAATCGGCATGAAGCTGATGGAGCTGGAAACACAAGCGTTTGAGCTTGCTGGGCAGCCATTTAACTTAGGCTCACCTAAGCAATTGCAGGAAATCCTATTTGGCAAACTCGGCATCAAGCCGATTAAAAAGACCCCTTCTGGTGCACCGTCCACGGACGAAGACGTACTGCAGGAACTGGCGCTAGATTACCCATTGCCGAAAGTGCTGCTGGAGTATCGCGGTTTAGCCAAATTAAAATCCACCTATACCGACAAGCTGCCAAAAATGATTAACCCGCACACCGGGCGTGTGCACACCAACTACAACCAAGCAGTAGCGATTACCGGACGCTTAGCCAGCAGCGACCCTAATTTACAAAACATCCCGGTACGCACCGCCGAAGGCCGCCGTATCCGCGAAGCATTTATCGCACCGCAAGGCAGCCATATCGTTTCTGCCGATTACTCACAAATTGAGCTGCGCATCATGGCGCATTTATCTAAAGACACAGGCATGCTGCAAGCCTTTGCCAACAATGAAGATATCCACCGCGCCACCGCTGCCGAAATTTTTGGCGTGGAACGCAGCGCAGTGGACAACGAACAGCGCCGCTATGCCAAAGTGATCAACTTTGGCCTGATTTATGGCATGAGCGCATTTGGTTTGGCGCAAAACCTCAATATCGAGCGCAGCGCCGCACAAAGCTATATAGAACGCTACTTTGCACGCTACCCAGGCGTGCGCCAATATATGCAGGACACGCGCGAACTCGCTAAAGAAAAAGGCTACGTAGAAACCTACTTTGGCCGCAGGCTGTGGGTACCAGAAATCAACAGCGCCAACGGCATGCGCAGAGCAGGTGCCGAACGTGCAGCCATTAATGCGCCGATGCAGGGTACCGCGGCAGACTTAATCAAGCTCGCCATGATTGCGGTAGATAAATGGCTGAAAGATGAAAAACTCAGCACTAAACTTATCATGCAAGTGCACGATGAATTGGTATTAGAAGTGCCAGATGCAGAGCTTGAGCTAGTGAAACAAAAACTACCGGAACTTATGCAAAATGTAGCCAAACTGGATGTGCCGTTACTAGCTGAAGTCGGCGTAGGCAGCAATTGGGAAAGTGCGCATTAATTCTTAACAATGGCTCACAGGCGTATTTAAACAATCATGCAAACAGATAATCAGTCTATCGGCATTTATATCATTGGCGATGAAATCCTCTCCGGAAAACGGCAGGATGCGCACCTAAGCTTTGTTATACAGGCATTAAAATCTCGCGGTTTGCAACTGTCATGGGCGCATTATTTGGGGGATATACCTGCACAGATTACCAGCCTACTACAAGCCAGCATGCAGCGTGGCGAGATCGTGTTCAGCTTTGGTGGCATTGGCGCCACGCCAGATGACTACACGCGCCAATGCGCGGCTGATGCTGCTGCAGTAGCGCTTACCCGCCACCCGGGAGCAGTTGCCGAAATTGAAGCGCAATACGGCGAAGGCGCCTACCCCAAAAGAGTGTTGATGGCAGATTTACCAGCAGGGGCGGAGCTGATCCCCAACCCAGTGAATCGCGTGGCAGGCTTTGCCATCAATCAGCATTACTTTGTGCCCGGCTTTCCACAAATGGCACACCCCATGGTGGAATGGGTGCTGGACACGCACTACCGCCACCTGTTTCACCAGCAAGATTACACCGAGCTATCGATATTGGTAATGGACGCTGGCGAGAGCCAACTGATTGATTTAATGAATCATATCGTACAAAAATACCCGGAGCTTAAGCTTTTCAGCCTGCCTAAGCTGGATAGCCGCCGCACCACAGAAGTGGGTGTCAAAGGCGCTGCGGCAATGGCAAACGCTGCACTGGAAGAAATCAAACTTGCGGTCAATGCGCTGCATTTTCCATGGGCAGAACACTAAGGCTTACAGAGTACTAAGGTTTATCGACACACCATGAAATGCAGAGATCATTGCGGCGCGTGTTGCATCGCGCCTTCCATTACCAGCCCAATTCCCGGCATGCCCAAAGGCAAGCCAGCTGGCGTGCGCTGCATTCAACTCAACGAGCAAAACATGTGCAAGATTTTTGGCCAGCCGGAACGACCCGCGTTTTGCGGCGGCTTACAGCCTAGCGCAGAAATGTGTGGTGAATCCCGTGAACAAGCCATCCATTGGCTCACCAAACTAGAGCAGCTCACTGCACCAGATTTCATCAGACAATAACACTGCAACAACACTCCCGCACGTTTTCTTGCATCACGTAACGCTATCTATATCAGCCTACCACCGGCAGCGCTAACGATAGAAAGTAGCGACCACACCTCGCACGCTCAGTAAAAAATCTAAACAACTCAAAGCCTCTACCATCAAATACCTATTGTTTTTAGCCAGGTTCGTTACAAATTAATCGGTATTTATTGCGTGACTAGGAATGATTAGCACGTGTTTACACACCTAAAATGATAAATATGAAAAAAAATAAAGCAGCATTGAGTATCACATAACAAATTGATATTAATCAACTTAATTGTAATAATAGAATTAAATATCCACCAAACTACACTTTTACATAAGAGATAACGTTTGACATTCCAATTAAAAGTGATAAAAATGATAATTGTAAATTTCTATCAAATTTAACTTAGAGGAATATTTGTCATGAAACTACAGCCCACGCTAAGAGTTATTCCATTATTAATTGCATCAACACTTTCTTTAACGGCTTGCAATAGCGATGGGCTTGGCCTAGCGATAAAACCATCCGTTAGTCCTCCACCAACCCCTGTAGCCACACTTAGCGTTCTTGATGCCGTAACAGAAACAGTTTCCACCACGGCAGATTTACTAGTTGGACCACAAGGGCTTTTACCCTTAACCAGCGCAGCAGGCACCACCCTACTAGACCCGGTCATTGGTGCCAATGGACTATTGCCGCTCACTTCTGCAGACGGTGAAGGTGCTGGTGCAATCTTAAATTCAGTAGTCGGTGAAAATGGCTTACTTCCACTAACCAGCAATGCTGGAAATCAAACCACATTAGACCCAGTGATTGGCCCTAATGGTTTGTTGCCACTCACTTCTAACGGCGCCAATGATGATCCAGGACTAGTAGCTACAGCCACTTCACTACTAGACCTTAGTGACGGCTTACCACAGCCGCAACTATTACTAGATACCGTAGTCAGCACACTTGATAATACGACAGGAATCAACGGCAGCTTACTTACACCAATAACAAATTGGGCAAATGGTGCAGGCATACAAACAAATACCTTACTAGACCCAACTATAGGCACCAATGGCTTATTGCCATTAACCTCACCTACAGGAGGAGATGTTGCGTTATTGGATCCGCTAGTTGGTCCTGATGGCTTGCTACCACTCACTTCAGGAAGCACAACGGCAGGCGGCGGACTTTTGTCCCCTGTCACCAATTTACTCAGCGCATCGGCACTGCCTGACACTGGCGGTTTACTATCACCTATCACTAGTTTAGTGAGCGGTGCTGGCTTACCAGACGCAAGTGGCTTACTGGTGCCAGTGACGAGCCTGCTGAGCGGCGCAGATACAGGCAACCTACTCACACCAGTCACCAGCTTAATTGGTGATAGCGGCTTGCCTGATGCTGGCGGCCTGTTAGCACCAGTAACTGACCTATTAAGCAATACTGTCACAAGTAACCTACTTGCGCCGGTTACCAACTTGGCTAGCGGCATAGGCTTACCAGACACCGGAGGCTTATTGGCGCCAGTGACAGACCTGCTAAGCGGTGGAGGTACAGGCAATTTACTTGCTCCAGTTACCAATTTAGCAAGCGGTTCTGGACTACCAGACGCTGGCGGCTTATTAGCACCAGTGGCTAACGTATTAAGTGGTGCCAACACTGGCAACTTACTAGCTCCTGTCACAAGCTTAGTGGGCGGTACTGGCCTCCCTGATACCGGCGGCCTGCTCGCGCCTGTAGCTGGCCTGCTTGGTAAGTTATAGATAAAAAGACTGACAACGCCTGACCTTGGAAGCTCGGAGCATGCCAAGGTCAGGCGCTAAGAATGTCATGTACAACACTATGCTTAAGCACTTACCACGTATCTTAATCGGGTTAATGTTATTGACCCTATCCGCATACGTTCAGCTGGTTTTTGCAAATGCGAACCCAGAGGATACATTACCAAAAGTGCTAGAACCCAAAGCGGGCGTGAGAGGTGATGTCGACATTAAACACCCCGGTACAACCGCAGACCCTAAAGTACAGCAGTTATTGGCGACTCAAATAACTGTTAATCAATTTGATATTCAAGGGGTAAAGACCATTCCTTTTGAAGAAGTAAATGCAGTCTTTAAGCCACACCTCAATAAGCAAGTATCCGTACAAGCCTTGATAGACCTATCCTCTAAAGCAACAAAAATCTATACCGACAAGGGCTACCCACTATCATTTGCATATATACCAGCACAAGATTTCAGCAGCAACAAAGTTACGGTATTGGTCATTGAGGGCTATGTTGGCAGTGTCAATGTATTGGGAAACTTTGGGCCTACTGAAAGTAAAATCAGATCAATTGTAGAACCAATGCTGCAAGAAAAACCTTTAACAAAGAAAACCATGGATCGTTACAGCAGTTTACTATCACTGCTACCAGGCCTCTCTATTCAAGCCTCTTTGCAACTACCAAAAAGACGTGATGGCGCAGCAGAATTAGTCATTACAGCCAACCGTACGCCCATCACCGCTGGAGTAAACGTTGAGTCCATACACCCTAGAGCAAGAGCAACCATCACCGTTAAGGCTAATAGTTTAAGCAGTGCCGCAGAACAACTCACATTCACCACGCTAGCCTCAAAACAGAACGAACAATACTACGCTGCCGCATACCAGCAGATGTTAGGTAGCCAAGGGTTGATGTTAAAGATAGATGGCTCTATGTACGAGGGCGGCTCTGATGAGCAACTTTTGCCAGATCTTGACCGCAATGTTAGATCTTTACGCATGAGTACATCACTAAGCTATCCGTTCATTATTGATCGCAATAAAAGCTTAATTGGCACAACTGCAATATCAGCAACAAACTTTACAGACAAAATAGAAAATACAGTAACCGGTCGCGGCATCCTCAGCAAAACCCACTCCAGATCACTATCAGTGGGGGCAACCTACACCGAACTTTATGCAACGCAAAGCCGCCGTCTGCAACTTACCTTATCTAAAGGATTAGATTTTTTAGGTGCAGAAAAAAGTGTAAAAACCAACTTCCCAACAAGCATGGAATTTACCAACCCAGATGATTTAACGTTCACCAAATTAAACTTTAACTTCACGCAAAGTAATACTTTTATGTTGGGTTTAGGGACTAAAGTATCACTTGCTGGGCAATATAGTGCAGACCAAGTGCCAGCTTCAGAGCGCGTACAGTTTGGTGGATATCAATATGGGCGTGCATTTGCGCCAGGCTTTATATTTGGCGACTCAGGCTGGGGCGTAGGCTTAGAAGTCAATAAACAAATCCCACTTGCTTATGATTTTTCTTACATTAAACTTTTAGCGATGCAGCCATACGTACTATTAGAATCTGCACGTACATTTCAAAATGTGGGCACCACCAATACTACCAATATCGATCAAATGTCATCACTAGCTTTGGGCCTAAGAGTTGTTACCGATGTTGGTGGTGTTTTAGATATGGCCGTGGCCAAGCCGTTAAGCAGCCAAGGCACAAACGCTGGTCATTCTGATGACATTAGGTTTAGTTTAAATTACGGCTTATTTTTAAATTAACCTGCCTCTCAGCAAGGCTCGCAAGCAAATCAAACAATGCGCTTAAGCCAGCCCAGCTTGTTATGCAGGATGACTAAACCCGCTGCAACAACTCCTCACTTAAATCTATTAACTGCTGCGGCAGAAAAGGCTTAATCAGGTAATAACTCGCACCGGATTGCAAACCATTCTTACGGTCTTCACTAGAATCCGCACCAGTCAAAAATATGATGGGGATATCTGCATACTCTTCCGTTGATTTCAGTATGTCGCATAAAATCAAACCATTAATTTCGCCGGGCATCATCACATCTAATAAAATTAGATCCGGCTTAACCTTCTCAATCAGTAGCATCCCCATATTTGCATCGCACGCTTCAAAGAATTCATATCCATTAATCTCAAGCGTCAATTTAATTAGCAACCGGATTTCTGGCTGATCTTCAATGATCACAACTTTAGGATTATTATTTTCAGTTTTCACAAGAAGGCTCCCCCGATATTGCTCAATGTAAGATGAAAATCAACTTAGAAATTTCAAGGCTATATAACGTTAAGCTTTAGGTAGCCAAACCGTCGCTTGCGTGCCGACGTTGAGCTCAGACGAAACTTCAATTTTCCCGTCATGTAAATCAACAATCTCTTTCACTATCCTCATCCCTAAGCCAGTACCAGGAATCCCCTGAGAATTAGCAGCCCTGAAAAAAGGCTCAAACAATTTATCCAGCTCACTACGGATAATGCCGATACCCTCATCAATAATACGCACACCGACAAAACTCACCCCCGCATCCTGACGTTCTAATACATCAACCTTAATGACCTTTTCTATTGCTGAATATTTATGCGCATTAGATAGTAAATTAGTGAAAACTTGGATCAGCTTATCAAAATTACCTTTGACCGAAAGGGAGGCATCGTAATCAGCCACTTGAATTTTGCGATTACCAGCATTCATTTTGATATCCTCTAGCGCAACATCCAGCAAACCTTCAATCGTTATTTTTTCAGCCCTTAGTGTTAACTTTCCCTTAGCCTCAATGCGTGCAAGATCAAGCAAATCATTAATAAGATTTGTCATGCGAGTTGCCTGACGAAAAATATTCTCTAAAATTTCTTTACGCTGCTCTACGCTAAACTCACGCCTGATCAAGAGGTCTGTAAAACCAAAGATGCTAGACATAGGCGTTCTAAGTTCATGCGCAGCAATAGAGAGAAACTCGCCTTTCATCCGGCTAAGCTCATACTCGTGGGTGATATCTTGAAAGTAATGAATAGTACGTGGGTGCTGACTACCCACATCCACGACCTCTTTTAAAGTTCTTCTGATATAGGTAAGTTTGGGCTGGACTATTTTAATAATCGCACCACCGCCTTTTAAACCCGCACCTAATTTATTATCTTCCTGATTTAACTGATTAATTAACAGATCAAACTGCTCTGACGTTATTTTATTCAGGTCATCAACACTTAAACCCGTCATCGCAAGAAATGCGGAATTTACCTGGCTTAACTCATCATTCTCATCAAATGAAACAAAACCATCTGGGCTTAAATCAAAAATACTATTTAACTCTACACTTAATTGATGAGAGCGAGTTTGCGCTTTTTTCTGCTCGGTAATATCTCGGCCAATGGCAATAAAGTTTAAGATATTATTTTCATCATCCAGCAATGGTCGAATATCAATATCAATCCACTTCATTAAATCATCAGCACCAAAAGACAATTCTTTTCTAAAGTTCTGATGCGATATTAACGTTTGCTTGATTTGTGCAAACTCGTCGGATGTGACATTAAGCACTAAATTAAGCTCATTACCTAAAGCCTCGTCCTGAGAAAAGCCCGAGCTCTGGGTAAACGCAGTATTTACCCACTCAATTTGCCCATGCGTATTGGCAATAATCACCCAGTAGCTTGAACGAGAAATAATATGCGCAAGCTTACGTGACTCCGCTTCCTGCGTTGCCAAGAGGCGACGTATCTCACCAAGCTGCTTATCTTGTGTGATTAAAACATCTTCAATATTGGCATTTTTTGTGACGTTTGTATTTTTAGCACGTAAGAAAAGATCGTTAACTAAATCGTGATTAGAAAAATCTGCCGCGTTCAGGCCTAGCTGCTCAAGATACTCCGCAGTATTAATGAGCGGCTTGAGTAAAAACAACAGCGTATCTGGGCCTGAAGGCAAAACTCTTGCACTAAAATCGATATTGGATTTTTTATGCCTTAATGTGCAAATGTCATTTTCTATTGTCCGTAAGTAACCCCAATTGAGTAGGGACGATGGCGTGGCCAGCTCAAAGAAATGATCCATATACGTATTTAAACGAATATCAGTATCAAAGATACCACCAAGACTTGGCCCTAATTGGATGATTTTGAATTGCCTATCAATCACAAAATGGAATGGGAATAATATTTTCAGATGATTGGCAGATAAACCAAATTCCATTAAGGATTCTTCCAAAATTACGCCCCCAGCTTCTTATCAATCAATGGCAGAATGTAACGCTCAAACTGATCAAAATTGATTGGTTTTGGAAAAATCTTTAAATTCGGCGTGATAGCAACATTGTTCACAAAGTCCTCTGGCGGCAGTGCGGTAATTACGACGATATCAAGTTTGCTAAATTGCGGTGAATTACCCAAATAGCGCAGCAAGTCAAAACCATTAATGCCTGGCATGTTCAGATCGGTCACTAATAAGTCAGGCATTTTATTACCTAACGCGATTAACCCTTCAAAACCATTGTTTGCAACATCAAGCTTGACAGGGCGTTTCCAATTGGTGAAATAAAAGTTAAATAACTGCCTAACACCCTCATCATCTTCAACCAGCAAAATTTCAAAAGCGGAGTGCTTACTCTTAGACGTAGACTCTTGGTTTTTAAGCGCATCTTGTCGCTGCGATAAAACCATCTCTACAGACTTTACAGAAACCTTCCTGTGCCCACCCGAAGTTTTCCACGCGCTCAAAACGCCTGACTCAACCCACAATTGGATCGTCCTCAGCGATACATTCAACATCTTTGCAGCCACACGTGTGGTAACAAAAGTATCTGAAGAAGTGTCTTGACTAGGTTTCATTATTTCTATTTTTTATATGCTTAAATATATACCTATCGCATTATAAATGTGTAACGCAAACAAAGCACTGTGCTTTTTAGGAGTTCAGGCTTAACCAACCAAAAAACACATGAAACATAACGAATGTAATATACAACTATATATATAAAATACAATGAGATACATATTATATACACACTAACTTAATCGCATCAAAAGATAAGAAAAAAACTAAAAAATAAGTATGCATTTTGGGTATTAATATTGGGTAACTATTTCACTTAAGTCGGCATTATTGTCTTGACTTGGTGTTCTTTTGAATTTAACTTTTAGTCGTGTATGCATAAGGTTCATTTTTTTTATTTTCAACCAAATATGGAGTGATAGTGATGAAGAATTGGATTATAAATTTCTTGAATGACGAAGAAGGTGCAACAGCCATTGAGTATGCATTGATTGCAGCAATGATATCAATTGCCATACTTACCTCCCTAACGTCTGTTAGAGACAACATAGTCCTAGTATTTGGACGTATTTCAACGGCACTTGGAACTGCCGCTGCTTCGTAAATACAACACTGTGCATGACTGATATCGCTATCATAGTTTTGTGCTTATGGTCAGCAGTTGTTTTTTACAATGACTATCGTAGCAATCTCATTCCTAACTACTTAAGCTTAGGTGCTATTTTTGTAGCAACTTTTGTTTTGTTAGTCACTGGGCAATCATTAACGCAACAGCCAATCTCTTCTGCAGCAACAGGATTTATTGTTGCGTTAGTGCTTACCGTGCCAGGCTATCAGTACAAATTATTAGGGGCTGGTGACGTAAAGGTACTATGCGCCATTGCGTTACTGTGCGGCCTGCAGATTATGCTATTAAGTTTTGCCGTGGCATCCATAAGTATTGTTTGCATTCTAATACTTTCCTCAAGAGTTGCTCTTCTTAACAAGTACATCGCCATACCGACTAAGCCCAAACAAAAATTTATACCATTTGGCGCTGCTTTAGTGAGTTCAATGATGATAGTGCTGTTAGCACCAAGCATTGTAGATATAAATCAAAAGATGGGTTTATGAAAAATACTCGGCTAAAAAAAGTGCTTCTAAAATCCTGCCGAGGTGCGGCAGCGATAGAGTTTGTATTTTTATTTCTGACTTTTTTTACCATGTTTTATGCAATCGCAACCTACTCTCTCATATTTTTATTACAGACATCATTTCATCATGCGGCCAGCGAAGGCGCTAGGTCTGCAATATCAGTAAATGCTCAGGCTTATGCTAACGAGAGTGCCTATCTTAGCCAAGGGGTTGTACCCACGGTACGCAATTCAGTAGGTTCGGCGTTAAGTTGGCTGCCTACCAAGGTCCGGACTCACGTCTTAGGCACTAACAATGGCAACATAGATATTACTTTCATGAATAAGGTACTTACCGTTCGCGTGGTGTACCGCAACTATGTAGATCAGCCATGGATACCATTACTTATTATCCCGGGGATAGGTCCGATATATTCAGGGCCAACAACTTTGGAAGGCCGCGCAGTCATAAGGCTAGTGTGATCCAACAGCAAGCTTTTGTAAGAACAACCAAATCACCACAAATTGAAGCCAATAAAAATGAATACAAATATTTTAAGAGTCTTCGCAGTCTTACTGTTTATAGGTGCTATATTTTTTGGATGGTATGGCTATAAAACCAGTACAACAAACCAACAATTGGTGACTCCTGCACCGCAAGTGGTAACAGTGTCACAGGTCATCACGAATCGTAAGGTGCTTGCTGGTGAGATGTTAACGGCATTAGACGTCAGTGAAAAACAGGTCGTTAAGTTTGACTCATCAGGCTTTAACAATACGCATGAGGTGATTGGGAAAATACTCAATAAAGATGTTGAAAGTGGCGCCTCTTTACGGAGAGCCAATTTTCAACAACTAAGCCCGGCTGCCGAACTACTGAAGAATGGAGAGCGTGCGTTAGCAATCAAGATTGATGAGGTAGCAGGCGTTGGTGGCTATATCAAACCCGGCGATTATGTGGATGTATTGTTATTTGCAAACAATGATACTGCACTTAAACGCAGCAGCGTATCTCAGGTTGTACTAAGCAGATTACGAGTAATCAGCATTGGTGAAAACATTCAAATGGGTGAGGACACTCAAGTAACTGATGAATCAAGCACCGCATCAGAACCATCAACCCAAAGCACATTTGGTACTACCGATGCCAAGCAAAAAGACAAGCCCAGCAATACTGCACGCTCTGCCGTGCTGGCTGTCAATGAAGCTGATGCAACCCGCCTCATGCTGGCTGCTAGCATTGGTCAATTGCGACTAGCACTGCGTGGCCCAGAGCTGATTCAGCCCAATAATTCAACACTAGAAAGCACTTCCGTTGCGGCAACTGCCCCTCACAAATCCGAGAGCTATTTCATAAAAAACGATGCGCTCTTAAAAGATCCTAACACTACTCAAGCACGGCCGCTAAAAACCACATTAACATCAAGCGCGAAGCAACACGCCAAAAAAGCTCAAACATCAGTCATTGTTGTTCACTCTGGTGATAAAACTGAAACCATTACGATGAGAGATGTTAAATGAATAAGCGCTCTATCAAACAATTCATCTTACTAATGGCGTCTGTCAGCTATGTACTATTTGCGTACGCAACAAGTTTTGCTGCTGACACCGAGATTTCAATCACCAAAGACAAGCAAGAGGTATATCAACATCTGAGCCAGATAAAACGTGTCGCAATCGCAGATCCCTCTATTGCCGCGATTACAGTGCTTGGGCCGAAGTCTATATTAATTACGGCTAAGGAAATTGGCGCCACTCAAATCAGCCTGTGGGAAACCACACAAGCCGGCCAGCCTTCGGCAATTATCAATCTCATTGTTAATAAATCATACGTATTAGAAAAATCCTCCCTAAAAACAATAAAAGGCGAAGGATTAATTGCGAGTCCAGCCGGTAATACCTTACAAATAAAAGGAAGTGTGGATTCCTTAGAGACTCACAATCAGGCACTTACCGCACTAAAACAAGACCCTAAATTACCGATTGATGGTACTGAAACCAATTTTGACAATCATGTGCAGATTGATATCAAAGTAGTGGAGGTGAGCCGTAAAAACATGATGAGGTTTGGGCTATTTCTTGGTAAAAACAATCAAGACAACACTGCGTTAGCAATTGCAGCTCCAGGCACACTAAGTGGTGTAGAGTCTGCAACAACTGGAGGCTTTAACTTTAAAAGCACCTCTGGATTCCTACCTGTACTCAATGCGTTTAATTTAGCTGTTGGCAATAATGGATCTGGTCTGCTCGGCACGCTAAGCGTGCTTGAGTCCAATGGATTTGCGTACACTTTGGCAGAGCCTTCACTTTCAGCCATTTCCGGGCAAACTGCAAACTTTCTTGCTGGTGGTGAGTTTCCGGTTCCCATCAGGTCTGGCACCGGTGTAGATAGCGCGGTCACTATTTTGTTTAAAGAATATGGCGTTCGCTTGCAGTTAACACCAACCGTGCTAGACAGTCATCGAATCTTTATGAAAGTGTCCCCAGAGGTCAGTGAGCTAGACTTTGCCAATGCAGTACAAACCGGCGGGGTTTCAGTGCCGGGGTTACGAGTGCGACGTACAGAAACTTCCGTTTCACTAGGCGATGGAGAGAGTTTCGTGATTAGCGGCATGGTCAGTCGCAACACCATTAACAATATCGACAAACTTCCAGGCTTAGGCAACCTGCCTATTATTGGCGCATTTTTCCAATCGAAACGTTTCGATATGGAAGATAAAGAATTATTGATGGTTGTCACCCCTCGCTTGGTTCGCCCAATTTCGCGCGATGCAAAATTGCCAGAGCTGCCAGGCAAAGAATATGCGGATTACAACCCATCATTCAGTGAATTCTTTTTCTCAAACAATCCAAAGTCATCAACGGGGATGTCAAATTGACAAAAGAGCTGAACAATTACATTGTCATCACAGGCAAAAACCACTGCTATCGCTGGCTTTATGCACTAAATGACAACTTGGCTAATCTAATATTCGTTGAACCTAACGACACAGAGCGTATTAACAATCTGCTGGACTCAGTAGACGTCAGTGCAATATTGATTCATTTACCGTCGCAGAACGCCAATACTGAGACGATTTCAGATAATACGGTGTCTCCAGGCATTAGTGCAGTCTTCTCCCATCTACAAACACAGGAGGCAAGTAGCATTATTGTCCCTAGTGATGCAGACTCGGCTAAATTAAGCGCAGACCTAGCCATGATTGAGGACATTTTGCATGCAAAACCTTTGCTGACAATCATTGGTCTAGTTGAAGTCATCAACCAAGGCACTCTGCTGCCCATCATGCGCGCTGGTGTGCGTGATTTAATCAAAATTGGCGCGCCTGCACACGAAGCCTCAGCAATCATCGCGCGCTATAGCAAACGTGCGCCTGTGCTGGAACAGGCAGAAAAAGCCGACTTAGGGCACATTACTGCACTGCTCAATGCAAGGGCTGAGGATGGCACCGCGTTACTTGCCATTCACCTTGCGCTAGAAATGCAACGCTCTGCACCAACGTTGTTAATAGATTTAGGTGCACCGCATGCGGATATTATGTTGATGTTAGGCGTCACCGCAAAAATTAGTTTCGTCGATGCCATTAAAAACAGAACAAGATTAGACTCTACCTTAATCCAAACAGGCTTTGCTAAACATCAATCGGGCTTAACGCTATTGTCCTCATTAGAGCCTGATGGTGAGGATACCAGCATTACATCAACCGAAGCATATTTAGTGCTTCACACACTTAAGCGTCACTTTAAGCACATTGTGATTAACCATGGTGGATTGAGCAACCCTGAACTATTAAAAGTAGTACTTTCCTTAGCCGAGTCCACCATATTTCTTGTGGAGCAGACTGTGCCTAGCTGCAAACGGAATTATGATTTATTGCAATCGCTACGCGAGCAGAAAACGAACATTCCAAGCCCTAAGATCATTATTGACCGTCATTTACATGATGCTATTCCTAGCGCTGAGAATATTGCCAAATCTTTTGATATGCCATTACTTTCAAAACTATCATCGGCTAGTCAGTTACGCTTATTAACCATTAATACCGGTGTTTCACTTTTTGAGCATGCGCCAAAAAGTGCTTATGTACGTGATGTGAAAAGAATTGTACAAAAACTGATCGATAGAAAATTTGATGATAAGCGACCTGAGTCTCGACCAAGTAACTCAAATTGGATTTTATCAAAGCTTTACAGCCTACTCAAAATGTCTGAAAACTAGCTAGAAAGTGACCATTATGAGATTCGCACCCAACAAGCTAGAAACAAACCACGCTGAATCGTACCAGGATATTAAATATCTACTGCACAATTACTTGATTTCGGAAATTGAGGTCGACCAGTTAGATATTCTGTCTATCAGTAAACAGCAAATCATTACCTACGTAAGCGCGAAGGTGATGAAATATATTGCAACGGTGAACTATGTCGTTAATGCGCATGATGTAGACAAGCTGACCACTGAAATGGTGGATGAAATATCAGGCCTAGGCCCGCTAGAGCAATTAATTAGAAGTGAGCACGTTAACGATATCTTGGTTAATAGCGCGCATCGTATCTTTATTGAGCAAAATGGTAGGCTTGAACTGACCAACTTGCGATTTATTGATGAAGAGCATGTCTTAAGAGTCATACGCCGCATTCTGGCGCCGCTGGGGCGCAGAGTGGATGAGTCCAGCCCACTTGTGGATGCTAGATTGCCTGATGGCAGCAGAATTAACGCAATTATCCCGCCTCTTGCCTTAAACGGCTCCTGCATTTCAATCCGTAAATTCCGAAAAGAGCCATTTACAGACAATGACCTAATTGCCTTCAAAACGCTGAACCGTAACATGCTGGACTTCTTGTTAGCGGCTACAGAAAGCAAAGTGAATATCATGATCAGTGGTGGCACAGGATCAGGTAAAACCACTCTACTCAACTTGCTGAGCCGATCCATCCCTATCAACGAGCGGATTGTAACGATTGAAGATGCAGCCGAATTAAAGCTAAACCATGATCATGTAGTCCGCCTAGAAACCAGACCGAAAAATCTTGAAGGCCTGGGTGAAATTACCGCACGCGATTTATTAAGAAATGCCCTGCGCATGCGTCCGGATAGGATTATCTTGGGTGAGGTACGCGGCAATGAGGTCATTGATGTGTTGCAGGCTATGAATACTGGGCACGAAGGGTCAATGAGCACCATTCACGCAAACAACCCGAATGAAGCCTTATTAAGGATGGAGATGCTAGCTGGCCTTGCTGGGTTTCAGGGCTCTGAACTGACATTGAGAAAAATAATTGCCACCTCAGTGGATCTGATGATTCAAATCAATAGATTACCCAGTGGCGAAAGAAAAATAACTTCAATTGCCGAAGTAGTGGGCATTCGTGATGATGTATTTGTGGTTAACGAGCTGTTTAGTTACGGTGAAGATGAAAAAGACTTTGTATCACACAGGGTTTCTCCAGTGAATCCAAAACTTAAGATGTTGATTAAAAGAGCTTGATCAAATGACAGTCTGGATTTTTATAGTTTTATCAATCGCATGCGTAGCATTGGGCACCCTGCTAATGGCATACGATAAAAGAAATACATTAAATAAAATAACTAAAGACAGATTGCGTGTAGAAATTCCCGCAGCGGCGATGGTTGATCGTCAATCTAAATTACCAAGCACCACTTCCCAACCCAAAGGTGGCTTATCAAACTTATTAGGACTTACTTTGACAGCCAAGATTTTAAGTTTGTATGCTGCTCTGCTTTTACTGATTAAATTCTCTGGTTGGTACTTTGCAAACTTGCAAACCGGGTTGTTTGCACTGGTCGCTTTTGTTTGTCTGACCATAGTATTTTTATTACATCGTCGCCGTAAGCTGCGCCTGCAAATTGTTTCACAGCTACCGCTGTTTATTGACCAGCTAATTCGCAGTTTGGGTACAGGTAGAAGTATAGAGGCCGCCATGCGCCTAGTTGCCAAAGACACCCCTGAACCATTAACTGGCATCTTAGAACGTGTAATCCGTGCAGCAGACCTAGGCGCTGGGTTCACAGAGTCACTAGGCAAAGAAATGCAAGTTGATCGAATCAAAGAGTTAGAAATGGTGGCGCTGAGTATCAAGATCAGCAACAACTATGGCAGCTCCCCCAAGGACATGCTAATCAGCGTGATGCAAATGATCAACAATCAAGAACAGGCGCGTCGAGAACTAGCCGCAATCACAGGGGAAACAAAAATATCAGCCTGCATTTTGATATTAACGCCGACGTTAATTCTAATTTATATGATTCTAATGAACCCGGGCTATATAGAAATGATGACATCTAGCAACGGTGGACTTATTGCTTTTAAAGTAGCGATTGGCTTGCAAATAGCAGGCGTTCTACTGTTCTGGAAAATGCTAAAAAGCCTATGAACCTCTGGTATATCCTCTTCATTTTACTCACATCGCTGGGCGTTCTGGTTTTCTTATTTGATCTGTTTGCTCATGGGAAAGACACGAAGACAGCTGCTCGCTTCAATCAAATTCTTCAATATCAAAAGGAAAATTCAAACAGGCCAGCTTTTATATTCCAAAAATGGATAAGCCCTAACCTCCTACAAGATAGCGAATTTGGCAAATTACTATTGCAGGCGGGATGGGATACCAAATACGCAAGAATGCTATTTTGGTTTATGGGGAGAATAGCCCCAATCATCGCCGCGATACTCTTATTTATATTTTTGATCACTACTGGAAAAAGTGTCATTGATGCATTTCTTAAGGCAGTCTTTATTTTCGCATTTATCTTTGTAAGCTCCAATATGATATTGCGCTGGCGTGCCAGATCAGTAGCAAAAGCCATTGTTAAAGAACTAATACCATTTTTACATATGTTACGTATGCTTTTTAATTCAGGGCTATCACTGGAGCATGCCTTAATTATTTTAGTAGAGCAATCGGGCAGCTTGTTTCCCCATCTTGCCCAGCAGCTACAACGCGTTTCAATCAATTTGCATGCAGGGCAAGATCAGGCAGACGCATTAGTACATATGGCTCAGTTGCTAGATATTCAAGAAGTGTCTGATGCGACCTCTATACTATTTCAGGTATCTAGATATGGCGGCAATATACAAGCCTCTTTAAGCAACTATATTGAACTCATTGAGACACGTCAGTTTTCTAGCTTGAGGGAGTACGTGAGCAAGCTGTCAGCAAAAATGAGTATCGTTATGATTGTTTTTATGTTCCCCGCACTCATTATTTTTATTGCTGGGCCAGGCGTCATTGGTATTGCGGACGCATTACGTGGAAGTTTCCATTAAATGAGAATAATCTAAATGTTAAAAAAAATCATTTTGCTAGGACTCATACTAATATCAACTGCCACTCAGCTTTCAATTGCAGCAGATAAATCTAAGGGCAACGCAGACCAAGCCTCACCTAATCGTACGGGCGCAGGCAGCTATCAGTGCCCTGAGTTAAAACCTGAGGAAACGACTAATCTAGAAATGGTGAACAAGGTGTTAGAAGAAAAAAAACCATACGCCGCATTAGCATTTATTGATTCATTCGATACACACTCACCACAACTTGAATTACTAAAGGCCAACAGCTTACGCAAGGTTGGCAGAGAAACCGAAGCTGAGATAATTTATACCAAACTGACTGAGAGCTGCATTGCCGCCTATGCTTACCAAGGATTGGGACTGATAAGTTACGCACGCAACAAGCCAGCTGATTCAGTTAAATACCTAAAACAGGCCACAAAATTACTTCCCATCAACGCGTACATCCGAAGCGATCACGGCTTTGCACTGATGCAAAGTGGAGACTACCCATCGGCATTGAATGAGTTTTTAACCGCAATTGAGCTAGACGATAGAAATACCCGCGCAAAATATAATCTTTTGGTGCTTTTATATAAAAGCAATCAATCAGATAAAGCTGATCAGTTTGCAAAGCGATACAAAATATCCGAGTCTGAGCTGCAAAAAATTCGCAATGATGCGCTTGGTAGTCAAACCAATGTCGCAGCAAAGACGGATGGTCAAATAAAAAAGTCTACCGGGGCGTGCATGAGCGACTCCGATGTGTGCACAGGGATACTTACGATGAAATTGGAGAATTATGCTTATGATTAATATACGGTACCTAAGTTATGGCTTGATATTACTATGGGCATTCTCGCCGTTACTAAAAGCCGATGAACCAAGCAATGCGGATGTCGCCCAGCCTAGTCCAATCAACAAAACCAACAGTGCAAAATTTGCAAATGGCAGCGCTACCAGTGCTTGGCTTGAGCTGCAACGATCAGGCAGCCAAGCATCACCATACAAACAATCTGTATCTGGGCCTGTCATGGAGAATATATATGAACGCTACAAAGCAAGCTTCAGTCACCCAATTCCAGATGCTAAAGAGCAGAGCGCACGCAGAACCAAATAAACCTAGTAAAAAAACAAGTAAAAGCCATCAAAAAGGCGCTATTGGTATTTTTGGTGTCCTTACCCTTTTATTAGTGGTGCTATTTACGGCATTAGCCGTTGATAGCGCTCGCTTATGGATGATCAAAAGACAACTGCAAAAAGTTGCCGACATGAGTGCCATAGAAGCCTCTAAAGCGCTTGGCTGCAATCCAGACATCGCACAAGTAATTGCCAGAGCACAACAAACTGCAACAGAAAATGGCTACACTGGCAATCTCACAAATACACCTAATATTGTTGAAATAGGTAATGTAAACACATCTGCTGGGCGACATCAATTTACTGCTGATGGCTCCCCGCGTGCAGTGCATGTGCGTGTGACAAGTCAGGTACCTTCAAGCTTGCTGGCACAAGGCTTCTACAGCAATCAGGTCATATTAAGTGCAGAAGCGGTCTCACTCCCTAGTATATCCATGGTCTCATTTGGTATTGGCACCACTGCGCTTAAACTGAATACTCAGGAATCTTTACTGCTTAATGGGCTATTAGGCGGTATGCTTGGTACGCCGATTAACCTAGATGTGCTGGATTACCAAGGGCTAGCTGATACAAAGCTCACACTACTTGATTTAATTCATGCGCAAGGGCAAGCGCTCTCTGTCGATGAAATATTGGATATGCCCTTTACGCAAAAAGAGTTACTGACACTCATTTCTAATGCGACTGGATTAAGAAATGACGCCATTCCAGATGCATTAAATGCAACCACAGCACTTGCCAATGCATCTATCAAAAACACGACCATCAGCTTAGGCCAAATTATAAAGATCAATCAAAACGTACAATCATCAGCCGCAACGGTTGGCATGAATCTTTTTTCCCTGCTCACCTCAGTGATTAGTTTATCTAACGGGCAAAATGCCATCACACTACCGGTTGGTGTAAACCTACCAGGTCTTGCAAGTGTAAATGCGATAGTTAAAGTCATTGAGCCCCAACAAATGGTGATTGGCTCTGTAGCAGATGCTAACGGCAACATTTGCAATACAGCCACTGCACGCAATGCTCAAATACGCGTCAATGTCGCGACACTCGTGACCGTACCTTTACTCGCCAAGGTTGATTTAAATCTAGGCGTGGAAGTGGCCAGCGGCAGTGCTTCACTCAGAAAAGTGGCAGCATTAGGCAATGCAACGGAATTAACATTTGACACCAACAGTAGCTTAGTCACAACTAAGCTTACGAATAATGCCGGGAATAAGGGAGCAATAGTCTCCACGTTACTAGGCATTGAACTAGCCGAAATTGGGCTAAATGTTACGCCTGAAGCATCCAGTTCAAACGTTGTTGTAGCACAGGCAGATTGGCCGATTGCAGAGAGCCTGCCTAAAACCATTAGTGTGAATAATGGCTTAGGCACAACCTTTGACCAATTACTTTCGTCATCACTCACCATTAAGCCGCTTGGACTGGATTTATTGGGAGTACTTAACCCTGTACTTAACACTCTAGTTAAACCACTTTTAGTCACCATTAGTAATTCAGTAATATCCCCGTTACTCAATGTATTTGGTATCAGTGTCAATAATATGGATATTATTGTCGATGACATTTCTTTGGGGAATCCATCCCCATTGGTCATATAAACATCAATAAGGGTATGCAAAACAGATGCATACCCTTTTCCCACTATGCAGCGGCAAGTAAATGCGTAACGCCGTCGTATGATTCAGAAACCTCAAGATACAGTGCTACCGCAGTCTCTACACCAATCACCACCGGAGGGCCAAGCCTTGAGGTGACTACGCCAGCACGTCTGAGTAATCGCTCAATGGCGGTGGTAGTCACCGTGACATAACGTTTGATTTTATGCTTTTTCCCATACGCCATCATTTCTTTAATTGATTCTTTAGTGAGTTTTGAAAACCCAAAACCAGAACCATCATCAGTCTCTATCGCAAACCTACTTAATTCCCATATATCTTTTGCCTCTGGCGCAGTTTGCCCATGCAAAAGCTCAGGAAATGAATCTTTGAGCATATAAGGGCCGCTCGTCGGCAGCACTCTCCAACAGCCACACAACTCTCCAGCATTAGACTTAATCAACATATACATAGGGTCTATTGCATCATAGCCATCAATTTCCATCCCACTTAATACTGGTACTTCCCATCCCATTCTATCTTTAAAGACTCTTGCACGTAATTTGTGCATCGCCCAAAGGTCTTCACTTTTGAAATGTTTCCTTTTGTTAATTTGAATATTCAGAGCCATGTTATACCCCCTATCAGTTGGTTACCCAGGAGGCATAAATATTTATGCTAATTGGCTAAATATGTAACTAGTAAAAGTACTAGGTATATTTATTTATTTGAAGTGGTAAATTCATAAAAAATAATAAAGAAATATTATTTATTTTATTAATTGACTATTAATAGATTAGGAATTGTGAAATGAATAGTGATCAAAAATCTTTAAGCATCACGGCTGAAACCTTAAAAGACTTAAGGGTAAAACGGCGTGAAAATCAAACCAAATTCTGGCAACGATTCGGTGTGACGCAATCAAGAGGCAGCAGATTTGAGCTGGGGAAGGAAATTCCACCGCCGGTGACGATTTTAATAAAACTGTATGTCGAAGGTGTGATTCAAGATGGCGACTTAAAAAGAGCCAGAAGGAAAGTTGCGGTTTAAAATTAGGGCTGAATAATACCCAGCTTGATAGCCTTGATGATTGCCTGCTGAATAGTCGTGGTATTGAATTTATGCCTGATATTTGACATATGGAAATTAATTGTCGACTGTGAGCAATTAAGGATTTTAGACTCCTCCCAAGCTGATTTCCCAGCCATCGCCCACTTCAAAACCTCAAGCTCTCTTGGGGTTAGTGAAATATCTTTAGACCCATTGTCATGAACAAATTTCTTAGAGGACTCAAACGCGTAATCTCTAATTAAAGTTAATAGCGGCATCGCATTCAGTAAATCTTTCCTTGAACTGGGGTTCGCCAGTGCTTCAGAAACAAAAGAAAACATTCCGAATTCGCCATTCGCCCCGTGAATCGGCAAAATAACGCCATACCTCAACCCATAACTCGTTGCTTCTTCATACATATTTTCTTGGGCGGGATTTGTAAATGCTTCAGGCGTCCATACCAGAGGAATCGTACTATTCAGGCAATGACCTACAGTAGGATCTACATAACCAAGTTTATTTGCATCATAAGTACTACGCCAATCGGACGAGTAATTGCTTCTCAGGAACGCATTTTCTATTGGCTCGTATTTGCTTTTAAGCACGGCAAATAAACTTTGCTCAAATCCCTGCTCTTTAGCCAAATCAAAAATTTGTTGGCTCCAGACCTCGTCAGAGTCTGATTGAAGTAACGTTGCAAACTCTTCAAAGATAGGCAATGCGTTCATATTTATTGTCAGGCATATTGTTATTATTTAACGAATAAATAACCTTCGCGCTAATCAAAGCAATTACGCCACCATATTACTATTAATTTTAATTAAGGTGTCTTATATAAAACATCTTAATATGCGCCAGTAACTTAACAATTAAGATAACTCAATTTTTAAAACCGAAAATTGTTTTCTCAAACCAAGATTGCGTATAAAATAGGCAACTTTCGCGTTCGAGAAATACACTAGTGCAAATCGGGAATCACATCTTAAAAAACAACCTAGTTGTCGCACCCATGGCGGGCGTGACTGATAGGCCTTTCCGCCAGCTTTGCAAAAAGATGGGGGCAGGCTTGGCTGTATCCGAGATGGTCACCTCTAACTCACTACTGTACGGCAGTGAAAAAACCAAACGTCGTGCCAACCACGAAGGTGAAGTTAACCCGATTTCTGTGCAAATTGCTGGTGCAGACCCGCAAATGATGGCCGAAGCCGCCAAACACAATGTAGATAATGGTGCGCAAATCATCGATATCAACATGGGTTGCCCGGCTAAAAAAATCTGTAATGTGATGGCTGGCTCTGCGTTACTGAAAGATGAGCCTTTAGTCGCACAAATTCTGCGCGCGGTAGTTGCTGCAGTTGATGTACCAGTCACCCTAAAAATCCGTACGGGTTGGGACAAGCAAAACCGCAATGCAATTCAAATTGCAAAAATGGCTGAAGACTTAGGCGTACAAGCACTGGCTATGCATGGCCGCACCCGCGCATGCGCTTACATGGGTGACGCAGAGTACGACACAATTGCCGCAGTCAAACAAGCGATCAAGATTCCACTCATTGCTAATGGCGACATCACTACTCCTGAAAAAGCAAAGTTTGTATTAGATTACACCGGTGCCGATGCGGTGATGATAGGCCGTGCCGCACAAGGCCGCCCGTGGATATTCCGCGAAATTGAGCACTACCTCACGACCGGCACGCATATGCTACCGCCTACCGTAGACGAAATCCATGCCGTGATGCTAGAGCATCTGCATGATTTATATGAGTTTTATGGCGACCTGACTGGTATGCGTATGGCACGTAAGCACATCTCATGGTACACCAAAGGTTTAGCCGGCTCTGCACAGTTCCGCCACAGCATGAACACCCTGCAGACCATAGAATTACAATTACAAGCAATTAATGACTTTTTTGTTGAACTGAAAACAAAAAATGAACGCTTGGTTTACATTGATAATGACGCAGATGACGCAAGTCCAGACGCGTCTTCAGCATTAGCAGCCTAGGAACTTCTATGTCAGAAAATTGTAAGCTCAGCCAAGCAGTGCAAGAGTCTTTAGATGATTATTTTACGCATCTAGAAGGCGAACCGCCCCATGCCGTTTACGACATGGTATTGGGCTGCGTAGAAAAACCGCTGCTTAACTACATCATGCACAAAGTGGGTGGTAATCAAAGCAAGGCAGCCGAGATACTAGACATCAATCGTAATACCCTGCGTAAAAAACTTCAGCAGTACAAGATCGAATAGAACAAGCACGCAACACGCACTTTTTATCCAATCTTGCATTCTGGGTAATTAAGTTTAGCGGCAGTTTAGCCAGCCAAATTTGATTATCAGGAAACAACCAGCGGCAAAAATTTAACGTGTATTGGCAAATAGCTGATACAGCCTATCATTTGTATTATGGAATAATTTTATGGCAACTACTAAACGTGCGCTTATTAGCGTTTCTGATAAAACCGGCATTATTGATTTTGCAAAAGGCTTGCAAGCTTTAGGCATTGAAATTTTATCGACTGGCGGCACCGCTAAACTATTCCGTGACAATGACATTCCTGTCGTTGAAGTAAGTGATTACACAGGCTTCCCTGAAATGTTAGACGGCCGCGTGAAAACGCTGCATCCAAAAGTACATGGCGGTATTTTAGGTCGTCGTGATTTACCAGAACACGTATCAGCAATGCAAGCGCAAGACATCCCTAACATTGATATGGTCGTGGTAAATCTATATCCGTTTGAAGCCACAGTAGCCAACCCAAACTGCACTCTGGAAGATGCGATTGAAAACATCGACATTGGCGGCCCGGCGATGGTACGTTCAGCTGCAAAAAACTGGAAAGACGTTGCTGTAGTGACCGACGCCAGCCAATATGCAGATGTGCTACGTGAACTACAAAGCACAGGCGGCGCAACCAGCCAAGCCACAAAATTTGCTTTATCTGTTGCCGCATTCAACCGCATCAGCAACTACGATGGCGCCATCAGCGACTACCTCTCTAGCTTCAATGCTGACGGTTCACGCAACCCTTACCCAGCACAGGTAAACAGCCGCTTTGTAAAACTGCAAGACTTACGCTACGGTGAGAACCCACACCAAAGCGCAGCGTTCTACCGCGACACAAACCCAGCACCAGGCTCTTTGGTGACAGCATTGCAGCTGCAAGGTAAAGAGTTAAGCTACAACAACATTGCCGACGCCGATGCAGCATGGGAAGCAGTGAAGAGCTTTGATTCAAGCGCATGCGTGATAGTGAAGCATGCCAATCCATGCGGCGTAGCACTAGGTAAAGATGCACTAGAGGCTTATAGCAAAGCATTCCAAACTGATCCTACTTCAGCATTTGGCGGCATTATCGCTTTCAACACTACGTTAGATAAAGCGGCGGCCGAGGCTGTAAGCAAGCAATTTGTAGAGGTATTAATCGCCCCTGACTACACCGCGGAAGCGCTGGCGATATTCAGTGCCAAAGCCAATGTACGCGTACTGAAAATCGCATTACCAGAAGGTGGCGATACAGCGTGGGCACAAGGTCGCAACTCACACGACACTAAACGCATCGGTTCTGGCTTACTGATTCAAACTGCAGACAACCACGAAATCAGCGTTAGCGACTTAAAAATCGTCAGCAAAAAACAACCGACACCTGAGCAATTGCAAGACATGCTATTTGCTTGGCGCGTTGCAAAATACGTTAAATCAAACGCGATTGTATTCTGCGGTAACAGCATGACACTAGGCGTAGGCGCAGGCCAAATGAGCCGTGTAGACAGCACCAAGATTGCAGCGATTAAAGCGCAAAATGCTGGCCTCACTTTGAAAAACTCAGTAGTAGCTTCTGATGCGTTCTTCCCGTTCCGCGATGGTATTGATGTACTGGCAGAAGCTGGTGCAGCTTGCGTGATTCACCCAGGTGGCAGCATGCGCGATGAAGAAGTGATTGCCGCAGCTGATGAGCATGGTTTGGTAATGGTAGTGACGGGTATTCGCCACTTTAGGCACTAAACAATTATTAAAAATAATACGTTCGTTCTTCTTTTTGCCACAGCCTGTGTCACAACTGGTTGTGGCGAAAGATTTTTAAGGGTTTCAAATACATGAAAATTTTAGTCATCGGTGGTGGTGGTCGTGAACATGCCCTCGCCTGGAAAGTTACTCACAACAAAGAGGTAAGCCGTGTTTATGTAGCGCCAGGCAATGCAGGCACCGCATTAAACCCGGACATGGTCAATATACCAATTACTGCAGTTGATGATTTAGTTAAATTCGCGCAAGACGAACAAATTTACCTCACCATTGTTGGCCCAGAAGCCCCCCTCTCTCAAGGCGTTGTTGATGCATTCCGCGCCGCTGGTTTAAAGATTTTTGGCCCGACCAAAGCCGCTGCACAATTAGAATCCTCTAAAGACTACGCCAAAGCTTTTATGATGCGTCACAGCATCCCCACCGCAGCCTACGGCACATTTACTGACGCCAAGCTTGCGCATGACTACGTGAAGCAACAAGGCGCCCCTATCGTGATTAAGGCTGATGGACTAGCCGCGGGCAAAGGTGTGGTCGTTGCCATGAATGAAGACGAAGCCCATGCCGCGATTGATGCCATGTTGGAAGACAACAAACTAGGCGCCGCAGGTGCACGTGTGGTGATTGAAGAGTTCTTAGAAGGCGAAGAAGCCAGCTTTATGGTGATGGTAGATGGTAAGAATATTTTAGCGCTTGCTACCAGCCAAGACCACAAACGCCTGCTAGACGCAGACCAAGGACCTAACACTGGCGGTATGGGTGCTTACTCACCCGCACCGGTAGTCACCCCAGCCATCCATGCCAAAGTAATGCGTGAGATTATCAAGCCTACCGTGGAAGGCATGGCGAAAGACGGCATTCCGTACACTGGCTTTTTATACGCAGGTTTAATGATCAGCCCCAATGGCGATGTGAAGACTTTAGAGTTTAACTGCCGCATGGGCGACCCAGAAACCCAGCCTATCATGATGCGCTTAAAGAGCGATTTAGTTGGTTTAATGGAGCATGCAGTGAACGGCACCTTAGACCGTGCTGAAGCTGAGTGGGACAGACGTGTAGCGCTAGGCGTGGTCATGGCATCTGCTAACTACCCAGAAACACCAAGGTTAGGCGATGAAATTACCGGCCTCACCAATCAATTGGCAGATACGCATATATTCCACGCCGGTACTGCACAAAAAGATGGCAAAGTGGTGACTAGCGGCGGTCGCGTACTATGTGTGACTGCCCTAGGCGAGACCGTAAAGTATGCACAACAACAAGCCTACCAAGCCATGAAAGAAATTAAGTTTGATGGCGCACAATTCCGCACCGATATCGGCTATCGCGCCATCAAGAGTTAGGATCTAAGCTTACATCATGAACACTCAAGACGTTTTTAGCTACTTACAAAACCTGCAAGCCAAGATTGTAGAAGCCATTGAATTAGTAGATGGTAAAAACTTTCTGCAAGATAGCTGGCAACGTCCTGAAGGCGGTGGCGGCACCTCTTGCCTGCTTGAAGAAGGCAACGTATTTGAACGTGCTGGTGTAGGTTTTTCTCACGTATTAGGCACCAAACTACCACCGGCCGCCAGTGTGGCACATCCAGAGGCAGCAGGCCGCCCTTGGGAAGCGATGGGGGTCTCGTTAGTGTTTCACCCACGCAATCCGTATGTGCCTACCGTACATATGAACGTACGCTTTTTTGTAGCCAAAGCACAAAATGCCAGTGAGCAGGATATCTGGTGGTTTGGCGGCGGGATGGATTTAACTCCTTACTATGGCTTTAGTGAAGATGCTGAGCATTTTCACCGTACCAACAAAACCGTATTAGATGCGTTTGATACCAGCTATTACCCTAAATTCAAAAAAGAATGTGACGACTACTTCTTCTTAAAACACCGTCAGGAACCTCGTGGTATCGGCGGCATTTTTTATGATGACTTTAGCGAGCTTGGTTTTGAGCGTAGCTTTGATTTCCATCGCGCAGTAGGTGATGCGTTTTTACAAGCCTACTTGCCAATCGTGCAGCGCCGTAAAGACACACCTTACGGCGAACGCGAACGTGATTTCCAGGCTTATCGCCGCGGACGCTACGTAGAGTTCAACCTCATTTATGACCGTGGCACAATTTTCGGCCTGCAATCAAACGGCCGCACTGAATCCATTCTGCTTTCCATGCCGCCGATTGTAAAATGGCGCTATGACTGGAAACCAGAAAGCGGCAGCCCAGAAGCTAAACTCTACACTGACTTTCTTATTGCGAAAGACTGGCTCTCCCTTAACCAGTAGGCATTTATGAACATCTCAACCCCAGTCAATATTTCTACTCAGGCACGCACACTAGCGAAAGATTTACTTAATTTTATTGACCTTAGCCCTAGCCCTTGGCACGCGGTTGAGCAGATTGTACAGCAGCTTTTAAGTACAGGGTTTACCAAACTGGACGAAACCCAAGCTTGGCAACTAAGCACAGGTAAGCGCTACTTTGTCGTGCGTGGTGGTGCATCCATCATTGCTTTCACGCTCGGTAGCAAGCCACTACCCGATGCCGGCTTTCGCATGGTGGGCGCGCATACAGACTCCCCTAGCCTAAGACTCAAACCTAAAGCCGCTTATGAAACTGACGGCCTATTGCGTATAGGCGTAGAAGTCTACGGCGGGCCAATTCTAGCAACGTTTACCGACCGTGATTTAAGCATTGCCGGGCGTGTCACCGTACGCACCGAAACTGATCACGCCATCAAACTACTCAAGTTTGATGATGCACTGATGCGCCTACCCAACTTGGCGATTCATATGAACCGCGAAGTCAATGAAAAAGGCCTGAAACTCAACAAACAAACTGAGCTGCCACTATTGTTTGGTGAAAGTGCCGCAGGCGTTGAAGCTGAACAGCAGTTTTTAGCATACATTGCTGCAGCCCTTAACATTGCACCACAAGACATACTGACGTTTGAATTTAATGTGTTTGATACGCAAAAAGGCAGTTTCTGGGGCGCAAACCAAGAGTTCATCACCAATAGCCAGCTGGATAACCTTGCCTCCTGCCACGCAGCGGTTACCGCCCTGCTTAATGCTAGCAATCAAGAATCCAGCAACATTTGTGCGCTATTTGATCATGAAGAAGTTGGCAGTGAAAGCGCTACTGGCGCAAGCGGCAGCTTCTTATCTGATGTGATCAACCGCATCACCGCCAACATAGGCTTGAGCGAGGAAGAGCGCTTACGTGCTTTGGCACAAAGCTTTTTTGTCAGCGCAGATATGGCACATGCATATCACCCTAATCATGCGGGCGCTTATGAGCCTTGCCACCATGTAATGGTCAACCAAGGCCCGGTGATTAAAACCAACGCCAATCAGCGCTATGCAACGAATGCAGACACCGCCGCGCGCTTCATCTCGCTATGCGAACGTGCAAAAGTGCCATTTCAACAGTACTCGCACCGCACTGACCTAGGCTGCGGCAGTACCATTGGGCCGATTCTTGCTTCTGGTTTAGGGGTTGCCAGTGTGGATGTTGGTTCGCCGATGTGGGCCATGCACAGCATTAGGGAAAGCGCCGGCGTCCTTGATCACCATTACATGATTGAGGCGCTGAGTACGTTGTTTAATAGCTAGTTAATCGCTAGCGATGATTGACCATCACTTGTTTAATGTTTAGCATCCATTAACAGTGCATAACCGATTCATCGTCATCGGTTATGCATAAAGTAATACACTAAAAGGATACCCGTTATGCTCAAGCAGCTACTAAGAACTAAAATAATCAGCGCTCACGCAGATAGCGAGCTTAAAAAATGTTTATCAGCATTTGATTTAGCGCTCTTAGGTATAGGCTGTGCCATCGGCACAGGTATCTTTGTATTAACTGGCATCGCGGCTGCCACGCAGTCTGGTCCCGCCGTTGTACTCTCGTTTATTATTGCCGGCGTTGCATCAGGGTTTGCCGCACTCGCCTACGCCGAACTAGCTGCCTCAGTTGGCGGATCAGGTAGCGCTTATGGCTATAGCTATGTGGCATTTGGCGAATTTATCGCATGGATTATGGGCTGGATTCTACTGCTAGAATACGGCGTTGGTGCCGCGGCCGTTGCCAATGGCTGGGCTGGCTACTTTATCAATACCCTCACCAACTTCAATGTGCATCTGCCTGAAGCTATAACCAAGGCACCAGTCATGGGTGGGATTATCAACCTGCCTGCTTTTGCTATTATCTGGATACTCACCATTCTGTTAATGATAGGCGTAAAAGAAAGCGCTCGCTTTAACAACATTATCGTGATTATCAAGCTATCAACCATTGCCATTTTTATTGCGTTAGCTTCTGCCCACCTCAATACTGATAACTGGCAGCCATTTATGCCGTTCGGTTGGTTTAGCACCTTGGAAGACGGTAGAAACATAGGCGTATTAGCTGGTGCTTCCCTCGTGTTTTTCGCTTATTTTGGCTTTGATGCAGTGTCTACCGCCGCTGAAGAAGCAAAAAACCCGCAACGCGATTTACCTATCGGCCTACTCAGCTCACTCGTATTCTGCACTATCGTGTATATCGTGGTATCAGGCTTACTCACGGGTATCGTACCTTATACAGAACTAAACGTAGCATCTCCAGTTGCCTATGCGTTGACTAGAATTGGTCATACCTGGTCATCTACCTTAGTAGCGACCGGCGTACTTGCAGGCCTGATTACCGTGCTATTAGTACTGCTTTACGGCTTAACTCGCATCCTGTTCTCTATGAGCCGTGACGGACTCATTTCCCCTATATTTTCCAAGGTAAATCCGGATCGCAAAACACCCACTAGAATCATTCTTATGTGCGGTTTTGTCGTGTCGCTAGTGGCAGGGTTTATTCCGCTAGGTCAACTCGCAGAAACAGTGAACATAGGCACGCTGGCAAGCTTTGTCATGGTATGCGTGGGTGTGGTGGTACTGCGTATTCGCCAACCTAATTTGCACCGCCCATTCAAAAACCCATGGAACCCACTGATTCCGGTGTTGGGCATCATCTCCTGTGGCGCATTAATGTCATTCCTGCCTGCAAGCACTTGGATTAGATTCGGCACTTGGATATTAGTAGGTATCGTGTTTTACTTTGTTTATTCTATGCATCACAGTAAATTGAACTTACTGCATAAACATAAAGTGTAGCTATCAACGTAAAATACTTACTCACAGGTAATAAAAAAGCCAGCTTTTTGAGCTGGCTTTTTTTATGTGACAAGCGATTAAATTTTATTCAAAAGCTCGAGCAAGTAATTAGAGTGACAACACCCATTCAACGATTGTTTTGATGTCAGCTTCTTTAACTTGTGCACCCATTGGTGGCATTGGCATTGGGCCCCAAACACCGCTACCGCCTTTTTTAACTTTTTCAACTAGCTTTGCTTCTGCAGTTTTGTCACCCTTGTATTTAGCCGCAACATCTTTGTAAGCTGGGCCTAATACTTTTTTATCTACTGAGTGACATGCTAGACAGCCACTTTTTTGTGCTAAAGCTTCAGCAGCCTTTGCATCTACCGCAGCACCTGCTTGCGCAGTAAGCAACATAGAACCAGCAGTAGCGATTGTTAATAATAAAGCTTTCATGCTATCTCCTTGAATTAACGCTTAATAATAGTAGTTATAAATTTTACAACTCGCATATCATACTCATAATTTGACTTATGACAAGTGAGTTAAATCAAATCTATCTCAACCAATTAAAATATTCAGAATTTTAAGCAATTAAAATAAATTTGCAGTACCTAGGGTACACTCAACGTGCCTACAATGGCACGCGTTGACAACGCAGTAAAATAAAAAAACTAAAGTTAATTACAGTGCTTCCACGCTATATTCAACCGACATGGTATGCGTTCTGTTTGGGCTAATCACCACAGAGTTTTCTAATGCATTAGCGGTTTCTACACACACAGTTTTACGCCACTCGTCTGCATCACCCATGTCACCCATCGCATGCGCTTTTTCAGCACCAGGGCTCCATACAACGGTAGTATCACTGCCAGATTTACCCACACGTACGACTCGGTTATAAACTGGGTCATGGATTAAACAGTCTGAATTATGGTCCAGATAAACACGGTCAAACTCACCATCAAACTTCAGCACATTGTGCTCTACGTAGCGTCGGTATTGGCGTAACTTATCCGCATACAGGCAATCTTGCAGACCTGTCACGCGCACATTGCCTACATCACTCACGTTAAGATAAGTGTGGAATGCCTCGCCAATTAAGAACGGATGGTCAGATTTATTTGTGGTAGCCAAGTCAATTTTCAAACGCTTACCGATAGTCACCATCATGGTGAGTACGTATGAGTAAGAAAGCTGTCTTTTTGCCTCTGGCGTTTCTATCATTTGCAACACAATGCGCGTTGCGCCTGTATCTGTTGAATCTACATCCACCAATTGCCATGGAATCACCCTTGCGAAGCCATGCGGGCACAAGGTGCTATCTGTTGGGTGCGCGCCAAACCAAGGCCAACAAATAGGCACACCACCACGTATCGAGCGGCCTTTTACATAGCGTGCATGGTCAGAAAGCCAAAGTACTGGCTGTTTTTCAGCTTTTGGCTGCCATTGCATCACGTGCCCGCCTTGCAACGCGATTTTTGCAGTGGCTAATGGGTTGTCTATCTCTAAATATTGCAGACCATTTTCGTCTTCAGTCACGGTCACATGAGGGTGCAGCGTTGAGCAGCCCTGTCCGTCTTTTTTTCTAAAGATATGGTCTTCTAATGAATCTAATGTCATACATTACCTTATCAATTACTCACTTTAGGTGCTACTGATCAAAGTGATTTTTAATCTGAATAAATTATTTCTCAATTTGAGAAACATCACGCACTGCACCACGTGCAGCACTAGTGCTCATTGCGGCATAGGCACGCAATGCCGGTGAAACTGCTCTCACACGGTTAACCGGTTTCCAGGCGTCTTTGCCTTTATCTTCCATTTTGGCGCGGCGGTGCGCCATTTCTTCATCAGTAATTACTAGATGAATGGTACGGTTTGGAATATCGATTTCAATCGTGTCGTTTTCTTGCACCAAGCCTATTGCGCCGCCTTCAGCTGCTTCTGGCGACGCATGGCCGATACTCAAACCAGAAGTACCGCCTGAGAAACGTCCATCAGTCAGCAACGCACATGCTTTACCTAAACCTTTAGATTTTAAGTATGAGGTTGGGTAAAGCATTTCCTGCATGCCAGGGCCGCCGCGTGGGCCTTCGTAGCGAATCACTACTACATCACCCGCTACAATTTTATCGGCAAGAATCGCTTCTACTGAAGCGTCTTGGCTTTCAAAAATACGCGCACGACCGGTAAATTTCAAAATGCTGTCATCCACACCCGCAGTTTTTACGATACAGCCATCTAACGCGATGTTGCCGTAGAGCACTGCCAAACCGCCGTCTTGTGAGTAAGCATGTGCTTTATCACGAATACAGCCTTCGCTTCTGTCATCATCCAGCGTTGGGTAAAGCATGCTTTGTGAAAACGCGATGGTGGTTGAAATGCCGCCAGGCGCTGCACGGAAGAATTTCTTCACATCCTCATTTTTGGTGACTTTAATATCCCATTCGTTGAGTGCATCACCCAAGCTTGGGCTATGTACCATTGGTGTATCACGGTGAATCACACCAGCACGATCAAGCTCACCTAAAATACCCATTACGCCACCTGCACGGTGCACGTCTTCCATATGGTATTTAGCCGTTGCTGGCGCCACCTTGCTTACGCATGGCACTTTACGTGAGATGCGGTCAATATCACTCATGGTGAAATCTAAACCAGCTTCATGTGCTGCAGCTAGCAAGTGCAATACTGTGTTGGTAGAGCCACCCATTGCTACGTCTAAGCTCATTGCGTTTTCAAACGCTTTCATGTTAGCGATGCTGCGTGGCAATACGGTGTAGTCATCTTGCTCGTAATGGCGTTTTGCAAGGTCTACAATCAAACGGCCGGCTTTTAAGAACAATTCTTTACGTGCGGCATGTGTGGCCAAGGTTGAACCATTACCTGGTAAGCTCAAACCTAACGCTTCAGTTAAGCAGTTCATTGAGTTAGCAGTAAACATACCAGAGCAAGAACCACAGGTAGGACAAGCTGAACGCTCAATCGCGTCAGCCTCGGCATCACTCACATTGCTATCTGCCGCGGCTACCATAGCATCCACTAAGTCTAGCTTATGCGTGTTGCCACCCCAGTTCACTTTACCAGCTTCCATTGGGCCGCCTGATACAAATACAACGGGGATATTCAAACGCAAAGCAGCCATCAGCATACCCGGCGTGATTTTGTCGCAGTTTGAGATACATACAAGCGCATCTGCACAGTGTGCATTCACCATGTATTCAACGCTGTCTGCAATTAAATCGCGGCTAGGTAAGCTATACAGCATACCGCCATGGCCCATTGCAATACCGTCATCCACAGCAATGGTATTAAATTCTTTAGCCACGCCGCCTGCTTTTTCAATTTCACGGGCAACTAGCTGGCCCATGTCTTTTAAATGTACGTGGCCCGGCACAAATTGCGTAAACGAGTTAGCCACCGCAATAATCGGTTTATCAAAGTCGCCGTCTTTCATGCCAGTGGCACGCCATAGTGCGCGCGCACCCGCCATGTTACGGCCGTGAGTAGTGGTATGTGAACGATAAACTGGCATGATAAAAATCCGTAAAAAAATGATTAATAGATAAAGTATGATTTTAGACTAGCTAGCGCCAACTAGCCAAAGAAATGTGAAAGAAACGTATGATTTCATTATACAAAAGTACTAAAACCTACGCCAACGCCTTATAAAGCGTCAAGTGGACTGCCCACCCCGCGCCCACCCTTGTTAAGCACATGCGTATAAATCATGGTGGTAGCAACGTCGCTATGCCCTAATAACTCCTGCACGGTGCGAATATCGTAACCGCTCTCAAACAATTGATAGTCGCAGCTCTGATCCGTCATTCAAGTGAGTTTACCTTTCTTTACAATTTTTCTCTGTTGTCAGCATTTTCCATGCATAAGGTTTATTGTATCCTTTGCTCTAACCAACCATTCAAGCGGGACTGGCTAAAGTATGCCCCTTAATTCAAACTTTAGGCAAAAGGAGTACTAATTGGACTTGCAAAGCACAACAGTAAAGTTAGCTCATCCAGGTAAGCGATTCCAAGGTCAATTTATTGATGGTTTAATCGCCTACATATTGGGTGCTATTGCTTTCTACCTATTACATACAATCATCGGTAAAGAAGCTTCTTTTCTTGTAGCAGTCATAATTGCTCTAACTTACTTTCTCTTTTCAGACGCACTGCCAAATGGTCAAAGCATCGGAAAAAAACTCTTAAATATAAAGGTCGTTAATAAAGAAACAATGCAACCATGTTCATTGGTTCAGTCACTTTTAAGAAATATTACCTTTCCGCTTGGTATTTTTGATTGGGTGTTTATATTTTTTGGCTCACACCGTAGGCTAGGTGACTTCATGGCATCTACTATTGTAGTAAAAATGTAATGAGCATCTTGCCTAACCAATCATTCAAGCGAGACCTGCTAAAGCGTGTCTCTTAACTCAAACGTTAGATATTTTTAAGAAAAATTACGAATGAAAAAAATTATTTATGCATGTTTACTTTCAAGCTTAGTTTTATTAACGGGTTGCGTTAACCCCACTCTAGTAAAAGTTCCTTACGACAAACCAGCAACCGTAACTTCAGACAAGAAAGCTTCGATTCAACTAATGACTGGAGTTGTGGAAGGTGCAAGTGGTACTACTTTGATGTATGGTGGGCCAGGAGTTTACATTCCAATTTCAACTGGGCCTATTCCAGAATTACAGTTCAACCTCAAAGACCAGCAAGTTTTTGCAATCTCTTTAAAAGACGAGCTAAATAGACTTAACATTTTGAATGTTTTGGAAGTTTCAGAGCAAAAAGTAAATACAGATAATATGGTCATTCAGTTGGTGTTTGCCCAAACCAGTCACAATCCCCACATGCAAGAATACTTCTTAAATGTGGGCATGCAACTGCAATTGGGCAATAAAACCTTTGCAAAGCGATACGAAGTAATATCTTCAGAAGGCGAGACAGTGTGGACAAAATTAAACACCAACGCAGCTGAGGGCAAAATGTTTGCCGCAAAAAAACTAATGTTAAAAATATTGCCAGATATTCAAGCATTCGTTGAAACAGTTAAGTAATATCTAACCCATCATTAAGCGGGACGCCTAACGGCGCCTCTTAATTCAAACGTTAGGCTTTTAGGAGAAAGCATGTCAGATACATCACAAGAATTTGAATACAATATCTCTAAAGTACAACTTCTTCTTATGGTTGCAGTCTCGACAGCCTTACCTTTTCTGATGGCGTGGATGGCCGAAGATAACCAAAAAGGATTACGCCTATTCCATATAATTACTTTCTCACAAAATGATGCAACATCATTTTATAGGGGCATGGCAATGCTATGCGGAATAGCAGCATTGTTTGTTATTTTCACGGTGTTTAGCAGCTTACGTCACCCAAAACAAGTTGAACTACACGCAACCCATGCAAACTTACCAAAAGCATCAATGTTTGGTGGGCAATTAAATATCCCCTACAACTTAATCACAAATATTTCACGAAGAACGATTTCCGCAACTCAGGAGATGGTCGTGATTAAATCAACCGTAGGCGAATCTCGTCTTATTGCATCTCAATTTAAAGGCTTACTGGGGTATCAAGACTTTTTATCTGCACTTTCGGCAAAAATAAGCCTAACCCATCCATCAAGTGGGACGCCTAAAGGCGCTCCTTAATTCAAACGCTATGGCTATGAGAAAATTCTTGAATGAAACCTAGAGTTACCGTAATCACTATTGGTGTTGATGACCTCGAAAAATCCCTGCGCTTTTATCGAGAAGGGCTTGGATTTCCTACTGAAGGTATTGTCGGTAAAGAGTTTGAGTATGGTGCGGTTGTTTTTATTCAGCTCCAAGACGGGTTACGTCTTGCTCTTTGGCCAAGAAAAAGCATTTCGCACGATTCAGGACTTTCAGTTGCACCAGCTAGCCCAACTGAAATGACGCTAGGGCATAACGTATCCTCAAGGGCAGAGGTTGATGCAGTGATGGAACAGGCCAAATCAGCAGGTGCTGTTGTGGTTAAGTCTGCACATGACACATTCTGGGGTGGTTATTCTGGATACTTTCAAGACCCGGATGGCCACCTTTGGGAGGTTGTATGGAATCCGCAGTGGGAAGAGTAATAGTCAGGCACAACGCACCCCTCAACCTGCGCGTGCACAAGCCAGCAACACTTAATGCAAACATTAGAGACTACAAATGCCTCAACTCGATACTATCGTAACTTTTTTCGGGCTCTCGCTTTTGCTTGGGCTCACTCCCGGCCCAGATAATCTCTTTGTTGTAATGCAGACTGCTACGAATGGCCGCAAGGCGGGATTCTTGGTAGTGCTTGGTTTGTGTACAGGGTTAGTCGCCCACACGGCTGCGGTAGCGCTCGGCTTAGCTGCGGTCTTTGCCGCATCGGCCTCAGCCTTTACTGCACTCAAGTTTGTGGGGGCAGCCTATCTTGCATACCTCGCGTGGCAGGCATATCGGGCACCGGTTGGCAGGCAAAGTCAGACAGGTACTATGCGCGTGCCGCTTACACAGCTGTATTTAAGAGGCATCGTCATGAACATCACCAACCCTAAGGTTGTGTTGTTCTTTCTTGCCTTTCTGCCCCAGTTCACTGATCCGAAACTTGGCTCCATCGCGCTCCAGGTGTCTTGGTTCGGTTTCACTTTCATCATCGCAACCCTCGTTGCTTTTGGAAGCATTGTCTATATGGCCGCTATTTTTGGAACATTGATGAGCAGTTCCGCGCGATTTCAAAGAGTGCTGAACCGCATTGCTGCGATGGTGTTCTTGGGGCTTGCGCTGCGCCTTGCCTTAACTGAGCGCTGAATACGCATCCCCTTCCAAGCGGCACACCAACCCGCACAAGCTGGTAAACTCAAAACATTAAGTCTTTTGCAATCACTTCCAAGTAATATAACAACTAAGCTACATAACAAAAAAGGAACGCAACATGGCAAAAAAAGTAATTATTCAGCACCCAGTTAATGGCCTCACTAGAAACGGCTACTTTGGATATAGTTGGACATATCTGTTTTTTGGCTGGTTAGTGCCTTTATTCAGGGGTGAACTGGGTGTTGCTGCCTTACATATGCTGTTCACACTGTTCACTTTTGGTTTATGGCAGCTGATTGTTTCCTTTTTATACAATAAACAGTACATGACGAGAATGTTAGAAAAAGGCTATGTATTAAAAGATTCTGAGCAAACAATGGCTGAGGCCAGAGCGTGCCTGAACATTGCGCAAGTATAAGCTTATTACCGAGCTCCCCACCAAGAGAATATTCCAGTTCTCTTGGTTAATGTAAAACCACATAAGCGCAACTAAGTCATTGTGAACTCACAAAACTTAGGTAAAATCTCACTTCTATTCAATTGATGTTAGCGCTCATGTTTGTTCACCCCCAGTTTGACCCTATTGCAATTCACCTTGGTAGTTTTGGTATCCATTGGTATGGCTTAATGTACTTGCTTGGATTCCTAGCGTTTTTAGCGTTAGGTAAATACCAAATCAATCACAGAAGATGGCATGGCTGGACCATGCAAATGCTTGATGATGCACTGTTTTTTGGTGCATTAGGCGTGATCATTGGCGGGCGCTTAGGCTACGTGCTGTTTTACCAATTAAGCTATTTTAGCAGCCACCCCACAGAGATTTTTGCAGTGTGGCAAGGCGGCATGAGCTTTCATGGCGGCTTCTTAGGCGTGCTTGTTGCCATGTGGCTTTTTGGCAGAAAGTATCCGCAAAACTGGCTAAAAATTATGGATTTTATTGCGCCATTAGTGCCAATTGGTCTAGGTGCTGGCCGCATGGGTAACTTCATCAATGCAGAGTTATGGGGCAGAGTCACCAACGCGCCATTTGGCATGATTTTCCCTAAAGTAGATACCGCATTACGCCATCCATCACAGCTCTATGAGTTTGCACTTGAGGGTGTGCTGTTGTTTTTAATCCTTTGGATATACTCTGCAAAACGACGTGCAACAGGCACTATTTCAGCTTTATTCTTAATCGGTTACGGTAGCTTTAGATTTATTGTGGAATACACACGTGAGCCAGACGATTACTTAGGTTTACTCTCTATGGGCTTAAGTATGGGGCAATGGCTAAGCTTGCCGATGATTTTAATTGGCGTGGTGATGTTTGCTGTATGCAACAAAAAACGTGGCTTCTAGGTACTGATCGCATATTAACAACGTAATTCAACAACTCTAGCTCAGTGGTGTACTTTACCTTCTGCTTCAAGGTACACCTACTGGCTTGCATACCCTTTATTACCTCCCAACCTTCAGTTAACAATTGTTAACTTGGCGCAGCTAATCATTAGGCTTATTATTTGACGGGTTATTTATCTGCCAATGTAAGGAGCCCCATGATTAAGAAACTTCTAAAACATGTGTTTTTTAGAAAACATCAATCGGCTAACACGCCTCAGGTAAACCCAGAGTTTATTGCCACTCACAACAGCCATTCCAAGTCTGACTTTGAAGTAACTGAGTTAAGTTATGATGAATATGTGGAATATGCAGGCCCGGAACGCAGAATGGCGATGACTGAAGTGGATGAAGATCGCAGGCGAACTCAGTGAGCACTCACTTAGCCTATACCTCATGCATAAATGGTTTTGGCTTTCTGCGTAGTGGCTGCATTAGACCTTAGCTCTACGTGCTTGGTACTTGCCCGCTGGGGCGAGCATGTCATAACGTCATTGAATGTGATTCAAACAGGGAGTGACCTTCCCGCGCCACTTTCATTACGCGGGAAGCTTAGTACTTACCTAATGGCTCAACGCGAGCCGAGCCTAGCAGCAGCGGTTAATACCTTTCCATTTGCTATCTTGCCATAGTTTAAAAAACTCTTTGCGCGACAGTGCCGGCGGCGCATCTACAGTGGCTTGGTGAAATTCAGCATGATGTTTCAAGTATTGCTCATAAGCATCATCGCCTGAAACATGGCGCACATAACACCATAATTTCTTTAACATCCTTAACATACCAATCTCCTGCTAATCACGCACCCAGTTCTCAACTAAGCGGCTTGGCTCGTGCGGCACTTCTGATAGTTGCAATACCGGCTTGCCACTCAAGTAGCGCAGGCATAATCGAACCATATCCAGTATTACCACCCACAGCACCACCACAAAAAACATGGTGAGGTAGGCATCTAGATGCTGATTAAATATCAACTGCGGTGCAACGCTTACTTTATCTGCGGGCAATGTTCCTGCCGCCAACTTCGCGGCCATGTCATTTGCCGCGGCAAAAAAACCCACCCGCGCATCAGCGCTGAAAATCTTTTCGTAAGCGGCTGAGGTGGTAATGGTCACCAACCAGACAAGTGGCAAACCTGTTACCCACGCATATTTCAACTTACCAGACTTCACTAGAATGCCTGTTGCTACACATAAGGCAATGGCCGCAAGCATTTGGTTCGCAATGCCAAATAACGGCCATAAAATATTAACGCCGCCATTAGGGTCTATCACGCCTATATACAAAAAATAGCCCCAACCCGCTACCACAATACTGCTAGTCAGTATCACAGAAGGCGTATATGAGGTTTCGCCCAGTTTTTTGTTAAAGTTGCCCAATAAGTCTTGCAGCATGAAGCGGCCAACCCGCGTGCCTGCATCCAGCGTAGTGAGGATGAATATGGCCTCAAACATAATGGCAAAGTGGTACCAAAGCGCCAATAGCTCTTTACCAAAGGCACTACCGAAAATACTCGCCATACCCACTGCCAGGCTTGGCGCACCGCCAGTACGCGAGAACAAGGTGGACTCACCCATATCATTGGCAAGCTGCTGCATTTGCTCTACCGTCACCGCAAAACCCCAGCTGTTAATTTTGGCAATGGCATCTACAGCCTCTTTACCCACCACACCTGCAGGGCTGTTGATGGCAAAGAACACGCCAGGCTCCAGCACCGTTGCGGCAATCATCGCCATAATGGCGACAAAGCTCTCTAGCAACATGCCACCATAACCTATCATGCGGATATCGCGTTCATTACCAAGTAATTTTGGCGTGGTGCCAGAGGCAATTAATGCATGGAAACCTGAAATAGCACCACAAGCAATGGTAATAAAGACAAAAGGGAACAACTTGCCACCAAAAATCGGCCCCGTACCATCCACAAACTGCGTCACTGCCGGCATATGCATATCTGGACGCAGTATTACGATGGCAATCGCCAGCAACATAATGGTGCCCAGCTTCATAAAGGTAGAAAGATAATCGCGCGGCGCCAACAGTAGCCATACCGGCAATACTGCTGCTGCAAAACCATACAGAATAATGCCGTAAGCTAGTGGCAAACCGTCATGGTCAAATAGCGAACGCAACGTTTCGTGATGATCCACCCAGCCACCCAACCCTACTGAGAGCAATAATAAAACCACTCCAATAATAGAAGCCTCTAACACGCGGCCAGGGCGAATATTTCGCATATAAACCCCGACGATCATGGCAATCGGGATGGTCGCAGCCACGGTTGAGGTTGCCCAAGGGCTGTGCTTCATGGCGTTCACAACCACTAGCCCCAACACGGCAATTAAGATAATCATGATGAGAAAGGTGCCGATGAGTGCGGCGCTACCGCCGACCACGCCAATTTCATCTCGCGCCATCTGCCCTAGGCTGCGCCCGTTGCGGCGTGTAGAGAAAAATAGCGTAACCATATCCTGCACTGCGCCGCCCAATACCGCACCGATCAGAATCCATAACGTACCTGGCAAATAACCAAACTGCGCCGCCAGCGTCGGCCCAATCAGAGGTCCGGGCCCTGCAATTGCAGCAAAGTGGTGACCAAACACCACCCATTTATTGGTAGGTACAAAATCCCTGCCATTATCCAGCCGCTCTGCCGGGGTAGCACGGGTTTCATCTATCACTAACACCTTGGCGGCAATCCACGCCGCATAAAAACGATAAGCAATCGCGTAAACACACACAGCTGCGGTAATCAGCCATAATGCATTAATGCTTTCGCCGCGGTTCAACGCTATGCCGGCAACAGCAAATGCGCCCAGCAATGCAACGGCGACCCAAAGCATGGTTTTAATATTTTTATTCATGTAATTTAAGCGTTTTGAGTTAAATGATAGAAATTGGCAATAGTATAAATCACACAGGTGCATCCCTACTACCGGAAAATTTTGGAACTGATTGTTTTAAATGGGTTTTATAAACAAAAAAATTGCCTACAAGAGCTCTGCTGGCTACCGAAGCTCTTTTACGTATTGCTTGCAATATGTAAAAGTTAAAACAACCACCAACCCAACCACATCACCGACACTTGCAACACCAGCCCCAAGGTCACCTGTTGAAAAAATGCCTTGCCACCTGTCACCAAGGCTGTAATCGCCTTAGAGATGGCGTTGGTTGAAACCGCCACCAAAATTGCCACTGCGGCATTGGCAGGCGTGATTTTAATCGTAGAAGCTAAAGAAGCGACAGAAATTGTGGAGGCATGTACATCAGCCAGGCCGGCAACGCCGGAAGCCACCACCAAGCCAGCCTGACCAAACCACGCCTTAAGCGCGGCTGAGGCCACCAACACCAGCGCAATCACCAAGGCTAAAGTCATTGCGGTTTTAACACTGAATGACCTGCTAGGCTTACCCAGCTCAGGCGTGTGATGATGAAATGAGTTTAAAGTCACCACCAAGCCATATATGCCGATGGACAAGCCCCCAAGTAGCAACGGTATTTTTAAAGCATGCAAGGTTAAAGGGTGAATCGCTGCCAGCAACATCGCCAACTGCAGCACTGTAGATAAACTGGATAACGTTGCACCGGCCACCGCCGTGCCCATTAGCTCCGGTGTTTTTTTTACGCGCGCTCCCATCGCACCAATCGTGGCGATGCTGGAAATGAACCCAGAAACTAAGCCCACCAGTGGCAAGCCGGTACGGCTACCAAGCAAGCGCAGTGCTAAATGCCCCAGCGCCCCGATAAACATCACCAGTATCACGATCAACCATAAGTTACGTGGATTAATCGCATCAAATGGGCCAATCAACTCATTGGGCACCAACGGCAATACAATCAAGGTAGCTGCAGCCAGAATCAAGAAATCAATCATCTCGTCCTTGGTCACCACGCCCCGCACAAAACCATGTATCGGCTGTTTTGCAGCGAGCAATATCGCCGCCGCAACGGCCAAACTAGCGGCCATAGAAGCAGTAGTCATGGCTAAACCACCCAGAATCACCGTAAAAACTAGGCTGATTTCCGTGGTTAAGCCTGGGTCGCTATCTTTCCTTGAGAAGTAAGCCGTTGCGACAAAAATAGTGACGCAAATAATGGAAACAACCAGCAACCAAAAGTTAATCGACGTGCTAACCGCACCAAGTAAAGATGCAATGGTAAAGGTACGTACACCGGCAATTGTGCTCTCGCCACCACTGCCCTTGCTACGCTCACGCTCGGCGCCAATCAGCAAACCTATGCCCAGCGCAACCGCTAAATTTAACCAGTGTGCAGTATTAATCAACATACAACTTTCCCATTTACTAATTTTTAGCTTTTATTTACAGCAAACCACGCTCAGCAAATGACAGCGTTTGATTGCCCGCCACAATAAAATGATCTAACACGCGCACATCGACCAAAGCTAAGGCTTGCTTCAACTGCTGCGTTAACAGCTCATCGGCCGAGCTTTGCTGCACAGCACCTGAAGGATGATTATGCGCCAAAATAACACTGGCAGCATTGTGATGAATCGCGCGTTTTACCACTTCTCTAGGATAAACGCTGGTTTGGGTCAGGGTGCCACTAAATAGCTCCTCTGCTGCATGCAGGCGATTTTGCGCATCTAAAAACAGCACCATAAACACTTCACGCGTCAGCGCGCCTAACTTAAGCACCAAATAATCACGCACCTGCTGTGGTGATTGAAAAACATCGCGCTGCTGCAATTGCTCATTCAATGCGCGGCGGCTCATTTCAAAAATTGCCTGCAGCTGCACATACTTACTGCTGCCAATTCCATGTACCTGACTCAAGGCATGTTCACTTGCCGCAAAAATACCGTTCAGGCTACCAAACTGGCTAAGCAAATCACGTGCTAAATCCACCGCGCTCTTTCCCACCACGCCTACGCGCAAAAAAATCGCCAACAACTCAGCATCAGATAACGCCTCCGCTCCTAGCTCGATTAGTTTCTCTCTTGGGCGCTCGCTTGCAGGCCAATCAGTAATTGCCACTCCAACACCCCTTTCAATATTTCCGCACCACAGTTACGGTCACACACTTATAAATATCAGTGCCGCAAGCCCACCCTAGTTTTAATCACGCATAATGGTCTGTGCACAACTAATACCGCCTATTTTAGCCAGCCAATTTCGCGCGCAGTTTGCTCACCTATCAGTGTATGCCTCAAACTTTTAGGAATATCAGCTTCGGCTGTACTTTGTGGCACACGCCCACCCATCAGCTCAGCAAAATTCTGCGGGTATAGCGGCATTTTATGTGGCTCAGCATAGCCGTCAGGGTAAATGGGCAAGTTATTATGTAAATCGTATTTATCTGTCGCATTCAAGGTATGCAACAACTCATGGGCCGTGACTACCAAGTTCTTTTTTGCATATGCCGCGCTACCAAATAAATTCACACGCCCGATGCGCCCTTTATTGAGCGCAGTAGAGTGACCTAACATTGAGGTAGTGTTAGGGTCGTGATACAGCAAATACAAGCGGATATCTGGCTTAATATTTACCTTAGGGCTATTTTGCCAAGCAAACCATCTGAACTTTAAGCTCCATAGCATGGTGCTTAATATGCTACCGTTTCTAGGTGGCTCTGGCGGCAGCTCATCCACCACTGCACCTAGCTGCACCTCTATTGGGCGCCGTAAACCTAACTTATAAGACTCGGCCTCTTCTGCAAAATATTCTGCCATAGGCTCAAAATCTTCACGGCTCAAGGTGCGAAAGTAAGCACTAACTTCCTCGCTACCATCTGCGTTAATTGGATACACTGCAACGTAAAGATTATGCTTCCAAGCCAAATCCGCTTTATCCAGCCACAGCTCTTGCAGTGCTGTTGCTAAAATTAACAACAGAATAATGATTCTGAATTTACGCCACATTGTGTATTAGCCGCATGAGTATTATTGATTTTTGTTACATCCACTATAAAACATTTTCTTTAGTTTAGATGAAGCGTAAAGAATATTTTATACAAAACAATGTTCGTATTAGAATGAATGACTTACATGAATGACCAGCATTATGCAAAATAAAAAATCTATCGTATTGGGTATCACAGGCGGAATCGCCGCTTATAAAGCTGCCGAGCTCGTACGCCTACTGGTAAAAAATAATATTGAAGTACAGGTTGTGATGACACAGGCTGCCTGCCAATTTATTACACCAGTCACAATGCAGGCACTTTCTGGCAAACCAGTATTTACCGACATGTGGGATGCATCCATCCCTAACGGCATGCCACACATTGAACTTAGCCGCACTGCTGATGCAATTGTGATTGCCCCTGCGAGTGCAGACTTCATGGCTAAACTCGTGCATGGTCGTGCGGATGATTTACTGTCCACTCTATGTTTAGCTATAGACTGTGATTTACTGGTTGCCCCAGCCATGAACAAACAAATGTGGGAGAACCCTGCCACTCAGCGCAACATCACAGAATTGACGCAAGACGGCATCAGCATCCTAGGCCCTGATAGTGGCGAACAAGCATGTGGTGAAGTTGGCTTAGGTCGCATGCTAGAAGCAGAAGATTTGCTCGATTTAATAGTCGCGCACTTTCAACCTAAGCTGCTCAAAGGTAAAAAAATACTGATTACGGCAGGCGCCACTTTAGAAATGATAGACCCGGTACGCGCCATCACTAATTTAAGCTCAGGCAAAATGGGCTATGCTATCGCACAAGCCGCCTATGAAATGGGGGCAGAGGTCACACTGGTAAGCGGAGCAACCGCACTCACACCGCCGAATGGTGTGCGCAATATTACGGCTACATCGGCAGCGACTATGTACCAAAGCGTGATGCAAAACATCGCCAGCCAAGACATTTTCATTGGCGTCGCCGCCGTTGCAGATTACAGCCCACCCCAAGCACAGCAACAAAAGATCAAAAAAAGTGAACAGTCACTATCATTAGAACTAACGCGTAACAAGGACATCATCGCAGAGGTGGCAAGCCTGCCCAACCCGCCATTCTGTGTAGGCTTTGCGGCTGAAACTGAAAATCTGCTGGAGTATGCAGAGGCAAAGCGGCTAAAGAAAAAACTACCGCTTATTGTTGCCAACCTTACTAGCGACGCTATGGGCAGCGACAATAACAAAGTCTTCTTGCTAGATAAAAATGGTACTCACCCACTTGAACCCGCGGTTAAAATTCAAGTAGCCAGGTCGTTATTAGCACATGTGGCAACCATGCTCTAAATGGCGCAATCCTTAAATCCAACTAAAGATTAATCAGCCTTAACCCACGCAATGTTTGATGTATGTCAAACATTGCTAAAGGCATTTAGCAACTCATGAAAATCCTGATTCCGTGATGTGATTTAAACACTAGAATCGCAGCAACTCATTACTAACAAATCAAAAAACCTCTAAGGCAACATATGTCATACACCTCCACATTTCAATACAGCGCGCTCACGCTCGCCGTGCTCAGCACCTTTGGCATCGAACAACAAGCGCAAGCAGAGACAACTGAAAAAATCGTCACCGCACCAGTAGTCGTTACCGCAACACGCGTAGAGCAAAATAGCTTCGACCTACCGGTAGCGATTGATGTAGTAGAAAGCAAAGACATCCAAAACGGCCAACTACAAATGACGCTTTCCGAAAGCTTAATTCGCGTACCAGGCATCACCGCACAAAGCAGAACACAATCGGCACAAGACCCGCAAATCTCCAGCCGGGGCTTCGGCTCCCGCTCAAGTTTTGGCGTGCGTGGCGTACGCGTTTATGTAGATGGCATTCCACTCACCATGCCAGATGGTCAAGGCCAGCCCGGTGTAGTAGATTTATCAGCAGTCAAAAGCGTAGAGGTGATGCGCGGCCCCTTCTCTGCGCTATACGGCAACTCCTCTGGCGGCGTAATCCAAATGCTGACTAAAGATGCGCCAAAAACACCAGAAGTGGGCGCGACCGTCATGTTTGGTAGCTATGACACTAAACGCCAAATTTTGGATGCGGCAGGCACAGCAGAAAACATTGAATACCTAGTCAATGTTTCTAACTTTGAAACAAACGGCTATCGCGACCATAGCGCCAGCAATAAACAACAAGCTACCGCAAAATTCAAAATCAACGTTAGCGAAGATACTAAAATTAATGCGCTTCTAAACTGGTTTGAGCAAGAAGCAGAAGATCCATTAGGCCTACCTAGAGTAGCGACTGCTAATGACCCGTCTGCTTTTGTTAACCCCAAAGCAGCGCCAAATAGTGCTTACAATGCCAATACAAAGGTAAGCCGAAATCACACTCAAGTAGGCTTTAATATTGAGCATGCATTAAACACAAATAATAAAATCAATTTGATGACATACGCTGGTAATCGTGAAAATCTGCAATATCTATCAACCAATGTGTCCAGCAACGCAGGCAGGGCAAGCTCAATCTCACGTGACTTCTGGGGCGCAGATTTAAGATGGGATAACAAAGGCAGCCTATTTAATCTGCCATATAGTCTTTCTATGGGGCTCACTTATGGCAAGATGAATGACGTAAGGTTAGATATCAATACGGACAAAGGCATTAAAAGACCAATTATTGCAAACAATACCAACTCAGCTCTAAACCGTGATGAAGATAATATCTCGACCAATTTTGACCAATATATCCAAGGGAAAATCTCACTAAGTGACAACCTAGATATTCATGCCGGCGCCAGACACACCAAAGTAGAGCTAGAAGTAAAAGATCACTTCTTATCTGGCACAGCAAATAATGGTAATAACAGTGGCTCTGTTGAGTACCAAAAAACCACGCCAGTAATCGGCGCCATCTGGAAGGTAACCCCAACAATAAACCTATATGCCAATTATGGTAAAGGGTTTGAAACACCAACCTTTATTGAAGCAGCATACAACTCAGTTAATAACGGTGCACCTAACTTAACACTTAAACCAAGCGAAAGCACTAACTATGAGCTGGGGTTAAAGTCAGTGATTGCAGATAATCACCAACTAAACTTTAATGTATTCAAAATAGACACTAAGAACGAAATTGTCACTAAAGAAACAAACAGCTTTAATAGAAGTGTTTTTGGCAATGCGGACAAAACCAAGCGTACAGGCGCAGAACTATCTATTGACTCTCAATATGATAACAATATATCAACTTACATTTCCTACTCACTCTTAAATGCAAAGTTTGACTCAGACTTCACCTACACACCATCTTCAGGCACACCAACCACGATTCAATCGGGTAATAAAATCCCCGGTACTTATCGTAGCCAGATTTATGGTGAGTTAGCTTGGAAATACACGCCGCTGGGCTTTAAAACCGCACTGGAAGCAAGACATAATAGCAAAGTGTATGTGAACGACATTAACACCGACTCCGCTCACGCTTATACAATATTCAATATAAGAGCTGGATTTGAGCAAAACCTAGCGAATTGGCGGTTAACTGAATACGTACGCGTAGAAAATCTAAGTGACAAAAACTATATAGGTTCAGTCCGCGTTAACGATAGCAATCTACGCTTCTTTGAACCCGCTGCAGGCAGAAACTACCTATTAGGCCTAAGCGCGCAGTATAAATTCTAAAGACCTATCACAACAACTCAAGCCAGCAAACATATTAATTATGCTGGCTTTTTTATTACCCATATTTAGTGTTTAATACAAACCTGAGCCAACCACTATAAAAATACAAACATTATGTCCATACTCATTGATCTAAAAATCCTAGACGACCGTTTACGCAGCCAGTTCCCTACCTACGCAACACCAGGGTCTGCAGGCCTAGATTTACGCGCCTGTATTGAATCCCCTATCACGTTGCAACCAGGGGAAACTACGCTTATCCCTACGGGCATGGCGATTCATATCGACAACACCTATTACGCCGCACTTATTTTACCGCGCTCAGGGCTTGGTCATAAACATGGCATCGTACTGGGCAACCTGGTTGGGCTAATTGATTCAGACTATCAAGGGCAACTAATGGTATCCTGCTGGAATCGTGGTAATACAGCGTTTGAGTTGAATCCGCTAGAGCGCATCGCGCAATTGGTTATCGTGCCTGTCGTGCAGGCAGAGTTCCATGTAGTAGATGATTTTGATACTTCAGAACGTGGTGAAGGTGGCTTTGGTAGCACCGGAAAACACTAACAAAAAATAATATGTGAATTTACTGAAAAGAAACACATATTTAGCTTGAAACAAATAAAGAATGTGTACTATAATCACGCTC